>Ga0123353_10000430_pt1 | contig 51914 bp, 44 predicted proteins | sample TergutLab28metaG_3_FD_92763 | JGI IMG/M metagenome (GOLD analysis project Ga0123353, IMG submission 92763) | Labiotermes labralis P3 segment gut microbial communities from Petit-Saut dam, French Guiana - Lab288 P3 | ecosystem: Host-associated > Arthropoda: Insects > Digestive system > Gut ... | reverse complement strand
TCCTCCTTCGAGGAGGATGTGTTGAATTTTTCCTTCGGCGGGGCGGAGTTTGAGTTGGTGGAACCAGTTTCGTTTGAGGGCGTAGGGATCGAGTTCGGTTTGGGAGAGCAGTGGAATCGTTTGCGCCGACAGCGTTGCAGAGAGTGTCGAGCAGATCAGAGTGGTCCAGAGGAGTCGGGCGAGGGGGGGCATAGACATGGAGGCGAGTCGGGCGTCAAAAACGGTCTGCGAAACTATAAACTACCGATAAAATCGGTGTACGTCAAGAGGATACGATAAGGAAGAGTAAAGGGGCAACAGATTGTCCTGCGAACCCCTATTCTTCTGACATCTGATCCCTTTCTTCCTTATTCTTTTTTGACCACCTTGCCGCAATCATTTGTTGGTTTTATAATGCGTCCACAATGATTACCAAAATTACCGGTCAGTTGGCAACACTTCATGGCGACAGTGCTATTTTGTCGGCAACACCCTTCGAATACGAAGTCCTCATTCCCGAATACACACGCCGCCATCTCCAAAGCGACCTCGGCAAAACCGTCTCGCTCCACACAATCTGCTCACTGGACGGTAATCCGCAGGGCAAAATGACCCCGCGTCTCATCGGTTTTCTGACCGAAGCCGAGCGGCAATTTTTTGAACTGTTTTGCAGCGTTGACGGTGTCGGGACCAAGAAAGCCCTTCGGGCGATGGTGCGCCCCGTCAAAGAAGTCGCCGAAGCGATTGAAGAAAAAGACGAGAAATTTCTCTCCAGCCTTCCCGGCATCGGAGCGGCAATGGCAGAGCGAATCGTTGCCAAACTCCGCCGTAAAGTTTCGAGGTTTGCACTGCTGGTCGCCAGAACACTGCCTGATGCGGAACAGCGAGTTGATGTCGTTTCAGAAACCTTTGAAGCGTTGCTCGCTCTGGGACACAGCGAGGCAGATGCCCGACGACTCGTCGATGCGGCACTTCAAACAAAAACAAAATTCAAAGACTCCGCCGAAATGATCCAAGCCATTTACCAGAACAGCCGGTAGGCGTTCCTGATCCGGCGACACCGTCGTCGGCTCTCTCTTTCCGGCGGCTCCTCCGTTTCCACACTTTCGATGTCCGAACTGCGCTCCCACTTGCCTGTTTTTCGCTTTATGGTACAATTCCCCCAGATTGCCGAACACGGGAGAGGGTTTTAACTCCAAAACCTTCATTAGTGACCGGACCTTAACAGGAAGATAACCAATGGCAAAACGTTCAAAACGTTATAAAAACGACGCGAAAAAGGTCAAGTCGGATGCACCGCTCTCTGTCGCGGATGCCGTCGAACAAGTCAAGAAGTTCGACTCGTTGAAATTCAACCAAAGCGTAGAAATCGCAATGCGGCTCGGCATTGATCCGAAACAAGCCGACCAACTGGTTCGCGGTTCCATCGTCTTGCCGCACGGCATCGGAAAAACGCTCCGTATCTGCGTGATCGCCAAAGGAGATAAAGCCGAAGAAGCCAAAAGCAATGGAGCAGACACCGTCGGCGATGCCGATCTCGTTGCCAAAATCAAAGAAGGCTGGACCGATTTCGATGTCTGCGTTGCCACGCCGGATATGATGGGACTCGTCGGTCCCCTCGGTAAAGTGCTGGGTCCCAGAGGTTTGATGCCCTCGCCCCGCGCAGGAACCGTAACAATGGATGTCGCTAAAACCATCAAAGAATACAAGGCGGGAAAAGTCGAATTCCGCAACGATAAGGCGGGAATCGTTCAGGCAATCGTCGGAAAAATAAAATTCGAGAAACAGCAACTTGTCGAAAACATTGAAGCGTTTCTGCACCATGTTCAACAGTTAAAACCGACAGCCGTCAAAGGCACCTACGTTAAAAGCGTAACGATTTCCGCAACGATGTCCCCCGGTGTCAAGGTCATCTGCTAACCGTACTGTATTGTAACCCGTGTCCGCCGGCTGACACCGGCGGTTATAGATATGATGTCCCGTCGGGGCAAAACTATCAATAAAACATTATGAGTAAATTTATAAAACAACTCGTTACCAACAACATTGCCAAGCGGCTCGAAGGGGTTCAGTACCTTATGCTGGTCGGCTTGACGGGCATTGATGCGAACAAGAACAAGAACCTCCGGGCGACACTTGCCGACAAAGGGATCAATCTGATGATGATCAAGAACAGTTCGGCGAAGCGAGCGACCGAAGGTACGCCGCTTGCACCGGCTTTTCAGAACATGACCGGTATGTATGCGCTCTGCTGGGGAGCATCCGATATTATTACCTTGGCAAAAGAGTTGGTTAAACTCAGCAAAGACAAAGCCCTGCAAGGATTCGAGATACGCGGTGCCGTTCTTGACGGGGAAGCCCTCGGAGCAGCACAGGCGATTGAAGTCAGCAAGTGGCCCACCCGCGAAGAGCAGATTGCCATTGTGCTTGGACAAATCCTGAGCGTCGGTGCTAAACTTTCCGGTCAGTTTATTGCGTTCGGCGGTAAACTGGCGAGCCAGATCGAAAAAATTGCAGAAAAAGGGGATTAACTCCCTGCCCCTTCCACGGGAGGGGAATACCAAGAACCAAATTACCCTTGCCAAACAGCCTCGAAATTGAGTCTTGCGATGCCGGATGGGTGTGCCATGCTAAATGGTACAGCCGGTAACTCGTTTCGTTGAATGTGGACAAGATTAACCTCCATTTTTTTATGCGATTTTTTCGCAACAAATACGAAAGGACCCATTTCCCATGAGTGAAACACGAGAATTTTCCGCGATGGCTAAGGAACTCGGCGACAAAATCGTTGCCCTGACGCTGAAAGATGCCAAAGAGTTGAGCGACTATCTGAAAGAAGTCCACGGCATTGAGCCGGCTTCCGGCGGCGCAGTCATGATGGCGGCTCCCGCTGGCGGCGATGGCGGCGGTGCGGCGGCAGTCGAAGAAAAGACTGAATTCGACGTAGTCTTGGAAGGCTACGAAGATGCCAAGAAGGTTGCCGTAATCAAAGTCGTCAAAAACGCAACCGGCGGCGGACTCGCCGAATCCAAAACGCTTGTCGAGTCGAAACCGTGCAAAATCAAGACCGGCATCTCGAAAGACGAAGCCGCAAAACTCAAAAAAGAACTGGAAGAGGCTGGCGCACAAGTCAGTGTTAAATAGTTTCGGAGTATAGGGCGGCTTTCGGTTCGGAAATTTACCTCCTTGTTATCCAAACCGAATCGTTAGCCGTCTTTTTCCTTCCCTGTTGTTCCTTTGCGCAAAGGACGCAAAGTTTCGTGAAGTATCACTGTACCCCTTATTCAATTCGAGGAACACTATGGCAACTCCGGCAGAACGACGCATCATATTTAACGAGATCAAACAATTTGGAACTCAGGCAACCATTTATGAGATTCCCGATCTGACAATCTTGCAGACCCAAAGTTACCGAAAGTTTTTGCAGGAAGATGTTCCGCCCAAAAAGCGGGCAAACGTGGGATTGGAATCCGTGTTGCGAGAATCCTTTCCTATTGAAAACTTTGACAAATCCGCCCGGCTGGAATATCTCTATTACGAATTAGAAAAACCCCGATACGATCCCGATGAGTGTCGCCAACTCCGCTTGACTTACGGACGACCGTTCAAGGTACGTCTGCGTCTGGTGCGGGAAGGACACACTTACGAAGAGGATGTCTATCTCGGCGACATTCCGGTCATGCTCGGCGGCGGTGAATTCATCATCAACGGTGCCGAACGGGTGGTCGTCAGTCAGTTGCATCGCAGTCCCGGTATCGACTTCGTTCAAGAATTGGACGGCGACCGAAAGGTTTATAACTGCCGAATCATTCCTGAACGGGGAAGTTGGCTCGAAATCAATTTCACCCGGAAAGAGACCCTCTCGATCAAAATCGATCAGAGCAGTAAGTTGCCGATCATGATGCTTCTTCGGGCAATGTCCCCTGATTACAGCACGAACTCCCAACTGATGAGGGCGTTTTTCAAAACGGTAGCCGTCAAGATTGCCGATGCCAAATCGACTGTTCCGAAGTTGGAAGGGAAAATTTCCGTCTCTGACGTTGTGTATCCTAAAACACACGAGAAAGCCGGCGAAATTATCGTGGAGACGTGTGAAGCGATCACCAAAGCAAAGGCGACGGAACTTTGTGCCGCCGGTGTCAAGAAGATTGAAATTGTCGGCGATCAAAAGAACAGACTCCTGCTGAACTGCTTCAACGAAGACAAAACTCGTTCGCACGAAGAAGCGTTGGCAAAGATTTATATGCGGCTTCGTCCCGGTAATCCGCCGCAACTCGACAAGGCAAGGGACCTGTTCAACGATAAGTTTTTCGACGTGAATCGCTATCGGCTCGGTCAAGTGGGGCGTTTCCGTATCAACCGTAAACTGGGGCTCAACATTCCCGAGGAGGAAATGACGCTCCGTGCCGACGACATCGTTGAAGCGGTCAAGTACGTCAACCGTCTCTGGACCGGCGATCGGACTGCCGAAATTGACGATATTGACCATCTCGGCAACCGGCGTTTGCGGACGATTGACGAACTTGCCAGCGATGAACTTCGTAAAGGTTTCCTGAAACTTCGGCGAACCGTTCAGGAGCGTTTGCAGGCGCGGGGAATGGAAGCCGATATTACACCGCGTCAGGTCATCAATCAAAAGAGTGTTTCCGCCGCTATCGAATACTTTTTCAGCCGCGGTGAGTTGTCGCAAGTCGTTGACCAGACGAATCCGCTTTCGATGTTGACCCACGAACGACGTTTGTCGGCGTTAGGTCCCGGCGGTTTGAACCGCAAGCGGGCAGGCTTCGATGTCCGAGACGTTCACTCGTCCCACTACGGTCGAATCTGTCCGATTGAAACGCCGGAAGGTACGAACATCGGCTTGATTTCGAGTTTAAGTATTTACGCCGCCGTCGATAAATACGGTTTTCTCATTTCGCCGTATCGCCGTGTGAAAAATGGCAAACTGACCGATGACATTGACTGGCTCAAAGCCTACGAAGAGCATGACCGGCGTGTGGCTCCTGCGGATGCCAAAATTATCAAGGGCAAAATTGTTGCCGATGAGATTTCCGGTACGGTCATCGTCCGTTGTAAAGGCGATTATGATCCGGTCGCACCCGAAGATGTCGAGTACATCGACGTTTCGCCGAGTCAAATGATCGGAGTTTCGGCAGGGTTGATCCCCTTCCTTGAACATGACGATGCGAACCGGGCGTTGATGGGATCGAACATGCAGCGGCAAGCCGTGCCGCTCTTGGAGTCCGAACCGCCTCTCGTTACGACGGGACTCGAAGGTCGGGCTGCGTTCAATTCCAGTTTAATGATCCACGCAAAGCGGTCAGGGATCGTCAGTTACGTCGACTCCCAGCGTATTAAAATCGCGACCAAAGAAGGATTTGAAGACGAATACGTCTTACGGAAATTCGTCGGAATGAATGAACGGACATGTCAAAACCAAGTGGCGATTGTCAAACCCGACGAAAAAGTCGAGGCAGGACAGATCATCGCCGACGGTGCAAGCATGCACAAAGGGGAACTCTGTCTGGGACGCAATGTTTTAGCCGCCTTTATGACTTGGGATGGATTTAACTTTGAGGATGCGATCCTGATCAGCGAAGACCTCGTGAAAAAGGATACGTACACGTCCATTCATATTGAAGAATTCGACATTGAAGTTCGGGATACGAAACTGGGACGCGAAGAGTTCACGAACGACATTCCGAATGTCGGCGAGAAGGCACTACGAAACCTTGATGAAGCCGGTATTGTACGCATTGGGACGTATGTCCGACCGGGAGACATTTTGGTGGGAAAGGTAACTCCTCGTGCCAAGGCGGAACTCACGCCGGAAGAAAAACTGCTCCACGCAATTTTCGGTCGCGCCGGTGAAGATGTAAAAAATGAATCGCTCGAAGTGCCTTCCGGTGTCGAAGGAATCGTGATCGGAACGCAAAAGTTTTCCTGTCGAATGAGTCTCTCCGAAGAGGAGCGGAAAGTGTTCGACAGCGAAATCAGGCGTGCTGAAAAGGAGGAAGACGAACGGATCAATGTCCTGTTCAATCCGATGATTGCGGAATTGGAAAAAGTTTCCGGCAAAACTATCGACAAGAATATGTTGGAACAGCCGAAACTTTTCCGTCTGGAGCAACTGAATTTGGAAGAAAGTGCGAGGGCGAAAAAGGTTTATGAAAAGCATTGGCCCGCTATTGAGGCGGCAACCGATGCGAAAGACCGCCGAATCAACACGATGAAGCGAGGCGACGAACTTCGTCGGGGCGTGTTGCAGATGGTCAAAGTTTATATTGCTGCCAAGCGGGTCATTTCGGTCGGCGATAAGATGGCGGGTCGGCACGGAAACAAAGGGGTGATCTCCAAGATTCTTCCCCGCGAAGATATGCCGTATCTTGCCGATGGAACGCCGGTCGAAATTTTGCTGAATCCACTGGGAGTGCCGAGCCGGATGAATGTCGGTCAGATTCTCGAAACGCACCTTGGCTGGGCAGCGGCAAAACTGGGATACCAAGCGATTACGCCGGTGTTCGATGGCGCAAGCGAGTCGGACATCAATGCGGAACTGCAAAAAGCAAAATTGCCGAAGCATGGCAAGGTTCGGTTGTTTGACGGTCGCACCGGTGAGCCGTTCGATCAGGAAACGACGGTCGGATATATTTACATGCTGAAACTGCATCACTTGGTTGATGACAAAGTGCATGCCCGGAGTACGGGTCCCTATTCGCTCATTACGCAACAGCCGCTCGGCGGTAAAGCCCGATTCGGCGGACAGCGTTTCGGAGAAATGGAAGTTTGGGCATTGGAGGCTTATGGAGCGGCCTATACGCTTCAGGAGTTGCTGACGGTCAAGAGCGACGACGTGGAAGGTCGAACGAAGATTTACGAATCAATGGTCAAAGGCAAGAACACGTTGGAGGCGGGCACACCTGCAAGTTTCGACGTGTTGACGAATGAAATTCGTGGACTCGGTCTGAACATGCAACTGGAAAAACTCGGCGAAACCAGTCTGGATAACGTCGGAACAAAAGATTTCTAACGGAACCATGCGATAAACACGGAGCCGCAATGCGTCGGATCAAACTCGAAATTGCTTACGACGGTACGCGGTACAATGGTTGGCAGCGTCAGCCGGACGCTCCCAGTATTCAGGAAACTCTGGAAAAAGTTCTCCTGAAAATTACCGATGCGACTGTTGCCGTTACCGGCAGTGGACGAACCGATGCGGGAGTCCACGCCCTTAAACAGGTCGCTGCTTTTTCGACAGAAAGTACCCTTACGCCACAAGTCTTTTACCGTGCTCTCAACGGTTTTCTGCCGGACGATATTCGGATTGTGAGTGCCGAAGAGGTTCCGATGTCATTTCATCCCATCCGTGATGCAATTTCCAAACGGTATCGGTACTTGATCAACGATCAGCGTCCCTTTTGTCCGATCACACGGAATTATTGCTGGATTTATCGGAAGCCGCTCGATGTTCCGGCAATGCAGGCGGCAGCGGAATATCTGCGAGGTAAACAGGATTTTGTTTGTTTTCAATCGCAAGGTTCTCCCAGAGCAACGACGGTTCGCACCATTTTCGAGGTGTCGGTCCAGCGGATTCCCGCTTCGCCGCTGTTGCCGCCGTTGATCCAGATTGAGGTCGAAGCAGATGGTTTTCTGTACAATATGATGCGGACGATTGCCGGAACGCTTATGCTGTTCGGAGTCGAAGGACGGCGGGGCAATTCCGATCCGAGTCGGATGCGGGAGATCATTGAATCACGTAAGCGGTCGCAAGCAGGTCCCACTGCGCCGCCGCAGGGACTCTATCTGGTGAATGTTGTTTATCCAGAGTCCATTACTCCGTTTGTCAAGAACGGCGAACAAAAGCCGGAATAAAGCGCAGCGAAATGAGAGGGACTCCGGGGCGTTTTACGAGTCGTGATCAAACAACGAGGCGGGCGGTTTTAGTAGCGGATAACCGATGACGTTTTTCTTGCCGGTAAGAGGATAGTCCGTCGAATCTTGCGAAAAAATGTTCCAAAAACAACCGAACAGCGCATCGCAAGAATCGGCATGGTGAACGATCATGGCTTCCAGGGACATCGGCGGCTTTGCCGCTCCCCAGTCGGGAAAACGCTGATGAGAAACAATAATATGCTCCAAATGCGCTTGCACCGCTTGCTCCAATTCATATTCTTTCGCCGCTTCCCGAACGATGTCCCGACCAAGAATCGCATGTCCCATCAGTTCCCCCTCGACCGAATGTCGATGCGAACCGAGTTGCAGTTCGTATTCCCGAATCTTGCCGATGTCATGCAAAATTGCACCAGCAACCGCCAGCGGACGGGAAATGTCCTTTTTTCTCTCCTGATACATTTCGTGATAATGATCGACCAGAGCGACGGCGATTTTCGTTACAGAAAGCGTATGTTCCAGCAAACCGCCGATGTAATTGTGGTGGTGCTGCCGGGAAGCCACCGCAAACAAAAGAGGCTTACGGTAGTCTTTGAGAATTTTTTTGACGATGAGAAGCAGTTTTCCGGTGCCGAGTTGTTTCGCTGCCAATGTTTGCAGGTCATTAAACATGGTGTCGGCAGAAAACGGTGCGGCAGGACGGAGCAGGACCGGATTATAGCCATCTTGGGAGTCCGCATCTTCGACTTCACGAATTTTGTGAATTTCCAACTGGGGACCAAAAGTTGGATTGAGCCGATAGATCGCCCGAAGTTTGCAAGCAGTTCCCGGCTTGATGGATTTGATTTCCCTGTAAAGAACGGTGTCCGACCAGATCGGAAATCGAACTTCCCGATGGGCATCACGAAATGTAACCCAGAGGTAGGGTTTTCCTTCTTTCGTTTTGGTCAATTCCTTTTCGGTCAGGAGTGCAAACACATCGGCTTCCTGATTCGGCTCCAATTCGTGCAGAAGAACAATCATCGGTCAAGGAAATAGCGAGTCGATTTTTTTAAGTGTACACAACGGACAGGGGAAAGAAAAGGGGAAGAATCACGGGTCCGGAGTCGACAGAACGGAGCGGCGTTGGATTACTTGAATGTTTTGGACCACAGAACTTTGAATTTCCTTGACTGTCAGCCGCTGCGCTTCTAATTCCGCTCTCGCAACGTCCCCCTGATCAAGATAAATATAAGCCGCCGTTCGGAGCAGCCGATCACGCAGCACCGGTTCATTCAGGCGAGTCGCCGATTCCACTGCATCGTCCACAAAACCGTTCTCCATTTGCGAACGAATGATCTGCTCAATTTCCGAATCCCGCATGCGCCAGGCATAAAGATCGACTTGCGCAGATTTGCCCGAAAATTCTCCAATAACCACGTTAATTGCCAAACGATAAATCATCGGAATGGTCTCCGCCGAATTCGTCGCTTTCAACGCAGGGATCATCGACAGTAGCAACGAAACCGATTGTGTGTAATCAGAGAGATGGGTTGTCGAATCCAGTACCCGATCAAGGAGCATCTGCGCCGATTTGGTTCTGCCGACTTGTGCCAATGCCCTCGCCAGATGAACGCAAGCACTGCTCTGCTGTGCCTCATTGTCCAGCAAATTTAAGAGTTCCAGACATTCTTTGACCAATCGGTCCGTTTCTGCAAAAGCCGACGGGTTCGTTTCTTTGGTGAACAGCGGCTTCGCTCTCCGTTGAAGGTTTGGGACTTCTAAAAAGTTTTTGATAACGATGAGTTGGGCGAACAATCCCACCTTATCATTCAGTTTGGTAATCCTTCGGCACGAATCGATTGCCTGCGACCAAAGTTGTTTGCCGTCTGCCCGATCTTCTTCGGTCTGCAACTGTCCGGTAAGGTACATCAGTAGTTCCGTTCGGATTGTCGTCTGAATGACCGGTGGGCTGGTACGACTCGCTAACGATCCAATCGCCTGCTGCATTTCCCGCCGAATTGTGCGAGTGGGATCATTGGTATCATTGAACGCCTGATTAAGCAATAGATATTCCCGACCGAGTCTGGTTTGGATATTGGTACGTTTTTGTACATCGCTGATTCCATCCGCCGCCTGGTCGGCAAGATGCAAAAACCCCTGTTGGATCAATTCGATGCAATACCGCTCCCAATTGGGAGTATTTCCTTCCGGGATCGTGAGTCTGAGAGTCTTGAAATCCTCGCGGTTCGCCTGCTCTTTGGCAACGTTCAGTCGGCTCCGGCACACCGTTGCCGCGCTGCCTTGCGGCATCAGAGCCAATGTCTTTTCGGCATCATGAAGACGGTGTATCCGTATTTGTTCCTGTACCAAAAAAGAGCCGACATATTCCCGCATTGCTGGTAGTTCGATACTTGAAATTGTTGCCTGTGCATCGTCGAAGAGTCGACCGATGATTTGGAGACGAGCCAATTCGCTTTTCTGATCCTGATTCAGCATCGGTGCGATCACTGCGAATGTTCTTTTCGCATCGGCAATCGAGCCGATAGCGACTTGCCGTTCCCCGATCCGCAGCAACAGTTGAATACGGATGGTCGGGTCCTCAAATCTTTGTGCGGCGACAAATGCCTGCTTCAAAACCCGGTCGGCATCTTGAAAACGTTTGACTGATTGATAACTCTGCGCAATCGCAAACAATGCATGGATCCATTGTTGATCATTTCGGGTACGAAGTGGTGTAGGATCAATGTCCACCGTTTCGACGAAAATGGATTCATCGGACGTTGTCCAATCGTCCACTGCGGTGTCGAATTGAGGGGTAGCGGCGGTGCGCGGCGGCATGTCCAGAGCCGCCCGAATCACCGACGATTCGGGATCATTGAGAAGTTTGAGAACCGGCTGCTTGACCCGGTCATCAAACACTGTACTGTCCATGAGACAACGTCGAAATATCTGATAGAGTTCCCTATCGCACATTAAGCGGGAACCGGCAATCCGCAGCAAGAGAGCCGTTTGAGTGTTGATGTCTTTGTTGTCGGCAAGATAACGAAAAATTTCGTGAGTAACCTGTTCCGCAGGGAAAGGATACCTGGGCGGGTTTGTCGGCGGATCGACAAGAAGATCGAACATGGTGGGTTCAATCGGCAGAATGTTCGGCGGACGAGCCGTGTATTGCAGAATAAGTGCCAAAGCCCGCGATAATTCGACAGGATTGTTAATCTGCTTCACCGTTTCCAATGCTGCCGCTGTCTTGCCGATTCGGACTTGTTCACCGGCAATCAGTCGGTACGCTTTCATCTGTTGATCGATGCCTAGAATTGCAGTGGAAGCCCTTTGACGGTTAAACAGTTCTGTGAGTCCCTCTTCGTCGTTGAGATATTTCAAAACCGTAACAGCACCAAAAAAAGATTCTTCATTGAGAGTTGAATTCAATTTCAGATCGGCATCAATGACAAGTTGACGGTATTGCCGCATGGCAGTTTGAGCAGCCGGATTTTGCCGCAACCGAATGTGCATGAGAGCCTGAGAAACCAGAGCGCGGGCGCGCATCGCCATGATCAAAGGGGTGTCCCCAAGTTGTCGTAATTGACTGTCTAAAATAATGTTAATGTCTTGCTGCGCAAGGGCTACGGCAATGCTGGTTACGGCAAGTGCCCGGGCATACGGCGACGGAATGATTAAGGCTTCGGTTACGGTTCGATAAACGAATCGACGGAGACGTTGCAGACGAATTTGATCCGTTCCTGCGGATTGTTGGGCGGTTTGAATGTCGAACTGAATTCGATCCGTCCAATAGGTGTCGCTTTCGGTGTCCAATGACGAATAGTCGGGATTCACCGGATCAACATACGTTGCCCGATGATAAACAGTCAAGCCGATAAAAAACAACAGCAACACACAAGCGGCGGCAAAAATTCCGCCAACGAAGTAAATTCGGTACAGTGTCCGTCGCACACTCCGCTCAACGGACGTTTCGGCGTGAGCCTCCGAAGTCCAAATGCCGTTGTTGGGACTGGAATCGCCTTTGAATCGCTCCCCTACTGCCGACAATGGAGTACCGGACAGGTCAATTTCCGATTGTGAGTTCGTTTCGTTGGACACGATCTGGGGGGAAACTTCTGGAGTTTCTGTTCCTACTTGACAACCGGTATTTCGGCATTTCCTCGTTGGATATAAGGTACTCGTGTCGGCTCCGGTCTCATATTGGTATCGGGAATTTCCCTGACCCATATATTACGAAACCTAACGGTGTTTCCGTGATCCTGCAAGGTGATGGGCAACGTCGGTTCGTGGGCTTCATAGACCGATGGGCGGTGCCAAAATGTCGATCCCCAAAGTTGGTGATGATGGACTACCAAAACGCCGTTGTGGAAAACAGTAATGTAACCGGGACGAATCACCGAGACAACGCCTTCTTCGATTTTTAATTCGGGGCGGTTAAACACGATGTCATACGTTTGCCACTCTTCCGGTTTTCGACAAACGTTGACGAGTGGCGGCGTTTGTTTGTAAATCGAGGCACATTGTCCATCGTAGTAAGTTTCATTTTCGTAAGAGTCGAGAATTTGGACTTCGTAGGGTCCGAAGAAGACCCCGCTGTTCCCACGTCCTTGACTTTTTTTAGAAGGCTCTAAAGGCACCGCAAATTCTGCGTGCAGTTGGACGCTACCGAACTTGCGGTTGGTAGAGATGTCCCCTTTTCCCGGCACGCAAACGAGTTCGCCGTTTTGGATGGACCATTCTTTGTTCCAGGCAGACATATCCTTGCCATCAAAGAGGATGATGGCATCGGACGGCGGATCGCCCGGCTTTGTTCCGGGGGTAATCACTTTCGGCTCTTGCCAGGGAATTCCGCTACGAAAATCCTCGGCGGACCCAAGGGCGAAAGTGAGGACGAAAATAACCGACATCGTGAAAAACACCGTTCGTTGTGGCATGGGAAATCCTTTGAACTAAGATAGGAGCGGAGCCTTTAACGTAACAAAAAAAAATACAAATTCAAGCGGGTACGGTACACTACTCCTTCAAAAAACCGTACTCATAAACTTTCGGAGCAATTTTTTCCGCCAGCGTCTTCAATGCCAAACGAAGGTTGCCAATCAATTCGGTATAGGTTGCATCATCGCTCTTCGCATTCATCCTGCCCTTGTCATTGCGTCCTTGAAAATGCTCCCGAATGTCATATAAACTGGCATTGACGTTACATTTCGGGTGCGAATGATAGTACGTCCAAAGTTTTCTACCCGCCGCAAATACTGCCTTTGCTTCGGCGGAGAATTCGCGTTTGAAGAATTTATCTACATTCTGCCCAAATAAATCTGCGTATCTGTTAGGTATTAACTTTCCGCTAATGAAACTCACCATAAAATGACTGTCAAATTTATCACGAGCATTGACCTCGCCTTCCAAAAATGGTATCCAATGGTTCACTCCGTGTTGCGATTGAATGTTATTGCTAAACAACGTGTATGCAAGACAGTCATTTTGAAAGTCAATGTCTTTTTTCCATTTATTATTAGGATTAAGAAACTGGTCTCGGTCATTGATCCATGTTCCATCAATACATTTACGGACGGCAAAATAAACGCAAACGGGAATTAAATTACCCGCGTTAATCCAAATTCCGCGCGGATTTGGCATCTGTTCTTTGTTGTTTACAATGAACACTATGTCATTGTGATAAAAATCGTTGCCGTTTATCCCATCCATCCATCCGATGTTTACGTCGCCGCTGTCTTTGAACAAGGAAATCCATTTGTTGATATATTGGCTTTTATCATAAGGTCGGTATGTTTTTTTCCCGATGAGTTTTCCATCGACGCCGAAAATATCCGCTTTTATTTTTGTGAACGTTACTTTTTTATCCGTATCCCAAATTTTGAAACCGATGGGAAATTTGCCGGAAACATTGTCAAAAGTATGCGCGGGGATGATGAGCATTTTTTCCAGATGCGCGTTAAAAAATTCGCGGAATTTCTCAAAAGCGGAACCCTGCAAAGTCTTTATTTTTGAAAACTCCGCGATTCGGCAACCCGGTATTTCACAGTATATTCTTGCCAGAAACAGTGCAAAAAGTTCTCTCCCAGCCGTTCCTAGTTGCGAAGTATATTGACTGTGAATTTTTGATTGATTAACACTTGCTTTCCCTCCGCCAATGGTTGAGACTTCCGCATACGGCGGGTTGATGTAAATTATCAATTTTTCCCGTTGTTTCGGATCGTTCATAATATCCTGCAAGCCTTTCGGCAACTTGCCGAAATCGTCATTCAAAAAATCAAACTGAAATACATGGTCTTTCAATAAATTCGCACCGCTGTCAATCCGTTGGTGCATTACATCAACATCGGCTTTGTCAATCGTCGAAGCCCAAATGTTGTACTTGTTCGTCAAACCGACAAGCAAATTGCCTGTCCCGGCAGCGCAGTCCCAGACATAATACTCGTCCTGCCAATCCGTACCCAACACGTCGGCAATGTATTTCTGCGATAACTCTACCCAGATTCTCGGCGTGAAAAATGAACCTTTGCGTTCCCGTATATCTTGCGGGACAAGCAAGTCCCGCCGTTCGATAATGTAGTCCCAATACTCTTCGAGGGGTGGACGTTCATAAATTTTCCAGAATTGATTGTGCGCTTTCTGTCTATCCGTAAAGTCCGCTGTGCTACTTGTCATAAGACCACGAGTATCAAGATGTCTATCTAGTACATAATAACTCGACCGGAGTAATACAAATAATTTCTCTTTGAGTGTTTCATTTTCCCGTGAAAGCAAGTCGGCAAGGTAAAAGTCGCCGTCGATGATGCCAGTCTTTTTGGCATCGTCCCAGTTGACTGCTATCGTCGGCTTGACCACTTCCAGCCATCGGTTGTAAATGCTAATAAAATTGTTCTTGTCAATGCGGGTTTTAGTAGTGTCCGACTTGCCGACTACAAAATTATCGGCAATGAATTGCCTTAATGCCTTTTCGTCTTTGGTAAAGTCAAAAAGATAGGGTATGTCACCCCCGCGTAGGCGGGGGTCTAGAGAAACCGGGTTAATGTCTTTCGTCTGGATTCCCGCCTGCGCGGGAATGACGGAAGATGCGACGCTATCGCCGTAGAGAATTTTTTTTATCAGTGCATATACCCGTTTGAACTCACGTGTATTTCGATTCGACGGTGTAACCTTCCAGTTAAAATCGCTTTGATAGAAAATCTCTTGAACGGAATGGTAAGGGAGAAAAGCAATTTTTTCCCGGTCAAAGCACCCGAGAAACGGCGGCGGTGTGATTTTGTCAAACGTTCGTGCTTTTCCGATGGTGAGAACGAGTTGCGCGAGCATTTCACAAACATCGGTCTGTGCGGCTTTTGCCTCTGCCCAGAGGAAGTAATCAACAACGTGTCCCTTCTTGTTTTTGACTGCAAAATCTATTTTTTCAATGATTTCGGTGCAATCGAAGTTTCCGAAGAAGTCCTGTGCGACTTTGTTTTTGAGCGTCTCTTCTTGGACTTTGGAATATTTCATAGCAGTATTATAACAAAATGGCTGGGAAAAATTGCAAGGTACTACCGACCGCATGTCCATTCCGATGGGGAGCATGCGTTACAAGAATATCGACTGTAATCTGTTGTGGTTTAAGAAACGAGAGGGTGGGACCGGTGAGCACCTTAATTTGGAGTTGCCGGAATGCTTCATCGGCTTCAGAGGTTCCGAACCGGGCACCGAGCAGATTTGCTCCCCATTCAGATAGACACAGGCGTAGCCCTTGTCTTGGCTAATTTTGAGAATTCGGATGGATGGGACAACATTTTTCTTGTTCATATCGTGCTCCTTTCAACGATAAGACCTCAAAATTTGAGGTCTTTGGGTTAAAACGACCACACGAATAAAACAACATTTCGTGTCCTAACTACTTGATTTTACTGACTTTACGCCATTGGAGCCAGACGGACTTGAACCGACGACCTCAGCGTTGCAAACGCCGCGCTCTCCCAACTGAGCTATGACCCCCAATTCGTTATCCGCTCCAATTACTTGTGGTATCCCAATGACTTGATTACGGAGAGCATCTCCTCATACGTAATGAACCGACGACGATTCTGCAACTTATACTGATCAATCGCTTCCGCCAGTTGTTGCGCGTCCGGCGACAAACCATCATAACAATTCCCAAATTGGTTGCGCCGCTCTACACCCGGGGGAGGTCCTTGAGGGGCTCCTGGATTCGGATTCATCCCCCGACGCTGAACAAACGGATAATTCACTTGATCTGCACTCATCTCATTCCTCGCACTATGATTTTCTTGACGAACGAACCCCACAATGATCCTTCGCAGGTTCACCCCATTCTATCAGATTTCGCCCAAAAAATAACCCCCCTGTGAAAAATTTTGACCCCTTTTTCCAAAAATTGCAAAACCTGTTCGGAATTTGTCAATTCTTTCGTTTTTACCCCCTCTTTTTTGTCCTTTTCGGTCGTCCCCGGTCCTCGACAGTTTTTTCCTTCCGACTAAACACAACTTTCTGACAACTTTCTGACAACTTTTACAATTTTACGATTTGCTATAAACCCTTATTCGACCATTCTTTACAACACAATTTTTCGAAGTCAACAAAAATTTGACTTCCATTAATACTATTATTGAATTTATAAATTTTATTACATAAAATTCCTATGCTTTTTTCCCGTCGCTTGGGAAAAAACGAAACCAGCAGACAATTATGCCACGATTTGGTATTTTCTTCAAGTCGTATGGATGGAATTGCCGATAACGGGACGGAAGGGTGTCGCTCCGTCAACATGATATTATAGGGGTATTTGAACCATGTTTCGCTCAATTTTACTTGCCTCCGTCTGCTCACTTTGCCTGTTTTTGTTGTCCCAGTCCGCTGCGGCACAACAGGCTTACGGTCAACAATGGGCGACTTCCAATTCACAAAATTGGCAGCGGTTCTATTATTATCCCTACGTCTATTATCCGCACAATTATTATTCTCCTGAATACTATCAAAGCGGACAAGATTTGTACCACCGGTATCCTGCGGAAATGCAGGTTCCCGCCTATAACAAGGATTGGTTCAATTTTTATCCAATGCCACGTCGCTATCACACCGGCAATCATTTCCGACTCGATATTTTCTGATGCGAGTTTTGAATGGTTTTGCTCAATCCGGCGCAAGTTCGATCACATTGTCATCATACGACGCTTGAATTTGCTTGCCGGGCGGAACAATCAAAAAATCTTCGTTCCAGTTGCCGTTTAGGAATCGTTGTAAGAGCGAGAGATCACCCATGAGTTTTTCAAATTCCCATTGACGTTCTTCTGCCATTTGTCGGGTTTGTTGTTCAAAAGTATTACCCAGCGGTTCGATTCCCGTCTCGATAAAGGCTAATTTTGAATAGAATGTCATCATTTCGACATCATAATTTAAGGCATGATCTTGCTCAAACCAACCAACGGTCATAAAATAGGTTCCACTATTTGCATCAAAATAGTCTTGATACCTCCGTCTGTCTCCAAGAAAGAGTGTAATACAGTCATGAGCACGAGGAACGACCAGAGGAATTTTGTTTGCGGTAAGACCGGCAATTCCGCCGCTACAAAGAGCAAAACCCAGTAAAATGGCATCGTAAGAGTCTTCATCAACGGCGGCAAGGTATTCGGCTAACCGCTTTTTCATTCGCACCCGACCGATGACGTGAAGTTCTTGCGGTAAAAATTCAACATCAATTTGATGAGGCGAATTGCTCCCAAGTGCAGAAATTTCCCGACGAAAAATTTCGCAGGCTAAAAGTTTGAAACGCATCGAAAAACTCACTTTCCATCGCGAAGTCGTTGTCCGAGATAATTGTCGAGTTCAGGAATCGGTGTAATTTTTTCTATTGTTTTCTCAAAAGGATATTCCACTCGCCGGTACGTGAGCATATTTCCTTCCAAAACAACATAGCATGCTCTTGGATCACGGTCTCTCGGCTGACCGACGGAACCGACGTTAATCATGACCTTTTTATCTCCTAATGCGTAACGCATGTTCAGTTCGTCCGGTGCGTAAAATTCCTTGTCTTCGGTGAAAATTCCCGGTACGTGAGTGTGTCCTTGAAAAGAATACTTTGGAATAGCCGAAAAGAGCCGATCCATTCGCCGCTCGTTGTAAATATCGTCCTGAAAGACATATTCGTTAAGCGGATTGCGCGGCGACCCATGAACGAAGAGGATGTCGTCTTCCCGGTGGATTCTCGGGAGGCTGTTAAGAAAATCCCAGCGTTCGTTGGCTCCGGGAAAACGTTGATTTTCCAGTTGATCCCGGGTCCAGAAGATTGCCCGCTCGGCACTGTTGTTGAAACCTTCGGGATCGAACAGTGAGGCTTGATCATGATTACCGAGCAGACAAATCGCGGCTCTCCCTCGGATGAGTTCGATACATTCAATAGGATTGGGACCGTACCCAACAATATCGCCAAGACTGTAAATCTCGGTAATACCTTGGTCTTCAATATCCTGCAATACAGCCTCTAACGCTTCAAGATTACTGTGTATGTCGCTGATAATCGCTCTTTTCACGGAAAGGTCCTTTCCCTCTGCAAACGAATTAAATTTTTTATCAGTTGCCTGCGTGTAGCCCTTCTCCTGCAAGTGCAACCAGCCGTTATACCAGATTTTACGCCGGTTGCAACAGGACGGTTTCAACCCCCGATGCGCAGCCGGACTTATGATTGCGGCTCTGCTGGGAATCGGTATAATGACCTCCATGATCGTTCGCACCCGTTTTGCTCCCAGTCCCACCGGTTATCTGCACATCGGCGGAGTCCGCACCGCTCTGTTTAACTATCTGTTTGCCAAAAAACATGGCGGACAATTCATCCTCCGCATTGACGATACCGATCAACAGCGAAACCTCGAAGAAGCATTGCAGCCGATTCTCGATGGCTTGCAATGGCTCGGTATCGATTGGGATGAAGGACCCAATCCAAAGAGCCGGGGATGTAGCGAATCGCAATCCCCGGATGACGGTCCACATGCTCCGTACTACCAATCGCAGCGCAACGACAAATACCAAGTGGCGGTCGATGAATTATTGAAACGAGGTTTTGCCTATCGGGACTTTGCCAAACCGGAAGAAATCCAAGCCGAAAGGGATGCCGCCATTGCCGAGAAGAAAACGTTCACGTACAGCCGCCGTTGGATGGCACTGTCCGATGCCGATGTTGAACGTTTCAAAGCAGAAGGTCGGCAAGGGGTCGTGCGGCTCAAAATGCCCCGTGAAGGTACGCTCATCATTGATGACTTGATTCGCGGACAAGTTGTGTTCGCTTGGGCAGATGAGCAAGACCATGTGATCCAACGTGCAGATGGTTCTTTCATTTATCATCTTGCCAATGTGGTGGACGATGAGGATTTTGCCATTTCGCATGTCATTCGTGCGGAAGAGCATCTTTCCAATACACCGCGACAGATTTTTATGATTCAATCACTCGGCTATTCGCTGCCGCAGCATGCGCATCTTCCCTTCGTTGCCGAGCCGGGCAGCAAAACGAAGTTGAGTAAACGGAAACTGGATAAGTACCTGAAAAACAAAGACTTTGCAAAACTTTTTGAGCATGGCACTTCGATCATGAACCGTTTAGGAGTGGAAACAACGGCGGATGGATTTAATCCGGTAATCGTTGATTTTTACAAGGAAGTCGGTTACTTGCCGGAAGCGATTGTCAATGCAATGGCACTCATCGGCTGGGCATTGGATGACAAGACAGAAATTTTTTCGATGGAAGGACTCATTGAACATTTTTCATTGGAAGGGGTATCGAAAGGGGCGGCATCGTTTGATCCGCAGAAATTGTTTGCGTTTCAGGAAAAACACATGCTGACAAAAACGGTCGAGGAGAAATGCGATTTGTGTAATCCATTTTTGGAAAAAGCCGGTTTTATGGCTGGCGGGATGTCGATTGATTTGACATGGTCGAAAGAAGAATTTAAGGATGCCGTTCAAAAATATGGAGAACATTTAGCAACAATCGGCATACGATTTATGGTTCCGCCACCGGATGTTAAGAATGTCATCCACTATGCAGGTGACCGCATCAAAGTCGCGGGAGACATTTTGGATTTTGTGGACTTCTTCCTACCGGACGATGCTTTTCCTTACGACGAGTCGGCGTTTGCCAAGCGGATTACGGAGCCACCGGAAGCGAGACCACTTCTGCGTGAATTTCGGGACGAATTGGCAACGCAGGGGGATTTCGGTCATGCGGCATTGGAGCAACTAATGCAACGATTCATCGAGGCGAAACAAATCAAAGTGAATCGAATTATTCATGCTCTCCGTGTTGCCGTAACCGGCAAGAGCGTGGGACTCGGTATGTTTGAGACATTGGAAATCCTCGGCAAAGAGCGCGTGTTGCGCCGGATTGACCGGGTGTTAACAGAGCCCGCCGTGTAAGCAAGGAACCAGAGTCTAACGGGATACGAAATATCACTGAAAATCAAACGTGTCATGCCCGAACTCGGTTCCTTCGTCCTGCCAATTCGGTAGCACTTCCCACGAGTCGGGATTGTACCGAAAAAATAGTACCGCCTCACTCACTTTGGCAACAGGTATTCCAAAAGAGTAGCAATCGTAAGAAATGGCATAGTATTCCGACGAGGGTTTTTGCTCGAAGTTGAAATCATTACCATTTTCCTTGTCGAACCAACCGCCGATTGCGAGGGTATCGCTTGTCGGTATCACGGTCATTTTTTCCCATGGCAAACGAACCTTACGTATGCGAAACATTTGTAACGTCACAAGATGCCACAATGCGATGAAAAACATAATGAAAGTACCGAAACCTAATAGATGCAGAACAGGATCGATATAAATCGGAACTCCAACGGTCCGAATTTCAAGTCCTTTTCGATGGATTTGGAGAAAGGGAAATCGTCGCCGGGCAAGTACCTGAAACGCACAAACAAATGCAAGCAATGTAACAATCGAACCGAAAACTGCGAACATGATACCCATAGTAATCTTATCGGACACGGGTATTTCCAGGAAGATCGATGACAATACTGCGATCCACAATCCAACGGCACACGGCACAAAATACACAAGCCCTAATGAGAAAGGCCATGTCCTGCCGTAAAAGCGTGTCGGATATTTTTTCAGATCGGTATCCATTTTCGTTCGCACATCGGCAACAAACCTTCTATCGGACATGGGAGAAAATTTACCGCAAAGGTGCAAAGGACACAAGGCGTACGAGCGGCGGGCATAAGCCCGCCGGTAGCCTCGCCAAGAGAATCTCCCGGTGCATCACCGGCGGGCTTATGCCCGCCGCTCTTGCGTTCTTTACTCCCAATCGCCGCTCTTCTCTTCCGGCAAGCCTTTAATCTGCACATCCTTTTCCCGACGCAGTTGACCGAGAGCGTGCTACCGCAACGGCATCCGTCGCCGAAGGTCATCTCCCTTGGGCGTATCATTATAGCCGCGTCCCTCTTCGTCAATGCCATTCGGACCGACACTGTAAAGCAAAAAGCCGCCATCCTCCAAAATGTATCGGAATGACTCGCCCGAGAACGGATCAAGCGGAATCTCGTCCATGTAACGTCCCTGCAAGTCGTCCAGCACTTCGGGATACTTGCCATCGTTGTCCCGATGGTGGGCTTCCAAGGCGAATACCAAACGTAGCAACGAAACTTCGGCTTCCTGTCGTTTGTTAGCTGTTCGCCACGCTTCGACAGCAGGGCAAAGCATGTCAATAAGTATCGGACTCATCAAGCGCTGTGCAACACCGAAATGCCCATACCAAAAAAACTTCTTGAGAAAATAGTATTTATCGCCGATGGGGTCTTCATAGACCAGTTCCATGTCATCGCTGAAATACCATTGCTCCAATTCGTCGAAACGCTGGTTCACAATTTCCATGATAATTCCTGTGCGGACAAGTAGATACATGTTTATTTTTTCGAACCATGAATCTGCACCGGGACGCGGACAACATTGCTCATCCGAACTGCTCAACACGTTAAAGCCGTGAGTCCCATTTGCCATGTGTGTAAGAGAATAAAGTGCCGTCAAACGTTCATGACGCAAAATATATCTGATTTCCTCTTCACGCAGCGGTTGTTGAAACGGCATGATTTTTTCAACTTTGCGGCGGATTTCTACGGCAGTCCAATCGGAATGGAGCATGACCGACTCGGCGGACAGATTTGCCCTTTCCGTTATCCCACCACGGATCAATGAAGACATCACATTCCAAACGCCCCGACGGTGCTGTTCACCGATACGATACAATGCAAGCACATCGTCCCACGCTTTGTCAATTTCGTCGACTGACAACCGATAACGGACACGAACCTGAAGTCCTCTCGCCATCTCTCGGCAGGTTGCGTCGTTGACGTAAACCGTGTCAAACATCCCATCGAACAGCGGCGGTGCAGACAAGCCGGGCTTGTGAATGGCGACGACAAACAAGTCAAAGGCGGCATCGTTTTCGTTAAGCCAACGTCGAACTATCGGAATTGCCTCTTCCGAAAAAGGAAGCCTTCTCTCTGTCGAACACGTTTTGATGATTTCCTGCTCTTCCGGTTCGAGCGTTTGTTCGTAATCCCGCCACGTAGTGAACGTGAGTATCGGTTCGATGTCCGTTGGCAAATCAAGATACTGGCAGAGGCGGTGCCAATGTTCGTCCTTGAATTTTTCGCCGAAAAAGGGACGACCGAACGTTTCGGTCAACAGACGAAAGCCGTTTGCTTCCGGCGGCACACCGGGATCGAGTTGCTGTTCGATGACCGATTGATAATCAATGCCGTAAAACTCCGTTGCCAGTGGTTCGGTCAGGTAAGTCGTCTGCGGCGAAATGGCGAAGGGCGGAATCACGAACAGGAGCAGAGCGAATGTTACCGCAAGGACGAACATTACCCACGCCATGCCGCCGAGTCCCGCCCATAATCGTCGCCGACTCATCAATGGTTCCCCTTTCAGTTCTTCCCGCCCTGGAAACCAAGTGAGTGATGGATAGATCAGTGCGAATCCGACACCGAGCAGAAATAACAGTAGCGGAATGTCTTGTAGGAGCAACGTGTTGAGCCCGCCCAATAGCCAGAGTAGGGCGACGCAAGACAAGACGTTCCAGTACCACTTTGGTTTCTTTTTCGGCTTGGGGACGAGGGGTTGTTCGGTCATGGGAGTCTCCTTGGCGTAGAATTTACCACAAAGGTGCAAAGAACACAGGGCGTACGAGCGGCGGGCGTTAGCCCGCCGGTAGCCTCGCCAAGAGAATCTTCCGGTGCATCACCGGCGGGCTAACGCCCGCCGCTCTTGCGTTCTTTACTCCCAATCGCCGCTCTTCTCTTCCGGCAAGCCTTTAATCTGCACATCCTTCTCCCGACGCAGTTGACCGAGAACATGCTGCGGAATCCGGCAATGAATCACCGCCGAGGTTTCGTCATACTTCGATGATAGCACCTCCCCTTCTCGCGCCAACAATGCCTCCAAACGACCATTGCCTATCGGCATGGTTATCGTCAAGTCGAAAAACTCCTTGCTCAATGTTTCACTGACACGAGCCGTCAGCAGTTCAAGACCGGTGCCGCTTCGCGCACTGATCGGCACTGCATTCGGATACCTTTCCAGCAGTACCGTCAACGCTTCGGACGATTCCAACGCATCGGTCTTGTTCAAGACCAAAACCGTGTCCTTCTCCCGAATGCCGAGGTCGGTCAGCACTGCATAGACCGCCGCAATCTGGGCATGAACCTCCGCACTCGACGCATCGGCAACGTGCAAGAGCAAATCCGCTTGGTTCGCTTCTTCAAGCGTTGCCCGAAAACTGGCAACGAGATGGTGCGGCAAATCCCTGATGAAACCGACCGTATCGCTCACCAAGACCGGTCCCCAGCCCGGCAAACTCCAACGCCGCGTTCGAGTGTCCAGTGTCGCAAAGAGTTGATCCTTCACGTACACATCGGAATCGGTTAACCGATTAATCAACGTGCTTTTGCCCGCATTGGTATAACCGACGAGCGACAGTGTCCGGGACGATTTTCGGGCGGCAACCTCACGTTTGCGGCGTTGGTGGATCGCATGCAATTCCGATTTAAGATCAATCACTCGCTTTTGGGCTAACCGGCGGTCAACTTCCAACTGCTTTTCACCGGGACCACGCAACCCGACCCCGCCGACTCCTTGCCGTTCGAGGTGCGTCCACATTCGTTTCAGTCGCGGCAGCGAGTATTCGAGTTGTGCTAACTCAACAGCAAGCCGGGCTTCCGTCGTTTGTGCCCGGGAAGCAAAAATATCGAGGATCAATTCGGTGCGGTCAAGGACTTTGACCTTCAACTCTTCTTCGAGGTTTTTGGTTTGGCTCGGTGCTAAATTGTTGTCAAAGATAACGACATTGGCATCGGCGGCATCGACTTGTTCTTTGAGTTCGGCAAGTTTTCCACTGCCGATGTAGGTTGCTCCTTCGGGTTTTCGGCGGCGTTGAATGATGCGACCGAGTTCTCGCACTCCGGCGGCTTCGGCAAGACCTGCGAGTTCGTCGAGTGGGTCGGCAACGCAGTTGCCGGCTCTCGAATCGCCGTCGAGATAGACTCCAACGAGAATTGCCGATTCCCGGGCAACACTTTCAGTACGGGTAAGTGAATCAATAGACATAGAGACGCTAAAAATAGGGACGAAAAGATAGAGACGGCACGACAACCGATCAGTGCCAATCGACAATGTTGCAGAGAGCGATTTACAGAATCATCGGTCTATTGTCCAATCATTTTTAGCGGAGCAGATCAACAAGGCGAAATTATACCGCGTTTTGTGGTTGCGGCAAGAGGGAGCGTTTGAGGGGGCATTCCGCAATCCCCTTCTCACTCCTCTTGCCAACTGGAGAAAAACGGTGTACACTGATTCCATTGTTTGAGTTTCCCTTTTTTCAGGAGATTTTTAGATGCGTTTCCTTTCTTTCACGTTGGCTGTCTTGTTGGTCGTTATCATTTCCTCTACGGTTTGGGCTCAGCAGCCTAATACGCTTTCAGACGCAGAAAAAAATGAAGGTTTTGTGTTGCTTTTTGATGGTAAGTCCCTTGACGGTTGGGACGGCGATCCCAATATCTGGTCGGTGGTCGATGGGGTAATTGTCGGACAAACCGAAGCGGAAGGACCTAAGAAACTGGACTACAACACTTTTTTGACGTACCAGAAGAAAGAGTTCGGTAACTTTGTCTTGCGATTTGACATCAAGTGTTCCGAAGCGGGCAATTCGGGAATGCAGTATCGCAGTTGGATGATGCCGGGCGACCAGCCTTATCGTGTTGCAGGCTATCAAGCCGATTTCGACGGCAAACATGCTTATACCGGCATTCTTTACGGCGAAGGGTTTGATGGAATTTTGTGTAAGCGAGGAGAAGAAACATACCTTGATGACCAACACAAGCCGCACACGATCAGACAATTTGCGGACAACGAGGCACTAAAAAAAGAATTGAAAGTCGAAGACTGGAATACTTACGAAATCACGGCTGATGGTTTTACGTTTACAAATAAAATCAATGGACACCTGATGAGTATTTGTACCGACAAAGATGACGCCAAGCGAAAGGCGACAGGGCTTCTCGCCATTCAAGCGCATCAGGGACCGCCGATGAAGGTGGAAATACGCAATATACGGATCAAAGAAAAGCAATAATACCATCATTGCGCTACGGTCAGCTTGCGGCTTTTGTTTGGTACAATAACACCATGCTTTCCCGCGAAGACATTGCTTTCATGTATCTCGAACAACTGCCGTTCGAGCCTTATCCTTTTCAGGAAGAAGCCATTTTGGGTTGGTTCTCTTCCGAACAGGGCGTGTTGGTCTGCGCACCGACGGGAATGGGCAAAACGCCCATTGCCGAGGCGGACATCTACGAAGTCATGAAGACCGGTAATCCTTCCGCTCGCTCCACGGCGGCGCATCGGGATTCGTATCAGGATTGCAGTCAAAAGGCTTGCCATTGACCGAACGAATGATTGGCAACTTTAAGCGTCGTAATTCTGCTACCTCGGCTTGGATGGCGCGAGTCATGCCCTGCTGAACCAGTTCGGCAAACTGCTCTGCTTTCCGGCTTATTTGATTGTTTTGAAGTTCAACACTCATGGTACGATTTCTCTTTCAATAATTTGTAACACTCTGTATCTACGATACTTTGCCCATTTGACGGATCACCTACCGCAACAGTTTTCAATGTATCGCCGGAGTTGTCCAACAGCGTCCAGTGATCGACATCGTTGCAATACATATCGAAAAAGTTGCGAAGTCCACGAAAAAATCGGCGGCGGATCGTGTCCTCTGGAATGTCATGTCCCCCTTTGGCAACGCGGATGGCAACCCGGCGAATTGCCGTTTCGGGATTGTCCAACGCAACGAAAATCAATCGGGTTTCGTATCCCTTCATTTTACACTCTCGGAGAAACGGGGCAAGGCTTTTCGAGGCGAGTGTCGTTTCGATGGCAAAGTTTTCCTGGCGGTCGCGTAGTTCTCGCATTCGTTGGAACATCATTCGAGCGGCATCGAAGTCGACAAGCGTTGGATCAAGCGGCGAAAGTCCCCGGGCAATCAAGTCAGCGTTCACAAAGTGGACAATCCGAAGTTCGTGCGGCAAAAACGACAGCGCACCCGTCGTCTTGCCCGCACCGTTGGGACCGCCGAGGATGATGAAGACTGGTTTGTTAGGAAAGTTCATGTCAAACATTCATCCGCTACGTAATTTCTGTAAGCATTGATCCCATTGTGCCGACAAGTCGAGATATTCCTCTGCCCAATCGTTTGATAAGGAATGTTCTTGAAAATCGCTTGTCGGAGCAAATGACAAGTTGAGTTTTTCCAAAACAGTTTCATCTCCCAATTTCAGCCGTCCAATCCAAGCGTCTATGTCGTCTCGAAATTCTCGTCCGTTATCATAGTGCGTCCAAAGGGTGTCGGAATCATCCGTAATGAGAACTCTGGCACGTTCAAGAATCTCGATGGCTTTTTTAACATGATCGCTATTCATACGGCACATTCATTCCGACAGTTCACATTTTTCATCATTTTACACTTTCGGCGAGCCGGGGCAAGTATCGCGCAATCTAACGATTATGTCTTTGTTGAGCGCCGACACAGTCGGCGGCACTCATTTTGTGGTATAATACCTTCATGCTCACCCGCGAAGACCTTGCTTTCATGTATCTCGAACAACTGCCGTTCGAGCCATATCCTTTTCAGGAAGAAGCCATTCTTGGTTGGTTCTCTTCCGATCAAGGCGTTTTGGTCTGCGCACCCACCGGAATGGGCAAAACGCTCATTGCGGAAGCAGGCATCTACGAAGCCATGAAGACCGGCAAGAAAGCCTATTACACCACGCCGCTCATTGCCCTGACCGAACAGAAATACCGAGAAATCCAAGCCGCCCTCGAACGCTGGGGATACAGCAAACACTACGTTGGACTCGTTACCGGTAACCGAAAAGAAAATCCCGATGCGCCTATTCTCGTTGTCGTTGCGGAAATACTTTTTAATCGGTTGTTGACGGCAGCGGGAAAAAACGACGATACATTTTCCTTCGACGATGTTACAACGGTCGTAATGGACGAGTTTCACCAATTTGCCGATCCCGAACGCGGACTAGTTTGGGAATTCACATTGCAACTGCTGCCAAAACATGTCCGAACGCTTCTGATTTCCGCAACCGTCGGCAATGCCTACGACTTTGTCGCTTGGCTTCGAGACAATGGTCAACGCCGATTGTCGCTTATCGAATCGACCGAACGCAAAGTGCCGCTGACGTATCAATGGATCGGCGATCAACTACTGACCGAACAGATCGAAATCATGTGCCGAGGCACCGAAGAGGAACGCTTCACCCCAGCGTTGGTTTTTTGCTTTGACCGAAGCGAGTGTTGGACAATTGCCGACCAAATCCGAGGTCGGGATTTGATTTCGGCGGAGCAACAGAAGACGGTTACAAAAATTCTCGAAGAGTACGATTGCGATAATACTTGGAGGGAGGGAGCGGGACCAGCACTGAAACAACTTCTAATTCGTGGAGTAGGAATCCATCACGCCGGTATTTTGCCGAAGTACCGACGCATTGTCGAGGATTTGTTTCAACAGAAATTGCTTGCCGTTTGTATCTGCACAGAAACGCTTGCGGCAGGTATCAATCTTCCTGCCCGGTCGGTGGTGTTGCCAAGCATCATCAAAGGGAAGCCGGGCGAAAAGAAGTTGATCGAGTCGAGTTCTGCTCATCAGATTTTCGGTCGCGCTGGCAGACCACAGTACGACACGCAGGGCTTTGTCTTTGCTCTTGCTCACGAAGACGACGTAAAAATTGCCCGATGGAGGGCGAAGTATGATCAGATTCCTGAAGACACGAAGGACCCGAAACTTCGGGAGATGAAAAAGAAAATGAAGAAGAAGGCACCGACGCGTCGTTCGACGGAGCAGTATTGGTCGGAAGAACAGTTTTGGAAGTTAAAGGACATGCCGCCGGGCAGATTGGCAAGTCGTGGTACGATACCGTGGCGGTTGTTGGCGCATATTATTTCACTGGATTCGGACATCGAACCTATTCGCAAGATGATCGGTCGCCGATTGATGAGCGACAAGTGGGTCAAGGAAGGACAAAAGCAACTTGATGATATGCTAACTACACTGCACCAAGCGGGATTCATTACGTTGATGACGGAAGATGGAAAAGAGTGGGAAGCGGAGAAAACAGAGTGCAGTCCCTCGGTAGAACAAATCCCTCACGCAAACTTTTTCTGCACCAACTCGACAAACGCTTTCCCCGGTTGATACCGCTCGGTAATCCGCCGGTATTCGTCCGCTCGCTGACGATACGAGTCGTTTTCAAGCAGTTTCTTGATCTCTGCAACAATGCTTTCCGGTTTGCCGCGAGAATGTAATCCCAACCCGTGAAAGGCAATCCGGGCGGCACAGTCGTGTTGATCAAAGTCTTGCGACCAAACGAGTTGCGGCACGCCTGCCAAAATCGCCGTGTATATCGCACCGATGCCACCATGATTGACGATGACATCGTAATTCCGAAACGTTTCCGGCGTGTAGGAGATGTATCCGTAGAAGTGCAAGTTGTTCTCTTTTCGTGGCTCTTTCAAGTCGGTATTGCCGAGCGTAAAGTGAAAGACACACGCCGGCAACTGTTGCGCAACTTCTCGAAACGTCTTTTCGGCTCGTTCCTTTGCCCACGGGATATGCGTTCCCAGCGAAACGAAAATGTGCTTTTTTCCCGGCTCATAGTGGGGCGCAGGATGGTCAAAAACCGGACTCTTGGGACAGGGACCGAGCCAATGCAACGCTTGTGGATATTCATTTTCAAATTCGAGTTCGGGAATTCCCAAACCGAGAATGACATCGTTGGAATACATGCGTTCGGAACCATCTTCCCGATAAATACTTTTGAAACCGAGCGATTGAATTTGCTTGCGGAACATGCGGAAAACAATTTTTTTGAACATCCTGACAAACGAGCGTCCGACGGCATCGCGGCATTTTCCGAGAATGGTCTTGGGTGGTTGCCAAGCACCGAGAAATGCAGGCGTTCCTTTTCGTGATTCGAGATATGTCGGTGAGGAAATAGTCGTCCACCAGGGGATGCCGAGTTCATCGGCAACACAACCCGCGAACGGCGAAAGAAAATCGACGATGACCAAATCGGGACGATCCGCTTGCCAATAGTCCCGAAGTTCATCGGAAAACTGCCGCATGATATTGAGCGTCATCGTTACCGAAGCAAACATTTCTTTGAAACTGTTCATGACTTGTTCGGAACGATTCGAGATAGCGAGGACTTCGGCTTCTTTATCGGCGAGAACCGGCAGAAATCCGATGCCAGCATTCTCAACCGCCGCTCGCATTCTTGGACACGAATAGAATCGGAGTTGATGAAACCCTTGTGATTTGGCGTATTTTGCCAGTTGCAGTTGCGGAAACAGATGTCCCGCCTGCGGAGGAGCAACGAAGTCAATTTTTATGTCGGTACGCATGGATGTGTTTTAATCGTTATTACCTTCCGGCATCAGCCGTTTCAACTGCGGATCGTTTCGATGCAGGGACAAGGCTATGTTCTGAATCAGTGCCGGAAACGTTGCGGAAAACCGCAAAAAAGCACCGCCTAAACAAAGCGAGAAGCACGTTCCCAATGGGAGTGAAAACATGCTCTGTTTGTCGCTACTATTTTTTTGAAACGCTAACGGGTTAAAGTACGCGCAGCCGTCAATCAATTTCATTTGACCGGCTTCCGACATCCAGGCGGTGCGACCACTGTACTTTCGGTTGCACTTCAAATGGGTCGGCCATTGCGGATGGATGCCGTAAAACGGAGCACTGACGACAAAGAATCCGCCCGGTCGCAATAGTTTTGAAAGGTTGCGTACCATGTCCGGTGGAGTCGGTACATGTTCCAAAACGTCGAGAGAGAAAATAGCGTCGAACGATTCCGGTTCGAACGTTTCCAATGTGTCGGCAATATGAACGTGTACCTTGTAGTCGTTGTACAATCGCCGTGCAATCTGTTGCCCATAACGGGAGACCTCGTAAAAAAACACTTCGTAACCAGCCTGAGCGAAGAAAAAACTGTCAATGCCGATTCCGTCGCCGCAGAGAAGAATGCGACCGCTGGGCATCCGATGCCGATGCAAAAAGTTGAGCATCCAATGTCGCATCGCACATTTGAGTTGTGATCGATTCCAGACCACAATTTCATAAATAAAACTGTCGGTTTCTTCGTAAAAGTCGAGAAGTCCCTGCGACCAGATGTAGGGTTCAAGCCCCTTTTTTTGGAACGCCTCCGGTACATCGTGCGGATGATGCTGGTGTTCTCGACGGAGACGTTCCTGTACCGTCGATGGGGCGACGCCTGTTACGTCGGCAATCAACGGGATCAAATACGCATTGTCAGTCAGCGGCGGAATCAGGGGATCAATTGAAATGGACGTGGGGGTATTGTTAGTCATGACTGAGGTTCTTTTCTTTCAACAATGTTCGGGTTCATTGGGTCAGTATATGCAGTCTTTGTGGTTATTTCTTTTCAAAAACGAATAAAAAGGAATCCCCCATGCCAAACAAGTCGGCAATGCGCATCGGTATCGAGAACAATCTGATTCTTTTGAGAAACAGAAACAATTCAATATCAAAACGTTTTTTCATTTCGGGATTCATCCCTCTGAAATCGCTGTCTTTGCCAAAACATTGACTGTATTTCGGTGCTGCTTTGCCCTTTGCGCCCAACGTAAACAGCCGAGCCCAATCGCATAGAAGACAAACGGATTCCGTTGCTGATTGCATGGACACGACTGCATAGCCCGTTTTTTCTGCGAGAATCTTCACCGCCCGTCGCGAGAAAAAGTGCCGATGAAAGGGTAGATGCCACGCAGACCAATAGCGACCAAAAGTATAACGAGCCAGAGCAGTAGGGTTGGGAACCGAGGCAATATACTTCCCGCCCGGTTTGAGAACGCGAGAGACTTCTTGAAGCGTTTGCAATGGATCGACAACATGTTCGAGGACATAATTCATCGTAACATAATCGAAATACTCCGGCTCGTATTGCGATGGGTCGAAGAGCCCAATATGGACGTTAAACCCATAACGGTCGGCAATTTTCCGGGCGTTTTCATCGGCTTCGACACCATAGACCTCACAACCGCGTGCCTTATGATAGCCGAGTGCTTCGCAATAACCGCAACCGATGTCAAGAACACGGACGTTTTTGGGGACATGACGAAATGCTAACCCTTCTTCGCCGTCCAACCAATAGAGAAAGCCCTTTTTTTCTTTGTACGGTTCGTAATCATCGACGTTAAAGTTGCCACGCGGATAATAGTTGGTGTACATATCCGTCAGTTGCTCCGATGTCAATGTGCCGGCAACGAAAACATGATCGCAGTTGCGGCACTGATACACGAAGGCTGAATCAGGATACCCAAACTGCAAATCCCAGCCTTCAAAGAGAAATCGGGTACGTTCAGAATGGCAAATCGGACAAGAAACAGATTCTTCACTTTTCACGAGAACTTTACGAGATAAAAGGCACTTGCCAGCGGCGACATCTCCGGCGACGGGCGCAGTGTATCACGTTTTTTGCCGATTACAATACACTGCAAATTGACGATTGCGGCTCCGTTTGTTCCCATCAGTTTCTCCGCAAATTAAAGGAAGGAGCACGTTGGGACTGTCGATACCACTCCCGCCACGCCGCCTGATCGAAACCAAAATTGACACCGGTTAACTTGGCGAGCGCTGTTAGCACCGCCTGATTGTGCTGCGGCGTTTTCACTACCTTGGGCGGTGGGGTGCCCCAGTTGATTCCTGATCTACCGGGTCCAAAACTTTGTCCCTGCGAAGGGGCTTGAATGACTTCCGACCGCACGGTTACAAGCACTTCGATCAACTCGGGAACAGCCGCATATCCTCCTATATCGCCCAGCACTTTCGCCGCCAAATGGATGATCTCCAGAGCAGTGGTGGCACGCAAACTACTCCGATAAACGTCAATCATGATGGGACGCGCTTCAGGGTATTCGCTGATCCGCTTTTGCAACTCCTCAATACAAATCTGCCGGACATCTTCGGAAGTGCCATCGGGACGAATCGACCAGCCGGCAACGAATTGGAACGCACCAATGGAAGGAAGTCGAACAAGTGTGCGGAGCAACACCACCTGATTGGTGGGATTGTTTTCGGCAATCAGAGCGTCCCTCAATGCAACGAAAGCGGCAGGATCACGAATCGCCAATAATTCTGTTTCCGTTTGAGGTAATTTCCGGCACAAGTCCCGAATCGTATTCTGCCAATGGCGATCTTCCTTTTCCCGGTCTGCCAGAATGGTTTCAACCTCGATCTGATAGGGTGTTTTCCAACGTCCCCGATCCTGAACGAAGCCCCGGTTTTCACGTTTGTCCCGTAGAGAAACCCAGCCGGTCTGGTCTTTGGTGTAGCCGAGAATCTTTCGGGCATCGGGATGATCGGGATCGAATTCCAATACTTGTTGCCAGTGCAACTTCGCCTGATCAGGAAGTTGCTGCCCGGTACACCACGTTGCCCAGTAAAGGTGGTTTTCAATGGTATTTTCGGCAAGAGGTGCTTTTGCGTTGTATTCGATCACGGCATCCCGCTCTCGACGTTGTTCTCTTTCGACAAGTCGGGCATCGAGGCTGATTTCGAGTCCATTTGCCGTTTTGATTCGATAGACTTTTCGGGAAATTTCGTTGGGATTCAGGATTTCTCCTTCGAGGGTTCCGCCGTCTTTGAGGAGCAGGACGGCAGCCCTTGCCGAAGCCATTGGCAACAGCACAAAAGCAATCACGAAACAAATTATGGCAATCGTCCGGGACATAGCAACGCTCCACTCTTCATTGTACCGAATCAATCGGCATGATACGATAGGTCGGTCGAATCTTCAGAAATAAGGCATCAAAACCGCTCTATTGCCTTCACTCGTACCGCAGTGCCTCAATCGGATCGAGTCGTGATGCTTTCCAAGCGGGATAGAAACCGAAGATCACACCGACACCGATGGACACCGCAACAGCAGCGAAAATCATTTCCCATGATGCCGCCACGGGCCACTTGGCAACCATGCGAACAAGCAACGACACACCACGACCAAACAGGATACCAATCGCCCCCCCTGCAACGCACAAGACCATCGCTTCGACTAAAAACTGCCGCAAAATATGAAAACCTCGCGCACCCACTGCCATGCGGAGACCAATCTCCCGCGTTCGTTCCGTAACGGAAACGAGCATAATGTTCATAATTCCAACGCCGCCGACGACCAGCGAAATCATCGCAATGACCAACAGCAGAGAACTCATCAACTGCGTTGTTGAGCCTAAAATGTTCATTATTTCGGACAGTGTTCGGATTTGGAAATCGTCTTCGTCCCCCTCTCTGATCCGATGCCGGTCTCGTAACAACTCTGTGATTTGCGTAACGGCTTTGTCAACTTTCGTTTCGCTGACACCCTTGGCGAGGATAAGATCAATGTTCGTAAACCGCACCGGTTGCGGCGAGTCGCTCTGCTGTTGTGCCGTTCGTGTCAGATACATTGCCGTCGCACCGGGATACCGTGCATTCAGCGAATTGATCGTTTCCGCTGACGATGACTCGGAACTCGCACTGGCACTCTGGTTTGTGTTCGTGAGCGTGGTGCCGCTCACCCGATACTTGATGGTTGTCCACGGAGCCAGCACGAGATTGTCCTGGTCCATGCCCATCATGTTCGCTCCTTTGCGATTCAAAACGCCGACGACACGGAACGTCACGTTGTTAATGCGAACATCTTTCCCGACCGGCGATCCACCGGCAAACAGGTCTTTTCGGATCGTATGACCGACGACGCAAACTTTATTACTGTTGCGCACATCGCGGTCAGTGAACATTTCGCCGTCCGCCAATTTCCACTCGCCGATGTTAAGATATGCTGGTGTTGTTCCATAAATGTTGTCGGGAACACAATTTTTGTTACCGAACACAACCTGCGCTCTGGCACGGACAACGGGCGCAACGTTTTGCACGGCGGGACACTGCCGTAGGATTTCTTCTGCATCGTCCGGTGTCAGTGTCATCGAGGAGCCGACGCTCACACCGCCAGTGCTCGTGGCACTGGGAAAGATCATGATGGAGTTTGCTCCCATGCTTTCGATGTTTTTTCGCAACATCGTTTTCGAGCCTTGACCGATTTCCGTCATGGCGATGACCGCCGCAACTGCAATGATGACACCAAGCGTGGACAGTGCAGATCGCATCTTGTTTCGACGCAATGCCCGAAGTGCCGTGCGAAATGTTACCGGAAGCAAGGAGGCGAAAATTTGTCGCCATGACGCGGCGCAAGAGCGGCGGGCGTAAGCCCGCCGGTTATCCTGCGCATCCACATCGCCGGGGGGATCACTGGGGGGATCACTGGGGGGATCACCGGCGGGATTGCCGGGGGGGGGACCGGCGGGCTTATGCCCGCCGCTCTTGCGTGATTCTTCCTCGTGCACGTCATCCGCAATCACCCCATCAACGATTCGGATGGTGCGGTGGGCATATTTGGCGACATCGGGATCGTGTGTTACAAGAAGCACGGAAATTCCTTCGTCGTTCAATTTCTGGAACATTTTCAGAATTTCGACACTCGTTGTCGAATCGAGATTTCCCGTCGGCTCATCGGCAAGGAGCAGGTCGGGACTATTGATCAGCGACCGACTGATGGCAACACGCTGCTGTTGTCCACCGGACATTTGCGACGGCGTGTGATCGAGCCGGTCGCCGAGTCCGACACGATTCAGCAGACCGAGGGCTTTTCGTCTGGCATCGGCTTCGGAGGGAGGACGCAGCGAATAATCCAGCGGCATCATGACGTTTTGGAGTGCCGTAGTGCGTGCCAGAAGATTGAAATTTTGAAAGACGAATCCGATTTTTTCGGTACGTACCAACGCCCTATCGTTCGGCGAGAGTTTGCTCATTTCACGTCCATCGAGCCAGTATTCCCCGGAACTCGGTCGGTCAAGGCAACCAAGAATGTTCATGAGCGTACTTTTCCCGGAGCCGGATGCGCCCATGAGTGCAACCATTTCGCCGCGTTTGATCGTCAGCGACACCCCACGCAGCACCGGCACATCGACCTCGCCGAGATGGTACGTTTTACAAATGTTGTCGAGGCGGATAAGGTCTGTCATTGTTATTTCAAGCCGGGCAATTCGCATTTACCTCGGCGGCGGGCGGCGGGGGAATTTCGGCAGGAAGGGATTGCTTGTCTCTTCGTCCTTGTCGGCAGAACGTTCTTCTTCACCAATGACAATCGCCAATCCTTCGGTCAAACCAGCACCGCTGATTTCTGTGTTCGTGCCATCCGTCGCTCCAACGACGACCACCAACGGCTTGACCTTGCCGTTGACATCAATCCAAATTCGCCCCTTGCCCTCTTCCTTGGAAAAGGTCTCGTCGAGAACCGACTTGCTGACCGATGAGTCAAGTTGTGAAGCGTCCGGCGACCAACGCAACGCAACGTTCGGAACAAGCAGAACCTGCTCGCGCTTTTCGATTTCAAAACGAACGTTTGCCGTCAGATATGGCAGCAATTTTCCGCTTGAATTGTCAGTCGAAACAACGACGGTATAGGTAACGACGTTTTGCGTCATTTGGGCGTTCATTCGGATTTGCGTTACCGTACCACGAAAGATTTCGCCATCATGAGCATCCACGGTGAACCATGCCGGCATATTCAATTTGATCCGTCCGATGTCCGCCTCGTTCACCGAGGTCCAGACCTCCATTTTACTCAAATCCTTGGCGATGAGGAACAGACTCGGTGCATTCAAACTGGCAACGACCGTCTGCCCGATGTTGACCCGGCGTTCGATGATCGTTCCCCGAACCGGCGACTTAATCGTACAATAGCCGAGGTTGATCCTCGCCGTATTGACCATCGCCTTATTTTGCCGGATGGTCGCTTTACCAACTTCGACATTGGCTTTCGTAATTTCGTAGTCCGATTTAGCACTGTCATATTCCGAATCGGTAATCGTCTTGGTTTGGAATAAGGTTTCCGAACGTTTCCATTCGTTTTCGGCAAGACGTTGCCTCGTTTCGAGTTGGAGCAGATTCGCTTGGGAACTCTGCAACATCGCCTCGGCTTGTTCGAGTGCCGCTTCGTGGAACGTCGGATCAATTCGTGCCAACACCGCATCCTTTTCCACGACGCTGCAATAATCAATGTGCCCTGCCGGTGTGTTCGGGTCCTCGCCGAAGGCAACGATCAGTCCGGCAACTTGGGCACCGACATTGACAACTTCCTGCGGTTGGAGCGTACCGGTGGCGTTGACCGTCGAGAGGAGATCGCTGCGCTGAAGCAGTGTCGTTCGCAAAACCGTAATGGTGCCGCTTGCCGTCTGATGGGTCGCATAGTAGATGATTGCACCGACGATGCAAAGCAGAACAAAATAGGTAAAAAACTTTTTCATGGGAAATCAAGGAGAAACCTATTTTACATTAACCCGAACCGTCAAGGGACGGACTGTGTAAAATGCACATTTCTCTCATTTTTCACCAAATCTACGGTTGCGACTGATCTTGTTTTGTTGACAAAATAAGGTACAAATAAGGCAGACCTTCGCATCGCTCTTTTATCCTGAAAAATCCCGTCAACAAACAACCATGCCTTACTTTGGAATTCACGAATCCATTTCAGGAGGACATGATAAAGCCGTTTTGGCGGCGGCGGAAGCGGGCTTCGACTGTGTGCAACTCTTTTCCAAAAACAGTTCGCAGTGGCAGGCAACGCCACTGACCGAAAAGGAGGGGCAACGATTTCAGCAGGCACTTCACAGTCGCAATATCCGATTTCCCCTTGTTCACGATTCCTATCTGATCAATTTGGCATCGGGCAAGGAGGAGTTACGGCAAAAGTCCATTGCGGCGTTTGCCGACGAACTCGAACGCACCGCAACATTGGGAATTCCTTGGATCGTGATGCATCCCGGCAGTCCGACGGGAGACGAGTCGGACAATGCCGAAGAAAACGGACTGCGCCGCATTGCCAAGGCATTCGACACCATTTTTGAGCGAACGAAAACATCTGTCATGGTATTGCTCGAAACAACGGCAGGACAAGGAACGAATCTCGGTTGGAAGTTTGAACACTTGGCACAGATTATCGAACTTTCGGCATCTCCCGACAGGTTCGGCGTGTGTGTGGACACGTGCCATATCACAGCGGCGGGATACTCGCTTGCTACTCCGAAAGAATACGAGGCAACGTTTGAACTGTTTGATAAGATCATTGGACTTGACCGATTGAAGGCGTTCCATTTGAACGACAGTGTGAAGGGTATCGGCAGCAGAGTGGATCGGCACGCCTCCATTGGACATGGCGCATTGGGATTGGAGCCGTTCCGCCTGTTGGTGAACGATGTTCGGTTCGTTGATTTACCGATGTATCTGGAAACGCCGAAGGGAACGGTCGAACGAAATGGTGAAGTTCTGGACTGGGACGTTGTCAATTTGCGGACGCTGAAACAATTATTGGGGTCCCACTCATGCAAAAACGTTCTATCTTGACAACGGCTGTCAAATTAGAGAGAATCGTCGTCTCACTTACGAAAGTCATTATCCGTTCATCATGGGATTCCAACAACGCGTCAGTGGCGTCCTTATGCCGATCTCCTCTTTGCCCGGTAGTCTTCTCTGCGGCGACCTCGGAAGTGGTGCAAGACGCTTTGTCGCATTTCTCAACCGTGCTGGTCAAAAGATTTGGCAAGTGCTGCCGGTCAATCCCATCGACGGATGCTTTTCGCCCTATGCCAGCATCTCGACCTTTGCCGGGGATCCGATCTACATTGACCTCGAAGACCTCGTCCAGTCGGGACTTCTGCAACCGAGTGATATTTCCGGTATTCCTCAAGGACCCAAATCACGATCCGCTTTTCACGTTGCCAGAGAAGTGAAAATGCAGCGTCTTCATAAAGCCTTCGAGAACTTCCGCCGAAGCCGAGGAACAAAGTATCACGTCGTTTTTGACCGCTTTGTCAGTGAAACTCCCTGGGTGGGTTCACACGCCGCATTTTGCGCTTTGAGTGAAAAGTACGGGACAGTCGATTGGACAGCGTGGAGGGACGAAGGTGTAAAAAATGCCGATCCCCATTCGCTTAAACGTGCGCTGGGTGATCCCGAACTCGAAACGTCGGTTGCTTTTCACACGTTTTTACAGGTCGTGTTCAGTGTACAGTGGAACGAATTACACGACTACTGCCGACAGCATGACATCAAGTTGATTGGCGACATTCCGATCTACGTCTCCAAAGACAGTGTGGACACTTGGGCAAATCGACACTTATTCCAATTTGATTCCGACGGACACATGGTCCGTGTTGCCGGTGTTCCGCCCGACAGTTTCAATCCCGATGGGCAGCGTTGGAATGCTCCGCTCTATGATTGGGAGGCTCACCAAGCCGAGCATTATGCATGGTGGATTCATCGGATCGGCTGTGCGCTCAGTCGGTTCGATCTGCTCCGGCTTGATCATTTCATTGGTTTTTACAATTATTTCAGTATGACTCCGCAGCCCGATGCCGGTGATCCGGGTTTTTGGGTCGCCGGACCCGCCGACGAGTTTTTTGAGGCGGTTTTACAGCAGTTTCCCGATGCTCCGCTGATTGCAGAAGACCTCGGTGTGATGAATCCGGGCGTGCATCAACTTCGCGACAAGTTTGACTTTCCCGGCATCAACGTTTTTCAATTTCAATTTGACTTCCGCCGCAATACCGATGCAACAGCCGAATGGCGGGAGAATTCACTTGTCTGCACAGGAACGCACGATACCGACACGCTTTCGGCTTGGTTCGATGGCGTACTAGCAGATCGAAAAAAATCGGAACCCTTTTGGGACTTTGCTTTTTTGTTTGAACTGATTAAGCAATTCATCCCGTCGGGCTGTCCGGTCAATCGGGAAACGGTCTTGTGGGGGATGATTCGTAAAGTGATGAGTTCACCGGGAAATGTTGCGATCTTTCCGATGCAGGATTTGCTGGGACTTGATTCATCGGCACGAATGAATTTTCCGGGACATGCGGACGGAAACTGGGTGTGGCGGCTCGACGAATCGTTACTGACAAACGAATTGGCTGATCGTGTCAAACAGTGGACGGAAGAATTCAAACGATGATGTACCACTTGACATCGCTTCACACAAAGGCGCAGAGCCGTTGCTGCGCTTCATTCCGGCTTTTGTCTTTGCTTGCGCTGCGGGCTCTGGGAAGCCTAACTACATCCCATGCTTTTTCCGCAGTTATCGCACAGGTAACAGGCACCATTGCGTCTCGTAATCGCTCCACATTCATCACACAACGGAGCATCCGAGTGAAAGTCCCGATATTGTTCGTACTGATCGTCTGCTGTCGTGATTGTAATGATTTCCGGTTTCATCCGCTCCGGCAAAGCCACCGAACTGTCAATCACCGAAATACTTTTCACGGAGACCGGTTCCTTTGAAATTTCCTCTGGACTCGGTTCTGCATCCCGCTTGCTTTCCACCGAAACCCTGCCGCGCCGCCGCTCCTTGCCGTCCCAGTCGAGATTTTTAGGCTGTTTGCCTTGCGACTCCGACAGGAATTCCTGACCCAACCAACGGAAAATGTAATCAACAAGACTCTTCGCTATCGGAATATCCGGGTTCTTCGTGTGTCCCTGCGGATCAAACTTCGTGTGCGAAAACTTTTCGACGTAAACCCTGAGCGGCACGCCGTATTGCAGGCTCATCGAAATTGCTGTTCCAAAACAGTCCATCAAACCGCCGATAGTGCTTCCTTCCTTTGCCATCGTGATGAACAATTCGCCGACCCGACCATCAGGATAAAGCCCCACCGTAATGTACCCCTCGTGTCCCGAGATGTTGAACTTGTGCGTCTTCGAGTCCCGCGTGTCTGGCAACCGCTCCCGGCGAGGTCCCGTGAGTTTCCGTTTTTCTTTGCGTGAAAGCGGCTCCGATTCAGCATCTTTCGATTTGCCGCCGTCGTCAGACACGGAAAGCGGCTGCGCCCCTTTGGAACCGTCCCGATAAATCGCCAACGCCTTGACACCCAAATCCCAAGCCATCACATAGGCATTCGCAACATCCTCGACAGTTGCCTTGTGCGGCATGTTTACCGTTTTGGAAATCGCTCCCGAAATGAACGGCTGCGCCGCCGCCATCATCTTTACGTGAGCCTCCCACGGAATACAACGCTCCGAATCTGGAGTCGGCGACGCACAATCAAAGACCGGCAAGTGGGCATCGACCAAAAACGGCACCTCGTGAAACGTTCCCTTTTCCTGAAGGTGATTAACAATCGCGGTAACTTCCTCGTCGGTATAACCGAGCGTTTTGAGTGCCAGCGGGACAGTACCGTTCACAAGTCTAAGCCTTCCGCCACCTGCAAGTTGCTTGTATTTGACCAACGCATAGTCCGGCTCAATGCCGGTGGTATCGCAGTCCATCATGAAACTGATTGTTCCCGTCGGTGCAAGAACCGTCGCCTGGGCATTACGAAAACCATACCGGCTACCTGAATTTCGAACGTCGTCCCAAAGTTTCTGTGCCCGCTTTTTCAGATAATTGGGGCAATTTCCAATTCGGTTGACCGCATCCCAGTGCATGTCAATGACATGTAGCATCGGTTCGCGATTGCGGGAGAAGGACTCAAAGGGACCGACGATGTTTGCCAGTTCCGCACTCGTGTGATAAGCCGCTCCGTTCAACAATGCCGTTACAACGCTGCAAAGTCCTCGGGCTTCGTCGGAATCGTAGGGCAAGCCGAGACTCATGATTAAACTGCCGAGGTTGGAATAACCGAGTCCGATGGCACGGAATTTATGACTGTTTTCGGCAATTTTCTTAATGGGATAACTTGCCCTATCTACGAGAATCTCTTGAGCGATGAAGAAGACACGGCAGGTTTGGATGAAACGTTCGGCATCGAAGAGTCCGTCTTCCCGCCGGAACTTCATCAAATTGATACTTGCCAAGTTGCAGGCAGTGTCGTCCAAACTCATGTACTCGCTGCACGGGTTTGAGGCATTGATTCGCCCCGAAGTCGGTGTCGTGTGCCAGCGATTGATCGTCGTGTCGAACTGGACGCCGGGATCACCGCAAGCCCAGGCGGTATTGGCAATTTTGTCGAAAACTTCTTTGGCGGGGTATTCGGGTCCCTTTTGGACAGGGTCTGTGACCCAACGGGTTGTCCAGATTTTGTCCTCCTTGACTGCCCGCATAAAATCATCGGTCAGACGGATGGAAAGATTGGCGTTTTGGTAGAGAATCGACGAATAAGCGTCTTCATGGGAAACGCCTTGTTTTATAAGGATTTTGGCTTTCTCTTCTTCGCGTTGTTTGCAGTCGATGAACTCCATGATGTCGGGATGCGTTACTTTGAGCGACTGCATTTTGGCGGCTCGTCGGGTTTTTCCACCGCTTTTGACGACGGCGGCGATCTGGTCATAGACCCGCATGAAGGAGAGCGGTCCCGAGGGCTTTCCGCCTCCTGCCAGTTTTTCGCAACTGGATCGGATTGTCGAAAGGTCGGTGCCGGTTCCGCTACCGAATTTGAAGAGCATTGCCTCGCTCCGGGCAAGGTCCATGATCGACTCCATGTCGTCGTCAACGCTTTGAATGAAACAGGCAGATGCCTGCGGATGCTCGTAAGAATTTGTTGGTTGTGTTGCTTCCCCGGCACGTTCTTCCCAGTGCCAGGTACATTTTCCCCCTTTGATACCGTATTGCGGATAGAGTCCGACATTAAACCAGACCGGCGAATTGAAGGAGCCGTATTGATGAAGAAGGAGCCAAGTTAAATCGCGGTAAAAGGTTTCGGCATCTCGCCGGGTGGCGAAGTAACCGTCTTCAAATCCCCAGTCGGTAATGGTGCGGCTGACCCGGTGAATGACCTGCCGCATACTCTTTTCACGCTGGGGAGTGTTGGGTTCCCCAAAAAAATACTTACTGGCGACGACATTCACAGCAAGTTGGCTCCACGTACTTGGGAATTCACAGTCGCTTTGCTCGAAGACGACAGATCCGCCATCCCCTTTGATCACAGCGGTTCGGGTTGTCCATTCGACGGTATCGAAGGGATCGCGAACATTTTCGGAACAGAATGTCGGGCTCATTCTGATGCCTTCGAGAGGGACGGCGGCATCGAACGAGTCGGCGTTCATGGAAGAGACAGCATCCAAACTGATCATGGTATCCATAAATTCTAGGGGGGTGAGTGGGGAGAGAGAACTTGTCCTGAGTGTAGGCAAAACGACCCTATTTTGCACTTCATTCCATTGTTCTGCCTCGTACCAAAAGACTATATGTAGTATTGTTTTGGTTGCCGGGATACAATATGTAGTCCTGATTGGCAACGTGAGTATCATACCACTTGGGGGCGGGGTGTCAACCCGAGCGGGGAAAATTTCCAAAGTGTCGGTCAAAAAAGAAGTTACGGATTCTCCCTTTTTCCGTGTTGGCGGCAACCATGGTCAGTTTCTTGCCGTAAGTCCTTGCCGGATAAGAGTGTGGAACGCCGAGAGGACACGTAACCATTCACGGTTTATGCCAAGTTGATCTTGCTAAAACGCGGCAAAAGATGTATTTTCCGGGCATGGGTTTGATCCATTTTCCAAAACCGGTGCTGTTATTGATGGCGGTTTTCAGTTCCGACTCGTCCGCTTTCGGTTGGGTGCGCAAACGTGCCGAAGCACAGTGGGGGGCGTTGGCACTGGAAAGCGAACCTTTTCCTTTTGAAACGTTTACCGATTATTATGCGCAGACCATGGGACCGATTTTACCGAAGCGGCTCTGGGCGTTTGAGAATCTAATCAATCCTGATGCGTTGCCGGGGATCAAGTGCGTGACCAATGACTGGGAAGCCGAGTTCAAGTCGTTTGTCGATCATTCGGTAGAGCGTCCGCTGAACATTGATCCGGGCTACATCGACTTGGGCAAATTGATATTGGCTTCGACGAAGGATCATGCTCATCGGATTTACTTGTCCGAAGGTATTTTTGCGGAAACGACATTGATTTACACGCAAAAACAGTGGAAGCCGCTACCTTGGACCTATCCTGACTACCAAAGTGCCGGATATCAACAATTTCTGACGCAGTGCAGAGACTATCTCAAATCGAAACGATCCTCGGCGGAATAAGCCTCTGCGTTCCCGGGCTTCTATCCATACTTTTGGGTTTTGCGATCATTGCGTCCACTTGTCGGCTTCGTGTCTTCCCCACCGGTCGATTTCCAGCAGTTGTGCCAGCGTCGGATGCGGGTCGAAATCGTGATGCTCCAAAACGGATCGGCAAACCTTTACAATGTCCTGAAAAGGTAACTTGCCATCAAGGAATGCTTTCCCAGCCGCTTCGTTGGCGGCATTGACCACCGCTCCTGCGGTGCCGCCGGTCTTTGCCACTTCCAAACCGAGTAGCAGTGCCGGAAAACGTTCAAAATCCGGTGGATAAAATTCAAGCGTTTGCACTTGTGTCCAGTCCACTTTCAACGAAGGACCTGGATAGCGATGCGGATAATACAGAGCCAACTGGATCGGCAACCGCATATCCGGCGGACTCATTTGGGCAATGACCGAACCGTCCACGAATTCAACCATTGAGTGAACCAACGATTGCGGATGAATGACCACGCCGATTTTGTGTGCCGGTATGTCGAAAAACCAACGTGCTTCAATGATTTCCAATGCCTTGTTCATTAAAGTTGCCGAGTCGATGGTAATTTTCTTTCCCATCTTCCACGTGGGATGAGCCAGAGCGTTCTCAACGGTAACGTTTGCCAACTCGTCAAGCGACCAAGTCCGAAAGGGTCCGCCGCTTGCCGTCAAAATGATCTTTTCGACGGAATCTACGGAGCCCGCCGTGTAAGCAAGGGAATCCATCGTCCACGACCGAAGAGCCTGCATCACGGCACTGTGTTCACTGTCCACCGGAAGCAAGCGACCGCCCTTTGTTTTGACCAAATCCGTCAGGAGTTCCCCCCCCATGACGAGGGACTCCTTATTGGCAAGAGCGACGGTTTTGCCCTCTTCCAGTGCCGCCAATGTACTGGTGAGACCGGCACTTCCGACGATTGCCGAAAGCACGACATCCACTTCGGGACGGCGAACGAGTTCGCAGAGAGCCTCGTGTCCGAAGAAAATTTCTATGTTCCGAGGCAAGTGGTCGAGTGGCGAACGATCCGCCGTTTCATCGGTAACGACGATCCATCGGGGACGCTGCGAGGGCGCAAGCCGTTGGATTTGCTCAACGAGAATATCTGTCCGGTGGTGGACGGACAGTAGCATGGGAATAAGACGACCTTCCGATTCTGCAAGAACGTCGAGCGTATTTTGCCCAATGCTCCCGCTGGAACCAAGAACGGCAACTCGACGCGAAAGGGAAAAATCAGCCATAAGTCGTGTGCATGAGGGTATCGCTGTTCGGAAGCCGACCAGTCCGATTGCCAGTTTCAATAGGGGATGTCATTTCGAGTGGGAGATGAACGTGCGTCATTTCCGCTTTCGCGGGAATGACGATTTCTATTTTCGCTATCCTGAAACTTGCCATCGGACTCGGAAGCCAACGACGGAACAACTTTAAGAGGTATTTGCTCCTCCGCATATTGCATGGAGTCGTCGTTCAAGTCTGTTACGTTGATCCGAAGTTGATACTGTCCCGGTGCAAGGGATGTCGGGAGTGTGCCGGGAATCGTCAAACAATAATCCCGCTTCCGGCTGAGTGTCCTTTCTGCCGGTTTGCCCGCATCCTGCTGGACAACGACATTGGCGTGGATGTCCCGAATTTCATAACTAATTGCCACACTGACTTCAAAACCATTGGCAGGACGCACTACCGGATTTTCAATTTCTATGTACACACAGAATGCTTCGCCGGGACAAAATTCCCCTGTATGAGCGATAAACTGCCCATAGCCGAACCAATCTTTGACAAACATTACATTTTTCAATTTAATGGGACAAAGTTTTTGGAGTTCCGACAATCCCTCGTTAAACCGATAAGCCGCACTAATATACTTCCCTCGATTATCCGTCATCGAATCATCCAACAATGCCGCAAAACCGAGAACTTGATGCCCCATGAAATTGTTGATCGTTTTGTCTGCCGACTGCATCGCCTTGGCGGCTTCCACTTTATTGCCGAGCAGCATTTCCAACATGCGCAGCCTCATTTCGTTGGACAACGATCTGCCATTGGGGGTCTGCTCAATCGCATACCGTAGTTGCTCGATTGCCATTCGGGTCGGTGCCTGCCAATCTCCCGCCCCGTAACCGGAAACGTTATTCGCATACGGGGGCAAACTCTGCTGATAACTTGCCTGGACTACCGCCGGCGCAGTACTGGGAAGTTGCGTCAAACTCGGATACACCGGCGTTGTTACCGGTACGGAAGTTTGGGCAACGACCGATTCTTCCCTGCGTTGCAGCGGCTTTTTTACAGACTTCCGAACAATCGGTTCCTCGTCAAATTCTTCGTCGTCAAAATCATATCCCGGTTCGATGTCCCGCTTTTTGACGACATTTCTTGCGGTTTCAGTGGGCTTTCTTTCAGCAACGAGTTCCTCGTCGGGAAGCGGTGCCGACGTGTCTTGGGACAAACTTTTGGACGTTGCAGAATCGGATGTCGAGGGTTGAGGTGAATTCGGTTTTGTTACTGTTTCGGCAATCAAAACGTGCGACTCTTCTGGTGGGGATGTCAGAAGCGGTGAAGGAAAGATCGAACCGGCTTTGTAAAGCGAGTTGGGGGTGTGATTGACCGGCAAAATATCGGAGCGAGAATGATTGAGGGCAAACCGACTCTCGGATTCGGCGTTACGCTTGCCAGTATCGGGCATCAGCGGCTGGAACAATTTTGCCGTTCGGCTCCAGAATGTTTTTGCCGGTGTTGCTTGGGGAGCATGAACGATGACGCTTGGTTTTGATTTCGGACCAGGAGCGGCGGTTTGGCAACCGACGACCAACAGGAACAGGGTGAACGTAAAAGCGAAACGAATCATGATCTTTGCGGAATGGACAGTTTCTGCAAGGGGGATGGTAACGATTCGGGACAGTCGAGGCAAGAGCAGAATGGGCAACGTGGGGAAGAAATTTCCCCCCGTTGCCTCATTTTGGCGGCTCGTTACGTCCTCTGCTTTCGCTGTTCCAGAGCAGACCCTTCCAAAAAACGCTGAAGTTCTTCTGCGTCAAGCGAAAAAGGATCAAGTGTTCCTTCCGGTATGACGGGGATTGATTGATTGTGAGGGCAGACCCATTGACACGTATCGCAGCCGAGAAATCGATTGCCCCGCTTCTCCGAAATCTCTTGCGGCATTTCGCCACGATGAATCAGTGTCCAATAATTCAAACACCGTCGGGCATCCAACACGAACGGTTCGGTCAATGCTCCTGTCGGGCAGGCATTGAGGCAACGTCGGCACTCGCCGCAAGGATCAACCGGTTTTGGCAGCGGAGTTGATTCTAACTGTTCTGTTGAAAGAAAAGTAGCGAGATAAACTTTTGAGCCGAGATGGGAATGAATGAGAAGCGTGTTTTTTCCGATGGTTCCCAAACCAGCAGCGGCAGCGTACTGTTTTTCGAGAATAGGAGCAGTATCGACCGTGCCCCGACACCGTCCTTCGGGAAACAGTTCGCGGTGCTTTTCCGCTAACATTTCGAGCCGGGAGCGAATCCAGCGGTGGTAATCGGTGCCGCGTGCATATTCGACAATGCCGCTCAACTGCCGAATAGGATGCGGTTCGCTGTTTAGCACTGTGCCGTAGGAAACGCCGAGCATGAGAATCGACTGCACGCCGGGCAGCAGTGATTCCGGGTGTTTTCGTGCCTCAAAATTACGGACGAAGTGCATCATCTCGGCGTTCATACCGGCTTGAAGCCAGCGTTCAAAAGCGTCGAAATGTTTCGGCGGTTCGGCAACCGTAACGCCGAAAATTTCAAAGCCGAGTGCTTTTGCGGTGGCAAGCAACTGTTCGGTAGGGGATGTCATTTCATCATTCACCAAAAAAGATTTTGTTTTTCATCATGCGTTCGCGGGTTTCGATCTTCAATCGCAGGTATTCCATCGGTCGGTCCCCCTTGGTTCGATTGCATGAACCGCAGAGCAACTGATAATTTTCGTAATAGTCTCCACCCCCTTTCGCCTTCGGAATAATATGGTCGATTTCAAGATTCCGTAACTCGAAGTCCACACCGCAAGCGTTACACTTGCCTTCTTGCTCTTTGTACAATCGCTGTTTAATGGATTCCGACGGTTGGACTTCCTTGATGTCGCTTCGCTTCGGAATTTGATCGGTAGCAATAAAATCCCGGAAAAGCCGACCGGCATCGCTTAATCGTTGAACCAACACATTGACGGCTTGCTTTTCAATGTCGATGCCGATCCATTTTCGTTGTAGTTGTTGGGCGGCGACACACGTCGTTGCACAGCCGCAGAAGGGGTCCATGACGGTGTCCCCTTCCATGGATGCCATATTAACAATCCACCTTAATAACGAGAGCGGCTTCTGCGTCGGATAACCGGTACGCTCTTTTTTGTCCATCGAATTTAATGACGGTAGCAAGACCACGTCATCAGGAATTTTTCCCTTCGGCGGTTCTTTGCCGGACTGTCCGCCTCTTGAATATCTCCATTGGGTCATTCCGCTTTCATACGGTACGAGGATTGTATCTTTGCCGAACTGGTAGTGTTCGCTTTTCCCATACCAAAATATAATATCGTGCGCCTTTGCCAGCCGCCGCTTGCCTCGGCTGGCATTTTTATAATGCCAAATAATTTCGTTGATAAAATTCTGTTTACCGAAAATAGCGTCCAGCAAACTTTTCAGATAATGACTCGCCGTCGGATCGCAATGCAAATACAAACTGCCCGTATCTTTTAAGACTCGGTGCATTTCTATTAAACGTTGGACCATATAGGTCAGATACGCCATCATCGGTTTGCTGTGGACAGCACCAACACTGGCGATATACTTTGCCAGTGCAGGAAATTGATCGGCAAGGGTGTCAAGATAGTATTCATCGACATCCTGCCACGTCCACATATCCTTGAAACTTGCCCCGGCGGCTTTGCTACCGATAGATGCAGAGTACATCCGCTTCGAGTTGAACGGCGGATCAAGATAAATCAGATCGACCGACTCGCTGTTCATGCCCGATAGAACATACAAATTGTCGTTCGTATAAAGCGTGTTAGACGAGGGACGTGGTGTCAAGTTTTTTCCTTGTTCTGATATATTGACCGAACGCAGGTCTATTCTACTCCAACTCGCCCCTAATCACAGTATCTCGGTGGGCTTACGCCCGCCGCTCTTACACTACTATTGTGTTTCGACTACTGTCGGAAACATCGGAACAGCATCCGCCGGGTCGCCAGTCGGTTTGGCAACAGGAATCGCTTGCGGAGTGTATGTTTCCAATGGAATCCGACGGACTTCCATCCTCTGCCGCTCCATCGTGTAAGTGTAAGGTTCCCACTTTGTTACCGTGATCGGTTTTCGCACCGTTCGTGTTACCGGCACTACTCTGGCAACCTTGACTTCATACGGTTCAACCTTTTCTTCCAACACCGTTTTATACGTCGTTACCGGGATTTGTTCCACTCGTTCTTCCGGCACCATGCGCCGCACCGTATGGGGCGTTGTTTGTTCTACCCGCTCGACAATCTGTTTGTACGTCGTTACCGGTATTCTGCGAACAACTTCCTCTTGAACGACACGCGGAACCTGAACCTGTTCGGTACGAACGACTTGTTCGTCTTGAAAAGTTGTTCGGGTTACAGGAACCTGTTCGATTCGTTGCTCTTGTACTGTTCTCGTTACCGGTATTGTTTCCGCTACATAGTTCGGCTGATAAACTTTGTTGACTTCGTGCCGGACAGGACCTTGCATCGTTGTCCAGTAAAAACCGGGAATCCGCCACCTCGATTCGCCTGTTACCGGATCAGAGTAATTCGCCCGATGCCAAGCGAGACGTTCGTAGGATCGTCCCGGCAAGGGATTCACCTGATTGACATACTGTCCTCTGTCCACAACCTGTTCGACATAACTCATTACGGGTCTGTTCACGGTGTAAACCCGATCTTGTACAGTCGTTTCCTGAACGGGAATACGTCGGTTTTCCACCACTTGCCGCTCCTGCGTTTCCATGACCTGTCGGGAAACGAGGTATCGTTCTTCCCGTTCGCTTGTTTCGGGGACCGTTCGGGTGATGTTATAACTCGTGTCCCGATATTCGATTTCCTCGACGGGCTTTTGGACCGTGTAACGCTTTTCGGTGAAGGATGTTTCCGGCACCTGTCGGGCAACGGTGTAACGCCGTTCCCGCTTTTCGGTGTCCCAAACGGTTTCATAAGTCGTGATCTGTTCCTCGACGTACTGCGTTTCGATCACTTTCTTGTACGCCTGACATGGAATCTGTTCAACGACCGGCACGCGTTCCAGTCGGTAAGTTTGGGTGGGCGTTGCCGACAAAGCGGAACCGGCAGCAAAAATGAATGCTGTCGGAATGCTAATAATCACTGCTAAAAAATAGTTTTTCATTGTATCCTCCGGGGTTAGGCAAGGAGCCGTTGTTAGTAACTACGTAAATGAAGGGAGCATGTAAGGAAAATTCTTGCAAAATTTGTACAAAATGCAGAGTGCAAAAAAATCCCGCAGTCGGATTCAATCATAGGAGAGGGCGTAGAGCGAGTCAAGTAACTCTTTAACAAAAGGGAGCAATTTTTCGTAAGATTCTGATTTGATGCCGCTAAAACCGGCATAACCGTTGCGACCGACATTCGGGAGTTGTGCCAAAACGACACCGGCAATGATGGACTACCAAAGTCAATGGCAAACTGAACCCTAACTGAAAATTGGCTACTGGACGTGCTTCGGAGCGTGTTGTAGAATGGGCACATACTGTGGCATGCCCCAAACTGGTCGTTTTGAGACCACCGATAGATACTATAACCTTTGACGTTCCTGATTTGTCGGCAACAGACCGCTTGGGTCAGTTGCTTGCCGAATACCTGCCGAACGGCAGTGTCGTTGCTCTCCTCGGAACCCTCGGTGCCGGTAAAACAAAATTGGTGCAAGCCATCGCAAAATATGCAGGCAACGACGAAGAAACAATATCCAGTCCGACATTCGTCTTGCTCCATGAATATATCGGAGGAGATCGACCCATTTACCACTTCGACGCTTACCGACTGGAAAGTGCAGAAGAATTCCGGCGATTGAGTCCCGACGATTATTTTGAAGGCACAGGACTCACCTTAATCGAGTGGGCAGACAAGTTTCCGCGGGTTTTGCCGGCGAATCACTTGGAAATTCGGATTGAGTTGCTCGGCGAAACAACCCGACGCTTTCATCTCACAGGATACGGTACGGCATACAAAGCGGTTGTTGCCCAAATTGTCCAAGCGATCCCGCCAGACCTGTGCCTCTACTCCACTTCCAAATCACGCCAGACGAGCGGTTGACGCTGTCGGGACTCGATTCGCAGAGCCACTTCGCCGTTTTGGAAAATCCGCACCGTTCCGCTGGATTGGCTGACTGAAATCGCAATCGCCGAAGTCATTCGGCTGATCGCCGCTGCCGCCCAGTGCCGTGCACCCAAGCCGGGAGACAACGACAGTGTCGAAGTCGAAGTCGATTCCAAGTACCTCGCTGCCGCCTCTACGATTCCATCCGACGCAATAATAATCGCTCCATCTAATTGAGCAATTTCCTTGATGCCTTCCCGAATTTTGGCATCGAACAAACAACGTTCTTTCCGGTTGTATCCTTTGACGGGATCGAAACCCGCGGGTCTGCTCATCCCCAATACCTTTCGGGTGTCTCCCACAATGAACAGTGTTCCGATGGGATCCCCTTCCCGACCTTCCCAGCCGATGTCTACGGCAAGATCAACGACGACCTTCAATGTTTTGAGCGGCACCCGACTTTCTAATTGCCGTAAATCACGACCGGACAGCCGATCCAAATGCTCACCGAGATTGACGACGCTGAACGAATCCAAACAGGCTGGGTCTATCGCACTGTAAAAAGCCAGCACCCGACAACCGTGCGGAATAAGATCGTCGGCGACGGCTTCCAAAATGGCATGGGAAATATGGTCGTAAACAGTAGCGTTGCGGTCGAGATGAATCCGAATGGTTTGAAATTGTTCCTGTGCGGCAGCAATCAGAACGTCTGCATTCGTCGAAGCAACGATGATATTTTCATCCTCGATAATTTTACGGAACTTTCCCCAATCGACAGCGGCTTCGGAAAAAACGAAGATTGCTGTCGCTTCGACTTCCATACGGAGCAGTCGCAGTGTGCCGATCAGGCGGCGAAATTGTTCAGTAAAGCGTAAGGACTCGGTCATACTGTAAGAAACATAGAAGCCTCCGTTAGGATACCGAATGATCACTGGGATGTCAAGAAGGGGCAATTCGACTGAATGCGCAACACTTTCGTTACGGATTTTAGAGCGTATCAGGAATTGATCTGGACAGAAGTTTTGGAATTTTGTAATCTTTCATTATTGGATATTGAACGCCTTTTTCACGGAGGAATCTTATGGCGAAACCCTATTCCCTTGATCTA
>Ga0123353_10000429_pt1 | contig 51936 bp, 47 predicted proteins | sample TergutLab28metaG_3_FD_92763 | JGI IMG/M metagenome (GOLD analysis project Ga0123353, IMG submission 92763) | Labiotermes labralis P3 segment gut microbial communities from Petit-Saut dam, French Guiana - Lab288 P3 | ecosystem: Host-associated > Arthropoda: Insects > Digestive system > Gut ... | reverse complement strand
TTGTCGCCGACGGGCTGGCCGCGGTCAGTCGGGACCGCCAGCGGCGCCAAGCTGCCGGGCAGCGGTTCCAAATGGGCAAAGGCGCCGGGCGTGGGCGGGACAGGATCGCCCGTGTCATGATACTGCCCGCCGATGAGTACGATGGCGGACGTGACAATCGCGATAAACGCGCAGAAGACCAGCATGAGGGCGTGGCCGCCCCGGCGCGGCGGCGTTGACGTTGACATCGTGGCGGCGTCTTGCGTGTGGGATTCAGTTAAACGTGACATATCTCCCCAACTCTTCCTTCATGCGCAACGCTTCGGCCCTTGCACAGTCGGCGTACGCCTCCGGGGTTCCCTTTTTCTGCCAAGCGCAAAGAATGGCGCGGGAAGAGTTGACCAACGCGCCCCGTCCCAGATTGTCAAAGGCGCGGGCAATATCCCATGCCGCGCCTCCCTGCGCGCCATAGCCGGGTATGAGGAAAAAAGTGCGCCGCAAATGGCGGCGCAACTCCACAATCTCCGCAGGTTGCGTGGCGCCCACCACCAGGCCCACCGACGAGTACCCATGGGCGCCGATATAGGCGGCGCCCCAGCGTTCGGTCAGCTCGCCCACCACGCGGTAGAGCGGGCGGTCGGGCGCGGGCAACAGCTGTAGCTCGCTGGATGACCGGTTCGAGGTGCGCCCCAGGATGAAGATAGCCCGCGCATTGGCGCCTACATCATCGAGAAACGGCAAAACACAGTCCGAACCCAAGTAAGGGTTGACCGTCAATGCGTCGGCGTCGAAGGGCGCGATCTCGGCGCCCCCCACCTTGACCCGGCCCAAGAAGGCCGCGCTGTAACATTCGGCAGTCGAACCGATGTCGCCCCTCTTGGCGTCTACAATGACATACAACCCCAAGCCCTTGGCATAGGCAATACTGTCCCTCATCGCGGCCATGCCCTCCGGCCCCAGCATTTCGTAGCATGCTGACTGCAGTTTGACAGCCGGGACGATGTCATGTAGCGCGTCTAAGATGGCCGTGTTGAATCGCATGGTCGCCGCCGCAAGGGCCGCCAGCGTCTCGCCGTGTTCCCTGATGGCGTCGTCCAGCAAAAACGCGGGCAAGTGTTCCGGGCGGGGATCCAGCCCGGCAACGGTGGGGTTTTGTTTAGCGCGTATGCCCTCGATGAGCGCATCGATATTCATAGGAACCCGATCCCCCTCCCCTATTCCTTATACGAAGCCCATCACTCACGAAGGTTTTAGGAAGTCAAATACCATTGACCGTCCAGTTTGATCATGTAGAGGTACCCGGAATAGGGATCCCCCTCCACGGTGGACATATACTCCGTAATGGGGAGTATGGCATACTCATAGTCGACCACGCCCGTTTCCTCGTTCTGGTACTCATCGATGGTGATATTCTCACTGTCGAGTTCGAGGCGATAAGAGGCTGACTTGATAAAGCTGGCGATGACCGATCCATGGCTTGTGTAATCGATGTCAAATTCCCCTATGGCGCCGGATTTCAGATTCTCAATAAACGTAGGCATATCGCCGAAGAAGGGGACATAGTCTTGCGTAAACCCCATTTCCGGCTCCCAAATGGCAATCATCCCATCGATATCGCCCTTTTCCATGGCCGCTGTGAAGATCTCGAACCTATCGGCCACGATACCGGTTTCGTCCACCTGGAAGATATGCCCCAAGAAGAAGTAGAAGACCATGCCCACGCCCAAAAGCGCGATCACCACCAGGGAAATTACAAAAGGCATAATCTTTGTTTTCTGTTTTTCCACGGCTACTTCGTGTTGGCCGCCGTCTTGCCCGTCTCCTCCGCCTGGGGACCCGTCGGGATCGGCGCCCTCGTCGGCATCGTCATCGTCGACATAATCATCGACATCGTCGCCGCCCTCGCCGTCAGCGTCACCGGCATCACCGTCAGCAACATCGCCGGCACCGTCGCCGCCTTTGTCGCCGGCACCCTCACCGGCATCACCGGCCTTACCGGCCTTACCGGCCTCCCCGTCTTCCCCGTCTCCTTCGGCAAAGCCTGAAAGCTTCCCCTTGGTTGTGGCTTTCCCTTCCTTCCCATCTTGGTCGGAGAAGATAGCCGCAGACTTCCCCTCCGCCTCGCAAGCGGGGCACAACGTTACGTCCCCGTTGGTTTTGGCGCCGCACTGTTCACAAGGCATCTAAAACCCTCCTCAAGAATTATAAAATAACAGCTTCCTATGCTAACAGCTTCCTATACTCCGAAGCCGCAGACAACCGGCCGACCGCCGAAAAACAGAGCGATTCCGGGACAAAGATACGCCGCGCCAACGCGCACACAGACTCCCTGGTGACCGCGTCGTACGCCTCAACCAGCTCACGCGCCGGGATGACTTTCCCAAGGAGCAATTCGCAACGGGCCAAGTGCGTCATACGCGCCGAGGTCGATTCAAAGCCCATGAGGACATTGGCTTTGACCTGCTCCCTCGCCCTGGCGACCTCGTCTTCGGTGGGGCCATGCCGGGCAAAGTCCCCCACCAGCTGTGCGATGAGCGGCAACGCCTTCCGCTCGGCCTCCGGGGAGAGCGCCGTGTAGACGCCAAATAAGCCGGTATCTTCGTGCCCGGTGGCAAAGGTATAGATCGAATAGCACAACCCCCGCGCCTCCCGGATCTCCTGCACCAGCCGGGAGGACACGCCGCCGCCCAAGATGTTCGACAGCACCTGTTGCGTGTAGCGGTCGGGGCTGTTATAGGGCAGGGACGGCCAAGCCAAACACAGGTGGTTCTGCTCGATATCCTTGCGGCGGACCGTAAAGGATGGCGCCAGCGACGAAGTCGGCGGCGTCAAGGCCGGTTCAGCGGCCATGGGCGCGAAGCAATCTACCAACGCGGCCTTGTCCCCGGGGGAGAAGTTGCCGCTGAGGGCCACCACCGTACTGCCGGCACGGTAGTGGCTGTCTTTATAACGGGCTATCTGGCCGGCGCTCATCCGCCGCAACGCGCCAGCCGACCCCAAAATCGGCCTGCCCAACGAGCAACCGCGGAACACGGCGCCAAACAGGCGCTCCGTGACAAGGTCTTCCGGCGTGTCCTCGTACATGCCAATCTCTTCCAGGATAACCCCCCGCTCGGTTTCCCAATCTTGGGCGGTGATGAGCGGCGAGCTGAAAATGTCGGTGATGATGTCGATGGCCAGGGGCAGGTGATCGCGCAACGCCCGCGCGTAATAAGAGGTACACTCCTTTGTGGTAAAGGCGTTGACCTGCCCGCCGATGGCGTCGGAATCGGCGGCGATTTTCTCGGCCGTGCGCTTTTTCGTGCCTTTAAACGCCATGTGTTCCAAAGCGTGGGAGACGCCGGACAGGTGCCGGGGCTCCAGGCGGGAACCACAACCCACCCAAATACCGACCGTAGCCGACCGCACATGGGGGATTTCCTCGAACAGCAACCTGACCCCATTGGGCAACGTGATCTTTTCATACACGGGTTCAGGCACTAAGTCAGGCATCGTTTCATGCATCGTTTCATGCCTTGTATCATGCCTTGTTTCACGCCTTGTTTCACGCATGGGATTTCTGATTCGCACCCTGCCCCTGCCCCTGCCCCTGCCCGCGTTTTTCCAACTCCGAAAGAGCGTCGCGGCGGGATAGGTTGATGCGCCCCTTTTCGTCGATCTCGACCACCTTGACCCATGTCATGTCGCCGATGGATACCACGTCCTCCACTTTGGCCACCCGTTGCGGCGCCAACTTGGAGATATGGATCATGCCCTCTTTGCCGGGGGCGAACTCCACGAAGACGCCGAAGGTCATCAGCCGCGTAACGCGGCCGTAGAAGATGTCGCCAATCTGCGGATCGAGCACGATAGCCTCGATGATGGCCAGCGCCCGCTGGCAGTCGTCCCGGTTGGGCGCCGAGATGTACACATGCCCATCGTCCTCGATGTCGATCTTGGTGCCGGTCTCGGCGGTGATCTTCTGGATCACGCTACCGCCCTTGCCGATGACATCCCGGATCTTCTCCGGGTCGATGGTGGTCTGGAGCATCTTCGGCGCGTAGGGGGAGAGATCCTCGCGCGCCGCCGGGATGCAGGGGAGCATGATTTCGTCCAAAATCGCGATGCGGGCGTCTTTGGTGATCGTCAGCGCGTCGCGGATGATTTCGGGCGTCAAGCCGTCCGACTTGAGATCCATCTGGATGGCCGTGATGCCGGCCTTTGTGCCGGCCACTTTGAAGTCCATGTCGCCGAAGAAGTCTTCCACGCCCTGGATATCCACAAACGTCAGCCACCGGTCGCCCTCGGTCACCAGACCGCAGGAGATGCCGGCCACCGGCGCCTTGATCGGCACGCCGGCGTCCATCAGGGCCAACGTGGAGCCGCACACGGCGCCTTGCGAGGTGGATCCGTTGGAGGACAGCACCTCGCTCACCAGGCGGATACAGTAGGGGAACTCCTCTTCGTTGGGGATGACCGGTTCCAACGCCCGCTCGGCCAAGGCGCCGTGTCCGATCTCGCGGCGGCCGGGCCCACGCGACGGGCGCGCCTCGCCCACCGAATAGGAGGGAAAGTTGTAGTGGTGCATATACCGCTTGGTTTCCGAATCGAAGATGTTGTCCAGCTTTTGCTGATCCGATATGGTGCCCAGCGTGGCAGTCGTCAGCACCTGGGTCTGTCCCCGGGAAAACAAGCCGGATCCATGGGCGCGGGGCAAGAGCCCCACGGCGGCCGACAGCGGCCTGACATCCAGCAACCCGCGCCCGTCCACGCGCTTTTTCTCGTCCAGCAACCAGCGGCGCACGACTTGCTTTTGCAGTTTGTACAGCACGTCGCCCAAGCCGGCCTCGATATCGGGGTATTTCTCGGCGAACTCGGCAACAAGCTCGGCACGCAGGGCGGAAAGGCGTTCTTCGCGGATGTTTTTGTCGTCGGTATCCAAGCAATAGCGCAGTTTTTCCATGATCGAACCCTCAAGCTCGTCGTAGAGTTCGGTGTGGAAAGCCGCGCTGACAGGTGCAAACTTGGGCTTGCCAATCTCGGCGGCAATCGAGGAGATAAAGGCGGTCAGCTTTTTGATTTCCGCCGTGGCCAACTGTATCGCGTCAAACATGGCCTCTTCTGAGACTTCGTTGGCGCCGGCCTCGATCATGACCACCTTGTGCGCAGTCCCGGCCACGGTCAACGCCAGCGTGCTGGCTTCCCGGGCGGCGGCGTCCGGATTGATGATAAACTTCCCGTCCACGCATCCCACCGATACGCCGGCGATGGGCCCGCCCCAAGGGATGTCGGAGATCGACAGGGCGATGGACGCGCCGATCATGGCGGGGATCTCGGGGGCGCAGTCGGGTTCCATACTCAAAACCGTGGCCGTCACAGCCACGTCGTTGCGCATGTCGGGGGGGAACAGGGGCCTCAGCGGGCGATCGATGAGGCGGGAGGCCAACACAGCCTTTTCCGAGGGGCGCCCTTCCCTGCGCAGGAAAGAGCCGGGGATGCGGCCCACCGAATACAGCCTCTCCTCGAAATCCACGGACAGTGGGAAATAATCGATGCCTTGGCGCGGCGCGGCCGAGGCGGCGGCGGTCACCAATACGGTGGTGTCCCCGCAACGCACCAGGCAGGCGCCGTTGGCCAGTTCGGCCAGCTGGCCGGTCTCGACGGTCAGGCGGCGGCCGCCCAGCGTGGTCTCGAAGGTGCGGGCGGCAGGGAATTCGCGTTGTTTTAGCATACTTTCCTCCATATCACTTCATTCACTATTACAGCCCTCCATGATGGCGGGCGGCCGGAAGCCGCCCCTGCGAGTCGCCCCTACTTGCGGATGCCCAGCTTGGCGATGATGGCGCGATACCGCTCGATATCCTTTTTTTGGAGGTAATCGAGCAGGCTACGGCGTTGGCCGACCATTTTGAGCAAGCCGCGGCGGGAGTGATTGTCTTTTTTGTGTAACTTGAGGTGTTCGGTCAACTCGCTGATACGCACTGTCAAGATGGCAATCTGTACCTCGGGGGACCCCGTATCGGTATCGTGGACGCGGTTTTCCATGATAATCATGGACTTTTTTTCTTTGGGGATCATACTTTTCACCTTTTCTTTCAAATTTGCCCCGATTCACGTATGAATTCTTCGCGCAGTAAAGGGCGGGTGAAGGACCCCATACGGGTACCCGCAAAGGCGGGCGGTTCCCCCAAACCGCGCGAAAGGGCTTGCCGGCGCGTAATTTCGCACACGATTAAGTTAATCCTAACACAAATCCGCGCCTCTGTCAAAAGAAATTCGCAAGGTACTTTGTTACAAATATGTGAATTATGTAAAGTAACCCTTGCAAACTGATCGAAACCATACTAATATATATTAGATAGGGACTGTTCGTTTTAATGTGTTGGGAGGGACTATCATCATGTCAAGCAGACTGTTTCAAAGCATCGTATCGCAAATGAAGGACGCCGTGGAGTGTACTGTTGGCGTCATCGACGCCGAAGGCGAGGTCATCGCCTGCACCGAGCCAGCGCTCATCGGCACGCAGCGGGCGGCGGCGGCCTCGGCGCTCAACGCGTCCGACGAACCCGTGACCGTCTTCGACGGATTCCAATACAAGGCGCTTTTTAGCTGGGGCGTGCGCTTTGAATTCGCGGTGTTTGCGCAGGGACAAGACAACAGGGCGAGGGAGATTTGTTTGCTGTCGGCCGTGGCGCTCAACGGCGCCAAGACATTCTACGATGAAAAGCACGATCGCGCCACCTTTGTCAAGAATATTTTACTTGACAACATCTTGCCGGGCGACATCCACATGCGCTCCCGGGAGCTGAACTTCGAGAGCGAACTCCCCCGGGTGGTTATTTTGGTGCGCCAGGTGGGGCGGATCGAGCTCTCCGTCGTCGATGTGATCCAAAGCCTCTTCCCGGACAAGCAATATGACTTCGTTGTCAGCCTGAACGAAACCGACATCGCGCTGGTCAAGGATGTCAGGGGCGGCGTCAACACGATGGACTTGCGCAAGCTGTCCGCCGCCATCGAGGAGACTGTCAATTCCGAGGTGTATGTCCACACGGTCATCGGCATCGGCACGGTGGCGTCCAGCCTCAAGGATTTGGCCTCCTCCTACAAGGAAGCGCAGATCGCCATCGAGGTGGGCAAGGTCTTCGACGCCGAAAAATCCATCATCAACTTCGAGAACCTGGGGTTGGGGCGATTGATTTACCAATTGCCGGTCACGATGTGCGAGATGTTCCTATCCGAGGTGTTCAAGAAGAACTCCATCGACGCGCTGGATCAGGAGATGCTGATCACCATCCAGAAGTTCTTCGAAAATAGCCTCAATGTGTCCGAGACCTCGCGCCGGCTGTTCGTCCACCGCAACACGCTGGTGTACCGGCTGGAAAAGATCAAGAAGCTGACGGGGCTCGATCTCCGCGAGTTTGACCACGCCATCATCTTCAAGGTGGCCATGATGGTGAAAAAATATCTGACCTCCCGGGAAGAGTTTTAACGATGGTCCGCATGATAGACGTGTACAAGGCGTATCCCAACGGCACCCGCGCCCTCAAGGGCGTCAGCCTCCAGATAGAAGACGGGGAGTTTTCCTTTTTGGTCGGGCCTTCCGGTTCGGGCAAGTCCACGATCATCAAGCTCCTCACGGGGGAGATCAAGCCGACGGAGGGGCGCGTGCTGATCAATGGGTACAACGTCAATGCCGTGAGGCAGAAGGACATCCCCTTTTTGCGCCGCACGCTGGGCGTGATCTTTCAGGATTTTCGCCTCGTCGAGAAAAAAAGCGTCTATGAAAACGTCGCCTTCGCCATGCGCGTGGTGGGCTCCTCGCCCAGGGAAATCAAAATCCGGGTGCCCTATGTGCTGGATTTGGTCGGTTTGTCGCATAAAGCCCGCCGGCGGCCCGCGGAGCTGTCCGGCGGGGAGCAACAACGGGTGTCTATCGCCCGGGCCCTCATCAACAACCCCAAAATGATCATCGCCGACGAGCCTACCGGCAACCTCGATCCGGCCCGCAGCCTGGAGATCATGATGTTGCTCGAACGCATCAATGCCCTGGGGACGACCGTTCTGGCAGTGACCCACGAAAAGGAATTGGTCAACCGGTTTTCGAAGCGCGTCATCGCCATAGACGGCGGGCGCGTGATCGGCGACCGGACAGGCGGGTATTACCAATATGAAGCGATACGAAACTAGTTACTTTTTCCGCGAGGGCATCCGAGGTATTTTCCTGCACGGCTTTATGAGTTTCGCGGCCGTTGGCGTCATTGTGGCATGCCTTCTCATCATGGGCAGCTTTTCACTGCTGGCCTTGAACTTGGACAATATGATCCAGGAGCTTCAAAACAACAACGAAGTCTTGGTGGTGCTCGACGAAACCATGACCTCGGACGAAGCCAAGCAGTTTGGCACCGATCTGGCCAAGAATGAAGCGATCATGCGGAATGTCCAGAGCGCGGAATTGATTTCCCGGGACGAGGCGTTGGAAGTGTTTTCCGGCAAGGTAGATCCGGAGACCAATTTTCTATTGGGGTTCGGCGACGACAACCCCCTGCGCGATCGTTACAGGGTGCAAATCATGGACGCCGACCTGATGCAGGAGACCATCGACGCGCTGGAGCTCCTGCCCGGCGTGGCCGTGGTGCATGCCCGGCTGGATATTGTGGAGGATTTGGGCCAGATACGCGATACGGTCAACACCATTTGCCTGTTGCTGATTGTCATCTTGATGGCGGTATCGATTTTTATCATCTCCAACACAATCAAATTGGCTACCTTCGACCGGCGGGAGGAGATAGCCGTGATGCGGATGGTGGGCGCCACCAAGCGGTTTATCCGCTGGCCCTTTGTCATCGAGGGGTTTATGCTGGGGCTCTTGGGATCCATCGTGGCATTTTTCCTCCAGTGGAGGCTCTATGACGTATTCGCCGGTTTCCTGGCCCGGATGGTGGGCAGGATCCCGATGATCCATGCCCTGAATGTCGGGGATGTCCTGCTTCCGGTGCTGGCCATTTTCTTACTGGCCGGTTTCCTGGCCGGCATTGGCGGCAGCGTGCTGACGATTCGGAAGTTCCTGCGTGTATAAAGGAGGTTCACCTACTATGAGTTCGAAGCGTGTGCGTATCTTTGCCATGACAATGGCCGTTTTGCTGGCTGTTACCCTGCTGGCCGGTTTGATCCTCAACTTTGTCCGGCCCGCCGGCGCCGAGTCTTTGCTGGACGTGCTACGGGAAGAAGCCGAGGCGCTGGCCAAAGAGAAGGTGAAGGTGCAAGCGGAAATCGGCCAGCTGGCCGACGAGCGGGCCTCGGCTTTGGAGAAGAAGGAAGCCATCGACAAACAGATCGAGATCACGAGCGCGGAAATCGAAAACGCCGAACTCCTGATCGAGGCGTTGGAGATTGCCATAGACGAACATCAGGCGGCCCTGGAGGAGGCATTGCGGGAAGAGTCCCGCCAGATGGAACTCTTCCGGACGCGCATCCGCTCGATGGAAGAGGCCGGCGACGCGCAATACTTGGGCATCTTGCTGAAGGCCGATAGCTTCTCCGACTTATTGGGCCGCCTGGGCGATGTCAACGACATCATTGCGTATGACCGCAAGATGCTGGATGAACTCAAGCTCGCGCGCGAGCAGGTTGACGCCGAGAAGAAGGCGTTGCAACGGGACCGGGACGAGCAATCCGCCATCAAGGCCGCGTTGTCGGAGCGGCGGGCCGAGCAGGAGGCGCAGTACGCCGATCAGTTGCTCCTCATCGAGGAGATCGAGTCCAAGGTAGACGATTACCGGAAGCTGGAGGAGGAGTTCGACCGGCAGACCGAAGAGATAGAAAACGAGATCATACTGGAAATACAGCGTATCGAGGAAGAGCGCAGGCTCAGGGAAGAGGAGGAAGCGCGCAGGAGGGAAGAGGAGCGCAGGCGAAAGGAAGAGGAACGCAGGAAAAGGGAAGAAGAGAGGGCCAAAGGCGGCGGCGGCGGCGGCCAGGGCGGCGGCGATATTGACGACGACGATTTCGAAGACGACATCGACGACGATCCACCGCCCAGCAATAGCGGCGACTACGCGGGGGGCGGCTTTTTGTGGCCATGCCCGGCGTCTGGCAAGATTTCGAGTTCTTATGGCATGAGGTACCACCCCATCCTCAAAGAATACCGGATGCACAGCGGCATCGATATACCGGCGCCCAGCGGTTCCAAGGTCGTGTCCGCGGCTTCGGGCACTGTCATCATCGCCAACTATGCCAGCGGGTACGGGAACTATGTGGTCGTCGACCACGGGGGCGGGAAATCCACGCTGTATGCCCATTTGAGCCGCATCCTGGTCTCTAGGGGCCAATCCGTATCCCGGGGGGAAAGCGTCGGCTTGGTCGGATCCACGGGGCTGTCCACGGGGCCGCATCTGCACTTCGAGGTCCGTATCAGCGGTTCCCCGGTCAACCCGACGAAATACGTATAGGCAACGATAGGCAATTAGATGTATACATATAGGCAACTACATATTGGCAACGATGGAATACATAATAAGCAACTGATAACTTAGGGAGCGTCCATGAAAAAAAGATTCACATTGGGCACGGTGTTGGCGTTGATGTTGCCGGTGGCGGTGCTGTCGGTCATCATTGCGTACTCCGTGGCTTGGGACAAAATACAGAAAGATAACGACTCCCTCGCGCGGTCGCGCAGGGAATTGGCGGATTACATCGAGGCGCGCAATGTCATCCTGAATGGTTTTGTGGGATCCGTAGACGATGTCGCGCTACTGGAGGGCGCCATCCGGGGCATGGCGGGTTCCCTTGCGGACGAGTATTCCTATTATATGAACCCCGAGGAGTATGCCGCCTACAAAGACAGCCAGGACAACCCGTTTGGCATTGGCATCGTCGCCGGCGCGAGCGAGGCCGGGGACATTCTCATCGAGGAGGTATACGAAGGCTCCCCCGCCCAGGAAGCCAGACTGCAACGTTTCGACCGCATTGTCGAGGTCGGCGGGCTACCCGTGAACCGGGACAACTTCCGGCAGGCCATCAACATGCTGGCGGGCGAGGAAAACACGAAGGTGGATATCCGCGTGCGCCGCGCGTCGGACGGGGAAACCATTGGTCTGACGCTCCAGCGCAGGAGGGTCAATTTTCAGGCCGTATATTCCGAAATACTGGCCGGGCAGAACATTGCCCTGGTCCGCATCCGCAATTTCAGCCACAATGTGGACAGGGACTTCCGCGATGCCATCATCCATCTGCAAAACGCCCATGTGGACGCCATCATTTTCGATGTGCGCAACAATCCGGGCGGGCAGATCGATGTCATGTGCAACATGCTGGGCATGTTGCTGCCCCGCGACGAGCTACTCATTACGTTGCGGGACAGGACCGGAAAGGAGTACCCGCGCACCTCCGCGGGGCCGGGCGACGTGGATCTCCCGGATCAACCGATGGTGGTCCTCATCAACGAGGATTCCTACAGCGCCGCCGAGTTCTTCGCCGCCGCCCTCCATGAATATGAGAAGGCCGCCCTGGTGGGCGACCCCACCACGGGGAAGGGATATGCCCAGGAGCTCATTCCCCTCCATGCCGGCGAGGCGGCGATTGTCCTGTCGAACCGGGAATATTTTACCCCCGTGCTGGGGCGCGGGTTGTCCGGCGTAGGCTTGCTGCCGGATCATGCCGTGAGCCTGTTTGAGGGGGCAAACCTGTACACGCTGCCCCATGAGCGTGACAGCCAGCTCCAAAAGGCGATAGAAATCTTGCAGCCGTTGTTGCCGCCGCCGCCACCGCCGGAATCCCCGGACCCCGCGGAATCCCCGGAGGTGCCGGATCCTTGACAAATGGGCCGGAAATACGTATACTCATACGTAACGTTTCCCTTTAAGTATCTTTAAGTATTATGTTATGGCGATTACTTTCGATAAGATTAGTAATGCCCAGAGACCTGAGGAGCTGTAGTGTGACATGCAAAAAACATACAAACTGACCGCCGAGCGAAAGAAAGCCTTGCAGGAAGAACTGAATTACCTGAAAACCGTGAAGGGGAAAGAGGTTGCCGAGCAGATCAAAGAGGCCCGATCCTTTGGCGACCTTTCGGAAAACAGCGAATACGACGAAGCCAAAAACGAGCAGGGGCGCATGTTTTCCCGGATGGTAGAGCTGGAGGAAATCTTATCCCACGCGCAGGTGATTACCCCCAACGATGCCTCCGGCGTGGTGGCGGCGGGGTGCCGCGTCACCGTGATCGATTTGGACACCGAGGCGCGGGAAGAGTACACGGTCGTCGGCTCCCAGGAAGCCAATCCCTTGGAGTCGCGCATATCGGACGAATCCCCTTTTGGCTGCGCATTGCTGGGGAAACATGAGGGCGACGAGGTGCAGGTGAACGTGCCTGCGGGCGCCCTGCGCTATAAAATCATCGGCATCCACGTGGGCATCCACGTGTAAGCGATATGGGTGTGAAGAGAGAAGGGAGAACTTGTCTGAAATTAATTTTACTAGTTCCGATTTGACGCAGATTAGGCGGGAGAAACTCAACGCATTGCAGGCGGAAGGGCAAGATCCCTTTCAGATTTCACGATACGACGTAACGGCGCGCTGCCATGACGTGGTTCTTCGCTTTGGCGAATGGGAAGGGCAATCCAAGTCGCTGGCCGGCCGCATTATGTCCAAACGCGACATGGGCCGCGCTTTCTTTTGCGATCTGCAAGACGGCAGCGGCCGCCTCCAACTCTACCTAAAAGTGGACGATTTGGGCCCGGATAACTTCGCCCGGTTCAAGAAGATGGACATCGGCGATATCGTGGGGGTGGCCGGCCAGGTGTTCCGCACGCGCCGGGGGGAGATTTCGTTGCATGTGACCGAAATCACACTGCTGTCCAAGTCCCTGCACCCGTTGCCCGAGAAGTACCACGGCCTGACCGACACCGACTTGCGTTACCGCCAGCGGTATGTGGATCTCATCATGAACCCCGCATGCCGCCGTGTTTTTCAATTGCGTACGCGGCTTGTCAGCGGCATCCGAGCTTACTTCGACGCGCTGGGATACCTAGAGGTGGACACGCCTGTGTTGGGCACTATCCTGGGCGGGGCGACGGCGCGGCCTTTTACCACCCGCCACAACGCCCTCGATTTGGATATGTTCCTGCGCATCGCCACCGAACTGCCGCTCAAGCGGCTGGTTGTCGGTGGTTTCGAGCGGGTGTACGAAATTGGGCGTTTGTTCCGCAACGAAGGCATGAGTACCAAGCATAATCCGGAGTTTACCACGATAGAGTTTTATGAAGCTTACACGGACTGCGAGGGCATCATGGGACGCACCGAGGGGCTGATATCCGGTTTAGCGCAAGATATATTGGGCACGACCGACATCACCTACCAGGGGGACGCGATCAGCCTGCGTTTGCCCTTCAGGCGGCAAAGCATGGCCGAGGCGGTCTTGGAGCGCACGGGCGTGGACTTTTTGGCCATCCCCACCCCCACGGATGCCGGCGCCCGGGAGGCGTCGCTTCGCGCCGGCGTGGAGGGGCGGGACACGCTTTCCTGGGGGGAGTGGCTGTATGAATGCTTTGAGCAAAAAGTCGAAGGCTCCCTGGCGCAACCCACCTTTATCACCCAGTATCCGGTGGAGGTCTCCCCACTGGCCAAGCGTTGCCGGGACGACCCCAGGCTCACCGATCGCTTTGAGTTGTTCATCACCCGCCGCGAGATGGCCAACGGTTTCTCCGAACTCAACGACCCTATCGACCAGCGGGAACGTTTTGTCCGCCAAGCCGCCCTGCGCGCCGCCGGCGACGAGGAGGCTTGCATGTTGGACGAGGACTTCCTCACGGCGTTGGAATATGGCCTGCCGCCCACCGGCGGTTGCGGCCTCGGCATCGACCGGCTGGTCATGCTGTTGACCGACAGCGCCTCCATCCGCGATGTCATCCTGTTCCCCACGATGAAACCCCTCGACCCATGAAACTTCGTCAGTTCCTCCACTGGTTCCAAAACACATTCTGGTACCATTACAAATGGCATACCATTGGCGTGCTGGGCGGCATCGCCCTCGTCGCGTTCAGTGTCGCGTCGGTCCTGGGCAGGGAAATCCCGGACTTCAAGTACATCTTGGTGGCGGACGGGTTTGCGGGGGACACCTATATCGAATGGACCGATCTCGCCACCGAGAGGCTCGCCGACCTCAACGGCGACGGGCAGGTGATTGTACACGGCATGGCGCTTGGATTTTCAAACTCCGAGATGGGTATGGCGTCCCGCATCAAGTTTCAAGCGGAATTGACAAACGACGAACTTCTGGTGCTGGTATTGGACGAGGCAACCTTAACGGATCTGGGCTACATGGTGGAGTCGGGGGATTTCCTGATGCCCCTGTCCGATCTGGGTTTGCCTTCCCTGCCCGACAGCCCGTGGCTGATGCGGGTGGATCCACCGCCCTCGCTGGAGAGCTTGGGGGCTGTGCGTGATTTTTATCTCTGCGTCAGGGCGTTGACGCCCGAAAAGCGGGCGGATCCGGAGATATGGGTACACTACGAACAGGCCATTGCCTTTGCCAATATGCTCTGGGAGATGAACCAACCTTGATGCGGGAAATCATTGTCAGCCGTGATAATCCGCTCGTGAAACTGGCTGTTAAACTGGCCTCTTCCAAGTCGGCCCGCCGGGATCGCGGCTTGTTCCTTTGCGACGGCCCGACACTCTTGCCGGAGGCGTTGGCGCGGGGGGCGGAGATTTACGCGGTGCTGTGCCGTCCAGGCGCGGCGTTGCCCCGGTTGCCCGCCGGCGTCCGCGTGGCCGAGTTGCCCGAGAGGTTGCTTGGCGCCATCTCGCCCACCGATACGCCCCAGGGGCTGGTGTTCCTGTGCCGCCGGCCGGATGCCGAACGGTTGGACGCCGGTTGGCCGGGTTTCTCATCGCCGTCGCTCTACATCGCGCTCGACCGCGTGCAGGATCCCGGCAACGTCGGATCCATCCTGCGCACCTGCGACGCTTTCTCTGTCGGCGGCGTGTTGCTAGGCCCCGGCTGCGCGGATCCTTATTCGCCAAAGGCCGTGCGCGCCTCCATGGGCGCCATTTTCGGAACTCCTGTGTATGAATGCGGATCCGCGGACGAGGGCTTGTGGGAAATACTATCGGGTTGCCCGTTGCCGGTCTACGCCGCCGCCCCGGCCCCGGACGCCGTGGATGTGCGCGATGTCGATCTGTCCTCCGGCGTGCTGTTGCTGGGCAACGAGGGCGCCGGCCTGTCCGCCCCGCTGATGCGCCGGGCAGATATTCGCGTCAGGATCCCCACTGGCCCCGCCTGCCAATCCTTAGGCGTAGCGGCGGCAGCCGCCATTTTGCTATGGGAATCCAAGAGGGCGGGGGAGTCCAAACGCGGTAGTAATCCATTCATTCATGGCTAAGGGGTGTTTGCGTGTCCGCGCTCAAGTACTGGATTTGGCTGAGTTCCCTGCGCCAAGTGGGTCCGGTTGCGGTTTTTTCGCTGATAGACGCCTATGGCACGCCGGAAAACGTCTATTTCGCGGGCAACGCCGAATTGCAGGCGTTCCTGGGACGACAGACCGGGCGTCCGTCGGAGGGTCTTTTCTCCCGCAACTTGGACACGGCGGAGCGCATTTTGGAGCAATGCGATATACTCTCGTTGCGTGTGATGACGATGCAGGACGCCGATTATCCCGAACGATTGAAAAATATTCATGCGCCGCCCAGCGTACTCTATATCAAAGGACGCCTTCCCACCATGGACGAGGAGGCGGCCCTGGCGATAGTAGGCGCCAGGAAGGCGACGCCCTATGGAATCCAGGCGGCGGGCCGGCTATCCTTCTCGCTGGCGGGTTCCGGCATGTTGATTGTATCCGGCCTGGCCGCCGGCATAGACGCCGCCGCCCACGCCGCCGCCCTCAGGGCCGGCGCGCCCACCGTAGCCGTCCTGGGATGCGGCGCCGACGTGCCGTATCCCGCGTCAAACCGATCACTATACGAAGACGTATCCTCGGCGGGGGCACTCGTGAGCGAATATCCGCCGGGGACGCGCCCCTTAGGCGGCCATTTCCCCATGCGCAACCGCATCATCAGCGGGCTGACGCTGGGGACCATGGTGGTGGAGGCCGGCGAAAAGTCCGGGGCGCTCATCACGGCGCACCATGCGTTGGAGCAAGGCAGGGACGTCTTTGCGGTACCGGGCAACATCGACGCCCCCGGGAGCGTGGGGACAAACAGATTGCTGAAGGAAGGCGCGCAGATGGTGACCGAGCCGCAGGATGTCCTGCGGGAATACGTCGCCCTCTACCCGCATAGGATAACCCAGCCGCAAACCCCAAGCATGCCGCCGCCCGCGCTGTCGGGCAACCCGATGCCCGATGTGTCGGAATCCAATGCGCCCGATGCGCCCACGCCCGGTATGCCCACGCCCGGAACCACGGCGCCGTGGGTTCCGATGTCGGGGATCACCGGTTCTATCGAAGACAACCGCGACTTGTCGCCAGAGGGCAAAACCATCATAGAAGCCTTGGCGGACAAAGACTGCCATGTGGACGAGCTTGTCGGGCGAGTCGGCTTGCCCGCCTTTCGCGTATTGCGGGAGCTCACCTTGCTGGAATTAAACGACGCGGTGCATGCGTTGCCGGGGAACAGGTACCGGGCCGCCGGCCGCGTCTTGGGGGCTATGAACAAGTGATATATTACATTCTTTTGAGGGGGACATTATGGCCGCAAATCTAATCATCGTGGAATCGCCCGCCAAAGCGAAGACCATTGAAAAGTATTTGGGGAAGGACTTCTCGGTGAAAGCCACCATGGGGCACCTGAGGGACTTGCCCAAGTCCAAGATGGGCGTGGATATCCCCGCCGGTTTTGTGATCGACTATAAACCCATTGCGGGCAAGGAAAAGACCATTTCCGACCTGCACGCGAGAGCCAAAAAGGCCAAGCGCGTCTACCTGGCCACCGACCCCGACCGGGAGGGCGAGGCCATTTCCTGGCATCTCAAGCAACTCTTGGAGCTTCCGGACGAGAAGACGGCCCGGGTCACCTTCAATGAGATCACAAAGAAGGTCGTGCGCGAGAGTATCGAAAACCCCAGGGGCATCGACGCCGATCTGGTGGACGCCCAGCAGACCCGCCGCGTCATCGACCGCATCTTGGGCTACGAGCTCAGCCCCTTGCTATGGCGCAAAATCAAGCCGGGTTTGTCGGCCGGGCGCGTGCAATCCGTGGCGACACGGCTGGTGGTCGACCGGGAGCTGGAGATCAGGGCTTTCACGCCTGACGAGTATTGGTCATTGGATGTGACGCTGGCCCGCGCCGATGGCGGCGCCTTTATGGCGCATTTTTATGGCGACACCGAGGGGAAGCAGGAGCTGAAGAACAAAGAAGACACCGATGTGGTAATGGCCGCTGTAGAGAAGGCGCCGTTTTCGGTGCGCGATGTCCGGGTGGGGGTGCGCAAACGCAACCCGGCGCCGCCGTTTATCACCTCCACGCTCCAGCAGGAGGCCTCGCGCAAGCTGGGCCTGACCGCCCGCCGCGCCATGGCTGTGGCGCAACAGCTCTACGAGGGCATCAACATCAAGGATTTGGGTCCTGTGGGGCTCATCACCTACATGCGCACCGACTCGCTTCGGCTCTCGGACGAGGCGACCGGGCAGGCCAGGGCTTTTATCAAGGCGCAGTACGGCGTCGACTATTGCCCCAGCGCGACGCGCGTCTACAAGAGCAAATCCAACGCGCAGGACGCCCACGAGGCCATACGCCCCACAGACGTCAACCTGACGCCCGATTACCTGAAAGCCAGCCTCACCGAGGATCAATGGCGGCTGTACAAGCTGATATGGTCGCGTTTCGTAGCCTGCCAAATGCAAAACGCGCTGTACGACACGCTATCCATCGACGTGCTGTCGGCCGGCTACATCTTCCGCGCCAACCATACGAGTTTGCGATTCGCCGGGTTCACGGCGGTTTATGAGGAAGGGCGCGACGACGATAACGACGACGTGGACGATCCGCTGCCCAATCTCACGCGCGGGGAAGCACTCACTTTACAAGGGACCACCCCCGGCCAGCACTTCACCCAGCCGCCGCCCCGGTATACCGAAGCCAGCCTGATCAAAGCCATGGAGGAATCGGGTATCGGCCGGCCGTCCACGTACGCGCCCACCATCTCCACCATCATGGAGCGCGAATATGTGTGCAAACAGGGCCGCGCCCTATCCCCCACGCCCTTGGGCGAAGTGGTCACCACCATGATGAAGGAAAGGTTCAACGACATTATCAACGTAGCCTTTACGGCCCGCATGGAAAACGACTTGGATATGATTGAAGAAGGCCGCAAGAATTGGAAGGCCATGCTGGCGGAGTTTTATGGCGTGTTCCACGAGGCGCTTACGCTGGCCATCGAGGACAAGACGCGCTATAAGGTGCCCGACGAGCCCACCGATCTGATCTGTGAACTATGCGGCCGGCAAATGGTGATTAAAATGGGGCGGTATGGACGGTTTTTCGCCTGTCCGGGGTATCCCGATTGCAAAAACACCAAGCCCATGTCCGAGCCGACCCCGGGCGAGTGCCCGGCCTGCGGGGCGACCATCTTGAAGAAGAAGTCCCGCAACAACCGCGACTATTACGGATGCGAGAAGCACCCTGCCTGCGGATTCATGACCTGGGACGCGCCCGTCGGCGACCGGTGCCCCGAATGCGGGCGCACGCTCTTTAAAAAGAGCGGCCGCGGCGCCGCCAAGCCCTTCTGCGCCAACGCGGAATGCCCGGCCTTCTTGCCCGAGGACAAGCGCGGCTACCGGAAGCGTAAGGGCGATCAAGATCAGGAACAAGACGGCGCGGGCAATGAGCAATCGCCTGCGGCTGGGGGCCAGGAGGCAGGGGCCAACGCCGCCGCAACGAAGGCGCCAGCGAAAAAACCGGCAGCAAAAACCACTGCAAAGAAAGCGGCGGCCAAAAAGGCGCCAGCGAAAAAACCGGCGGCCAAAACCACTGCGAAGAAAGCGGCGACCAAAAAAGCGCCCGCCAAGAAGGCGACGGTCAAAACCGCCGCTACGAAAACGGCGACGAAAATCGCGACGGAAACCGCGTCGAAAGCGGCGACCAAAACCACTTCCAAAACTACTGCGAAGAAACCTACCGCCTCATCCGAAAATGGATAAACCCCATATGCCCGTGGATAACGCCGATGGATAACGCCCATCCCGCAAATATCAACCCGCCACGCCCCCCCGTGCATTGTATCGGCGCCGGCCTCGCCGGCGCCGAAGCCTCCTGGCAACTGGCGCGGCAGGGCATCCCGGTCGTGCTGACTGACATGAAGCCGTTGCAATTCACGCCCGCCCACCATAGCCCTTATATGGCCGAACTTGTCTGTTCCAATTCTCTGCGCGGCGATCGCGTGGACAACGCGCCCGGTTTGCTCAAAGCGGAATTGCGGCGCGTCGGTAGCCTGATTATGGCCTGCGCGGACGGCAACCGGGTGAAGGCCGGCGGCGCGCTGGCGGTGGACAGGGAGGCTTTTGCCCGCGCGGTCACCGAAGCGATTATGGCCCATCCGCTCATTGAAACGCGTTGTGCCGAGATGCGCGAAATCCCGCAAGGCGACGTCATCGTCGCAACCGGCCCGCTGACCTCCGACGCGATGGCCGGCGCCATAACACGATTTTTCGGGGGCGCATCGACATTGTTTTTCTACGACGCGGCCGCGCCGCTCATTCTATCCGACAGCGTGGATATGCGCCACGCTTTTTGGGGTTCGCGTTACGGGCGCGGCAGCGACGACGACGATGACTATCTGAACTGCCCGCTGGACCGCGAGGGGTACCTGGCTTTCCGTGACGCGCTGTGTACCGCCCGCCAGGCGCCGGTGCATGGGTTTGAGGATGGCCATGTGTTTGAGGGGTGCCTGCCTGTGGAAGTCTTGGCGCGCAGGGGCGAGGACGCCTTGCGATACGGGCCGCTGCGCCCGGTGGGGCTGAGAAACCTGCAAACTGGGCAAAGATATTATGCTGTTTTGCAATTAAGGCGTGACAATGCCGCCGGTGACGTGTATAATCTAGTGGGATGCCAGACACATCTAACCTTTAGCGAACAGCGCCGGGTGTTTGGGTTGGTTCCGGCTTTGCGCGACGCGGAATTCTTGCGCTATGGCGTCATGCACCGCAACACCTACCTGGATTCGCCCCGGCTGTTGACCCGCCATTTCGAAGCCCGGCGCGAACCGCGCGTGTCGTTCGCGGGGCAAATGACCGGCGTGGAGGGCTATGTGGAGTCAGCCGCCTCCGGTTTTCTCGCCGGCGTGGCGTTGGCCAGGAAACGCCTGGGGTTGCCGTCCATCGACTGGCCGGGAGAGACCGCCCTCGGGGCGTTGGCTGGGTATATTTCCAACCCGGCTGTCACCGATTTCCAGCCCATGAACATCAACTTCGGGTTGCTGGCACCCATCCAAACGACGGTCAAAGGCAAACAGGCGAGGCGTCAGGCGCAAGCCGCCCGCGCCTTGGGGAAAGTGGAGGAGATCCTTACAGGCTATGGGTTGCGGCCCACCGGTGGCGAAGAGCTGGGCGCCGGTGGTGGCGGGGGCGTATCGGTCTTGTGAGGAAATTCAGGCGAAGAAGGGGTGTAGTATGAAGATCATTCTGGATGCCATGGGTGGCGATAACGCGCCGAGGGAGATTGTCCGCGGGGCGTTACTGGCGCAAAAAGAGAGCGAAGCGGACACCGTATTGGTCGGGCGCGGCGAAGATATTTTGCATGTCCTGAAGGAAGAGGGCTTGGACACCCTGCCGCGCGGTATGGAAATCGCCCACGCAGAGCAGGTCATCACCATGGATGACAACCCATCGAATGTTATCAAAGAAAAACCGGATTCTTCGATCGTGGTAGGGCTGGATCTCCTGAACAAGGGTGTCGGCGACGCCTTTGTGTCGGCCGGCAACACCGGCGCCCTGCTATCCGGCGCCACATTGATTGTCAAGCGAATCAAAGGCGTCCGCCGCGCCGCCCTCTCCCCCATCATCCCGACCGCCAAAGGCGGCGCGATGCTCATCGACTGCGGCGCCAACGTGGAATGTACCCCCGAGTACCTGCTGCAATTTGCCTTCATGGGTTCCCTGTATGCCTCGTGCGTCATGGGCATCGACAAGCCGCGGGTTGGGTTGATGAACATCGGCGCCGAGGAGACCAAAGGCGACGCGCTGCGCAAAGAAACCTATAAGCTCCTCCGGCAGGCGCATGACGACGGGAGGCTGCTCTTTGTCGGCAACTTGGAGGGCCGCGACATCGCCTTCGGTTTGGCCGATGTGGTGGTGTCCGACGGGTTTTCGGGCAATATCATGCTCAAAACCACCGAGGGCATGGGGCTGTTTTTTGCCAGCCTGATGAAGCAGATGTTCACGAAAAATATCATCGCCAAAATGGGCGCGCTTTTTGTGCGCGGCGGCTTGCGTTCCCTAAAAAAGATGCTGGACTACACGGAGTACGGCGGTTCGCCCTTCCTGGGCGTGGGCAAGCCGGTCATCAAGACACATGGCTCGTCCAATGCCAACGCCATCCGCTCGACAATCCGGCAGGCGCGCGATTTCGCCGCGTCCCAAGTGATACAGGAGATCGCAAACAATATGGAACACATGCGCTTGCCCGACCAAGGGGGGGGGACGGGATGACACAGCTGGAGGAGGTCATAGGCTATGCCTTTCGCGATCCGCTCTTGTACGAAATCGCGCTGACCCACAGCTCCTATTACAACGAAAATCGCGGCGCGTCGCCGGGCTACAACGAACGCCTGGAGTTCCTGGGCGACTCCGTGCTGGGTTTCCTGACCGCTGATCATCTGTTTCACACGTACCGGAAAAAAACCGAAGGGGAGCTGACCCGCATGAGGGCCGCGTTGGTTTGCGAGAGTAGCCTAGCCGAGGCGGCACGTGAGATCGGGCTACATGCCGCGGTCAAGCTGGGGCGCGGGGAGGAAATGGGCGGGGGGCGCAATCGACCATCGCTGTTGGCCGACGCGATGGAGGCATTGCTGGCCGCCGTTTTTTTAGACGGCGGCATGTCCGCCGCGCGTACACTGGCTGAAAAATTCCTTCTCAACGAGAAGGATTATTTGCCCACCGACTACAAGACGACGTTGCAAGAGCTCTTACAGCGCGAACCCGCCCGTCAGTACGCATACCGGTTGGCGGACGCCAGCGGGCCGGATCACGCCAAGGTGTTCACGGTCGAGATCCTCATCGAAGGCGAGTTGGCGGGCAGCGGATCGGGCGCCAGCAAGAAAGAAGCCGAACAGGCCGCCGCCTGCATGGCTCTGGAGTGGTTGGAGGAGCGCGGGTAATGGAAAAATGGGAAATCATCGATTTCCACACGCATATTTTCCCGCGTAAAATCGCCGGCCGCGCCATGGATATCCTGATAAGGAACAGCGGAAATCTTATGCCCTGCGCCGACGGCACCAGGGAAGGCTTGTTGGCGTTGATGGACGCGGACGGCGTGGGGAAGGCGGTCGCCCTGGGCATCGCCACCAACGACAAGCAGATGCCACGGGTCAACGACTATGCCATCTCGATTGGCGCCGGACGGCTCATTGGCTTCGGATCGGTGTACCCCAAAGGCGCGGGCGCCTTGGAGGAGTTGCACCGGCTGAAGGAAAGCGGTGTCTTGGGTGTCAAGTTCCACCCGGAATACCAGAGCTTTTTCGTGGACGACGACGCCCTTGCCCCGGTGTACGAAACCATCCGCAAACTGAATCTCATCACGGTCTTCCACGCCGGGGCGGATATCGGGTTTGCCGCCCCTGTCAAGGCATCGCCCCGGCGCCTGGCCGCTATCTTGCCTGCCTTCGGGAAGACTCCCGTGGTGTTGGCGCACATGGGCGGCTATATCCTGTGGGACGAGGTCCTGGAGGTCTTGGCCGGGGGCCCGGCCTATTTCGACACCTCGTTTTGCTATTCGCGCATCCCGTTGCCGCTGTGCCGGGAGATTGTGAAGAAACATGGCGCCGACCGCATCCTATTCGGCAGCGATGCGCCGTGGTGCCGCCCGGCCAACGAGATATTGCTCATCGACGCGCTGGGCCTCAACGAACAGGAGAGGGCCGGCGTGCTGTCCGGAAATGCCAAAAAACTCCTCGCAAACCGCATCGCGTGCCCGTAACCCTGTCTTGCTCCCCGTAGGGCGCGGCATCCCTGACGCGCCGGGAGAATCCATACCCCCGTCCCCCCCCGTCGTCTCCCCGTTGTCATTCCATCCCCTCGTCATTCTGCGCGCAGTCGCAGAATCCATACTCCCGTCGTCATCCCCCTCTCGGGCTGAGATAGAAAAATCAAAGCGGAGGTTCAAGGCAAAATGAAAAAATTGAAAATATATCTTGACACATCCGTTGTGAGCCATTTGTTTGCTGACGATACACCGGACAAAATGGACGACACAAATAAGCTCTGGGATGACTTCAAAGCCGGTAAATACGACATCTTTATTTCGACGATAACAGTCGAAGAACTGCAAAAATGTTCCGAACCCAAACGGTCAAAAATGGCTGAAAGGCTAGGCGAGATTGATTTTCAAGTATTAGAGGAAACCGACGAAATAAACAACCTCGCCTATGAGTATCTTTACAACGGAGTGCTTACCAAAAAAAGTGTGGACGATTGTTTGCATATGGCCTGCGCCGTTGTTATGAACTGCGATATTATTATATCGTGGAATTTCAAACACTTGGTGAATTATCGGACGATTAACAAAGTAAAAATTGTAAACGCTGTGAACCATTACAAGGAAATCAGCATAATTTCACCGACTATGCTGTTAGAGGAGGTAGATGAAAATGAAGGTTAGTGAATCCATGACTGAGATTAGAAAAATTCGGGACGATAACTCTCTGCGCCGCATGACCATGACTAAAGAAGAACGCCGCAAAGAATCTGATAAGGCGCTTGCGTGGCTTTCTGAAAAGTTAAACAAGCCACTCAGAACTGTCAAAAACTAAATCCAATAAGTGGTATACGCCTGACGGCGAAGCGGGATGCTCAAATGAGAGCGTCCCGCTTTTCATTTGAGCGCGTCGTCGATTCTTCTTTCGGCAAATCGATGGTGTATGATGTATAACAAAACTTGACACATTTTTTGTCACGATAAGAAAGGCAAGGTATGAGCAATGGGAAACACAAGTAAGCGAGAGACCAGGACATTTAACGAAGAATACAAAGTCTCTGCTTTCTACACCCACTTCCCCAAAGTTCAACCACTCCTATCGGCGAAAACTCAACTTTTTTCATCTTTTTTTCGACAACTTATACTCAGGGAGTTGCAGGAATACAGATAGAACGTCTCCTTTGTTAGCGACTTTGCCGGAGAAATACACACTTTTCTCGCGTCGCGCATGGCTCGCTAGTTGAAATGTGTGGCATTATATAGTCTAATTCGTTGTGAAAGTTCTACTTATGCAAACCCTCCAAATGCCACGATGATAAATTGGAGGATGGATCTTCTCGATATATGAAATAGGTAATTATTTCTTACTGGACAATACGCGCCAGAAAAGGACACCTGATAACTCGGAAATATAAAAAGTCCAATTTGATCAGCACGGTGTACTTTTTTACATAATATCATCACTGGTTAGGAGAGGAGAGATACTTGTGGGGGTATCAGTAGGCTTTGATCCAAAAGACGTAATAGAACGTGTGATGATCGGTAAAGCGATTACCAAGCGAAAAGCAGAGGCAGAAGCCAAAGCAGCAGAGCTTGGTTTAGTTAAAACAAGCGAAGAGATTCAACAACAGAAATTAGTCAATGAAAGAATGGAGATCGATAACGAAAGGCTACGTAATGAAAATTACATCAAAGCAATTAGCGAAAGAATAGCATTAATAAAACACCTTCGTGATCTTGGTTTAAGTGACAATGATGTTCACGCTCTACGTATAATTGAGAATATTTCATTTTCAAAGTCCGGCATGGCGTCACAGCGATTCGAAAAAAACTTGACGAATGGAAAAACCTGAATTTAACACCATTTTCTCAGATTAATTTACATCCTGACATTATCACAGGTTAACCACAATCCGAGCCGACTTGCGCTTGACAATTGTAGATACGCAGTATATACTATGATGCGAGGTGGTAGCGTATGATAACGACAATTCAGAAATGGGGCAACAGCCAGGCAGTTCGCCTACCTAAAGCAGTTTTAGAGAGCCTGATGCTCCAGGAAAATGATCAAGTTGAGATTATGGCAGATGTTGATAATGATTCTATCGTTATCAGAAAAAATCAACGTAAGCGTCGGTCAAAGAAGAGTCTCGAGCAAAGACTTGAGGAGTTTTATGGGAGACCAATTGATGAAATCCTTGCTGATGACACATTATACTCCCCGGTTGCGTACGATTGGGGGGCATCAGTTGGGAGGGAGTTTTGGTAATGAGGTACACCCCCAATCAAGGTGACATCATAATGATGGATTTTGATCCTCAAAAAGGATTCGAGCAAAGGGGACGGCGACCGGCCTTGGTGGTAAGCAACAACGTTTTTAATCAACATTGCAAATTGGCCATGGTCTGTCCCATAACAAATACAGATAAGGCCCATGTATTTCACATGCCACTGGGAAACGATACAAAGACAACCGGTGTGATCCTATGCGATCAAACTCGTGCGCTTGACGTGATTGCCAGAAATGCTGATTATGTCGAGTATGTTTCAGATGATGTTTTGGATAGGGTAATCGACATGATTTGTTCATTTTATTAAAGGAGTGGTTTTATGAAGAGGATATTTACATTTGCGATTATCGCATGTCTTACGCTTGCGGTGATCTCCGGCTGTAGCGTTGAGATTCAGCAGGTAACTGACCCCGGCACCCAAACCGACCCCCCGCCCCCGTCTGGCGGGGAATCGCCCGCGCCGGAAACATCGCCCGCGCCGGCAGACACGCTTGAACCCAATCTGCCCGTGTTGGACAAGACAGCGACCGACGAACTGGTTGAGTTTTATCTGAAGATACCGTCCGCGTGGAGCTATCACACAGAGCCCGATTATGAAGACGAAGATGAAACTATATTGGTGATTGATTGTTCGCATGGCGAAATACATATGTGGGGGCACCAAGTCTTTTTGGGACAGGACATTTCGGAGGATGAGTACCGGGACTTGCTGAAAAATGACGAGGGATTCTCGGTTGAGGATTTCAGTTTTGCCGATGGCGGTAAAGGCTATTGCCGGAAGACCGAAACGTATACCGACTTTGTCAATATCACGGATAGTGGCGTGTTTTTCTTTTCCATCAATCATGGCGGTGATACTGCGTGGTATCAAGATAACGAGGCGTTGCTTTTCGCGGTGGCGGAAACGCTTTCCATGCGCGTTAATGGTGCATAAGAACACGTGACACATTTTTGTCGCGAACAGAAAACGCAAAGCAACAAAAATATCAAATATTATTATTCGATTTCGGAGGATGATCCCGTGGTAGACAAAACTTTCAAAGGCACGATAACAGCGAAAGGCACCAAAATTGCCGTGCTTTCAAAAGGTACGTCCGACGACTACATCAGCTTGACGGATATCGCAAAATACAAAAATGTCGAAGAGCCGTTTATCGTTGTAAATAACTGGATGCGTGTTCGCAACACGATAGAGTACCTCGGAATATGGGAAAAACTGAACAACGCCGAATTTAAACCTATCGAATTCGATAGGTTTTTGCATGAAGCCGGGGCGAACGCTTTTACATTATCGCCGACAAAGTGGGTGACAGCGACAAATGCCTTGGGCATTATCGTGAAAGCCGGACGCGGCGGCGGTGTATACGCGCATAAAGATATCGCGTTCAAATTCGCGTCGTGGATTTCCGCAGAGTTTGAGCTCTATATAATCAAAGACTATCAGCGTCTGAAAGCTGACGAGAACAGCCGCATATCCCTTGATTGGAACGTAAAACGGATTCTCGCCAAAGTCAATTACCGTATACACACGGATGCTATCCGCGACAATCTTATTCCACCGGAACTCACGCCACGCCAGCGTTCGTTCATTTACGCGGACGAAGCGGATCTATTAAATACTGCTCTATTCGGAATGACCGCTGCAGAATGGCGAAAAGACAATGTCGATAAAAAAGGTAATATTCGCGATTATGCGACGATAGAGCAATTGCTCGTACTCGCCAATCTTGAAAACGTCAACGCTCTGTATATCAATAACGGTATGCCGCAGTCCGAGCGGCTTTTAGAATTGAATCGGCTTGCCCGTTCGCAAATGGCGGCATTGCTGTCATACAGCAGCGTGAAAAAGTTGAAAGTGCTTGATGAAAAGGCAAAATTGAGCAAGATACTTGCCGATAAAGAGAACACGGATAATCAAGTATAGATAGGGATGCAACGTCAATGTGAAAATGGGTATGTTGCAAATGAGTATGATAGGTGTCAACCGGTGATAAAAAAGCTTGACGAAGGGAAAAAGAAATGGTATGATGGTATTGTAACCAAATTGTAACCGTTGTTGCCTATTTTTTACCTTTGCGGGGCGCGGCGGTCTGTGAGGGTGAAGAGTATGTCGGAGAGCTTACGCATCCCGCGCGCGGGTTCCGATAGATACGCGCCGTTTCCCCTTGACCAAGGGGAGGATCGCGGCGGCGCACGTGCCGCGCAGAAGACAGGCGCGCCCCCCGCGCTTGGGCGGACGCGGTTTGTCGTTTGGTGCTATGCCTTTGCCAAACAGAGGCTTATCTTGTTTTTACGTCCCCTGTCCCCCGTTTGGACGGTTTTAAGCGCGTTTTTCCTTGCCATCGGCCTGGGGTTGTCCCGTTTCCTGCGCGCCGTCGGCACGCTGTCGGCCGGGGCGTTCGCGGCGGCCCGCGAGGCGTCGGTCAAATCGGGCGAGCATCTCCTCATCGGCTGGCACAGATTTAAAATTACAGCCGGCCGCCGGATGTGCCGCCGGATCACGCTGGTGTGCCTGTTTACCGGCTTGGGGTTGTGCCTGATCATCGGTTCGTTCTACACGCTGGGCATGGAGGTCATGCTGGGCGGGCAATCCGTCGGGTTTGTGACCTCGACGTCTCAATTTACCAACGCGATCGAGGAGGTCTCCCGTCGCGCCAGCGAGATATTGAATTATCCCTACCTCCCCAACCCGGACGTCACCTTCAACTATACGGTCGTCGACCGCACCTCGGTATTCAACCAGTCCGAGGTGGAAGACCAGCTTTTCAGTCAAATTTCGGATATCAAGAAACTCGATCTGCTCATTGTGGACGGCGCCGTGCTGTCCGCGACGTCCGATAGGGAGGGGTTGCAGAAAATCCTGGACGGGTTGCTCGCTGTTCGCTCCCTGAGTGGCAAGATGGATTCGGTCGCCTTCGTGCAGGATGTGGAACTGAGCCAGCAATGGGTCGCCGCCTCCATGGAGCGTCCGCTCAACGAAATCGCCGCCATGCTGACGGCGACCACCCAGGCGCGTTATGACAGAGTGGGGGGCGAGGAAGAATTGGCGGATGTCGCCCGGCGCAACGGCATGAACGAAGAGGCTCTCCTGGCTCTCAACGCCGGCCCGTCCAACCTGCCGGAGCCGTTGCGGCTGTCGAGCAGGCTGCCCGCGGCAGACGATCTGCCCAATCGGCTGTTGGTCAAGAGGGCGGCGCCCTTCCTCACGGTGGAGTCCCGCGCGGGCGCCCAGTACGAAGAGGAAATCCCCTTCGAAACGATCTATGTCGACGACAACTCGTTATACAAGGGCGAGTCCAAGGTGCGCGTGACAGGGGAAGCGGGCGTGTCGCTGGTGTCGGTCGATCTACTATACCGCGACGGCGCTATGCTCAGCTGCGAGGAAACGCGCCGGGTGATCACCGAAGAGGCCGTGGACGAGGTCATCGCCGTAGGGACGAAGGAACGCCCCAAGAAGGTATCCTCCGGATCGTTTATCCGGCCGTCTAGGGGGCGGGTGTCCTCACGGTTCGGATACCGCTCGATTTCCGGAGGTAGCAGGAACCACCAGGGCATCGACTTTGCCGGCTCTACCGGCGATCCCATCGTGGCGGCCGACGGCGGCAAGGTGACCTTCGCCGGCTACAGGGGCGGTTACGGTTTAAGTGTGACCATTCAACACGCGAACGGCTATTCCACGGTATACGGCCATTGCAGCAAGCTGTTGGTCAGCACGGGGCAGGCTGTCGCCAAAGGCGAGAAGATCGCGAAGGTGGGCAACACCGGCCAATCCACGGGGCCACACCTGCACTTCGAAATCCGTATCAACGGTACGGCGGTCAACCCGGCAAAGTATATTGGTCTCGGGTAAAGCCCCTATAGACTACCTCAGGCCCCCTACCCCCTTTGAACCCTCCGGGGCGCACCGTCATCTGGCGGTGCGCCCCGTTTATAATTCGCTCGCTATATTTCGTTCGTAATATTTCGTTCGCTATATTTCGCCCCGTTTATATCTCGTTCGCCAAGAGCTGTTCCAAGGTCTGCCGGCGGCGGATCTCGACCAAGTTCCCGTCGCGGGTGTAGAGGACTTCCCCGGCTTGGACATGCGAGTTGTAGTTCATCGGCGCCATGGAGGAGCAATACGCGCCCGCCCCGCCGATGACCGCGTAATCGCCCACCGACGGCGCCGTCATGGGGCGCGGCAGGCTCAGGCCCTCCGGGGTAAGGCTTTGCGCGTCGCCGCTTTCGCAGCAACGCCCGACGGGCACGGCTAGCTCGGCGCCGGGATCCCCGAAAAATTCGGTGGACAGCAAGCGCCCCTGCTGCGAGATCATGTAGAACGGATGCCGCGATCCATACAGCAGGGGGCGGGCATTGAGTTCCATGCCGCCGTCCAAAACCAGGAAAAGGAACCCGTCGCCGCCGGTCCGTTTTTTGTCCAAGACACGGGTGACCACGTACCCCGCGTTGGCCGCGACGTATGTGCCCGGCTCGATTTCCACATGCATCTTCCGGCTTGTCTTTTGGTAGAACAGATCGATTTTCTCTTTCGCGTATTGACCCAGCGACAGGATGTCGGCAGGCGCCTCATCCGGCATACGGGCTTCCTTCATCCCACCGCCGAAACTGATGATTTTCGCATCGGGGAAGTATTTTTCCAGGATACCCAGCTCGTTTACGATGTTGGCGCGCCATATCTCTGGGCTACCCCCCGATCCAATATGCACATGCAATTGATCCAAAACCAAGCCCTTGTCTTTCGCGATGGCAAGGGTTCTTTCCATGTCAGATAGGTGAACCCCGAAGCAGGAGTAGTCGTCCCCCGTGTTGCGGGTGGCCGACTCGCCCGCGCCCATGCCCGGAGATACCCTGACGGACAGGCTTGTCCCCGTTTCCGAGGCAAAGTCGGCTATATTTTGGAGTTGCAAAGCGGAGCAGACATTGTAGCGAAGGCCTTGCCGCATCATGTCCTGAAGGTCTTGCATATCTTGACCGGCAGGCGCCTCCTGGGTTGTCAGCAGGATGTCCCCATAGGGGATGCCGGCCAGCCTGGCCCGCCTGGCCTCGTTGAGCGAACTCGCGTCGATCTTCAGCCCCTGGCCGCTGATAATCTTCAAGATAGCCCGGGTGGAATTGGCCTTCATGGCAAAGCGCACCGTGATGCCAAATGCGTGGGGCATGGCGAGGAGCCGCTGGCATTTGTCGATAAGGAGCCTCTCGTCGTAAAGATAGAACGGCGTACCAAACTGGCGCGCCGCTGTCGCGATGATTTGGGAATCGATGCTGCCAAAGGGATTCAGATTGCTCATGTTGACACCTCAGTAAACGTTAATATACGTGAATTAGTTAATTATACAACGTGAATTGATCAGCAGGGGTAGTTGTAGGGGTAATACATCGGGCCTGCCCTTCCCTTGTGTTTCCATCGGGATCTCTTCCTCTTCGCTCCATACGCATGTACGATCGCCATCAGATGGAACAGGGCAAACAGCGCGCGCGCAAGGTTCGCAAAGGTCGGATCGCCCATGGGGAAGTCGTTCCAAAACAAATAGTACAGCCCGTCGCCCAATAATGTGACCAGCAGGAAAAAGATACCCAACGCGCCATATAGCATCGTCCGCCGGACATTGGCGCGGTAGAAAAAGAAACCGGCGGCGGTGTATAGGGCAAGCAACGTGAAGACGACGCCCAGCATCTCGAACAGGAAGCTGAGCGGTTCCGGGTTCACGGCGTATTCGCCGATGTTGCGCAGCAACCAGAAGCAAGCCCAGAAAACCGGCGTCAGCATATAGATGGAGTGCGTGCGGTTCAGCGCGCCCCTGGCCGCCGCCGACGCCGTCACAATCACGCATATGGCGGTAAACACGGACAGAATCGCGAATATCAGCCCGAATAACTCTTGTACCTGCTCCATCCCATACTGTGCGCGGATGAAGCTACGGATCTCCAGCGCGGCGCTGACGAGCAACACAAGCCCGGCGGCTATATCTGCCCACAACAAAGCCCGTATCCCCTCAAAGTCCTCCTGCGTGGGCGTGGCGGCCACACTGGGCGACTTGCGCATCGCCAGGAAGAGGGCGACAGCCACGGCGAAACAACACAAGAGGAGCAAAATGGACAACCAATGCCATGGCATCATCAGCCAAAGCTCTGTGTCCCATGCCTCCCGCCACTCGAAAGCCCGGATGAGGCCAACGGCGGCGCCGATCAGCAACGTAATGGGGATTAGAAATTTTCGCATACGGTAGCTCCTCATGACACGCCTCATGACATACGTCTTGACATGCCTCATGACATGCGCCATGACATGCTTTTCTCCTCGCGGCGTGCGTTTTATAATATCATAACACCATCGCCGAAAAATAGCAATTGCTATCCCGCAAATATCCCCATAAATATCCCATAAATAGATCCGTAATCTTGGCATTTCCCGCCGGTTGTGATACACTAGATACCATGAATCAGTCTTTTTCCATCGGCGGCGTGACGGTGGGCACCCTCCAGGCGTTGGCGCCCATGGCCGGTGTAACCGACAGGGCCTTCCGGGCGATTTGCCGGGAACAGGCCCGCCTGCTCACTTACACCGAAATGGTCAGCGCCCGCGCGTTGTCCCATGGCGACGAAAAATCCAAAAAACTGCTGCGCCTGGGCGTGGATGAGCACCCGGTTGCGGTGCAGCTTTTTGGCAACGATCCTTCGTGCCTGGCCGAAGCGGCGGCGTTCGCCATTTGTGAAGTGGCGCCCGATTTTATCGATCTCAATATGGGCTGCCCCACGCCCAAAATCACCGCGAACGGCGACGGTTGCGCCCTGATGCGCAACCTCCCCCTGGCCGAGCGCATCATCGGGGCTTGCGTGTCGGCGGCGGCAGTTGCGGCGTCGGCGGCGTCGGCGCCGTCGGTCCCGGTCACCGTCAAGTGCCGCCTGGGCTGGGACAGGGGCCATATCAATGTGGTGGAGTTCGCGCGGATGGCGGAATCCGCCGGGGCGTCCGCCATTTGCGTGCATGGGCGCACACGGGTGCAGATGTACGCGGGCCGGGCGGACTGGGACACGATTGCCCAGGTCAAGCGCGCCGTCGGCATCCCGGTTATCCTCAATGGGGATGTCTTTTCTCCGGATGACGCCCTTCGCGCGCGGCGGATCACGGGCGCCGACATGGTGATGATCGGCCGGGCGGCCTTCGGCAACCCCTGGATTTTTGCCCAAGTCGCCGCCGCGCTGGACAGTCGGCCGATCCCCCCCTGCCCCCCCTTGCGCGACCGCCTCGCTGTGGCGTTGCGGCAGATCCAGATGGCCGCCCTGGACAAGGGCGAGCACATCGCCTGCCTGGAAGCGCGGCGGCACTTCGCTTGGTATTTGCGCGGCATCCCCCACGCGAGCCGCTACAAGCAGCTGATATCCCACGCGACAACCTTGGATGAACTCGAAAGGATTGCGGGAGAATGCGGATGCGGAATATGAGCAATGGATATTAAGGATACTAAGGATATTAAGGATGATACTGTGGGTGAGGCCACGGGTGAGGCCACGGATGCTATGGATGAGGCCCGGCTGATTGCGCGCGCGGCGGGCGGGGATCAAGGCGCCTTTGAGACCCTTGTGAAAAACTACGAAAAACAGGTTTATTCCTTGGCCCTGCGTATGTCGCGCAATCGGGACGACGCCTATGACCTCTCCCAGGAGGTCTTTTTGCGCGTGTACCGGGCACTGCCCAGCTTTATGGGGGATTCCTCCTTTTCCACATGGCTATACCGCTTGTCCCACAACATTTGCCTCGATCACTTGCGCAAAACCAAGCGTCGGCGGGAGCTGCCTCTGACCTTGCCCTCGGAGGACGGCGGCGAGGAGCGCGAGCGCGACTTGCCCGACACGCGGTACGACCCGGAGCGCCAGTGGGAAAAAAAGGAGTTGCAGGAGGCCATCGCCCACGCCATGGGTAGCTTGCGCCCCGATCAACGCGCCGTCCTCACACTGCGGGAGATCCAGGGCCTCAGCTATGACGAGATCGCCGATGTGCTCGCGCTGCCCGCCGGCACGGTCAAGTCGCGCCTGGCGCGGGCGCGTGAGGCTTTGCGCGAAATATTGATATCGCAGGGAACTTATTCCCCTTCGGAAACGTCTAAGAGTTCATCAAGCAAAGAAAGGGGAGGTGGCGCGCCGTGACGGATTGCGAATTCTATCTTTTTCAAATCAGCCTGGACGCCGACGGCGCCCTGGGCGAGGAAGGGCGGCAGTCGCTGGCCTCGCATACGGCGTCATGCCCCGTCTGTGCGGCGCGTGCGCGGGCGTTTACCACCTTCCGGGAGGTCATGCCCGGCCTAGCCGAAACGCCTCCCGACACGCTGACGCCCTCCATCATGCAAAAGCTTGCGAAAGAAAACAAACGCCATGCCCCCGGGTGGTCCCGTGCCCATGCCCCCGGATGGTCCCTGCGTCGCGTTGCTCTCCCCCTGGGCGCGGCGGCGGTACTGGCCTTGTTTCTCACGCTCGGGAACTATCTGCCGGACGCGCAGCGCGCGCTCAAGGAGGCGCCGTTTGAAAACAACGAAGTACAATATCCCGCCGACGTACAGGATCCCGCCGGAGATCCGGTGCGCGGCACCGGGGGCGCTTACGATGAGACCTTTGGAGAGGGCGGCGACCCGGGCGGCGCTGGCGACATGCCCGATATAGCGGCTACCAATGCGCCGCCCGATCCGAAAGGGGAACCATCCGATAATCGGCACCACGCAGAGGAAAGCGTCGATGATGCTGATGACAACGGCAAAACTGGTGACGACCCTGGGTCTTCGGCGGCCTACGCTGGCACAGTCACCTTGACATCGGCGAACTTGCCCGATATCCTGGCGCCCTACCCAGCGAAAGACTGCGGCGACCTGCTGGAGATTACCATGACCGTCGCCGAACTGGACGCGATCTGGCCCGCCCTGCATCAGGCAGGCGCGGCGCTGGTAGGTTTTGGGGGGATCGATCCCCCCAGCGATACCAATTCGGCCATTGACGAGGATACGCAGCGACAGTTTTTATCCGACTTGGCCGGATCGGCCGACTCGGCCCTGGAGTTGGTGCTGATCGTTATCTATCAGCCATAGTGTACAGTCAGCCATAGTGTCATCCATGTGTCATCCATCATGTCAGCCGGAATGTGAAATGGTTCCTTACTACATATAAGAAGTATATTGATGACGGCGGCGCGTATTTTCTCATTATCGAGAATATACGCGCCGCAAATAATTCTTGCCTGAGATCTTCCCTTCGTGAACTACATATGGTAAAATGATTGCGAAGAAGAATGGCGCCCCGAAGGCGCCCAAGGAAGGGATTTAGATTTCCCATGCGGCATTTCATCGATTTCTCCGATCTCTCCCTGGCGGAGTGGGAGGGCGTATACCGGCGTTTCGAGGACATCCTGGCGCATCCCGCCGACTACAGGGACGTCGCGCGGGGCCAGGTCATGGGTTCCCTGTTCTTCGAACCCTCCACGCGCACCAACTTCTCCTTTCAGGCAGCCATGCAACGCTTGGGCGGCGGCGTGTTTTCCATGAGCGATCCCTCCGCCACCTCGGTGTCCAAAGGGGAGACCCTGAGCGATACCATTGTGATGTGTTCGGGCTACGCCGACCTCCTCATCGTCCGCCATCCCCGGGAGGGCGCCGCGATGGCCTCGTCGCTCTATTCCCGCGTACCGGTTGTCAACGCCGGCGACGGCGGGCATCTGCACCCCACCCAGACGCTCATCGACTTGGCCGCCATCACGCGCCGGCGCGGCAGCGTTTCCGGCCTGCACATCGGCGTATGCGGGGATCTCAAGTATGGCCGCACGGCGCATTCGCTCATCCGCGCACTGGCTTCTTTCCCGGGGCTGTCCCTATCCCTCATATCGCCCCGGGAGCTGGCCATCCCGGAGTACCTGCGCATGTTTTTACGCGCATGCGGCCAAGCTTGTATGGAAACATCCAGCTTAGAGGATACGCTACCCCATTTGGATGTGCTCTACATGACGCGCATCCAGCACGAACGGCTGGCCGACCCGTCCGCGTACGACCGCCTCAGGGGGGTCTATGTGCTCACGACCGACAAGCTCAGCGCGGCCAAGCGCGACTTGCTGATCCTGCATCCATTGCCCCGCAGGGAAGAAATCAGCGTCGAAGTCGACCGCGACCCCCGCGCGTTCTATTTCGAGCAGGCCAGGCTGGGGATGTACGTGCGTATGGCATTGTTGACACATCTGTTGGAGCAGCCGCGCGGCGATCTGCCGCCGCCCCCCGATAGCCATAACCATGGCCATAACAATGGACATAGCCAGGGTCAGGGCCAGGGCCATAGCCACGGCCGCGGCCACCCCTCCTTCGTCTGCGCCAACCCACGCTGTATCGCCGCCTCGGAACGATACCTCCCGGCGCTTTCCGATGGCAAGCGTTGTCTATATTGCGATAACTAATGCTATAGCTGAGGACTTCAGGAGGCGCCTGATGGAATACATGGAGATGCTTGGCAAGATCATAGACGCCGATCGTGAGGCCAAGCGGATTACGCTTGACGCGAAAACCGAGCGCGACAACCTACCGGACGAGCTTCGCGCCGAAGCCGACGAATTGCGCCGAGACTACCTGGCCCGCGCCGAACGCCGCGTACAGATTGTACGCCAAGAGGAAGAGGGGCGGGCGGAACAAGAGGTGGCGCGCCTGGACGCCACGCTGGCAAGCGACATGCAACGCTTGGAGGCTTATTTTAGCGCCCACCGGGACGAGCTGGCCGACAAGCTTTTTTCGTTGGTCATCGACACATGATAGGCGCGCTGCTCAGCCATGGCGCGGCGGCCGCCAAGGTCAGGGCTATGTACGCGAAGCGGCTGACGCCGGAGGACTTCGCCCGGATTGCGGCGCAGCGCACCGTGCCGGACGTCGTGCAATTCCTCAAGGCGCATCCCGGTTGGCGGGGCGCCTTTGACGCTTCCTTCGACGAGACCCGCCGGGGGCCGCTGGAAGAGGGTCTGCGGCGACACCTTTTGTCCGAGTATACGCGCATTATCCGCTTCATCGCCCGGGAGGATCGCTTCATCACCTACGACCGCATCCTGCAGTCCGACATGGAGCAAATCATGCGCTTCCTGCGTTATGCCCAAGTTGGCAGGGCGGACGATTATCGGCCGGATTTGCCGCCGTCGATCTATCGCCAAAGCCGTATCGACTACGATTTGCTGTCTCATGCCTCCACCTACGAGGAGATGATGCAGGCCGTGGCCGGGGCGCGTTTTCATGGCGCGCTCTCCCGGTTGCCGCTCGTTTCCGGCGGCTTCCCGGACTACATGTCGGTGGAGATGATCATGCGCAACCACTACTATCGTGAACTGATGAACCTGGTGGACAAACGCTACCGGGGCCGCGAATATAAGTTGCTGCGCGAGGCGGTGGGCGCCCAGGCCGACATGATCAACCTGACTATTATCATGCGGGTGCGCAAGTTTTTCCCCGGACAGCGCGACGCCGTGCTCCCCATGCTGTTGCCGGTGCGATACAAGCTTACGCCCGCCTATGTCAACAGGCTGTACACCGCCCAGACCGATGAGTCCGCCGAGGCGTTGCTGCGCGAGGGTCCGTACGGCAAGAGGCTCGACGACCGCCGGATTTCCCGAATTGAAGATTTCTATTACCGGTTTCTTTTCGATTTCAACCGAAGGATTCTCAAAAGTGGGATTCCCACGGTATATACGCCATCCGCCTATCTCGGCTTGCGCGATGTGGAGCTGAGGAACCTGATAGCGGCTATCGAATGCGTCCGCTACGGGGTAAGCCCCGACAAGGCGCCGGCCTACCTGTTTGGCGTACCCATGTGAGCATGTGAGGTGTTTATCCCATGTCTGTTGTTCCCATGAAACTGGTGACCATAGCGGGGCCGCTGGGCGAGTTCGATTCCGTGGTCTATTCATGCATAATCAACCAACAGTTTCACCCAGAGCCGACGACCAAAATCATGAAGAACGTAAAATTCCTCTACCCCTTCGATCAGCAGAACCCTTTCGTCGACATGCTCAGGCAGGCTGAGTCCCTGGCTGACCGGCTGGGCATCAAACTGGATTACCGGCCTTTCGAATCGCAAAACGACACGCCGGACAAGGTTTTAACCTATTTGCGCCAGGTGGGGGACCGTTTTGACGCGCTCGCGCGGGAGTCGGAGGAAATCAAACAGCGCATCGACGAAAACGAGCGCATCCTCACGCATCTCAGGCATATCTTGGAAGTCAACGTCCCCTTGGAAGAATTTTTTAACGTTTCGTACATCAAATTCCGGTTCGGCCGCATGCCCCGGGAGACCTACAACAACTTCATCGGCCACTTAAACGAGCGGTTTGACCTCTTTTTCTTCCCCACCAGCATCGAGCGGGACTGGGTCTGGGGCATGTATATGGTGCCGCGCAGCGACAAGGAGAAGGTGGACGCCCTGTTTGCCTCGCTACACTTCGAGCGCATCCGCATCTCCGAGCGCGTCCACGGCACCCGCGAGCAGGCGATCCACGAGATTCAGGAGAACTCCGAAAAGGCGGCTGCCCGACTGTCGGACGTGGAGGCCGAGCTTGTGGACTTGCTCATGCGCGAGCGGGACAACTTCCTGCGGCACTACTCCTACATCCGGTTTATGAACGACAGCTTCGACATCCGCCGATACGCCGCGCACACCCGCGAGAGTTTCTATCTGCTGGGCTGGGTGCCGGAACCGGATTTTGAAGCCTTTACCGATCTTCTGGGCCACCAGCCCAACCTCTCCGTCGTGGTCTTATCCGACGAACCCGAGGCCGTCTCGGCGTACACGCCGCCCATCCTGCTCAAGAACCCGCGCATATTCAGGGCTTTTGAGCCATTTATCGCGATGTACGGGCTGCCTTCTTACCACGAGGCCGATCCCACGCCGATGATGTGCATCACCTTCACGTTGCTGTTCGGCTTGATGTTCGGCGACGCCGGGCAGGGTGCGCTGCTGATGGTCATCGGTTTCCTGCTGTGGAAATGCAAAGGCATGTGGCTGGGGCGCGCCGTCTGCTATATGGGCGCGTCGGCCGTTGTGTTCGGGCTTTTTGTGTATGGCAGCGTGTTCGGATTCGAGCCGGCAGGGCTTGTCGGCCTCAATTTCAGGATATTGGCCTCCGGCGACAACACGGCGCTGGGGCTGCGCCTGGCCGTCTATATGGGCGTCGGGTTGCTGGCTTTCTCCATGCTGGCCAACCTGCTCAACGGCATCAGGCAAAAGAATTACGGCAAGCTGTTGTTTGGGCCGTCGGGGCTGGCCGGTTTGATTCTATACCTCTCCGTCATCTGCGCGACGTTGCCCATTTTGGGTTTCGCCGACCAAATCCTGCCCTCTGGCCTCCTGCTGGCCTTCGCCGCGCTTCCCTTTGCGCTTGTTTTCCTGCGGGAGCCCCTGTCCCACCTCATCACGCACCGCCGTGCGCGAAAACCGGGGAGCATGGCGGATTTTATCCTGGAGAACCTCTTCGAACTCATCGAGGTGTTGCTGTCGTACATCACCAACACCATCTCTTTCCTGCGCGTCGGCGCCTACGCCATCAGCCACGCCTCCATGATGTCGGTCGTGTTCATGCTGGCCGGCGGCCATGACAGCCCCAACATCGCGGTGGTCGCCGTCGGCAACCTCATCGTCATGGGCATCGAGGGCCTGTTGGTGGGCATCCAGGTGCTGCGCCTGGAGTTCTATGAGATTTTTTCCCGCTTCTACGAGGGGGACGGCAAACCGTACCATCCCATCATCATCGATTATTCCTCGCGGAACAGCCAATAACTCGCGAGATCGATCAATAATTCGCCTCGCAATACGAGGCTTTTTCAAGGAATGGGGGTTTATTACTATGGAATACCTGTTTGCGCTTATCCTCACGCTGGTGATCCTTCTGCCGCTGTATCCCATCTACCGGCGCCGCGTGTCCGGCAAATCTGTGAAGGGGGCGCTCCTTGGCAACATCGCCTCGTTTTTCGTCTTGGGGATTGCGCTGACCGTCGCGCTAGCCGGGCGGGCGTTGGCCGCCGGCGAGGCCGAGGCGGCGGCGGCGGCCGCGCTGGACAACCAAGCCGGGCTGGGCATGGTGGCGGCGGCGTTGGCCACCGGGCTATCCGGCATAGGCGGCGGCATCGCCGTGGCCGCCTCCGCGTCGGCGGCGCTGGGCGCCATCTCGGAAAACGAAAAGACCTTCGGCAAGGCGCTTATCTTCGTGGCGTTGGCGGAGGGCATCGCGCTGTACGGCATGATCATTTCGTTTACGATTTTGGGGAAGTTCTAGTGCGTCTCTTTGTACTTTCTGACAATACAGACACGGTGACCGGGTTTCGCCTGGCCGGGGTAGAAGGGATGCGCGTGTTGACGCCGGAGGCGGCGCGGGCGGCAGTGTCCGATGTCATCGCCAACCCGGACATCGGCGTGCTGCTCATCACGGAGAAGCTGGCTGCTTCGATCCCCGATTTGATCTTCGAGCTCAAACTCAAGCTGACTGGCACGCTGGTCATCGAGATCCCCGATCGCCACGGCACCGGCCGTAGCCCGGATTCCATCACAAAGTACATCCGCGAAGCGATCGGCGTCAATATATAATGGGCGCGGGCGGCGGGATGCCGAACGGCGCGTCACGGATGCCGAACGGCGCGTCACGGATGCCGCGCCCTACGATAATCCCCCGTCATCCTGTGCGCAGTCGCAGGATCCATATACGCCGTTTGGGGGTTACGGGGGTCGCGGGCGGCAGGATGCCGCCCCTACGGGGGGGCGCGGTTTCAATATATAATGGGGGCGGGGGGATATTTTGCCGGATTTTGATGAAAAACTCAGGCGGTTTACTGAAACCATCACGTCGGACGCCGCCGCCGATACCCAGGTTATCCTGGAAGAAGTCCGCCAGCGGCGCGAGAGTGCGCGGCGCGGCGCCGAGGACGATGCGCTGGAAGAGTCCTATCGTTATATCAAACAGGAAATTGCGCGCGTACGCACCGAAAATGGGCGGCGCGTGGCCCGAAGGCAGATGGAATGCAAGCGTTTGTTGTTCGCGCGGCGCGCCGAGCTGTCGCAGGGCGTGCTACTTTCCGTGCGGGAGCGTGTGCAGGCCTACGTGCAAACGCCCGGTTATGCCGATCGCTTGGCTGATATGGCGCGGCAGGCCGTCGATGTCCTGGGGGAAGCGGGGGAGGCAGGGGAGGCAGGCGCGTCGGTGGGGTCGCCGACGGGCGCGGAGGAATACGCGCCGGTGGGGGCACCGACGGACACGTCGGTGGGGTCGCCGACGGGCGCACTGGGGTCGCCGGTGGTCGTCAGCCTACGCCATGCGGACATGCCCCTCGCGCCGGCGCTAACCGCCGCCGTCTGCGGCCGCGCTGAGTTCCGTGGCGACAGCGCCATCCAGCTGGGTGGTCTGACCGCAAAGGCCGCGAACCGGCGCCTCAACCTGACCTTCGACGCCAACTTTGAGGACTGGAAAGAAAAATTCTTCGCCGAAATAATGATTTGAGGAACGATCCTATGTATTATGTACATGGTGTCAATGGTCCCGTGGTCACCGTGCGAGGCGGGCGGGAGTTTAGCATGATGGATATGGTCTATGTCGGCCCTGAACGCCTGATCGGCGAGGTGGTCGGCCTGCGCGGCGACGACATCGTTGTGCAGGTCTATGAGGATACCGCGGGCATCATGCCCGGCCATCCTGTCGAAGGCACGGGGGCGCCCATGTCCCTCAAGCTGGGGCCCGGCCTCATCGGCAATATTTTCGACGGGATCGCCCGGCCCCTGCGCACCATCGAGAAGCGCACCGGATGCTATCTCGCCCGGGGTGTCAACATCCCCTCGCTGGACGCCGAAAAAGTCTGGAAGATAACCCCCCGGACGGCTGTGGGGCAAACGTTGTCCCCCGGCCAGGTGTACGCCGAGTGCCGGGAAACCAACGCCATCCGGCACCGCGTCATGACGCCGCCGGGCGTTTCCGGCCGGGTGGTCTATGTCCGCAAGGCCGGCGACTGCCGCGTGAACGACACGGTCGTCAAGCTGGAGACGCCGGACGACGTATCGGTAAAACTGACGCTGGCACAGGAATGGCCCATCCGGACGCCCCGGCCGGTCGGTCGCCGCATCCCCGTCAGCATGCCGCTTGTCACCGGGCAGCGCGTAATCGACACGCTGTTCCCCATCGCCAAGGGAGGCTGCGCGGCCATCCCGGGCCCTTTTGGCGCGGGCAAGACGATCACCCAGCACCAGCTGGCCAAGTGGTCGGACGCCGATATCATCATCTACCTGGGCTGCGGCGAGCGCGGCAACGAGATGACCCAGGTACTGGAGGAGTTTGGCGCGCTCATCGACCCAAAATCGGGGCGGCCCCTGATGGAGCGCACCGTACTCATCGCCAATACGTCCAACATGCCGGTAGCCGCGCGCGAGGCGTCTGTCTACACCGGCATGACCATCGCGGAGTACTACCGGGACATGGGGTATCACGTAGCCATCATGGCGGACTCCACCTCCCGCTGGGCCGAGGCGTTGCGCGAAATCGCCGGACGCTTGGAGGAGATGCCCGCCGAAGAAGGCTTCCCCGCCTATTTGCCCTCGCGGCTGGCGGAGTTTTACGAGCGGGCCGGTTACGTAAGCGCGCTGGGCGACCGGGAGGGTTCTATCACGGTCGTCGGCGCGGTCAGCCCCCAAGGCGGCGACTTCTCCGAGCCGGTCACCCAAAACACCAAGAGGTTCGTCCGCTGTTTCTGGGCGCTCGACCGCCAGCTGGCCTACGCCCGCCATTTCCCGGCTATCAACTGGCTGTCGTCCTATTCGGAGTATCTCGACGACCTGGCTCCCTGGTACGAGGCTAGGCTTGGCCGTGCCTTTGGCGAGAACCGCGCCCGGTTGGCGCGGCTCCTCCAGGAGGAGTCCCAGCTCAACGAGATCGTCAAATTGATAGGCGCCGACATCCTGCCCGAGGGGCAGAAACTGGTCATTGAGGCCGCCCGCGTGGCGCGTTTGGGCTTTTTGCAGCAAAATGCCTACCACGGCACGGATACCTATATGCCCCTGAAGAAACAAGCCGCGATGCTGGATGTTGTCTTGACCCTCATAGACGAGGGCAAAAAGCTCGTTGACCTCGGCATCCCGCTCGGCCAGCTGACCGCCACAGGCATTTTCGATCGCCTCATCCGGATGAAATACGAGCTTTCGGATGATAAAGGGGACAGGTTGTCCCGATACAAGAAGGATATCCGCGATTGCGTGGCCCGGGTGCTGGCCGACCACCAATAGCCGCCAGTAGACACCTATCGACACCTATAGCACGTCAATAACCACCAATAGCCACCAACCACCAATAGCCGCCAAACACCAACGAGGGGAGGTTGCCGCCCGTGCGCATGGAATACATCGGTTTGACCGAGATCAACGGACCATTGATTGTCCTGGAGGGGGTCTCGGGGGTCTCCTATGAGGAAATGGCCGAGATTACCCTATCCGGTTCACCCAGCGCATCCGGCGCATCCGGCGCATCAAGTGCACCCGGCGCATCCGGCAATCGTTCCCGCACCGGGCGCGTCATCCTGATCGACGGCGACCGTGTGGTGGTGCAGGTCTTTGAGGGGACAAAGGGTCTATCGCTCCAGAACACGCACACACGGTTTACCGGGCGTCCCCTGATGCTACCGCTGTCCCCCGACATCCTAGGGCGCGTGTTCGGCGGCGGCGGGCGGCCCATCGACGGCTTGGGGCCGCACATCGCCGTGGAGACGCGCGACATCAACGGTTCGGCTATCAACCCGGTCTCCCGGCAGTATCCCCGCGCCTGCATACAGACCGGCCTCTCGGCCATCGATGGCATGGCCACGCTCATCCGGGGGCAAAAGCTGCCGATCTTCTCCGGCGCCGGCCTCAGCCACAACGAACTGGCTGCCCAAATCGTGCGCCAGGCCCGTGTCACGGGGGATGACGAGGGCGCGTTCGCCATCGTATTCGCCGCCATGGGCGTCAAAAATGACACCGCCGACTTCTTCATCCGGAGCTTTGAGGAATCCGGCGCCCTGCAACGGGTGGTCATGTTCATGAACCTGGCCTCCGACCCCATCATCGAGCGCATCTTGACGCCCCGCTGCGCCCTCACCGCCGCCGAGTACCTGGCCTTCGACCATGGCTACCACGTGCTGGTTATTTTGACCGACATCGCCTCCTATTGCGAGGCTTTGCGGGAGTTCTCCTCTTCCAAGGGTGAAATCCCCAGCCGCAAGGGGTATCCCAGCTATCTCTATTCCGACTTGGCTTCGCTGTACGAGCGGGCCGGGACGCTTGTGGGCAAGCCCGGTTCTGTGACACAGATGCCCATCCTGACCATGCCCAACGACGACATCACCCACCCGATCCCCGACCTGACCGGCTATATCACCGAAGGGCAGATCGTGCTGGATCGCACGCTGGCTGGGGGCGGCCTGTACCCGCCCATCGCCGTGTTGCCCTCCTTGTCCCGCTTGATGAAGGACGGCATCGGCCGGGGCATGACCCGGGACGACCATCCCACATTGTCGAGCCAGCTCTTTTCCTCCTATGCGCGGGTGCAGGAGGCGCGGGCGTTGGCTTCCGTCATCGGCGAAGACGAGATCTCCGAGACCGACAAATGCTATATGACCTTCGGGCGGCTGTTCGAGAAGGACTTCTTGCAGCAAGGCATGACGGAGTTCCGTTCTATCGACCAGACCCTGGAGATCGGCTGGCGGACGTTGTCCGTGCTGCCCCGGGAGGAGCTCGATCGGGTGGACGCCGTGCTGCTGGCCAAGCATTATAAGGGCCGCAACACGCGCTAGGTAATATCAATATGCCCGACAGGAGGCGCGTAGTATATGTAACATGCGTAGATACGTAGTATTTACGCATGTGCCCGACAGGAGGCGCGCACTATGCCCAACGTAATCCCCACAAAAGGCAACCTGCTGGCGCTCAGGCGATCCCTCTCCCTGGCCACGCTGGGCTACGAGATGATGGATCGCAAGCGCAACATCCTCATCCGGGAGATGATGGGGTTAATCGAGCGCGCGGCCGACATACAGGGCAAAATCGACGCCACCTTCCGTACCGCCTACGCCTCGCTACAGGCGGCCAACATCACGCTGGGCAATTGCGAGGGGCTGGCCCAGTCCGCACCGGTGGAGGACTCGCTACGCATCCGCTTCCGGTCTGTGATGGGCGTCGCCCTCCCCAGCGTGACGATGGCGGACACGCCGCCGGCCATGCTGGGCTTTGCCTTTACCAATTCCATGCTGGACGAGGCCATCATACACTTTCACGCGGTCCTCCACCTGACATGCGAGCTGGCCGAGGTGGAGACATCCATCTATCGCCTGGCCTATGCGATCAAAAAGACGCAGAAATGCGCCAACGCCCTGGAAAACATCATCATCCCCGACTACAAGCAAAACCTCTCCCTCATCGCCGAAGCGCTGGAGGAGAGGGAGCGGGAGGAATTCGTCCGCATGAAGGTCGTCAAAGGGAAACCCCGATAGTGGCGCCTCGATAGGAGGTGCCTCGATAGGGGGTGCCTCCTTCATATATCATAAACATCAAATAAACCCTTCGACTTGACAAACGCAAAGTTATGGGTTACAATAAATACAAATCACGATTTGTATAATCTCGATTATTAGACGCGAGGTGCATCGATGTTTATTGGGCGCGAACAGGAACTCAATTTTTTCGAAGACAAATATAATGCTCCCGGTGGACAGCTTGTTGTACTGTACGGCCGGCGGCGTATAGGTAAAACTGAACTCTTGCAAAAGTTTTGCGAAAGCAAGCCGCACGTTTTTTATTCTTGCCGTGAGCTTTCTGACGAGAAACAGCTTACCGCTTTTTCAGCGCGTATATTAAAAGCCGGTAGTCCGGCGGCAAAGTATTTGAAGGCTTTTGGGGATTGGGAATCGGCTTTTAAAAGTGCTTTAGAGCTACCGACCGATGGCAAAAAGAAATTGCTTATCATTGACGAATTCCCCTATATGTGTAAAGGCGACCCGGCTATCCCGTCAATTTTGCAAATCCTGTGGGATGAAGACTTAAAAAATCAAGATGTTATGATTGTACTGTGCGGCAGCGCGATGAGTTTTATTGAGAGAAAAATCCTCTCGGAAAAAAACCCGCTATACGGTCGCGCAACCGGCATCTATAAAATGAACGAACTGCCTTTTGATGACGCCATTCAATTCTTCCCGAACTACTCCGATGAGGACAAAATACTGGCGTACTCAATATTGGGCGGCATTCCCCATTATCTCCGGCAGTTTGACCCGGCGCTTCCTTTACGCGAAAACATCATCAAAAATGTGCTGACGAAAGGCTGCACCCTGTACAACGAGGTTGAATTTTTAATCCGTCAGGAGCTGCGCGAACCCGCCTTATATAATACAGTCATTGAGGCAATTGCGCTCGGCAACACACGGTTAAACGACATTTATATGAAAACGCAACTCGAAAAGGCGAAAATCAGCGTGTATCTGAAAAACCTCATTGAATTGCATATACTGGCGCGTGAATTTTCTGTATTATCAAGCGGCAAAGAGCAGGCAACCTCAACGCGGGGCTTGTATCGGATAACGGATAACTTCTTCCGCTTTTGGTTTTGCTTTGTGTCCCCCAACCTGTCGGATTTGGAAACCGGCGACACCGAGGGTGTGTACACCTACGCTGTTTTACCGCAGATGAACGACTACGCTTCGCCCATCTTTGAAACAGTCTGCCGTGAATTTATACGGGGGAAAAACCGGCGGGGCGAGTTGCCGTTCCGTGTTGCAAGGCTGGGTAGATGGTGGGGAAGATTAAAAAAAACAGTTCTTACTGATACAGGAAAAGAAAGAACTATCGCGGTTGATACTGAGATCGACATCTTGGCGTCCTGCGCGAAATCAAAAAATTATATCCTCGGAGAATGCAAATTCCGCAACTCTGAAATGGATGCTTCCCATCTTGAACATCTGAAAGAAAAGTCATCGGTCACAAAAAAAGGCGCGGTAGTGAAGTACGCTCTCTTCTCAAAATCGGGTTTTACAAAGGGGCTGGCTGAAAAAGCAAGTGAAGATAAAAATATAAAACTGTTTTCGCTTTCGGATGTCGTAAGCGGATAGCTGATTTAGCTGATATAACAGAATATAGCTGATGGGGGCCTGTCTATGAAATTCCTACACCTGTCCGACCTGCACATCGGGAAAAGCGTGAACGGCTTCTCCATGATAGCGGAGCAGGAAAACGCTTTCCGGCAGATCCTCGGGTACATAACAACAGAGAGCCCAACCGCCGTCATCATAGCGGGCGACATATATGACCGCGCCATCCCCAGCGTCGAAGCGGTGCGGTTGTTCGACGATTTCCTCACCGAGCTCGCGCATGAGGAAATCGCGGTTTTGCTTATCTCCGGCAACCATGACTCGCCGGAACGGCTAGGCTACGCCAGCCGTTTACTATTGGATAAACAGTTGCATCTTTGCGGCTCATTCGCCGGATCGCCGCGCAAGGTCATTTTGACCGACGAACACGGCGAAGTGAACTTCTGGCTCCTGCCGTTCATCAAGCCGACTTCTATGCGCGTATTGTCTGGGGAACAGGAGATCGAAAGCTACGATGACGCCATTGCCGCAGCGTTGGGCGCGGCAAACGTTGACTATACGGCCCGCAATGTGCTAGTGTCACATCAATTTTACACCAAAGCAGGCATTTCGCCCATTCGCTCCGAATCCGAGTTGAACCCTATAGGCGGGCTCGACGCCGTGGACGCGGGGATTATTGAACGCTTTGACTATGCCGCGCTCGGGCATCTGCACGGCAGGCAAAGCGCAGGCGAAGAGCATATCCACTATTGCGGGTCTCCGATAAAATATTCGTTTTCTGAGTGGAAGCAGAAAAAATCTATAACGCTTGTCGCGTTGGGCGAAAAGGGAAATCTATCAACGAAAACGCTCCCCCTTACTCCACTCCATGATATGCGCGAAATAAAAGGCGAAATTGACAAGCTGATGCGCGATGAAGTAGCCTGTCTTGCGGACAAAGAGGATTATCTGCGCGTAGTCCTCACCGACGAAGAAGAGATTATTGACCCCATAGGGAAACTCCGCAGCGTCTACCCCAATATGATGAGCCTTGGATTTGAGAACTCGCGGACAAAGTCGCGGGCAAACACTGACATGGACGCCATCATGATAGCTTCTGAAGCGGTTGAAAAGTTATCGATCTATGAATTGTTTGGCGAGTTTTTCCTTGAAACGCAAGGTTCGACAATGAGCGAGGGGCAAAGCGAGATTGTGCGTGAACTCCTGGAAAGGTCGGGTGAGGAATGAAACCGCTAACGCTCACGATCAGCGCGTTTGGCTCCTACGCCAACGTGCAAACCGTGAATTTCTCAAAACTGGGGGACAATGGCCTGTATCTGATCACGGGAGACACGGGTTCAGGGAAGACCACCATCTTCGATGCCATTTCATTTGCCTTGTTCGGCAAGGCAAGCGGTTGGGGCCGCGACGACTACGCCATGCTTCGCTCCGATTTCGCGGGGGAAAAAGCGAAGACATATGTCGAACTTGAATTTATTTCCGGCGGCAAGTTGTATAGCATTCGGCGCGTCATCAAGAAGGCCGGGCAAGACGTGTTTCTTGTCCTGCCTGACGGCACTTCGATGAACCGAGTCAAAAATGTGAATCAGAAGATCTCCGAAATCGTGGGCCTTGACCGCGATCAGTTCGCGCAAATCGTGATGATCGCGCAGAACGATTTTCTCCACTTCCTGCAAAGCGGCACCGACGAGCGACTCAAGATATTGCGCCGCATTTTCGGTACGGAGGCATTGCGATTCTTCCAGGAGCGGCTCAAGGACCTAGTGAAGCGCGAGAGCGATAAACGCTCGCTGATCCTCCTCGGCTTCGATCGATATGGGGTGGATGTCTATCAACGCGACGAGCGGTTTGCGGAATGGGAGATGCAAATCAAGGCCGACAAAACAAGGTTGTCGGAAGCGAACAAGCAGCTCGACATCTATGACAACAAAAAACAAACGCTCGCCGCCGAAATTGCTATCGCGGAAGATCTTGGCAAAAAGTTTGCCGACCTCGCCCAATGCCAGCGCGACCTTGCAGGGCATAGCGCCAAAGCCGAAGAAATCGCCGGCGCGGAAACGCGCGCCCATCGCGGCGAAACTGCCCTTCGCAAAGTCAAACCGCTTGCCGAGGAAGCGCATAAGGCGGCGGCAAATTACACCTCCGCGCAAGCCGGCTTAGCAAGCGCAAAGGAGACAGAAGCTGCCGCCGGTAGGGAGTGTGAAGAAGCGAAGAAAGCTGTTGCCTCCTTGCCGCCGCTTGACGACACGCGGGATGCTTATGCCCTGTTGTTGAAAGAGTGGGAAACCGCTGCGGAGAAACTACAAAAACTTGCGATGCTGAAGACGAATCACGCGGAAATTACCACGAAACGCAACAATCTGACCAAAATGAATGACGAACTGACCACCACGCTCAACATGTTGAGGGATTTGCCGCCCGTTGCAACGTACCAAGAAAGGCTCAACAAGGCAGCAGAGGATTTGAAAAACGAAGAAGATAGGCTGGCGAAATTATCGCCATTGCAGAACGACTATACGATTATCGCAAACAAACAATCTGTGCTGGCAAAAGAGCAACTGAGCTTTGAAACGCTTCATGCTGATTTCGATGGCGCCAATGAAAAATACCTGATGCTAGAGGACAAGTTCCTTCGCAACCAAGCGGGGATTATGGCAAGCAGCTTGACAGAAGGCATGCCCTGCCCCGTCTGCGGCTCCGCACATCATCCGGCGCCCGCCCCATGCTCCGACGACAATATCACCCAGGCGATACTCAAAAAGGCAAGGGACGCCAAGGACAAAGCACAAGCAAAACGCGAAGCGAAATCCTCGTCATGCGGCGCCCTGCAAGCTGAAATCGAAACACTGAGCAAGCGTTTTATTTCCGACTTCTCTGTCTTTGTTCCCACTGCCACGATGGAGGCCGCATCCACGATGGAGGCCGCGTCAACCCTGTTGCCGGACATGATCCTTGCGGCAAAATCGGCTCTTGCGGACTTGACCGAAAAGAAAAGCGCCGCCGAAAAATCACTTGCCGAACTCACAAAGAAAATGGAAGCCACAATAAAAAAGCGCGACGAACTGACGCCGAACATTGCTTCGCTCCAAAGCGAAACCGATACACTCAGAAAACGATTGATGAGCGACTTCTCCCAATATGTCACGAACGCCAATTGGGGGTCATCGGGGTCGGAACTGGAATCGGAACTAGGGTCGGAACTAGGGTCGGAACTAGAATCGAAGCTGGAATTGGAACTATCCGCACTGCTTTCTCAAACGAAAAACGCGGTAAACGAATTAACCGCGCGCAAAGAAGCGGATAAGAAAACGCTTGACAAACTTACCAAAGATTGGGATACCGCGACGAAACGCAAAACAAATGCTGAATCTGCCGCGCTCTCCGCCCAGACGCTGACGCGCGAGCGCGCCGCCCATGAACAACGGCTTTTGAAGCTCCGTGACGGGGCGCAATTAGCCTATATGACTTCCTTGCAAGACAATGGTTTTGCGGATGAAACGGAATACAAGGCTTATCTCGTAACGGAAAAGGATCTTGCCGAATTGAGGAAGCAGGTATCGGATTACGAGAAAAACGGCGAACGGCTTGCCCGTGACATCACCCGGCTTAAAAACGAGACCGCCGGCAGGGAGCGGCCCGACATTGCGCGTTTGCGGGTCGAAGCGGCAACAATACATGCTGAATCGAAGGCGTTGCGCGAGAAACGCGATGAAATCCATGGCCGGCTCAGGAAAACGGAAGACGCGATCCGGGAGCTTCGCCGTGCCGCCGCCGATTTTGAAAAGGTCGAAAAGGCTTACGCCGCCGTAAAGCAATTGGCGGACACGGCAAACGGCAAACTCGATTTTGAAACCTACGCGCAAATGGCGTACTTTGAGCGTGTCATCCGCGCCGCCAATCTTCGTTTGAAAATCATGAGCCAGAATCGTTACACCTTTTTGCGAAAGACCCAAAGCAGCGATGGACGCAAACGTTCGGGCCTAGAAATTGAAGTCTTTGACGCCTACACGGGCAAAGCCCGCTCAGCCAACAGTTTGTCTGGCGGCGAATCCTTTATGGCGTCGCTCTCGCTTGCCCTTGGGTTGTCCGATGTCGTCCAGCAAAATGCCGGTGGCATCCGCCTTGACGCGATGTTCGTTGACGAAGGCTTTGGTTCCCTTGACGCGGATGTGTTGGAACTCGCAATCAGAACACTTTCGGAAATGGCAGGGACGAACAGGATCATAGGGATCATCTCCCATGTTACTGAATTGCGCGAGCGGATCGACAAACAAATCCAAGTGGAGAAAACCACGCGCGGAAGCAAGATAACGATCATGGCCTAGCGATAACGATGCGGGCAATGTAGAAAACAACGGAATTTATCCGATATTTACTGCAAGCAATCTGGGATACATTCGAACAGTACGCCGCGAGCGACCAAGATACCGACCAAGCAAGCGATCAAGTTAAACGGCTTTTAGGTGCTTTGGGCGATAAAACACTCTCTGCCGCGGCCCTCATGGAACTGCTTGACATGAAGCATCGCCCGACCTTCCGAAAGAATTATCTGCATCCGGCTCTCGAAGAAGGCTTCATCGAAATGACCCTGCCGCAAACGCCAAACGCACGCGGGCAAAAGTATCGGAGGAAGACGGGAAGCGCGGGAAGCAATTAGAGGTGTGCCAATCGGCGACACTCCATTAGCACACTATCTGATAGTGTGCTATATTTGTTCTTATGTTAGACCAACCTATAAACGAGGTGAGATCAATGGAGTTTGTTTCCATGCGAGAGTTTACCGCTTCGCCAAAAGAGACGCAAAAAAGGCTGTTGGCAAACAAAGAGATGGTAGTAACGAACAACGGCACTCCGACTATTTTGGCCGAGTATGAGCAAGTGCTGTGTCGGTCAAAATTCGCGGAGGTAATTCACACACCAGCCATTAGACGGTTCTTTGACTTGATGAACGAAATAGGCTCCAATATCGTCAGTACGCCCAGTAAAATCAAATTGCCTGACGAGATGGATCGAAAATTCTACGATGTGGCGAAAACCGCTGGTGCGGTCTTGGTTACCGGAAATAAAAAGCACTACACAGATAAACCGTCTATTATTTCCCCGTCGCAATTTTTATCTCCATTTGAAGATTAGATTTTCAATGCCGACGGCACGGGCACCCCATGCGGGCACATACGTGCCTCACTGGGAACACGGCAACGATTTTATTTGCATTATGTGAGATATCTGTGCTATAATAACGCTGTAATCTGGGGAAAAGGCGGCGTGGTGATACGTTTTTGCAATATATTGCGACGCTATCCTTTTAGAAAAGATGCAAAGATGCAAAGATGCAAAGATGTAGAGATGCAAAGATGTAGAGAAGTAAAGATGTAAAGTGAAGGGGGAAGACAGACATGGAACCAGAGAGCAGCGGATTGCATGTAAACTTGGCCGGCGGGCGGATAGAAATCGGGGTGACCAAAGCCGCCGCGTCGTCGGAC
>Ga0123353_10000428_pt1 | contig 52008 bp, 38 predicted proteins | sample TergutLab28metaG_3_FD_92763 | JGI IMG/M metagenome (GOLD analysis project Ga0123353, IMG submission 92763) | Labiotermes labralis P3 segment gut microbial communities from Petit-Saut dam, French Guiana - Lab288 P3 | ecosystem: Host-associated > Arthropoda: Insects > Digestive system > Gut ... | reverse complement strand
TTCGGCGACATTATCATAAAAATACTCGACCTTGTTGAACGGAGTACCCAAATCCGCAACAAAATGACCGATACACGGGCCGGACAGTAACGGATCATTACCCTCGATGCGGAACTCCTCCTGTGACTTCAACAAAACTTTCCCGCCGTAGACCAATTCCCAGCGTTGATCCTCCGGCGAAGCTGCATTGGTGCGAGGAGCTATATTCGGTAAAAATACGTCATTGTACGGATTAAAACTATACCATCCCGCATGCCATCCCAAATACACATCGTCTTGCTCATTATAATAATAGGACGCCAGATCGTTAAAATCCATGTAATATTCGTATGCTTTTATCTGAGGCTTGGTGCTCAGGTACTTCGTATGATTATTATTCGAGGGAAACCATGATCCGGAGGGATAAATATTCTTTCCATTCGGATGTAATTTAAAATAATCACTAACATCAACATCGGCGCAATAACGATTTCTCGTGAGAGATCTCAGATTCCCCGCATTATCATACGTGGCGACACCTAACGGTAATCCGTTAAGCCAGAATTTGTAAGAACTGGCCGGGGTCGATAACGCCAGCCTCCTGGGATTTAAAAACAGGTATGTCTTCTTACCCTTACCTACGAACTCCTCTTCCACATAATCGTAGTACACGCCGTGATTGCCAAGATTCAAAAAGGCAAGCCCCTTACTTTTTGCTTTGGAGAATAGGATAAGATCGCTGAAACCGCCATAGTCTACGGTTTCAGTATTGGTATAGTCGGTATAGACCAATTCACCCGGATAGGGATAGTGATATAATATCACATCCGGCTCGCCGCCAGTCAAAGGATCTATTAAAACCAGCGATTTTATTCGTATGCCGCCGAAGTCCATTGTGTCAATATAACCATTATAGAGGTTATGGATTACGTTAGGCTCATAATCGATAAGTATTTGGCCTCCGTCCATCGTCGTGATCTTCGATAAGGAATATGCTTTGGAGTATTCCTTATCGACAAGTGGACTAAAAATATCTTTATTATTATCATTATTCGGAAATCCATAGACATCCTTATTATAATAATTGGATTGATAGTGATAGTCGAATTTGATACGGTTGAACTCGGTGCCATCCTTGCCGGTAAAAGATAGTTGTGCCAAATTGCTGTCTCCTGCCAAATGTACATTTAAGACTTCGTTATCCGCAATGTCATGTACTTTTACCGATTTTAAACTTAAATCTGAATATGAATTCCAATAATCGAATCTTACGACAGTCTTGTCGCATCTGATGTATGTTAATATCGGAGACCTCATCACCATATAAGTACCTCCGGATACTAATTTCTCATCAATGGGAATTTGAGCTGTAAGATAATGGATCAATATATCTATTGCTGCCAAAATATAGTGGTTGCCGTGAAGGGAATAATATTCATATAGAAGTTCAAGCATCTCGGATACGGCGCTTGTCATTTTGGTCAGATCGGCTAATTGCCCCATTATCTGAAAACTACGATCAAAAATTTGATAGAAAGGTTCCATAATAAGTCCAGTCTCCCGAATAACCGTACTTAAATACCCCAATTGTAGTTCAATAAAATCGTCGTTCAATGCCCCCTTGGCCAAATTTATCATATCTATGAAGTTGTCCCTATGGTTCATAAAACTGGAAGCTACTCCCCACATGGGCTGACCATAATAATACATAGATTCATATTCGGAAAAGTAGGTCTGCGCATATATATTTTTTTGTTCTGTGTCATAAATATCGACAGCCTCTCTATAATTATAAATTATCGGATTGCCATTCCTCGGCTCTATTCTGCTCAGATGCCATGAAGAAATATACGACTTGTTCCGGACTCCATTAAAACTTATCGCATCTTCCAGTATGATATCCGAGCTCCACTCTTTCTGCCGGAAGTAAAACTTATTGCCGTTCTCGTCGGTAATGACCCAACCGTCTATCGTAGGAGCTGCGATATGACCCGTGTACTCGCATTCTATCTTCACATTTGTTCTTTCGAGAGGCTCTGCGATGATTTGATTCCCGTCTTTTTTAATGATAAAATTTACGGACTGCCCATTAAACACTGCCGTGAAAATGTCGCTCTCTCCGTCTATCAGACGCTTGTCCACGCTGTCTATCTGCCCCTGAGTCGGAGGATTGCTGAAATTCTGATGCAAATATCCTCCTTCCCAATATGCTTCATCCGCAATTCCTCCGCGAATGGTTCTGGTCACGATACCGCCGGTATTCAGATTCCAGTTAAAGCCTACAAGTCCCGGTTTATCATCGACCTTGACCCCTTTCCCGACATAGTTGAGCGAAATCGGCAGCTCGAAGTCGCCGGATCGCAGAGTGTAAATCGGAACACGGTAATGGAATAGCCCCGTAGCATGGTCTACGGTAGTGTTTTGGGCGTCAAGATAACCCTGGGCTTGCTGGCTCGGAGAAAAATCCTGAGCCGATAGCCCCGACGAGGTAGCCGCAGACACAAAAAGAGCAGCTAGTAATTTCTTCATAGCCAATGAATTAGTAGTTAATTATGCTTTCAAGTATTGATGCTTGGGTAAGTCATCGGGATGGAATCCGCACAATATTAAACAAAATAAGCAGAAACTCCAAATGATTTATGTTTATTTATAATCCCAAAAACAGAATATTTCTGAAAAATCGTAGTGAATGGCGGGTTTCGGTTATAGTGCAAGATATTGATGTCCGATTTTAGTGCCGCGTATTTCGCCGCCGCCGGCCATAGTGAATTTCATTTATCGTATCTTTGCCGAAAATATATTCTCCATGCACAAATCCGGTTTCGTAAATATTCTGGGCAACCCGAACGTCGGCAAATCGACGCTTATGAATGCGCTGGTAGGCGAGCGGCTATCGATTATCAACTCCAAGGCACAGACCACGCGTCACCGCATAATGGGCATCGTTAACGGCGACGACTTTCAGATCGTCTATTCCGATACGCCCGGCATTCTCGAACCGAGCTATAAATTACAGGAATCGATGATGCGGTCCGTGCGCGGGGCGATGAGCGACGCTGATATCATACTCTACGTAACCGATGTGACGGAGAGCGCCGATGCCGCATCGGCGGGCGTGGTCGGGAAAATCGCCGCCAGCGGCATACGAACGATACTTGTGATCAACAAGATAGACCTGACGACGCCTGAGAAGTTGGACGAACTTGTTGCATTGTGGCACGGGCGGCTGCCTGAGGCACGGATCGTACCCGTTTCGGCACGCGAGGGTTTCAATATCGGCGGACTTTTCGATCTTGTGCTCAAAGACTTACCCGAAGGCGAGCCGTTCTTCCCGAAGGACACGCTCACCGACCGCACGATGCGCTTTTTCGCGTCGGAAATTATCCGCGAGAAAATCCTGCGCTACTATGACAAGGAGATTCCGTACAGTGTCGAGATTGCCATTGAGGAATATCACGAAGAGCCGGCCATAGACCGCATTTCGGCGACGATCTACGTTGCGCGCGATTCGCAGAAGGGCATAATAATCGGCCACAAGGGTGCGATGCTCAAAAAAGTGGGCACGGCCGCACGCGGGGAATTGGAACAATTCTTAGGCAAGAAAGTGTTCTTGCAGATGCACGTCAAAGTTAATGACGATTGGCGCAATAGCGATCGTCAGCTGCGGCGGTTCGGGTATGAGGGGTAGCACGCGCGCAGTTTTCAATTATTTGTTGCGGGCTTGCCACGCAATCTTATATAAACGTCATTGCGAGCCTGAAAGGCGAAGCAATCCAGTGATTTTTTGGATTGCTTCGGGTCTTTCTGCCCTCGCAATGACGATTGTACGCCGCGATGACAATACAACTACTCAAAATGGCGATAAAATTTTTTAACGACGGGTCTTCATGTCGTTTCGCGGGTAAGCGCGCGGTGGCGGCGTGGGTCGCCCGGTGTGTGGCGCGCGAAGGATATGCGGCAGGCGAGGTGAGCATCATTTTTTGCTCACAGCAGCGGCATCTCGAAATTAATCGCCGGTATCTCGGACATGATTATGCGACTGACGTTATCACGTTCGATTATAGCGATTTGGCGCGCGGGATGGTGAGTGGCGACGTATTCATCGACCCCGTGACGGTGGCCGAAAATGCGCAGGAATATGGTGTCTCGGTGCGCGAGGAAATGCTGCGCGTGGTGGCGCACGGTGTGCTGCATCTCTGCGGCTATGGCGACGCGACGCCCGATGAACAGATGACAATGCGCGAAAAAGAAGACGAATGGATCGCCGCTGCGACCGACACTTAACATAAATAGCGATTCGGCACGCCGTCGGCGGTGGGTCGTCTGAGCGAAGCGAAGAAATAGCGACCCGCCGCGTGGGGCGGCGGCGTGCCGCAGGACTTCCGCATAACACGGAAGTCCGAGACTTTCGTAAGTAACGATAGTTCGGCAAAAAAGCCTACATTTGTAGTATGGATAATTTTGTAGTATCGGCGCGCAAGTATCGTCCGGCGACGTTCGTGACGGTCGTGGGGCAGGGGCATATCACCGGAACGCTTCGCAACGCGATCGGGCGCGGGCAGTTGGCCCATGCCTATCTGTTTTGCGGGCCGCGCGGGGTAGGGAAGACCACGTGTGCGAGGATTTTTGCAAAGGCCATAAACTGCTCGATGCTGGTCGAGAGCGAAGCGTGCGGTGAGTGCGAGTCGTGCCGCAGCTTTGGCGAAGGGCGCAGTTTTACCATACACGAGCTGGACGCCGCGTCGAACAACTCGGTGGACGACATCCGCTCGCTTACGGAGCAGGTGCGCATTCCGCCGCCGTTCGGGCGGTACAGCGTTTATATTATCGACGAGGTGCACATGCTTTCGGCGTCGGCGTTCAATGCGTTCCTGAAAACGCTGGAAGAGCCGCCCGCACATGCGGTCTTCATCCTTGCGACGACCGAAAAACATAAAATACTGCCGACGATACTCTCGCGTTGTCAGATTTTCGACTTCAATCGCATCAGGGTCGAGGACATGGTGGGATACCTTCGACATGTCGCCGGACAAGAGGGGGTTACGGCTGACGATGAGTCGCTGCATCTGATCGCTCTGAAAGCCGACGGCGGGATGCGCGACGCGCTGTCGATGTTCGACAAGGCGGTGTCGTTCTGCGGTAATACACTGACGTTCAAGGAAGTGGCGAGAACGCTCAACGTCCTCGATTATGACACATATTTTAACCTTACCGCGCTCCTGCTTGCGGGAGATTATCCGGTGGCGCTCACCGTGTTCGACGAGGTGCTGCGTAAAGGTTTTTCACCGCAGTCGCTCGCCGGAGGGCTGAACTCTCACCTGCGCGACCTGCTGATGAGCAAAAACCCGCAGACGCTGTCGCTGTTAGAGGTAAGCGGTTCGTTGTTAGAGCGTTACAAAGTGCAGGGAGCAGAGTGTCCGACCGAATTTCTGTTCGGTGCGATAGCGGCGCTGACCGCACTCGACGGCACGCTGCGAACGGCGACCAGCGCGCGCCTGAACGTAGAACTGGGGCTGATGAAACTGTGCGGCCTCAGTCAAAAAAAAAACTCTGACGTAGAGCTTGACATAGAAATAAAAGTTGAACTGCCGCCGTTGCGACGCGCGGAATCGCCTCCACAACTGTCCCAACCTGTTGCGCCGGAAGTATCTGAGCAGCAGGTGATTACGCCGCATGTCGCATCTTCGTCATCTTCTGTTCCCGCCGAAGAGCCGCCCCAAAAACGGCGGGTGGCAACGCAGAGCATCGTGGCGGGAAATTCTCTGAACGAGATTCTCGGCAGCAGTCCGAAATGTGCAGTGTACGCGGTCGATGAGGATGAAGAGCAGCAACCTGAAACGACACCTGTCGCTGTCGATCCTGAGTGCGAGAGCAAGATTCGTGCGGTGCGTGCGGAGTTTTTGAACGAGGTCTACCGTGAGCGTCCGCGCATCGCGATGGCGCTCGAAGAGATGGAAATTTCGGGCAACCGCATCACGCTGAAAGTGCCTACGGAGACGCTGTATGAAGATATTATGCGCAGTCGTGCGGAACTTCTGGCAATGCTTGTCGATATTACCGGCATCGACGGGCGCATCGACTTTGAGGTCTCTGTCGCCGCCGACGACAAGGCGCGCAAACCGATAAAAGTCGAAGATAAATTGAAATTTCTCGCCGATAAGAACCCGACGCTCAACGTTTTACGCCGTGAGCTGAACCTCGAATTGGAGTAATGCGCAGTTTTTAAGTTTTTTGTTACTACGGTTGCGGATCGGAGTCCGCAATGACAATTCTATCGCACATCCGGCAGGTCAAACACGCACGCGTGTGCGATTCGCCAACGCGACCTCTATCACGGCGTCGATGGCGGCGGTTTCGGTGCGCAGGCGCGCTGTGCCCAAAGATATTTCAGTGAAACCGGCGGTAACGGCGAGTGACACTTCTTCCGGCGTGAAATCGCCCTCAGGGCCGATAAGTATCAGTACGTTATCGCCCGGCGCGACACACTGTGAAATGTATTTTCGATCCGTCGTGGTTGCGCCGCAGTGCGCTATCATCCGCACGCCGTCGAACGGCCGCGAGACTATTTCGCGCATAGCTGTAAGCGGCTCTAACACAGGGTGATACGCTTTCAGTGATTGCTTTACCGCGCCGGTGATCACGCGCAGCGCGCGGTCGGGACGGAAGGTTCGCCGTTCGCTGCGCGCGCACTCCAAGGGCACGAACACGTCGCATCCGACTTCCGTAGCTTTTTCGAGAAACCACTCATAGCGATCGACATTTTTTGTCGGCGCGACGGCCATCGTGAGCCGGTAGCCACACTGACAATACTCCGCGACGGTTTCGACTATGTGCACGCGGCAACGCCGTGCGTCGGGGCCGCATACTTCGGCCGTGTACATATGGCCGCGCCCGTCGGTGAGCATCAGGCGATCGCCCGCGCCGAGCCGCAGCACGCGCACACAATGCCGGCTCTCTTCCTCGTTAAGCGTGTGGAACGGCGGCTCGATGTCCGGTGAGTAGAACAGATGCACTTCAATTAGAATTAGAAATTAGGCTTTTGCGGTTTTCGCTGAAAACCGCGCGTCACACCGCCGCCCCACGCGGCGGGACGCTACACTTCATTTCGCGTCCACACCGCCGGCGGCGCGCTGCGCCAACCCGCGTCAATTTTCGGTCACCCCGATCTCGTAGAGTCCCAGGCCGATGCGTGCGCGCGAACGGCGGTCTTTCAATATCGAGGGTCTGCCGGCATAGTAGATCGTCGAAGTGTTGCGCGCATTGACCACCAGACGCTCCGAAGCGTGCAGATAAACTTCCGCCCCCGTTGCCGCTTCGGCCTCGACGGCGCGCGCCGTCAAGCGGCGGCTATCGACGCGGCTGCGCTCCGTAGCGCGCAGGGTGAGATATTTCGTTTCGCCGGAAGCGACCAACGCCGAGTTGCCCGTTACCGATAGCTCGATGTCGTCGGCATTCATGTCGATTATCGCATTTGCGCCGCCCCTTAGCGTAAGGCTGAACAGTTGTGCGAGGCGGCTCTGTTCGGCCGTGAGCCGCGCGCCGTTCACCCTTATCTCGCGCAACGGAGCGCGGTAATATATGCGTACGTCGGCGTGTACGGAGCGTCCCACCGTCGGTCGCAGGGCGACGCTTAGCGTCCCGTCGGATGCGATATGCCATCTGAACCTTTGTGCGTCGGAGTCGTGCAGATGCACTTCTATCGAATTCTCATCGGCCGCAATAAGCTCAACGTTGATATTTCCCGACAGTGACACGGCCGTGAACTCGCCGAGCGCCTCCGTGTGTTCGATGCTTTGCGCCTGTGCGCTTATAACGTTCGCCGCCACAAAAAGCAGCGCCAATAGAAACAGTATTCTTTTCATAACTTGTTCTTTCAATTACTTACTTATTCCGTTTCACGACCTCGACCCCTATGACATAGAACTGCGGAATGCGTTTCAGCGCACTGCCCGAAAAGTCGGGAGTCAGCTCTTCCAGCGGAATACATGTACCACCATCTTCGGGGCCTACTCCGAAGCAGAAAGCACTTCCGGACATGGGGTTGTTCTCTTCGAAAGGCCAGAAAGAACCGTACAGCAACAGCGGAATACGCCTCACGTTCGGGGCGATCTGCGCCTCCATCTGCAATGGAAGGACACCGTAGTTCGCCTTTTGTGTTCCTTCGAGTGTATGAAGAGGCACAGCCCGCGCCGATGCACCGAGCGGGTACATTGTTTTGATCCTCGCCATGTTATCCGTTTGCTGAATGATCAATACGCTTATATTTTTCTTTTCAAAGTTTTGCAGAAACTCTTCCAGATACTCTTCCGGAATCTCTTGCAAATACTCCTGCGGAATCTCCAACATGATTTCTTGTCGAATCGTTTGCCCGCGCCGTTCGCCGCGCACGTAGTCTTCTATAAAAAGGAAGAACTCATAGTCGCCGCCGGCAAACTCCGAGAGGTCGAAACTGAAACTTTTCGCGCCCAACTCATCCAGCATTTGCAATACTTCCTTGATGCCACTCTCTGCGGGTCTGATGTTTTGCGCCACCGCGCCCGACACTGCGAACGTTGAGAGCAAAAATGCAAGGAATAACTTTTTCATGAAATATAGGGTTAATAAACAGACGACAAGATACGAATTTTTCGCGGAACGTGATGTCCGCCAGCCCAAAATTTCGTACCTTTCGCTTTGTATGGGAAGCGTGAAACTATTGAAAGCCTCCGCCGGGTCGGGCAAGACGTTCAAACTGGCGTATGAATATGTGCGCAATGTGGTCGAAGCGCCGCACCGCTACCGCCATATCCTTGCCGTAACGTTCACTAAAAAGGCTACGGAGGAGATGAAACGCCGCATCATAGCCGAGATAAACGACCTTGCGCGGGGGCGGGCGACGAAATATATGGAATTGTTGCGTGCCGATCTGGGGCTTGCGGATGCTGAGATCGCGCGGCGGGCAGTGGCGGCGCGCAGCGCGATCCTGCACGATTACAGCCGCTTTTCGGTGCTCACCATCGACAAGTTTTTCCAGCAGCTTATACGCTCGTTCATGCGCGAGTTGGACGTTGATTTCGATTTTGTCTTGGAACTGAAAACCGGAACGTTGCTCGCAGCGGCTGCCGACAGGCTTATCGACGATGCGGCCGATGACCCGGCATTGCGGGCGTGGATAGCGGGGTTTGCGGCGGAGAAGATCGAGGAGAACAGACACTGGAATCTGCGTGGTGAACTCACGCGTCTGGGGGGCGAGGTGTTCGGCGAGCAGTGGCGGCGGGTGTCGGAGGCGGGCGGCCGTGTGTCGCGCGAGATGCTTGCATCGTTGGTAGATGCACTCACGGCAGAGGCGCGCACCGTCATGGCGCGGTTGCAGGCGACGGGGCGCGAGGCGATGGCAATAATTGGCGACAACGGACTGAGCATAAGCGATTTTGCATATGGAAAACTCGGTTTTGCGAACTTTTTTGCCAGGTATTCCGGCGGTGAGGTTGCCGAGCCGGGTGCGCGCGTGGGCGAAGCGTTGACATCGGACGAGAAATGGTGTGCGAAATCGTCGCCGCGCCGTGCGGATATTCTATCGCTCGTACCCGTGCTGCGCCCGCTGTTGCAGACGCTCGTTGACGGCTGGGAACAGCATCACCGCTTCCTGAACAGCGTCGAGGTGCTGCGTGCGAATTACCGGAATTTCGCGTTGCTCGCCGACCTATCGCGGCGCATCGAGGCTATTTATGCCGAAGAGGGGCGGCTGACGATTGCCGAGACGAACGATATGCTGCGCAGGCTTGTCGAGGGCAACGACGCGCCGTTCATCTTCGAGCGCGCGGGCAACCGGTTCACGCATTTTATGATAGACGAGTTTCAGGACACGTCGGCGGTGCAGTGGGCGAACTTCGTGCCGTTGCTGCAAAACGCCGTGTCGCAGACCCCCGATTCGCCGGTGTTGCTGGTGGGCGATGTGAAGCAGTCGATCTACCGTTGGCGCGGCGGCGATTGGCGCATCCTGTCGGACGGTATCGGGCGCGAATTCTGCGAGGTCGATGAAGGGTCGCTCGACACGAACTGGCGCAGTCTGGGCAACGTGGTCGCGTTCAACAATGCGATGACGCAGGCGTGTGTCGAGACCGACGGCGCGCGGCTCGACGAGCAGTTGGAAGAGGCGTGCGAACAGAATCTGATCGGCCGCGAATTGCGCGATGAGCTGCGGGGGATGATGCGTGCGGCCTACGCCGGACATGCTCAGACCGCCGCGAAGGGTGCGGAGGAGGGTTATGTGAGCGTGACGGTGTATGAGGAGGATGACGAGGCGGTTTCGCCGGTCATAGCGCGCATCGAGGAGTTGCAGCAGCGGGGGTTTCGGGCGGGCGACATTGCAGTGCTGGTGCGCACGGGAGCGGAGGGAATGCGTATCGCCAACATGCTGCTCGACCGCAAAAAAGCGAATCCCGACGCGCCGTACAGCTATGACGTGGTGACGCAGGAGGCGCTGCTTATAAATGCCTCGCCCGCGGTTGATTACGTGCTTGCGTGTTTTCGGCTGGCGGCATCGCCCGACCTCGACCTCGCACATGCCGTATATAACAGGTATCAAGGCCGCGAGTTCGAGGCGAAGATTCCGACGACGGAGCGCGAATTTCTGAGCGGCCTGCGGTTCATGTCGCCGCAGGAGGCTTTCGAGGCGGTCGTGATGCAGTTCGGGCTTGGCGAGCGGACGGAAGATGTAGCGTATCTGCAAGCTCTGCATGACAGGTTGCTCTCGTTCTCGGCCGATTCGGTGGCCGATGTCGCACTTTTTGTAAAGTGGTGGGACGAGAACGGCGCAGCGCTGTCGGTCGAGATTCCGCAAAGCGCCGATGCCATCACCGTCACCACGATACACAAGGCCAAAGGGCTTGAATATCCTGCGGTCGTCCTTCCGTACTGTAATTGGAGTTTGCGCCCGCGCATCCGGAGCATCGTGTGGGCCGATGGCCGCGCGCTGGATGACGGACTGGCGAAAATACCTGCGGAATTCGGCGAGCGTATGCGTCTGTCGCGCTTTGCCGAGGACTACTACCGCGAGTTGGTGATGTCGCATGTCGATAACATGAATATTTTTTACGTCGCCGTGACACGCGCCGGGCAGGAGCTGCACCTTATGATGCCCGCCGCGGCGAAACCGCGCGAAGACCGTATCGACACGCTGATATTGGGCGCGCTGGAAACCGGACTCTGCGGAATACAGGCGCGGACGACGGACGCCGGCGAAAAGATTTACGAGTTTGGCGAGAAAGTTTTTCACGCCGAAAAGGCCGCGACGGCTGACGAGCGTTTGCATGTCGGTTTCGGATCGTATCCCATCGGCGGGCGGCTGCACCTGCGCACCGGTTCGGAGCGGTATTTCACCGATGAGGGCGGCACGCTTGCACCGCGCGACTACGGCATACTGATGCACCGCGCATTCGAGGCGGCGCGTACGGCTGGCGATATAGACGCGGCCATCGCGCGCATGGAAAGCTCGGCGTTGATCACATCAGAAGAGGCGCGGTTATTGCATGAACGAATCGTGCGCGCGATGGCCGATCCGCACGTGCGCGAGTGGTTCGACGGCGAGTGGGATACGGTACGCAATGAGAGCGACATTGTCGTACCTTCGGCGGGTGGCGGCGGAATGCGCCGCCCCGACCGCGTAATGACGCGCGGCACGCGGGCAGTGATTGTCGATTACAAGTTCGGGCTGGAACGTTCGCCGCGCCATGCCGCCCAGATACGCGACTATGCCGCGCTGCTCGGCCGCATGGGCTATGCCGAAGTAGAAGGCTATGTCTGGTATGTTTCGCTGGATGACATTGAGGAAATACTTTTGAATTGATTGTCATCCCGAGCGAGCGCGCACGCGCGACGAGGGGTCTATCGCGAGTTTATTTTTGAGTTTATCAACTAACGATAGACCCCTCCGTCCTTTCAGGACGTTCGGGATGACAATAGAGAAATAACAATGAAAAACGCGATAATCATAGCGGCGCTCGTAATAGCGGCGGCCCTCACCCCGACGGTGGCACAGCAGCCCGTGTGCCGTGACGGGTGTGACGACTGTGTGGGCCGTGCGGCGGCGAGCGATGGCCTGGAACTTGTGCGCGAAAGAGCGCGCGCCGAAGGGCGCAAAACCGTGGGGCTGGTGCTGAGCGGCGGTGGAGCGAAAGGCGTGGCGCATATTTCGGCGATCAGGGCGCTGGAAGAGGCCGGAATACCCATAGACTTTATCGCCGGAACGAGTATGGGGGCGATCGTCGGCGGTCTATATGCCATAGGCTACCGTATCGATGCGCTCGACTCGATGGTGCGCACCCAGCACTGGGATGCGCTGATATACGATCTTGTGTCGCGCAGAGACCTCTCGCTCGGCGCGCGCGAGCAGGACGACAAGTATCTGGTGAGGGTTGAAATCGGGCCCGGAAATAAAGTACGGCTGCCGTCGGGCATAATCGGCGGGCGTAATATCTACAACCTGCTCTACGAGCTGACGTTCGGCTATCACGACCCGACCGATTTCTACCGGCTGCCCATTCCGTTCGCGTGCGTGGGCTACGACATGGTCGAGGGGCGCAGCGTGACGCTCTGTCACGGCTTGCTCGCAGACTGCATTCGCGCCAGTATGTCGATACCCGGGGCGTTCCAGACGGTGACGATGGACGATATGATATTGGTGGACGGTGGCATCGGCAACAACTTTCCGGCCGACCTGGTGCGGGCGATGGGCGCGGAGGTAGTGATCGGTATCGACGTTACCGCGCCGATGCGCACCAGGGAGCAGATCAACGATCTCGCCGACATCTTAGACCAGTTGATGAGCATTACGGCGCGCGAGGCCTATGACGCGAACCTGCGGTTGGTCGATCTTCTTATCCACCCCGATATTACGGGCTACACGGCGGCCAGCTTCGATCCGGCATCGATAGACACGATGCTGCGGCGCGGCGCAGAGGCCATGCGCGAGAGCTGGGACGAGATCATCGCGCTGCGGGAGCGGATAGGTCTGCGGCCGGACTACGTGCCGCTGCGGTGCGAGGCGGCGGTCATCAATCCTTCGATACACGTCGGGGCGGTGAGGTTTGAGGGCGTGCATTCGGAGAGCGAGCGGGCGTTGCGCCGCATTGTCGGCATTCGCGAGAACACCACCGTGACGGGCGACGACTTGCGGCGGGCTGTGACAAGGCTGACGGGTACGCACTCGCTGAAAAACGTGCAGTATCGATTTGAGAAAGATTCGGTGCGAACGACAGTAGTTTTTTCGGTCACCGAAACCCACCGCAACGCTCTGAGCGTGGGGTTTCGGTTCGATACGGAAGAAATGGCGGCGATCCTGTTGCACCTGAGCTATGCGGGGGGGCGCATGACCAACACCCATTTCGCACTCACGGGGCGGCTGGGTATGAATCCGCGCGGAACGCTGGCATTCGTATACGGCAATGAAACGCAGCGTAAGTTCAACGCCTCGTTCTCGTTCGGCACGAACGAGATAAATCTTTTCCGGCGCGGGACTAAAATTTCCGGCATCGATTTCGACCAAAGTACCGTGAGCGTAAGTCTTTCTAACATCCGGATGCGTAATTTTCGTGCATCGGTAGGTGCGCGCTTAGACTACTATCATTTCCGTTCGGTAATTTCGCTCTACGGCGCGAACGACCGGCGGGCGATGTCGGAAGCGCTTGTGAGCTATGTCGGCCTTATGCAGTACGAGACGCTCGACAGCCGCTATTACCCGCGTCGCGGAGTGTCGGCAATGGCTGACTATACTCTGAGCACGACGAATTTCGTGCAATATCGCGGCGCACCGCCATTCTCGGCCGTGCAGGCAGAATGGCTGGGCGCGTTCTCGCCGACGCGGCGCACCACGTTCATCCCCGCAGTGTTCGGGCGCGCGCTGATGGGGCACAATATCGCTTTTCTGCACAACAATTTCATGGGCGGTGCGCTGTCGGGACGTTATGTGCCGCAGCAGTTCGCATTCTTGGGCATACGTGGTATCGAGCAGTTCGGGCGCAGCATCGTCGGCGCGCGCCTTGAAACGCGAGTGCAGATCTGGTCGAGAACCTATATCTCGCTGCTGGCCGACTATGCCCGTCTGGGCGACAATTTTTTAGACCTGCCGACAGCGGGCAGCAACCTCTTCGGATTGGGCGCCAAGTACTCGTACAACAGTTTTCTGGGGCCTATCGACGTTCTGTTGGACTATTCGCCGCATGATAAAAAAGTGGGATTTTATCTGAGTTTAGGGTATTATTTCTGATTTTTTATTTTTGTGCGCTCATGGTTTGGCTTTGTGAAAAATAATTTGTAGCTTGCGCGGAAGTTGCAATATATATTGCAACTCCTCACTCTCTAAATCAAATAATTATGAAAAAGTTAGTGAAAAGGCTGATGCCCAAGACGACCCTGAACAAGGTTAATCTTGCTCTGACGGGTCTGTTCTGCGTAATGCTTGCGGGCATGATCTACATGAAGTCGGTCAATGCGAAGTATGGGATTCCTGATTGTCCGCCTCCTGACGGTACGATTGTTTTCATTGCAATCCCTGACGCTTGCAGTCATTACTTCGACTGTACCAGTGGTTTCCCGGTTTTGGAAGAATGTCCTCCGGGTCTCTACTTCAATCCTGTATTGTTGGCGTGCGACTTCTCGGAAGACCCCGAAACTGAGTTCAATTGTAACTTGGCGGGCAAGAAAAAATGCTATCAAACAATGGGGTATAGTTGCAGCGGGTTCGGAAGTCTTACTTTCAGATGCGATAACAGTCCTACTGCGGATCTATGCTATCGATATGTACATTATTGCTGTGATTAAGATTTGTGATTTTAAAATTTAAGGAGAGGCTCTTCTATGTATTATACACATAAAGAGCCTCTCTCAAATCAAAAATTTGAGAATAATGAAGAGGCATCTTTGGCTTATAGGATTATTCCTGTGCATGGGAATCGCGGGCTGCAAGCGACAGACTATGCAAATTTCGTGTGAGGGCGAATATGTCCGGTATGAGGCGAGCGGGGTCGATCTGCTCTCTTCGGGCGTGATAAAAAAAATCACGGCTATTCCGTTAGAAACCCAAAGACAATCACTTATCGGCATTCTTCATCAACTCTATGTTGCCGATAATGGAGATTATTATATCGTGACTTTGAAAAGATATAGTAATGTACTGCGTTTTGATGCCCATGGGAATTTCCTTAATGTTATAGGGCGACGGGGACGCGGGCCACAGGAATTCATTGAAATAGCAGATTTTTCTTTCGATGGAATGGGGAATCCAATCGTTTATTCAGACCTTGATAATACGGCATATTATTTCAGTCCTGATGGAAAATTTTTGAAGAGTGTCGATTTAGGAACTCGTTTTTTAAGAGCGACTTATGACAGAGATAACGATCATTTCTTATATCTAGGCTTTAATAATATTGTAGGAAAATGGCGTTTGCAGAAGGTTGATAATGAGGGTAATGTCGTGCAAGGATATTTGGAGAACGATTATAAAGTGTTAATGTTTGGCGAAGCGACTCCCGTTTTTTCTCATCATAGAGATGCCGTCTATTTGAGGGAGGCATATAATAACGTTGTTTATCGACTGAGAGGCAACGAGATAGAGGTGGCTTTTCGGTTCGATTTCGGGCGATATAATATTCCGCAGAGTTTTTTCAGAAAAAAAGATGCGATAGAAGCATCTGAAAGTCTCGTCGCAAATGATTTTATGGCAACACGCAGGTTCATGCAGAATGACGATTATATATTGTTCGAGGCGATGATACAAAAGGCAGATAATCATGACACGCCGACCGTTATAATGGTTCATGGCATCAAAAATAAAAAGACCGACAGTTGGTCGTGGTTCGAGCGGGAGATTGATTCTCTATCGCCGGATGGCGATCTTATTACAACTTCTATTCAGTGGTTAAGCTCTCGGAATGAGATAGTTTGCCTTGTCGATCCGAGTAAGATTTTGGAATATCGCGACCATCCTCTGCTTGCCAATCCGGAGGTTATAGCCGGCCTTACAAACAATTCGAATCATGTGATTTTATTGTGTGAGTTTGAATAGGATATGCTTGGATTGAGGGAATTTTGTTGAAAAATTAATGACTATGCGTATCATACACTATATATTGATTTTTTGCTGTGTTTTCGTCGTAGCGGCATGTTCCTCCGCTCCCGACCCCGAGTTTCCTCGCGAAGAGACATTGACTTTGGAGTTAATGCCTTTGCAGGGAGTAACCGATCCCTTTTTTTTCGATATTAAACATCCTTTTTTGATACTTAAAAATAGAGACAGCAGAAGAGACAGTATTTTCCATGTTTATGACTTGAATAACTATGACCTGAAAAGCGTGTTCGGACGCATGGGCAGAGGCCCCGGCGAATTTATATATCCGTCCCTATTGGCCTCACAACTTCCGGATGTCGTGATCACCGATATGCAGAATGACTTTCTGACTTATTTTTTCGGCATAGATGAAGATGGACAGCTTATTCTGAAAGGCACGAAGCAGCCGACCTATATCGAGGGTTTGAGTTCTGCCGCGATCATTAACGATTCGCTGTTTGTCCGCGACGATATGTTCAGGTCTCCGACGTTGCAAATGCTGAGTTTCAGCGATGAGCGCCCGAGAAGGACGTGGCAGTATGGTAATCCGAGCATCAATAATCGCTGGATAGACCCTGACCATGGTGATGTTTATGCTAACAAGGAGCGGATAGTGTTCTGCTATCAGTTTAAGAAGCAAATCGATTTTCTGGACACGGATTTGAACCATATCCGAAGAGTGAGGTTCAAACATGACAGTCCGGGCGTTATCACCGAAGATAATCAGAGCGAAATAAAACGAAATTATGTGGCGGGTTATTTAGGCAAGCGGTATCTATATGCAATGTTTCGAGGAGCATCGTGGGATGAGTATCTGAGCGATCCTGATTTTCGCGGGTCTGTTTTGGAGGTATTTGATCTGGACGGTAATCCTGTTATCAGGTATCATTTTGATGGACTTGCTCCGAGCCACTTTGTCGTTGATGAAGAGACCTTTACTCTTTATGGATTCCATCAGAACTTCGGGCCTGAAGACCATCTGCTGGTGTACAGGCTGAAAGGGCTGTAAAAGAGTGCTAAGGTGCATATAGCCAAGAAGCGGAATGGTGCGTGAAGCACTTTCCGCTTTTGTTTTTAAGAAATGTAGTATCTTTACACTCTCATCATGCAAAAATGACCGACTACCGCAACATAAACATAAAGAACAAGCGCGCCACGTTCGACTACGAAATTCTTGAAACGTGGGTTGCGGGTATCGTGCTCACCGGAACGGAAATCAAATCCATCCGGCTCGGCAAAGCGTCGATGAATGATTGTTATTGCTATGTGAACGGCGGCGAACTGTGGATTCGCGGGCTGAATATCTCAGAATATTATTGGGGGACATACAATAATCATCAACCCAAGCGCGACCGTAAACTGCTGTTACAGCGCCGCGAGATCGACAAGATTACGCGCGCATTGCAGGATAACGGACTGACGGTGGTGGGGCTGCGGCTTTTCATCAACGAGCGCGGGTTGGCAAAAACTCTCATAGGTCTTGCCCGCGGCCGCAAGAACTACGACAAACGCGAATACATAAAGACCAAAGACGCCAAGCGCGAAATCTCGCGGGTTATGGTTGCTGCGGTGAGACAGAAATAGTTGTTATTACTAATTATTAATACTAAATCGAAAATATGAAAAGACTGACATTTTTGCTCGCGCTGCTCTTTGTCGCCGGTGGTGCTAATGGCGTGGCGGCACAAACAATCCGTATCTCGACCGATGCGACGGATCTGATCCTCAGAGTGGCCGACAATGGCCGCCTCTATCAATCCTATCTGGGCGCGCGGCTGCAACATGAAGCGGATTTTCAGCATTTGCCGCAGGGGCGTGAGGTGTATCTGACGCATGGGATGGAGGATTATTTCGAGCCGGCGGTACGCATGACGCACAACGACGGCAACCCGTCGCTGATGTTGAAATACGTCTCTCACGAGACGACGGGCGGCACGACCGTTATAACTATGCGCGACGGGCAATATCCTGTCGAGGTGCGGCTTTTCTATACCGCATATCCGCGCGAGAACGTGATCGTGGCCCACACTGAGATAAGCCACCGGCAGGAAAAGCCGGTAACAATTTATAATTACGCCTCGTCGATGCTGCATTTCGACCGCGCGGAATATTATATGACCGACTTCACGGGCGAGTGGGCTGCTGAGGTGCAGATGACCGAGCAGCAGCTGCATTTCGGAAAGAGGGTGGTGGACTCGAAACTCGGCTCGCGCGCCAACATGCAGGCATCGCCGATGTTCATTCTTGCGCTCGACGGTCCGGCGCGGGAGACGGTGGGCGATGTGATGCTGGGGACGATCGGCTGGACGGGAAATTTTCGTTTCACGTTCGAGGTGGATCACCTCGGAGGGCTGCGCGTGATTTCGGGCATCAACCCGTATGGCTCGGAATACACATTGGCGGCGGGCGAGGTATTCCGCACGCCTGAGTTCATCTTCACGCTGAGCGACAGCGGCACGGGCAAGGCTACGCGCGACCTGCACGATTGGGCGCGCCGCCACAGGCTGAAAGACGGCATGGGCACGCGCCTCACGCTGCTGAACAACTGGGAGGCGACGTATTTCAGTTTCGATGAGGCGAAATTGGTCGAACTCCTGGACGAGGCGCGCAAACTGGGCGTGGATATGTTCCTGCTGGATGACGGTTGGTTCGGCAACGAATTTCCGCGCAGCAGCGACCGACAGGGGCTGGGCGATTGGGAAGAAACGGTGGAAAAACTTCCCGGAGGGATCAGCAAGCTTGTAGCCGAGGCGACGGAGCGCGGTCTTAAATTCGGCATCTGGATCGAACCCGAAATGGTGAACCCGCGCAGCGAGCTCTTTGAGCGCCATCCCGAATGGGTTATCGCCCTGCCGAACCGCGACCGGCACCTGTTCCGCAGCCAGATGGTGCTGGACCTGAGCAATCCGGCGGTGCAGGACTTCGTTTTCGGCATCGTCGATACGCTGATGACGCGCCATCCGGGCATCGCATATTTCAAGTGGGACTGCAACCGCCCGATGACCAACATATTCTCGCCGTATCTCGAAAATCAGTCGCACCTCTATATAGAGTACGTGCGCGGACTGTATAACGTCCTGGAACGCGTGGCGGCGAAATATCCCGACCTGCCGATGATGCTCTGCGCGGGCGGCGGCGGTCGGTCGGACTACGAGGTGCTGCGCTATTTCACCGAATTTTGGCCGAGCGACAACACCGACGGCGTCGAGCGGATATTCATCCAATGGGGTTTCGGATATTTCTTTCCGACCAAAGCACTGGGCGCTCATGTCACTTCGTGGGGCAGGCAGCCGCTGAAATTCCGAACCGATGTGGCGATGATGGGTAAACTCGGCTTCGACATCCGCATCGACGGCATGAGTGAAGACGAGTTGGAGTTCTCGCGGGGGGCGGTGCAAAATTTCAAACGTCTGCAACACGTGACCCTCGATGGTGACCTTTATCGGTTGTTTTCGCCATACGACGGCGACCATGCGGCGCTGATGTACCTTTCGAAGCCTGGTGATAAGGCCGTTCTCTTTGCGTTCGACATGCACCCGCGTGCCGGTGCTCGGGCGTTGCCGAGCGTGCGGTTGCAGGGACTCGATCCCGCGCGGATGTACCTCATAGAGGAAATAAACATGATGCCCGGGCAGCGTTCGACGTTCGCGGGCAACGGGAAAGTTTTTTCGGGCGACTATCTGATGCGGGTCGGCCTGCCGCTCTTCGGTCGCGCCCACCTGCGCAGCCGTGTGTTGGAAATCACGGCGCAGTGATGGAGATAGAGCCGGCAATAGAGACTACCGACGACGGGTCACAGACGTTGCGGCATCCGATCGCGGGCGAGACATACCACTCGACGCACGGCGCGGCGGCTGAGGCCGAGCATGTATTCGTGCGTGCGGGGTTCGGGGCATGGCTGCTCGGCGGGTGTGATGGCGGCGATGGGAGCGACGGCGGCAGAGGGCGGCATGTACGGGTGTTGGAAATAGGGTTCGGGAGCGGGCTGAACGCATTGCTGACGCTGCGAGTGGCTGAGCGCGCTGAATGCACGGTGATGTACACCGCCGTAGAACTCTATCCGGTGTCGCGGGCAACGGTCGGGCGGATGACGCTGGCGGCGGATGCCGATTTTTTGCGGTTGCACGATGCGGTATGGGACGAGCCTGTGGCTATCACCGACCGCTTCGTGCTACACAAAATCGAAGGCGATGCGGTGCAGATGCCGTTCGGCGAGTTTGGCGGGCAGTCAGGTGAGCTACTCGGCGACCGGTTCGACGTGGTATATTTCGACGCTTTTGCGCCCGACAGCCAGCCCGAATTATGGACGACGCAAGTCTTTGCGCGGCTCTACTCGGCGATGTCCGATGGCGGAGTGCTGGTCACCTATTCGGCCAAGGGCGATGTGAAACGTGCGCTGCGTGCCGCCGGATTTACCATCGAACGCCTATCGGGCGCACCCGGTAAACGGCACATGCTCAGAGCTATAAAAAAGCATTATGAGGAAAATCGAGATTGATTACGAACACTACTCATCGCTCGGCGACTTGCCGGCAGTGGACAGGGAATTAGTCGCTGCGGCGAAAGATGCGCGAGCGACGGCTTATGCGCCATCGACGGGATTCCGCGTAGGCGCGGCGGCGCGACTGGCAAGCGGTCGTATCGTCGCATCGAGCAATCAGGAGAGCGTGGTAGGGCCGGTCGGCATCTGTGCCGAGAGCGGTTTGTTATATAACCTCCAAGCCAATTATGCCGATGACCCTGTCGAGGCGCTCGCCATCGCCTCCCTCCCCGACGCGGCGGAGTGTTATCCGTGCGGGATGTGTCGTCAGGTGCTGGCCGATACCGAGCAGCGTCAGGCGGGGCGGGCTATCCGCGTGATAATGACCAGCCGCGACAGTGCTACGGTCGTTCGGTCGGCGCTCGACCTGCTGCCGTTTGCTTTTCGGATGTAGTAGTATAAAGAATTTTTTCTATCTTTGCATTTGCAATGGTTCTCCACATGCGTGTTGCGAAACGCGCGGAGATTAAAAGGGAACGCCGTGTAAGTCGGCGACAGTTCCCGCTGCTGTAAGCTCTTTCGGGAGCTCCTGAAAACCCAAAATACTTCGTTACGCTCCCTCGCCAAAATGCTCATTTACGTTAAGTAAACTCCGCTTTTGTCTCGGTCGCAAGCCTTGTCTTTTGAATTTCAGAAGTTCCCGATTAATTTGTTCGGGCATTATCTCTGCCACTGGTCGCTGTGCACAGACCGGGAAGGCTGCCCGAACGAGGAGCGAGTCAGAAGACCTGCCTTGCAGATAATCTAAAAACAATTTAACTCTCACGGAGAATGGGAGTCGAACCCCGCGGCGGCTATCTGCTTCAAGGTCAGAAAGTTATCACGAGTTCGCAAATCCGCTCCAAAAACTTTTCTGAAAGTATGAAAAAACTGCTTTTCTTTGCGGCTGTGGCGGTGATTACGGCCGTCTCGTGTAACGACAACAACGAATGCCAGCCACCGCGCACGATGACGCTCGATTTCGAGAGCGTACCGTCCACCTACTTCGCAGGCCCGACAGCCTACGGTCAGAATCTCTACTCTTCCTACACCCCGTCGTTTTCGGGATACGACCCTGCTTTCCCGCTCTACACCGGTTATCATGACGCGAAGACCGATCTGCAAATGGGCCTGAACAAGGACGAGGGTGAAGCGTGGTCTACGGGTGCGTATGAATTCTACGCCGGTGGTATCGCTATCTCGCGTTGGAGCGAAGATCAGACGACCAACAGTTTTGAGAACCAGTGCACGGTATTCTCTGCGACAGGTTCGACAGACAAGGGCGGACGCGGCGGTTCGCGCACTTTTGCCGTCGTGAGCGTTGCGCAGCCGACCTCAATCGGGTTCAAGAACGCGGCTACCGAGCGCGAATTCGAGAGTATGTGGGTTACGAATACCACCTACACGACGCTGACGATAAAGAACGGCGGCGGTCCGGCATCTCCGCTCGAAGCGGCTAACGGCTGGCTGCTGCTGACGATCGAGGGTTTTCGCGCAAACGGCGCATCGGCCGGTGTCGTGGCATTTTATCTGGCCGACTTCCGGACGGCCGGATCGGCGGGGCTTGTGGAGGAGTGGACGAAGGTTTCGCTCTTGTCGCTGGGCAAAGTCAATCGGCTTGAATTTTCGATAACAGGCTCGGATACAGGCGCGTGGGGACTCAATACTCCTTCCTATTTCTGCTTCGACGACCTGACGTTCAGGCTGTAACACACGCGTGAGTGCGTCATTGCGAGGGCTGTAAAACCCGAAGCAATCCAGTAGTTTTTCTTTGGATTGCTTCGGGTTTTACAGCCCTCGCAATGACGTAGGTACGTGCGCTTTCATAAACTCGCAATTATTTTGTATATTTGCAGGTTAAAACACACCTTATGAAAATCGGCCGGATAGGCGGCTCGGCTGCCATACTTTGCATTGCTATGCTATGCCTTTCGTGTGCATGCCGGAGCGGGTCAAAGCGCGCTTTGACAGTTGCCCGTCAAGACGCGCCCACAGTCGTTACATACGGTTATCGCATAATAAATGTCTATCCGCATGACCCTGAGGCGTTCACGCAGGGACTGTTCTGGCACGACGGATATTTGTGGGAGAGCACCGGTATCGAAGGGCAGTCGGAGTTGCGGCAGGTGCGGTTGGAGACGGGCGAGGTGGTGAGGCGCGTGGCGCTCGAAGACCATTTCTTCGGCGAGGGTGCGGCATATCTTGACGGCAGTATTTTCCAACTCACATGGAAACACGGCGTGGCGTTCGTCTACGATGCCGAAACGCTCGAAGAGCGGCGGCGATTTCGCTATCAGGGTGAAGGATGGGGACTTACGACCGACGGACAGGCGCTTTACATGTCGAACGGTTCGTCGAAAATATTCGTCGTCGATCCGTCCGATTTTTCGCGACGGCGGGCGATAAACGTACACATGGGGCGCGCTAACGTGCGGAATATCAATGAGTTGGAATGGATCGAAGGGCGCATTTGGGCGAATATCTACCCCATAGATTCGATATTCATAATCGACCCCGAAACAGGTTGGGTGGAGGGTGTCGTCGATCTTGGCGGCCTGTTGCCGGACGAAGAGTGGACACCGCTGACCGATGTGCTGAACGGCATTGCCTACGACGCCGAAACGGGACGCATCTTCGTAACGGGCAAGCGTTGGCCGCGTTTGTTCGAAATCGAAATTTATAAGAAATAGGGTTCAAGACCACTTAATGAGTGAGATATACAGCATATTGAACGACCGCATCCTGATTCTCGACGGGGGGCTGGGGACGATGGTACAACGGGCGGGACTGGGCGAAAAAGATTTTCGGGGAGAAAAATTCGCCGCGTGGCCGATGCCGCTCATGGGCTGCAACGATGTGCTGGCGCTAACGCGCCCCGATGTGATACGTGACATTCACGAGCAGTATCTGGCAGCGGGGGCGGACATAATTTCCACTGACACTTTCAACGCCACGCGCGTCTCGCTGGCCGATTATGGTTTGCAGGAACATGCGTATGAAGTAAACCGCGCGGCAGCGACGGTTGCGCGCGGCGTGGTGGGCGAGTGGACGCGCCGAACGCCTGAAAAACCGCGCTTTGTGGCGGGTTCTATGGGGCCGACGGGAAAAACGGCGTCGATGTCGGCCGATGTGTCTGACCCGGCGGCGCGTGACGTGACGTTCGACGAGTTGGCGGCGGCCTATGCCGAGCAGGCGCGTGGCCTGCGGGACGGCGGCGCGGATATTCTGTTGATAGAAACGATTTTCGACACGCTGAACGCCAAGGCGGCGATCTATGCGATAAGGCAGATATGCGGTTTTGAGGATATCCCGATCATGCTTTCGGGGACGCTGGCCGATGCGAGCGGGCGCACGCTGTCGGGGCAAACGGTCGAGGCTTTTTATGCGTCTGTGACACATGCGCGGCCGCTGTCGGTGGGATTCAACTGCGCTTATGGCGCGGCGCAACTGCGTCCTTATCTGGCGCGGCTGGCGGCTGTTTCGGCTGTTGCGACATCGGCGCACCCCAACGCGGGGCTGCCCAACGTGATGGGCGGGTATGACGAGACGCCCGAAGCGATGGCGGCGCATATCGAGGAGTATCTGAAAGAGGGGTTGGTGAATATCGTCGGCGGATGCTGCGGCACGACACCGGCTCATATCGAAGCCATTGCGAAGGTGGCGCAGCGCTATAAACCGCGCCGCTTGCATGAAGCGAGACACACGACGACACTCAGCGGCCTCGAACCGCTCGTTGTCGCGGGAGATTTTGTTAATGTCGGCGAGCGCACTAACGTTGCCGGATCGGCGAAGTTTGCGCGTTTAGTGCGCGACGAAGCATGGGACGAAGCGGCAGTCATAGCGCGTCGCCAAGTTGAGGCGGGAGCGCAGGTAATCGACGTGTGCATGGACGATGGGCTTATCGACGGGCCGCAGGCGATGACAAAGTTTCTGAACCTTGCGGTCTCCGACCCTGAGATTGCGGCGCGGCCGCTGATGATCGACTCGTCGCGGTGGGAGACTCTGGTGGCGGGGCTGAAATGTGCACAGGGCAAGAGCATCGTGAACTCTATTTCGCTTAAAGAGGGCGAGGCGGAGTTCGTGCGGCGCGCGCGGGAGATACGCGCCTACGGTGCGGCGGCAGTGGTGATGCTGTTCGACGAGCGCGGGCAGGCCGATACTTATGAGCGCAAAATAGAGGTGGCAGCGCGTGCATACGGGGTACTCGTTGAGGAGGGTTTTCCGCCCGAAGACATCGTTTTCGACCCCAATGTGCTTACGGTTGGGACGGGGATTGCGGAGCACGACGACTACGGGGTGGCATTCATCGAAGCGGTGAGGTGGATAAAAAAAAGCCTGCCGCACGCGAAAACGAGCGGTGGGGTGAGCAACCTCTCGTTCGCATTTCGCGGCAACAACACGGTGCGCGAGGCGATGCATTCCGTGTTTTTGCACCACGCGATAGAGGCGGGCCTGGATATGGCGATAGTGAATCCGGCGGCGATGCTTTCTTACGCCGACATCGGGCCGGAGCTGCTTACGCTTGCCGAGGATGTGGTGCTGAACCGCAGGGCAGATGCCGCAGAACGGCTTGCGGCTTATGCGGCCTCCCATGCCTCATCTTCTCAAACGACCGCCACGACGACGCAGGAATGGCGTAACGGCTCGCTCGAAGAGCGCGTGGAATACGCCATGACGTGCGGTGTGGCCGACCATATCGAGGCCGATACGCTCGAAGGTTATGCGCTGTTGGGTGCGCCGCTGGCTGTGATCGATCAGTTGCTGATGCCTGCGATGGAGCGCATCGGACAGCTGTTTGCCGAGGGGCGCATGTTCCTGCCGCAGGTGGTGCGCAGCGCGAGGGTGATGAAGCGTGCGGTGGGGGCGCTTGCACCCTACATGGAGAAAAACGCGAGCGCAAACAAGGCCGGGCGGGTGGTGATGGCGACGGTGAAGGGCGATGTGCACGATATAGGCAAAAATATTGTCTCGGTCGTTATGGCCTGCAACGGCTATGAGGTGAGCGACCTGGGGGTGATGGTGGATAAAGAGCGGATCGTCGAAGCGGCGACGCTGCACGGCGCGGATGCCATAGGGCTGAGCGGGCTTATCTCGCCATCGCTCGACGAGATGACGCAGGTCGTGGTGGAGTTGGAGCGGTGCGGGTTGCGGATTCCGGTGATAGTGGGCGGCGCAACGACATCGGAGTTGCATACGGCGGTGAAAATTGCGCCGAATTATTCGGGATTGGTAGTGCACAGCCGCGATGCGTCGGATGGCGCGGCGATTGTTGGACGACTGCTTGGGGCAAGCGGCTGCGATTTTGCGGGAGATGTTCGGCGGCGGCAGGCTGAGCTGCGTGAGCAATGGGAACGGCGCGCAGAGGTGCGCGAGCTCGTGTCTTTGGCGGAGGCTCGCGGGCGCAGGCTCATCGTAACTCCTGTGCCGACACCGCTTCGGACGGGGCGCGAGACGATGCTCGATGTTCATTTGAGCGAGGTTGCGGAGCTGATCGACTGGGATTTTTTCTTCCCTGCATGGGGGCTGAAAGGGTGTTATCCCGCGTTATTGGACGACCCCGAAAAAGGTGAACAGGCGCGGCGGTTGCTCGATGATGCCCGTGCGATGCTTGCGCGGCTGGATGGTCGTCTTACTCTGAAAGCGGTGGCGGGAATTTACCCTGCGCATAAGGAAGGTGATGATATTGTGCTTACGGACGGTGGGCGCGAGTTCCGCCTTGCGCAGTTGCGCAATCAGGAAAAAGGGCAGGAGCATAACCTTTCGCTAGTCGATTTTATTGCGGAGCAGGATCATGTCGGCGCGTTCGCCCTCACGGCAGGCGCGGGACTTGCGGAGTTCGTCGCCGAGCTTAGCGCAAGCGGTGACGACTACGGCGCGATCATGGCAAAACTACTCGCCGACCGTCTTGCCGAAGCTCTCGCGGAGTTCGTGCATAGTCATATAAAGCAGGCGTGGGGTGTTGCGGAAGTAGGTATCCGCGTGGCGTTCGGCTATCCGTCATGCCCCGACCATTCGTTGAAACGCGAGGTTTTCGAGCTGCTCGACGTGGAGCGCGAGGCGGGGATGACGCTCACCGAGAATTATATGATTGCGCCGGGCGAGTCGGTATGCGGGTTGGTATTCGCCAACCCCGCTGCGCGCTACTTCGACGTCGGGCGCATTTCCGGCGAGCAACTTGATGACTATGCCCACCGACGCGGCTTGCCGACGGAAGAGATCGCACGGCTGATACCGCGTAACCTCTAATTAAGAATTAAGAAAATATGACAGACAACACGATACTCGACCGTCTCGACGGGCTGAAACTTAAATACGAAGAGATCGGGCAGCAGATGACCGACCCTGAGGTTATCTCCGATATGAAGCGTTTTGTGGCGCTCAATAAGGAATATAAGGAGTTGCAACCGCTGGTCGAAGCGAGCGAAAAATATCGCACCGCTGTGGCTAACTTGCAGGAGGCCAAAGACCTGCTGGCGACGGAGAAGGACGACGAGATGCGCGAAATGGCACGCGGAGAAATCTCCGACCTTGAACCGAGGATCGCGACGCTCGAAGAGGATATAAAACTGCTGCTGATTCCCAAAGACCCGCAGGATGCGCGCAATGCGATCCTCGAAATCCGGGGCGGCACGGGCGGCGACGAGGCGGCGATCTTCGCGGGCGACTTGCTGCGGATGTACGCGAAATACATCGAGCGCAAGGGTTGGCGGATGGAGGTTAACAGCATGAGCGAGGGCGCGGCAGGCGGCTTCAAGGAGGTGGTGTTGAAGGTGACGGGCGACGGCGTTTACGGCACGATGAAGTACGAGAGCGGCGTACACCGCGTGCAGCGTGTGCCGCAGACCGAGACGCAGGGGCGGGTACACACCTCTGCCGCCAGCGTGGCGGTGCTGCCTGAGGCGGAGGAATTCGACATCGACCTGCGCATGGAGGATATTCGCAAAGACACGTTCTGCGCATCGGGGCCGGGCGGCCAAAGCGTGAACACGACCTATTCGGCCATCCGGCTTACGCACATCCCGACCGGCATCGTGGTGCAGTGTCAGGACCAGAAGTCGCAGCTCAAAAACTTCGACAAAGCGTTGGAGGAACTGCGCACGCGGATATTCAACCTCGAATATCAGAAATATCTGGACGAAATTTCGGCGCGGCGCAAGACGCTGGTCTCGACGGGCGACCGCAGCGCGAAGATACGTACCTACAACTACCCGCAAGGGCGCATCACCGACCACCGTATAAACTACACGGTCTATAATCTCTCGGCATTCATGGACGGCGACATTCAGGACGTTATCGACAACCTGATCGTGGCCGAGAATGCGGAGCGACTGAAAGAGAGCGAATTATAATGTCATTGCGGGTTTGACCCGCAATCTCATCAGTCGTCATTGCGAGGGCTGAAAGCCCGAAGCAATCCAGAAGTGATAAAAAGAGACTGGATTGCTTCGCTCCGCTCGCAATGACGATCGACAAATTAAATAACGAAATTATGACACGTGACGAACTTTTTGCCCAGATACAGAAAAAGCGCAGTTTCTTGTGCGTGGGGTTGGATACGGATGTACTTAAATTTCCACAGGATATTCTTCGTAAAAATTCGGGCAAGCCTATAACATCGGATTTATTATTTAAGTTCAATCGCGATATAATAGAAGCAACTGCTCCATATACAGTTTGCTATAAACTCAATCTCGCATTTTATGAAATATATCTTGGCGTAGGTATGAATGCAATATCTGAAACTATACATTATATAAAAGAAAATTATCCTGAAATATTTATTATTGCCGATGCTAAACGCGGGGATATAAAAAATACGTCAGAAAAATATGCGAAAGCTTTCTTGGATGATGATAGATATAGTAGCGGAAGTTCTTTATTTGATGCCGTAACGCTTTCGCCATACATGGGACGCGATACGGTCGATCCGTTTCTTGCATACAAAGATAAGTGGGCGGTAATACTTGCTCTTACGTCGAACGAAAGTGCGAAAGACTTCGAGACGCTGGAACTTGCGAACGGGCGGAAACTGTACGAGCAGGTACTCGAAACGTCGAAAGAATGGGGTACGACCGATAATATAATGTATGTCGTGGGCGCGACGCGGGCGGAGACGCTCAAAGGAATACGTGAAATCGTGCCCGACCATTTCCTGCTTGTTCCGGGCGTGGGTGAGCAGGGCGGAAGCCTGCAAGAAGTAGCTGAATATGGCTTGAATGAAAAATGTGGTCTGCTCGTCAATTCCTCGCGTGGGATCATCTATGCCGACAACACGGAACGTTTCGCAGAGGCCGCCGCGGAAAAAGCCCGCGAGATACAGCAGGAAATGGAGGGGCTGCTGAGGAGTAAAGGTTTAATCTGATGAACAGGGAGACCGATTTTCTTGTCATAGGCAGCGGCATTGCAGGCCTTGCGTACGCGTTGAAAGTGGCGGCGCGCGGCAGGGTGCTTGTTGTGTCGAAAAGCGAGATCGGCGATACGAACACCGCCAAGGCACAGGGAGGGATCTGCTGCGTGACCTATCCGCCCGACACGTTCGAGAAGCACGTCGAGGACACGATGGTGTGCGGGGCGGGGCTGAACGACCGTGAGGTGGTCGAGCAGGTGGTTCGGCACGCGCCTGAAGCGATCCGCGACCTCACGGGTTGGGGTACGCGGTTCGACAAGACGGCGGAGGGACGGTATGCCCTTGCGCGCGAGGGCGGTCATTCGGAGAGCCGTATCCTGCACCATAAGGACGCTACGGGCAAGGAAATCGAGCGCGCGCTCATCGCGCAGGTGAAAAGACATCCCAATATCACCGTGCTCGAACATCATTTCGCAGTCGACCTGCTTACCCAGCACCATTTGGGGCAGTTGGTGACGAAAAATTCTGCGGACACCGAGTGTTTCGGCGCGTACGTTCTCGACCTGAAAACGCAGCGGGTGGCGACGGTGCTGGCGCGCGTGACGGTGCTGGCTACGGGCGGTCTGGGCAATATTTATCACACGACGACTAATCCGCCGGTGGCGACGGGCGACGGTATCGCGATGGTGCGCCGTGCAAAGGGCGTTACGGAAAACATGGAGTTCATCCAGTTTCACCCGACGGCGTTGTATAATCCCGGCGAGCGTCCCAACTTCCTGATAACGGAGGCGATGCGCGGTTTCGGAGGCGTGTTGAGGTTGCGCAGCGGCGAAGAATTCATGCACCGCTATCATCCGATGGGGTCGCTCGCGCCGCGCGACGTGGTGGCGCGCAGCATCGACAACGAGATGAAGATGAGCGGCGAGGAGCACGTCTGGCTCGACATCAGGCACAAAGACGCGGCAGAAGTCATCGACCACTTCCCGAATATCTACCGCAAATGCCTGTCGATAGGTATCGATATTACGAAGGATATGATCCCCGTACTGCCGGCGGCGCACTACTGTTGCGGCGGGGTGAAGGTCGATATGAACGGCGAAAGCTCCATACGGCGGCTCTATGCCCTGGGCGAAACGTCGTGCACGGGGTTGCACGGGGCGAACCGTCTGGCGTCGAACTCGCTCATCGAAGCGGCGGTTTATGCTTCGCTTGCCGCCGACCATTCGTTGGCGGTTTACGGCTCGGCGGCGTTGCAAACGGGCATTCCCGAATGGGACTACGAGGGTACGGGCAATCCTGAGGAGATGGTGCTTATCACGCAGAACTACAAGGAGTTGCAGCAAATAATGAGCAATTATGTGGGGATCGTGAGGTCTAACCTGCGGCTCGAACGAGCGCGTCGTCGGTTGGATATAATCTACCACGAGACGGAGGAACTCTACCGCAAATCGACGCTGAACCAGAGCCTGTGCGAGCTGCGCAACATGATAACAGTGGGGTTTCTGATTATCCGTCAGGCGCAGGAGATGAAGCAGAGCGTGGGACTGCACTACTCGCTCGATTATCCGATGATGACCACGCGGGGAGAGATGTAGTCAATTAGGAATTAGGCTTGCGTGTTGGCACGTCGGCGGCGGCGAGAGCGCACGAGCATCGCGAGTAGCGACCCGCCGCGTGGGGCGACGGCGTGCCGCGCGATTTTCGCGAAAAGATGCGAAAACCGCCCTGCCGGAGAACAGTCATCGTGGGCTTCGGTCTGCAATTCCATTTTGGAATAACTATCGAAACTAAAATAATTACTTTATCTTTGCTCATGAAACATAAAAACAATAATATAAGTATGAGACCAAAAATTATAATGGGTAACGATGAGTTTATCCTATATATCCGAAAGCGATACCCCTTATGCAATATCGCTACCGATGATTTGGGCAAAAGAATCTGGGTGTGGATATTAGAGAAAGACAAAAGTGCTGTTCAAGACAAGGAAGATGTACCTTGTTTATGGGCATCTAATACCGGAGATAAGAATATTGATAGGCTCCGCTTGCCTAAAGCAGCCACACAATTTGAATTCGACAGAAATATACTGCCTGATCTTTACAGCTATTTGGATGAATTAGGTGAATCAGGAAAGTAGTAACGATTTTTGTTTAAGGCTCGCAATGACGGCAAGGTTAGTCGATGATTATTCGTAATCGACTAATACTTCCCTTTCCACAACTTTCCCAGCCTTTCGGCGATGCGGCGTTCGGTTTCGTTGTCGGACGGCACATAGAACCGCGTACCCTCCAACCCCTCCGGCATGAACTCCTGTTCGGCGAAATTGTCCGTGAAGTCGTGGGCGTATTTATATCCCTTGCTGTAATCGAGGCTCTTCATCAACTTTGTCGGCGCGTTGCGGATGTGCAGCGGCACGGGGCGGTTGTTGGTGTCGCGCCCCACGTGAGCCATCGCACCCCATATCGCCATGGCCGACGAATTGCTTTTGGGGCTTGTGGCCAGATATATGGCCGCCTGAGAAAGTGTGAGTTGCGCTTCGGGCATTCCGATTTTATGCACCGTGTCGAAACAGGCGTTGGCGAGCAGCAGCGCGTTGGGATTGGCCAGCCCGATGTCTTCGGAGGCCAGAATGACCAGCCGCCGCGCGATGAATTTCGGGTCTTCGCCGCCGGCGAGCATTCGCGCGAGATAGTAGACCGCAGCATTCGGGTCGCTGCCGCGTATGCTCTTGATGAACGCCGAGATCACGTCGTAGTGCATCTCGCCGTTCTTGTCATAGGTCGCGATGTTCTGTTGCAGTGCATCGGTTACCGTACCGTCGTTTATGACGATGCGCCCGCTGCCCATTCCGGCAAGTATGTCCAGTATATTCAGCAGTTTACGCGCATCGCCGCCCGAAAAACGGAATAGAGCTTCGGTTTGCTCCACGTCCACGCCGCGCTCGCGCAATGTGGGGTCGGTGGAAATGGCACGGTCAAGCAACGTTTGTAGCTCCGGCTCGTCCATCGCTCGCAGCACGTAGACCTGGCAGCGCGACAACAACGGCGAGATGACCTCGAACGACGGATTTTCCGTAGTCGCGCCGATAAGCGTCACCACGCCCTGCTCGACCGCGCCTAACAGCGAGTCCTGCTGCGACTTGTTGAAGCGGTGGATTTCGTCGATGAACAGGAATGGTGGCGGCGAGTTGAAAAACTTCTGCCGCCGCGCGCTGTCTATAACTTCGCGCACGTCCTTAACACCCGCCGCCACAGCCGAAAGAGTGTAGAACGGCCGTTCGAGCGAACTTGCGATGATCCGCGCGAGCGTCGTTTTTCCCACGCCCGGAGGCCCCCACAGGATGAATGACGGCACATTGCCGCTCTCCACGAACCGCCGGAACACACCGCCTTCGCCGACGAGATGCGCCTGCCCGACGTAATCGTCCAACGTCTGTGGCCGCAGACGCTCGGCCAGCGGAATATGTGTCGCGTCGTTCATTTACTCGTAAAGTTAATAACAAATGTCATTCCGAACACGCGTGCGTGTTACGGTACAAATGAGTACAGCATCGCAATCTCCTGTGGCCACAGTGACGGGTCGGGGGTTTCTAGCGTCAGGGGCATATTGTCGAAGCGCGGGTCGGCGGCGATATAGCGAAAACATTCGAGGCCGATCTCGCCATGTCCGATGCTCGCGTGGCGGTCTACACAGCTGCCCAACGGCCGCAGCGCATCGTTGAGGTGCATCGCGCGCAGATAACGGAAGCCGACGATGCAGTCGAATTCACCGAATGTCTTGTCACACGCCTCGCGCGTGCGCAGGTCGTAACCCGCCGCGAAGCTGTGGCATGTGTCGAGACATACGCCCACGCGGCTTTTATCCTCTATGCGGTCGATGATGTGCGCCAGGTGCTCGAAACGGAAACCGACGTTCGCGCCCTGTCCTGCGGTATTCTCTATGACCGCGCAGACGCCCTCCACTTCGCCGAGTGCGGTGTTTATCGATTCTGCCGCCGCATCGAGACATTCCTCGATACTCATTTCGCCGAGCGTGCTGCCAGGATGAAAGTTGAGCATCGTAAGCCCCAAATCCCGACAACGTTTCATCTCGCCGATGAACGCCGAGCGCGATATAGCGCGCGATTGGCGGTCGGGATGTCCGAGATTTATCAGGTAGCTGTCGTGCGGCAGAATATGGTCGGGCGTGAAACCGTATTTTTCGCAGTTCAAGCGAAAAGCATCTATGGTTTCCTGCGTAAGGCGCGGGCTGCGCCACTGCTGCGGGTTCTTGGTAAACAGCGCGAACGCCCGCGCACCGATCTCATGCGCGCATAACGGTGCGCCCTCTATCCCTTCTGATGCGCCTACATGCGCTCCGAAATATTTCATAACAAATAAATTATCGAATGAATTCTCGCGTGACGGTCGTGGCGTTGCCGCGATTATCGGTAACGGTGAGGCGCAGCGTGTGACGGCCGCCGTTATAGGCGATGCGGTCGTTATCGAAATGGTGGGTAAGCGTCGTGCGCCCGGAATTGGCGTCGAGTGCGATCCATTCACCATTTATCGTCGCTTCGTATGACGCGATACCCGAAAAATCGTCATTGATGGCAAACGTCACCGAGCGGCGGCCGCGCAGGTCAGCCCCGTTAACGAAACTCGGAGTCACAGTAGGCGGCGTAGAGTCCACCACTACACAATAGCGTCCGAACATCGACACGTCGCCGGCCACAGTACCGTTGTTCCACGCGCCGCCCATATAGGATATCGTTGCGCCGTCGGCAGAAACGATTCCCAGACACGCCTTCGAGCGCAGCTCCTGCGGCAGGTTGGGCACGGGGATTGAGATATTAATGGCGGAATGGAGCGGCGTGCGCGCATCGTGGAGCGTGTAAACGGACGAATAAAGCGTCATCGTGCTTCGCAAATCCGGCTCATCGTCACGTTCATGACGCAGGAATATCGACTCGTAGAGTGCGCCCTCCGGAATCGTAACGCGCAGGCCGTCAAGAGTGGCTGAGAACCTTCGGCGGCAGTCCACAGGCGTACCTTCGGTATCGGCGTCGGTGTAAAACCGTACCGAACCCTCTGCCCGCCGCACAAAGAAATCGAGCGTGGAGACATTGCCCGCATCGTCCCAAACTTCGATCTCGACGCGGTGGCGTCGCTCGTCGGCGGCAGGCGTCACAAGGCCGCGATTGCGCATTTTCGTGTAAACAGGCAGGCGATTGTTCGTCTGCAATGCGAGGCGCACGAACTGGTTGCGCGCGCTGCGCTGCATCTCGAAATGGTGCATCGATTGCGCATAGCGCGTTGCCGAGAATGCGAACCGGTCGATTGCGAATCCGAACAGCGGCTCATCGTCCTTCGTCATCGCCACGCGATATATCCCCATCGTGTTCTGCGAATCGTTCTTGCGGTCGGTAACCTCGATTACGAAGTAACCGCGCGGAGGCAGAGCAAGTTCTTCGCGGTCGCGCAGTGTATAGCGATTCCCCGCCGTGCGCACCACCTCGATAGCACGCGGCGCGGATTTCAGCGGCACGATGCCCACCGTATCCACTTCTATATAATGCAGCCGCACGATGGTCGGCGCAATGTTGTCTCTGAGCGTGAGTGCGCCGCGCGCGATGAGATTCAGCGGCTCTTGCGTCGCCGCGTCGCGCACCTCATAGTGCAGATGAGGCCCCGCCGATGCGCCCGTGTTACCCGAATAACCAATCAGATCACCCTTTGCGACGGGGAACGTCTGCGCGTCGGGATAAAGCTCCACCGCATGGCGTTTCAGGCGGTATCGCTGCTCCGTGACATGGCGTTCTATTGTGGGCGTAAATCGCTGCAAATGAGCGTAAACGGTCGTCGTGCCGTTCGGGTGATTGATGTAGATCGCCTTGCCGAACCCACCCGGCGCAACGCTGATGCGCGACACATAGCCTGCGGCTGTTGCATACACCGGCCACCCTTCCACGCCGCCGGTCTTGATATCCACTCCCGCGTGGAATCGCCCCGAACGCACCTCACCGAAATTACCCGACGGCAACAGCACCCCGTCCATCGGCGGCCGGTAATAACCCTCCAACGATTGTGTCCCCACCTGCGCGTGCAGCGTCGTTACGGTGATAAGGAATAGTAATAAAAATAGTTTCTTCATGCGTTACGGTTTTTTGTCACTGCGGACCTGATCCGCAGTCGTACGATAGACTGGAAAACACACGCGTGTGAAAAATCACTCGCGCGTGTCTTTCAACGCTTTGGCCACGTCGTCTTCGGCCTTGCGGAGCTTTTTGCGGCAGAGGTCGATCAGTTCAGTGGCCCGACGCACGTTCGCGGCGAGCGTGTCCACGTCGAATTCTTCGCGCTCGAACCGCGCAAGAATAGCCTCGATTTCATTAATAGCGTCGGAATAGCTTGTTTTATTTTCCATGTTCTTCGATATTTTTTACTTCGGCGGTTGCGCGTCCTACGGCGAAAGTCACGTCTAACCGGTCGCCGGACGAGAGAGTCGCCGCATCGGTGACCGCCACACCTCCGCGCCGCACTATGGCGAATCCGAGCGACAGTATAGCGTCGGGAGTGCGGTTGCGCGTGGCTGCGGCAGCAAGTTCGAGACGCGCGCCCGCACGAGACAGATAGCCCGCCACACGCTCCCGAAGCGTGGCAGACAGCGCATCGAGCCGCGTGCGCCGCGCAAAGAGCAGCGCATCCTGCCGCCGCCGCAAATCTCCTGCCAGCCTTTCCAACCGCACTTCTATCGTGCGTGCAAACCCGCCCGTAACCTGTGCCAGCGCCATTGCGCACCCGCGTACCCGCGCCCGCTGCTCGTCGAGTATGGCTATTGCATCATGCGTCACATCCTCCTGAAAATCATCGAGCAATGCCTCGAACTCGGCAAGTCCGGCGACGAGCCACGTCGCCACCGCCGTCGGAGTTTTAAAGGAAATCCTCGCCACGAGGTCGGCGACGCTTTGGTCTTTATCGTGTCCGATCCCTGTCGCCACGCTTAGCGGAAACTGCGCCACATGGCTGGCCAGACGATACGAGTCGAACGCCGCAAGGTCGCTTTGCGAGCCGCCGCCGCGTACTATGACCGTCACGTCGAACTCCTCTGCCCGCGCCGCAATCCGTTCCAAAGCTGCGATCAGAGAATCTTCCGCTCCCGCGCCCTGCATCACCGCCTCGAAAAGCTCGGTCTCGAACCTGTATGACGATGCCGCGAGTTCGTTCATAAAATCCTGATACCCGGCCGCGTTCGGCGATGAAACAACCGCCACGCGCTGCATAACGTCAGGCAGCCCCACCTCGCGGTTCATATCGAATACACCCTCGTCCTGCAACCGCTGCACGGTCTGCTGCCGTTGCCTCTCCATGTCGCCGAGCGTGTACGTGGGATCGATGTCCGAAATGACCAGCGACAGCCCGTAAAGCTCGTGATAGCTCACCGTTGCGCGCACAAGGATACTCATTCCTGCGCCCAATTCGCTTCCCGTTGCGCTCGCAAAATACGGCCGCAGCGCACCCCACGTGCTGCGCCACACTACCGCCGCTACGCGCGCCTTAGGCAACTTTCCGCCGCCCTTTTCCACCAATTCCAGATAGCAATGCCCCGACGAGTTCACATTCAGTTCGCTTACCTCCGCCGTCACCCAGAACGGCAACGGAACAGCCTCTTCCAACTTGCGCTTCAAGGCCGTCTGTAACTCAACCAGCGTTATGTGTTTGCGCTCGGACATCGACGCAAATTTACGAAAACTTTTGCTACTTTTGTATCAGAAAAGTCATTCATGCGTGTGCCGCGAGGCACTCAGTACCTTTGCGCACATATGCAGGTTATAGAAATAATAAAAGACGCGCTGACGGCAGGTAAAACCCGTTTTACGTTCGAGTTGCTGCCGCCGCTGAAAGGCGACGGCGTGGCAGGCGTTTTCGAGGCTATCGACCCGCTGATGGAGTTCGGCCCCGCCTATATCAACGTGACGTATCACCGCGAGGACGTTAAATATGTCGAGCGGCCGGGCGGCCTGCTCGAAAAACGTGTGGTTCGCCGGCGACCGGGCACGGTGGGCATTTCGGCGGCCATTATGAAGCGCTATGGCGTGGAAGTAGTGCCGCACCTGATTTGCGGCGGCCTGTCGCGCTACGACATCGAGGATGCGCTGATAGACATGGATTTTCTCGGCATCTCGAACGTGCTGGCGTTGCGCGGCGACAATCGTCGCGGCGAACGCACGTTCACCCCGCAGCCTGACGGACATACCTATGCAGAAGAACTGGTGCGCCAGATCGTCGATATGAACAACGGCGTTTTCGTAGATGGCGAGGTCGAAGAGTGCCATCACTCGCAATTCTGCATCGGTGTGGCCGGTTACCCCGAAAAGCATGCCGAGTCGCCGAATCCCGATGCCGACATACGCGCGCTGAAAGCGAAGGTGGACGCGGGTGCGAGCTACATATCGACACAGATGAGCTTCGATAACCGCCGCATATTCGATTTCATCGACCGTTGCCGCGCCGCGGGGATCGATGTGCCGATCATACCCGGCATCAAGCCGTTCTCGACCAAATCACAGCTCTCGCTGCTGCCGCAGACGTTCCATGTCGATCTGCCGCAGGACTTGGTCGCGGAGGTCGAAAAATGCCGCGACAATCGCGCGGTGCGTCAGGTCGGAGTGGAGTGGGCGATTCAGCAGGCGCGCGAACTGCGTGCCGCAGGCGTGCCCGTAATTCATTTCTACACGATGGGCAAGACCGATAATGTCTATAATATAGCCAAAGAAATATTCTGATGCGTACATGTCAGCACGTCGCCGGCGGTGTGGATGCGTAATTAAATGTAGCGTCCCGCCGCGTGGGGCGGCGGCGTTCTGCGGCTTTCACAAAAAATGCGAAAGCCCCTGCCGGTAAAACAGTTTCCTTAGTCTTTCAGCTTCGCTTTTAGGAATTCGCGGTTGAGGCGGGCGATATGCGTGATCGAAATGCCTTTCGGACAGGCGGCTTCGCACGCTTGGGTGTTCGTGCAGCTGCCGAAGCCGAGTTCGTCCATCCTGGCGACCATGGCTTTGGCGCGCCGCGAGGCTTCGATCTTTCCCTGCGGAAGTTTGGCAAGCGACGATACGCGTGCCGCCACGAACAGCATCGCCGAACCGTTCTTGCATGTCGCCACGCACGCTCCGCACCCGATGCACGCCGCCGCGTCCATGCTCTCCTCAGCATCGTCCTTCGCAACGGGGATCGAATTCGCGTCGGGCACGCCGCCCGTGTTCACCGATACGAACCCTCCGGCTTGCAGTATCTTGTCGAACGCCTGACGGTCTACCACCAAATCTTTCACTACGGGGAACGCCGCCGAGCGCCACGGCTCGATGGTTATCGTGTCGCCGTCGCGGAACTTACGCATGTGCAGCTGGCACGTCGTAATTTCGCTGTCGGGGCCATGCGCATAGCCGTTGATGTGCAGCGAACACGCGCCGCAGATACCCTCGCGGCAGTCGTGGTCGAACACAACGGGTTCTTTGCCCGCGTGTATCAGGTTGTTGTTCAGGATGTCGAGCATTTCCAGGAACGACGTATCGGGCGAAATCCCGTCGATATCGTACGTCTCGAACCCGCCCTTAGCCTTCGGACCCGCCTGCCGCCATATTTTAAGTTTGAGCTTCATAGTCTATTCCTTATAATTGCGTTGAGCGATTTTTATCGATTCGAAATTTAGTTGTTCTTTATGCAACTTGCCGTCGTCGTCCCATACTGCCACGTAGGCATAATGTTGGTCGTCGCGCAACGCTTCGCCGTCTTCGGTCTGGTATTCCACGCGGAAATGACCGCCGCAGGATTCGTTGCGATTCAGCGCGTCGCGCGCCATCAGTTCGCCCAGCTCCAAAAAATCCGCAAGCCGCAACGCTTTTTCAATTTCGGGATTCATCTCCCAGTTGCCGCCCGGCACGCGCACATCGCGCCAAAATTCCTCGCGCAGGGCTGCGACCTCTTCGATAGCGCGCTCCAAACTTTCGCGGCTGCGCGCCATCCCCACGTTCTCCCACATTATGTGGCCTAATTTTTTATGCAGTTCATCGACGGTCTGCTTGCCGCGTACGGAGAACAGCCGGTCGATGCGCTCGACCACCGCGCGTTCGGCTTCGGCAAATTCGGGCGCAGAAGTGTCGATATGCGCCGTTTGAATCTCTTTCGCAAGATAATCGCCTATGGTATAGGGCAGGATGAAATACCCGTCGGCCAGCCCCTGCATCAGCGCCGATGCGCCCAGTCGATTTGCTCCATGATCCGAAAAATTGGCCTCGCCGATGGCGTACAAGCCCGGTACGGTAGTCATCAGATTATAATCGACCCACAGGCCGCCCATCGTGTAATGCACCGCCGGATAGATCATCATCGGCTCATGATAGGGGTCGCTGTCCGTGATCTTTTCATACATCTGGAACAGGTTGCCGTACCGCTCGCGGATCACGTCGATGCCGAGCCTGTTTATAGCCGTGCCGAAATCGAGGAACACAGCAAGCCCCGTATCGTTCACGCCGTATCCCGCGTCGCACCGCTCCTTAGCCGCGCGTGATGCCACGTCGCGCGGCACGAGGTTGCCGAACGCCGGATAGCGGCGTTCGAGGTAATAGTCGCGGTCTTCTTCCGCTATTTGCGACGGTCGTATCTTGCCTTCGCGCAAACGCCGCACATCCTCGATATTTTTCGGGACCCAGATTCGCCCGTCGTTGCGCAGCGATTCGCTCATCAGCGTGAGTTTGCTCTGCTGCGTGCCGTGTACGGGGATGCACGTGGGATGGATCTGCGTAAAGCACGGGTTGGCGAACCATGCGCCGCGTTTATACGCGCGCCATGCCGCCGAGCCGTTCGAGTTCATGGCATTCGTCGAGAGGAAGAAAACATTGCCATAGCCGCCCGATGCCACCACGACGGCATGTGAGCCATGCCGCTCCACCGCGCCCGTCACGAGGCTGCGCGCTATCACCCCGCGCGCCTTGCCGTCGATAATGACGTAATCCAGAATCTCGTGGCGCGGATAGCTCTTAACGTTCCCCGCCGCCACCTGACGGTTCAGCGCGGCGTAAGCGCCCAGCAAAAGTTGCTGACCGGTCTGACCGCGCGCATAGAACGTGCGCGAAACCTGCGCCCCGCCGAACGAGCGGTTGTCGAGCAGCCCGCCGTACTCGCGTGCAAACGGAACGCCCTGCGCAACACATTGGTCGATGATAGGGTTGGCCACCTCTGCCAACCGATAGACATTCGACTCCCTCGCGCGGTAGTCGCCGCCCTTGATCGTGTCATAGAACAGCCGATATACCGAGTCGTTATCATTCTGATAATTCTTCGCGGCGTTGATACCGCCCTGCGCGGCGATGGAGTGCGCCCTGCGCGGCGAGTCGTTGATGCAGAAAATCTTGACATTGTAGCCCAGCTCGCCCAGCGATGCGGCCGCCGATGCTCCGCCCAGCCCCGTGCCGATAACGATCACATCCAATTTGCGCTTGTTGGCCGGACTGACGACCTTAATATCGGCCTTATGTGTGTTCCACTGCTCGGCTAAAGGCCCGTGCGGAAGTTTGCTATCGAGTTTAGTCATGCTTCATGCTTTTTACGAAAAGCAAAAGTACGTAAAATTGATTAAAGAACAAATCAATGTGCTTCGAGCCAGTCTCGCCCCGTTGCGTGTTCGACAGGCAAATCCAGCGAAAGGTGCGCGGCATGTCGCATAGCGTCGAGAACGATGGCGACAACCTGTTCCTGTTCGGATTTGCGCATATCGACAACCAATTCGTCATGCACCTGCAGCACGATGCGTGACCGCAGCCCGCGCGAGCGCATCTCGCTCCACGCGCGGATCATTGCCAGCTTCATAATGTCGGCCGCGCTGCCCTGCAACGGCGCGTTGATGGCGTTGCGCTCGGCCAGACCGCGCACGATGGAGTTGCCCGACCTGATGTCGGGCAAAAACCGCTTGCGACCGAACAGCGTCTCGACATATCCCTTCTCACGCGCCTCTTCGATCACGCGCTCCATATATTCGCGCACGCCCGAATAGGCGCGGAAGTAGCCGTCGATGATCTCGCCGGCCTCCGTACGCGAGATGTTCAGCCGCTGCGAGAGGCCGAACGCCGATATGCCGTAGATGATGCCGAAATTAGCCGTCTTTGCCTTGCGCCGCTGGTCGGGCGTGACCTCGCCTATCGGCACGCCGAATAGCCGCGCGGCTGTCGCGCTGTGAATGTCCTCGCCGTTGCGGAATGCTTCCAGCAGCGCAGGGTCGTTGCTCAGACACGCCATCAGGCGCAGCTCGACCTGCGAATAGTCGGCCGATAGCAGCAGATGGTCGCTGTCGGCCGGCACGAATGCGCGGCGGATCTCGCGCCCTTCGGCGTCGCGGATCGGAATGTTTTGCAGGTTCGGGTTCGAGGAACTGAGCCTTCCCGTCGCCGTAACCGCCTGATTGAAAGACGTGTGCACGCGTCCCGTGCGAGGGTCTACCAGCTTGGGCAGAGCCTCGATATACGTCGAGAGCAGTTTCCGCAGCCCTCGGTATTCGAGTATTAGGCCGATTATCGGATTCCCCTCCGCGAGCGATTGGAGGTACTCCTCGTCAGTACGATATTGTTTGGTCTTGGTGCGTTTGGGTTTCGGGTCTATCTTCATCCGCTCGAACAGGGCTTCGCCGAGCCGTCGCGCCGAATTTACGTTCAGCGTAGGGTCGCCCGTCAATTCGCGGATACGGTCTTCGAGCGCGGCGAGTTGTCCGACCAGGTCGCGCCCCGATGCGGCGAGTATCTGCGTATCGATTTTCACGCCTACCGTCTCCATGTCGGCCAGCACGCGGATGAGAGGCTCTTCGATCCGACGATAGAGCTTCTCCAATCCCTGCTCGACGACCTGCGGCCACAGCACATGTTTAAGCCGCAGCGTTACGTCGGCATCCTCGGCGGCATATTCCGCAACCTTATCGACCGCCACCATATCCATAGTCAACTGCCGTGCGCCGCGCCCGATGAGCGTTTCTATCTCGATGGGCATGTAATTAAGGTACGCGCGCGCGAGGTAGTTCATCGAATGTCGCGATTCGGGGTCGAGCAGGTAGTGCAGCAGCATGGTGTCGTAGAGGAATCCGTGCACCTCGATGCCCTCCGTCGCGAGCGCCATGAGGTCGAACTTTATATTATGCCCGCATTTTGCGACGCGTTCGTCGGCGAAAACTTTTTTCAAGGTCTCGGTATATTCCTCTGCGAACGGCACATACCATGCCTCGTGCGGCTCGATGGCGAACGATACGCCCACCAGTCGCGAGCGCAAAGGATCGATGCCCGTCGTTTCGGTGTCGAAACAGAACTCATCGCTCGCATCCAACCGCGCCGCCAACGCTTTCAACTCGCCGACATCGCGCACGATATGGTATTTGTGCGGGGTCGTGGTTACCGTCTCGTAATCCGAAACGGCCGTAGGCTCGGTTTCGGCGTTGGTATCGTTGTCGCCGCTGCTACTGCTACCGAACAGCGAACCCTGTTCCCACGCGGTGGACGGTGCAGTTGCGGTCGGGGTCGGCTCGGCGGCCTTTTCAGAACCCGCCGCGTCCGCCATCTCGCGCAGGAACATATTGAATCCCAGCCGCTTATAGACCTCGCGCAGTGCGCCGAAGTCGGGGTCTTTCAGTCGCAGCCGCTCAGGCTCGAACTCGACAGGCGCATGGATGTCGATTGTTGCCAACTGCTTCGACAGCCGCAGTTGGTCGCTGTGGGCGACGATCGCCTCGCGCTGTTTGCCTTTCAACTCATCGGCGCGTTCCAGAATTTGCTCCACCGTGCCGAACTCCGCCACAAGTCGTGCCGCCGTTTTCTCGCCGATGCCCGGCACGCCCGGAATGTTGTCCGACGCATCGCCCCACAGCGCCAGAATATCTATCAGCAGTCGCGGGTCGGGAATGCAGTAACGTGCCTCGACCTCCGCCCTGCCCACTATTTCGACGCCCTCGCCGCCGCTGTGCTGACGGTAGATCCGCACGCAATCGGTCACCAGCTGCCCGAAATCCTTGTCCGGAGTCACCATATAGACTTCGAACTCGCCGCTGTCGCACGCCTTCGCGGCCAGCGTGCCTATAATATCGTCGGCCTCCCAGCCGCACATTTCGAGCGTCGGTATGCGCATAGCCGCAAGCACCTCCTTTATATAAGGCACAGCCGCGTGAATATCCTCCGGCGTTTCCTGCCGGTTGGCCTTATATTCGCCGTACATTTCGTGGCGGAAAGTCTTTCCGCTCGCGTCGAACGCAACACCCAGATACTCAGGGCATTCGCGCTTAATTATCTCTTTCAGGAACTTCACGAACCCGAAAACAGGAGACGTGTTCACGCCGTCGGTGCTGCGCATCGGCCGACTCATGAACGCGTAATAAAACCTGTATATCAGCGCATAGGCATCGACAAGGAAGAGCTTTTTCATTCTTTGTTTGTTTTTGTCATTCCGAACGCCGTAGGCGGAGCACGCGCGCGTGGTTTCCAAACTTTATCATTCCGAACGAACGTGAAGAATCTATCGTTAGTTTATAAGTTCGTAAGACAACCGAGCGATAGATTCCTCGTCGGCGCGTGTGCGCCTCGCTCGGAATGACAAGGCATCCGGCAGGCTGGAAAACGACGCGTCTGTCATCTGAAACAAAACCCGCCGGGAATAATACCCACGCGGAATTCATCCAGCAGTTCGCCGTCGGGTGAGTAGCGGTAGACCATGCCCTGCTGACGGTAGTCGATGGCGTCGGCGACGTAGACCTCCGACGTGGCCGGGTCGATGGCGATACCGTAGTAGATCGTTTCGCGGTCTTCGATGAATGCACGCAACGGCAGCCGGTCATCGTTCACGTTCATGCGCCATACTCCGCGATTAAGAAAATACAGCATGTCGCCGTCGAGGCATAAACGCGTAGGTCGGTCGTCGGGCGCGAACTCGAACCTGCGCTCGATGGCCAGCGTAGCCGCGTCGATACGTACCAGCGACGGTGTCGAACGTCCTGCCGGACTACCCTCCAAGCCGCCGTCCACAAGCACCCACAGTTTGCCGCGCGAGTCCAGAGCCATCGACGTGGGCTGCGAGCCGACCTCTATTGTATGCACCACCTTGTCAGAGTCGGTGTCGATGACAAGCACCGCACTGCCCAGCGACCAGCTGTTGGTGAAGACGTAACGCCCGTGCCTGACCATCTGCTCCGTCGAGCGGTGCGGAGCGGTATCCACATACCCCGTAATCGCGCGCGTCTGCGGATTAACAATGGCGATGCGCGAGGCGTACAGATCGGTGACGTACGCCTCATCATCGGCCAGAAAGTGGATATAACGCGGCGATTGCAGACCGGTGATCGTACCCGTGACGCGAAAAGTCTCAGGGTCGATAACGAATATTATGCCCGAATTGTTCACTACGATATAGACACGCCCGTTGTGCATGGTTATCGACTGCGCCACGTCGCCCAACCGTATCCCGTTCGCACGCCCGAATACGTCGTTCTCGACGTGGTTAGTCGCGGGGTCGTAGAACGAAAGAGTGGCATTCCCGTAGGTGAAATTCCCCTCGTTAACGATAAAAAGGCCGCCTGCGCCGCCCGGCTCGAACGTCTCGCGCTCGCGCGGGCCGTACTCCATGCAGGCGGTCAGCGTCGCCAATAATATAAATATGTAGCCGTGTTTCAACATTCTATATCAAGTTTGTCATTGCGGGCTTGACCCGCAATCTCAATTGTTCGTCATTGCGAGCCTGAAAGGCGAAGCAATCCATTATTTTTCCGGATTGCTTCGGGCTTTATAGCCCTCGCAATGACGTAAGCGCATTATATCTCGGACGTAAACTTAAACATTATATCCGGAAATTTCTCCTGCGCCATCGCCAGAGCGTAAGCCGTATCGGCAAGATATACATCGCGGCCGTGTTTGTCTATGGCCATGTTGGTATGCTTGCGGCGCATGAAATCGTCCATTTGCGCGCGGTTGTCGCTCTCGATCCAGCACGCTTTGTGAATGCTTATCGGCTCGTAGCGGCACAGTGCACCGTACTCGTGTTCCAGCCGATACTGTATCACCTCGAATTGCAGCGCGCCGACAGTCCCGATGATCTTGCGGCCGTTCAGCCGGCTGGTGAAAAGCTGCGCCACGCCCTCGTCCATCAGTTGGTCGATGCCCTTTGCCAACTGCTTGAATTTCAACGGGTCGGCATTCTCGATGTAGCGGAACAGCTCCGGCGCGAAGGAGGGTATACCGGTGAATTTCAGCCGCTCGCCCTCGCTGAACGTATCGCCTATCATAAAATTCCCCGTGTCGTGCAGACCCACGATGTCGCCCGGATAAGCGAAATCGACGATCGATTTCTTCTCGGCCATGAACGCCGTGGGCGACGAAAATTTCATCTGCTTGCCGCTGCGCACGTGCAGGAAATTGCGGTTGCGCTCGAACGTGCCGCTGCAAATTTTCAGGAACGCTATACGGTCGCGGTGATTCGGGTCCATGTTGGCGTGTATCTTGAAAATGAACCCCGTCATCTTTTCCTCATAAGGCGCGATCGCACGCTGCTCGGTCGCCGATTCCCGCGGCGAAGGCGCAATGCGTATGAAGCAATCCAGCAACTCGCGCACCCCGAAATTATTCATCGCACTTCCGAAAAACACGGGTGCCACCTCTCCGCGCAGGTATGCCTCGCGGTCGAACGGCTCGTAAACTCCCTCGACCAATTCCACATTTCCCCTCAGTTCCGCCTCCTCTTTCGGCGTAAGCTGCCCGTCCTGAAATGACGATATTTTCCCCGCCGAAAGATCGTAAACTCCCTTGAACGATGCGCCGCTGCCCACGGGAAACACCAGCGGGCGCACCCTGATTTTAAGTTCCTGCTCGACATCCTCCATCAACTCGAAAGGGTCGCGCGCGGGACGGTCGAGCTTGTTGAAAAACACTATCACGGGCGTTCGGCGCATCCGGCATACCTCCATCAGCCGCCGCGTTTGAGTCTCCACACCCTTAGCGCTATCGATCACGATAATTACGCTGTCGACGGCCGTCAGTGTGCGATACGTGTCCTCCGCAAAATCTTCGTGTCCCGGTGTGTCGAGAATATTTATTTTCACCCCGTCATACTCGAAACCCATCACCGACGTGGCCACCGAAATCCCGCGCTGCCGCTCTATCTCCATGAAATCCGACGTCGCACTCTTCTTTATCTTATTGCTCTTCACCGCCCCCGCGACGTGGATCGCGCCTCCGAACAACAGCAATTTTTCGGTAAGCGTCGTCTTACCCGCATCGGGATGCGCAATAATCGCAAACGTCCGCCGGCGGTCTATCTCGTGTTTTAATGTCATCTTGCACTTCTTTGCAAGGACAAAGATAGTCGGTTTTTGCGACGGTTTTTGCATTTTCCGATAGATTTGATTACTTTTGCGCGAGCAAAGTAATTCAAGCGTGTGCCGCGAGGCACTTCGATTTACTTTTGCCCCCGCAAGCGTTTATGGGGCGGGTCGCATCGACGGTTCGCTGAGTGACGCCCAAGGAAACATTAAACTCACACAACAAATGAAAACTATCGAAATCAAAGGCGCGAAGCGCGAAGCCTACGGCAAGAAAGAGGCAAAGAAACTCCACCGCGAAGGTATGGTCCCTGCAACTATTTCCGGAAACGGCGATCCGCTGCACTTCTCGGTGAACGTGCGCGACCTCAAACCGCTTATCTACACCGAAAATTCCTACATCGTCGAATTCGACATCGACGGGCACAAGGAGTTGGGCGTGATGCGCGAGGCGCAGTTCCACCCCGTGCGCGAGCAGATGCTGCACATCGACTTCTACCGCGCAGCGCCGGGCAAAGAAGTACAGATCGATATACCGGTGCGCCTTACGGGCAGTTCGGCGGGCGTGAAACTGGGCGGTAAGCTGACGCTCAGCAAGCGTAAAATAAACGTGCGCGGCATGATCGAAAACCTGCCCGATGAACTCGTTATAGACGTGACCGACCTCGAACTTGGTAAATCGATCTTCGTGGGCGACCTGAGCTATGACGGTCTCACGCTCCTCACGCCGGCAACGACGGCCGTGGCGGCGGTGAAGATGACCCGTGCGGCGCGCGGCGCAGCAGCGGCGGCCGAGCAGGCTTAGCACATGCGTGCGTCATTGCGAGCCTGCAAGGCGAAGCAATCCAGTATATTTATTAATATGGGATTGCTTCGGGCTTTCAGCCCTCGCAATGACGAACTTCTAAATAAAATGTTTTGGCTTAAAAATATTTTCAGTCGGTCGCGAGAAAAAGCGGTCGAACGAACGGATGAAACGGTGAAGTATCTGATAGCCGGGTTGGGCAATATCGGTGCGGAGTATGCCGAGACCCGTCATAATGTAGGATTTGCGGTATTGGACGCTCTTGCGGGGGCGTCCGATGCTGTATTTACTCCGTCGCGGTACGGTGCGGTGGCGGAGGTGAGAGTGAAAGGGCGCACGCTGATATTGCTCAAACCGGCGACGTACATGAACCTCAGTGGCAAGGCGGTTAGTTATTGGTTGCAGAAAGAGCGTGTGCCGTTGGAGAATCTTTTTGTCGTCGTGGACGATATTGCGCTGCCGTTCGGGGCGATCCGCATACGGGCGCGCGGCAGCGACGGCGGACATAACGGCCTGAAAAGCATTAATGCCGTGCTCGGTACGGCAGATTATGGCCGCCTACGCTTCGGTATAGGCGGTGATTTTCCAAAGGGTTTCCAATCGGATTATGTGCTCGGCGAGTGGACGACGGAGGAGAAGGCCGAATTGCCGCAGAGGCTTGCGGCGGCAGGCGATGCCGTGAAATCGTTCGCCACCGTCGGTTTGGAGCGCACGATGAATTTGTATAACAAGAAATAGTTGGGAACTTGCGAAAAATCCAAAATACTGCGTTATGCTCCTTCGACAAAATGTTCATTTACTATCAGTAAACTCCGCTTTTGCCTCAGTCGCAAGCCTTGTCTTTTGAATTTTTGGCAAGCCCCTTGTCCTAAAATGATCTTCGGCGCTTTTTTTGTAACAGGGAAATGTCAGAGATCGCGTGCTCTGTGATACTTAATATTAAAATCGAACGATTATGAAAAGATGTTTTGCAGAATTTATCGGCACGATGGTGCTGGTTCTGATGGGTTGCGGCGCGGCGGTATTTGCCGGTGCACATCAGCCGTTCGCGGCGGCGGGAACGCTCGGAGTAGCGTTCGCATTCGGTCTGGCGGTGGTGGCGATGGTCTATGCGATCGGCAAGGTGTCGGGCTGCCATATTAATCCGGCTATCACGATGAGCATGTTGCTGTCGAAGAAAATTTCGGGCAGGGATGCCGGAATGTACATGATCTTCCAAGTGCTCGGTGCGATCGCGGGGTCGGCACTGCTGTGGGTGCTGGCTAAGGATTCGGGTTCGACGACCACGCTCACGGGCGCGAACGGATATGCGCATCTGGGGCAGGCGTTCGTGGCCGAAACCGTCTTCACGTTCATCTTTGTTTTCGTGGTGCTGGGCGTGACGTCGAAGGGCGCGAACAATCAGTTTGCGGGACTGGCGATAGGTTTGGCGCTGGTGCTCGTCCACATCGTGTGTATCCCGATCACGGGCACTTCGGTGAATCCGGCGCGCAGTATCGGTCCGGCGCTCTTCGAGGGCGGTGTGGCGTTACAGCAACTGTGGCTCTTTATCGTCGCCCCGATGATCGGCGCGGTGATCGCGGCAGTAGCCTGGAAGGCGGTGGATACGGCGAAGGAATAAATTTTCAATTTAAAATTAGGAATTAAGAATTGCCTGCTGGTTGCAGGGTTATTTTTAATTCTTAACTCTATTAGGGCAAACGATGGCAAGGATAAAATCAACTATGCTGTTGCTGATTGCGATTATCTCCGTTTCGTGCGGACAGGAGATGGTCGAGAGGCGGGGCGAAGGCGATTCGGCGGGAGGCGACGAGAGCCGGAGAGTTGGTTTTGTTATGCCATCGGAGCGCGGCAGCGTCATTTCCACCGCTTCTGATGTGGCGCAGGCGGGAGGTTTCACCGTATGGGCTTATACCCACGCGGGCAACTGGCCGACAACCAACGTCAATGTGCTTAACGGCACAAGGGTAACAAGCCCCGACAACGGCATAACGTGGAGTACCGAAACGCCCTTATACTGGGCGACGTTTAGAAGTTTTCTATCGTTCTTCGCCTACGCGCCCGCCAACAGCGCGACAATGGACGGACGTGACGCGGACGGCGTACCCCAAATAAATTACACCGTAGACGACGACCCGGTAGCCCAGAAAGACCTGCTCATTGCGGCCCCGATGCTCGACCGCGTCGGTCCTGACCCCGTAGGAGTAAATTTCTCCCATGCGTTGTCGCGCATCCGTTTCTCGGCGATAAAAGACGTATCCATTACCGAGGAGATCCGCATCGTCGGCATCGAGTTGCAGAACATCTACTCCAACGGTACGGCCGCCTTGCGATTCCCCATTTCGTGGACGGTAAACACAAACTCGGCGAAGGACTACTCGCTTACAAACTTATCCGGCGGCGGGCTGAACGACATCCTGCTTACCGACTCCGACCAGCTTCTGACGGCAAGCAACGGAGAACTTTTCCTCATGCCGCAAAATCTGGATCGCAGCAGCGACGTGCCCAATATCGTGGTATCGTACACAACCTCGGACGGTATAAGCTTCGGTATCCTGCACACCCACACGATTACCGGTTTCCCCGTCGGCGGGTGGCTTCCCGGAAAAACATACACATACCAGCTCCATATAGAATATTCGATGATTTACGATACATTCGTCTTATCCGGCCTACTGACCGCCGTCGACGAATTTTCGACATTATCAGATTCAAATTGGGGCGAGCTTACAATCAGCCCAAGTAATTCGGGAACATACACAACCGTCCCGCCCGACCCGTCGCCCGGACTTATACTCGGCACTTCCATAGCCACGTTCAATATACCTCAGGACAGACCGGTCAGCGATGAGTACAGTGTAGTCATTACAGTAAAAGGAGCTATACCGCAATCGACGACGGACGGACCGGGCGACGTCAACACCAACCAGTTCGGCAGAACGGTTGTGGCTATTTCGCCCGCGAATCAGTTTTATCTGTGCTGGATAGGAATAAAGGGTAATTTTTTGCAGATATACAGTTATTATCAAGGCGCTGCATTGAATATAAACGGCGAAGATACAAGGACAGGATTTATCAGCAGGGACATATCCTCCCTCAATCTGAACGACGAGTATATGAACGTTCAGGTTACAGCCGGACGCACTACCACTTCCCCCGCTGTTCCCGGCGATACCGATGTTTATATCAACGGCGTTCTGATGTGGACATTCCAGTCGGGCAGCATGCTAATAACCAATCAGCTTCAAATAACGGTGGGCGACTTGCGGCCCGGCAGAGGATTAAGATACCGGGGTGCAGCATACAATTTCGCCCTTTACAACAGGAAACTGGATGAAATAAATCTCCAAGAAGTAACACAAAACTGGGATTATATACGTCGACAGCTTGGGCTGCCTTAAAAATTATGTATAGTCGGGATTGGGAGACGCAGGTGAAGGATTATCGCTCACATCTGCTGTTCGAGCGAGGGTTGGCACGCAATAGCGTGGAGGCATACATGCGCGACGTGCGGGAGTTCCGCAAGTTCATAGAGCGCAACGCCGGCGGTCTGCTGCCCGGCGAAGTAAACGCTTCGCATATAGAGGGTTACATGAGCGAGGTGTATGACCGCGGACTGCAAGCGTCGTCGCAGGCACGGCGGTTGAGCGGTATACGGAGTTTTTTTTCGTTTCTGCAAGCGACCGAGATCATCGACAGTTCGCCTGCCGAATTCACCGCCGCACCGAAGGTCGGGCGGCGACTGCCCGATATATTGAGTGTCGTTGAGATCGACGCAATGCTTTCAGCCATAGACCTTTCCACCGAGCACGGTCATCGTAACCGCGCGATGCTCGAAGTGCTTTACAGTTGTGGGCTTCGCGTGTCGGAGCTTGTTTCGCTGCGGTTGGGCGATCTGTTTTTCGGCGACGGGTTCGTCCGCGTCACGGGCAAGGGAGACCGTCAGCGGCTTGTGCCGCTCAGTGACGAAGCGCGCCGCCAGATCGAACTGTGGCTCGACAGGCGGCGTATGATGGAGGTAGATGCGAAGAGTGTCGATACGGTTTTTCTGAACCGGCGCGGACGCAAACTTTCACGCATATCTGTTTTTAATATCATCCGCGAGGCGGCATCTTTGGCGGGTATCGCCAAGCAGGTCAGCCCTCACACGCTGCGCCACTCGTTCGCGACGCACCTTTTGGAGGGTGGCGCGAGCATTCGTCAGGTACAGGAGATGCTCGGCCACGAATCGATCCTCACTACCGAGATCTACACCCATCTCGACCGCAGCCATTTGCGCCGCAGTATCGAAAAGCATCATCCGCTGGGGTGACTCACGCGTGCGTGTTTTCACTGCCGCAATGACAATTTTATAAAATAGAGCGAGAAATATTTTACGCTATCGTGTACAATATTTATCCATTCCTTACGTTTTCATCCTAATCTGCCTTGAAATTTTTGCGACAGGGTGAAAATATTTTCTAACGACAATATGCTGCTCACCAGCGAGATAGGCCGAGCGGAATATTTTTCCGACAAAAAATAGCGGAAATTATTTGGTAATTCAGAAAAATAGTTTCTATATTTGCACCCGCTAAACGGGAGTAGTTTTTCGGAAAGCGAAAGTTCTTGAAAAATTTTTGAAAAAACTTTCGAAAAAATTTGGTGGCTCGGAAAAGAGTGCGTACATTTGCAGTCGCTTTTCAAAAGTACGAAAATTTTGGAAGGTGATTTTTCAGGCGAGAGTTCATTTTATTTAGAACAGATACAGGTTCTTTGAGATTTTTTAGCAGCTAAAAGTTTATACACTTTTCAAAGTATATATTCAATACCTTTGAGAACGAGCTAAGATTTAAATTTGAAACTTTTTACAATGGAGAGTTTGATCCTGGCTCAGGATGAACGCTAGCGGCAGGCCTAACACATGCAAGTCGAGGGGCAGCACGTGAAGATGTCAAGGGGTAACTCTGAAGCAGCTT
>Ga0123353_10000427_pt1 | contig 52047 bp, 51 predicted proteins | sample TergutLab28metaG_3_FD_92763 | JGI IMG/M metagenome (GOLD analysis project Ga0123353, IMG submission 92763) | Labiotermes labralis P3 segment gut microbial communities from Petit-Saut dam, French Guiana - Lab288 P3 | ecosystem: Host-associated > Arthropoda: Insects > Digestive system > Gut ... | reverse complement strand
GCAAAAGGTGCGAAAAATTTTTGAAATCTCGATCGGGCTACGCCCTCCCTCAATTTCAAAAATTTTAAATAAATCAATAAATATCAAAAAGGACTTGACAAAGTTCAAAAATTGAGATAGGAGTAGTATTAGTGAAACAAACAGGCAAGCGGTTCTTGGCAGGTCTTTTGGCAGTTATACTGGTTTGTGCGATTATTCCAGCAGTAACTGTTCCAGCAAACGCAGGGGACGGTGACGAATACGCGATGTTCGTATTCAACCAACTACACATTTCAAGGACGAACGCGCACCTCGACCCAGACCAAAGGGGCAACAGTTCTGATCCAACCGTGAGCGGGCATGGCTTGGGAGGGATGGCTTTCGACTTAATAGGCAGTGACCTTGATGTTAAAGCACCATTTACGGGAAAAATTTATAGTGTTCAGTCCGGCGGTGATCATAATGTCATTTTCCAAAGCCTTTATAAAGTTCGTTTTGCAAACGGCGAATTGGATTATATGACAATTCTGTTTACGCACGATGATTATGTTGGTGACTTGTGGAGCGGGCAAATAATTAACCAAGGTACTGTTTTTTATCAACAAGGTACTTATGGGTACGGAACTACGGGATATTATGGTAAACATTTGCACATAGAAGCCGCACGCGGTCTACGGACAAGTATTAGTGCTATTCGGGCAAACAAGCTTCAACTCAATGACACGCTGTATCTTAAAAAGGACACAAACCGAACGAAAGATTATATTAGCGTTAGTGCGGAAAATGGTGGAGGAACAATTAGCCTCAATTGGAGGATTGTCCCGGAAGGTTCCAAGCCCGCCGCACCCACCGCTTGGGCAGACCGCGCAACAGTGCAGGCTGGTGAACAAATTACGGTGCGCTGGAATGCGGTGTCTGGGGCTACACGTTACACGGTGTATATCTGGAAGTTAGATTTTGGCGGAAGTTGGCGCGATGCAGGATTTTTCTATGATGGTAACGGCACCTCGTACACTCATACCGCCAGCGCAGGGACTTATGATTTTTATATTGTTGCATATAATTCTGCTGGTAACAGTGATAGTACAAAAGTGACGGTTGATGCTCTCCCTGCATTTCCTACAGCTCCCTCCGGTTTTACTGACGTAACAGCTTCGTTTGTTAATAAGAAAATTACCATGCGCTCAATAAATTGGGATCGTTATGTACAGTGTACGCCGGATAACGGTCACGTGTGGGCTGGTTCAACGAATCCCGATGGCTCATGGGAAGAGTTTACAGTTCGTTCCGTGTCAAACGGCGATATTTACCTTGTTGCGACAAGTAACGGAAGACGTGTGAAAACAAATGGCGAATGGGTAGCTACGGCTTCGCTTGCAAATGAAGGAAATGTTGACCTGAACGCTTGCCTTCGTATCTATAGAAACGACGCAACCGGTGCATTTGTCTTCCGTGTTCGTTCTACGGGGAAATATATCTATGCCACCAGTAACGAATGGCATGAACTTTTTGCGAACGGTCCGCAACCCGGTAACTGGGAGCCTTTTGAGATTCGTATTCGCCCACAGTATACAACATCGTCTGTCTTAGACAACGGGTATTACAGAATCAAGCCCAAAAGCACAGAAAGAAGTCTGTTCCAAGGCGGCGGCTCAGATAATGGCGGAGCAGTTTATCTGTGGGATTGGGATAAAAACAATATTGCGCCACGTACATGGTACTTTGAACGGCAATCAGACGGCACCTATAAAGTTACGAATCAATTCAGCGGAAAAGCGCTCGAAATCGGTGGCATCAATATAACCAACGGAGCACCCGCACAGCAATGGACGTATGCCGACGCGAAACAAATGAAGTGGTATGTGATTAATACGGGTAGCGGATATTTTAAGTTAATCAATCAGTTGTCAGGCAGTGCATTGGATATTCGAGGAGGCAATACCGCCAACGGCACCGCTGTTCAGCAACACATAGACAACGGCACCGACGCCCAGCGTTTCGAGCTTGTCCGCCAAGATTTTAGCGTTACCTACAATGCCAACGGCGGCAGTGGCATACCCGCCGCACAGACCAAGTGGCGCGACATTTCTCTTGCCCTCAGCACTACCCGCCCGACCCGTTCCGGCTATGACTTCCTCGGCTGGTCAACCAGTTCCACCGCCACAAGCGCAACCTACCAGCCGGGTGCGGCCTACACTGGCAACGCTAATCTGATACTTTACGCGGTGTGGAAGTCAACCGTGCCGCCCACGCAATATACCGTAACCTATGACTACGCAGAAAACGGCGGTACGAGCGCGACTAAAACCACAGCTTCGCTCGTTGACGGCGCGGCGGTTGATCTCACGCCGACAGCCACGAAAGCTGGTTGGTCGTTTGCGGGTTGGAACACCGATCCTGATGCCACTACGAAGCTTTCATCTCTCACCATCAATAAAAGCAATGTGACGCTCTACGCAATTTACTACAAAACAGTACCCACTGTATTTCGCTCTGCCCACACCTTGCTCAGCTTGGCATACGGAGCTACAGTTTACAATAAGGCAACCAGTGCCGTTGTTATCCCACCTGACATCATAAATGAGCATCCCGGATGGACTCCTGTGGGCTGGACTACTGAAACAGAACCCGGTGTAGGCCCAGCACCTGAGATTACGTTCAGCTTAGGGGGAAACGAAGTATATTATGGGCTGTATAAACGCGAAGTCACGCTTACCTATAACACCGACGGCGGCACACCTGTCACCGCCCAAACTGGCGAACAAAAAGTCAACAGCTACGACTTGAATACTATCGCTGCTCCAGAGTTTGAACTTGCCGCCGTGCCGATAAAAGAAGGCTACGACTTCCTGTGGTGGGAAACACCTGCGGGTGATGTTGTTGTCCCCGGCGACCGGATTACCGTATCCGCAGACACGACCCTAAAAGCCATTTGGCGCGAGATACCGCCGATGATGTATCTTGTCAGCTACAGCGCGGACGGGGCGTATGATGTACCAACTCCGCAAACCAAAACCGAGGGACAAGCTCTCAAGTTGACGGAGGCTATTCCCGTCCGCTACGGGTATACTTTCAAGGGTTGGGTGGAGAGTGAAACGGCTACCAGCGCGGATTACCAACCCGGCGGGAATTTTACAAAAGACGAGAGCGTCACCCTGTACGCTGTTTGGCAAGCGAACACCTATTCCGTCCGCTATAACGCCAACGGCGGCAACGGGACAATGGCTAACTCTGTGCATACCTACGATACGACAAAAGCCTTGACCGCCAACGCTTTCAGTAAATCCGGCTACACTTTCGCGGGCTGGGCGTATGATCCGGACGGCGAGGTAGCGTTCACGAACGGCGAAAGCGTAAATTGCCTTTCCATCATGAACGGCGCGGTGATTGACCTCTACGCCGTATGGCAAGCAACAGCCCCAACCACTTATTCGCTAACCGTCAACGGCGGATTCGGTTCCGGAAATTATGCCACCGGAGCAACCGTTACTATCACGGCGGGTACTGCGCCCAACGGTAAAGTGTTCGACAAGTGGACGGCAACAGCCGGAACGCTGGCAAACGAAAACAGTGCCACGACCACATTTACCATGCCCGCGGGTGCGGCAACAGTTACAGCGAATTACAAAAATATTCCAGATTCCGTCAAATACATCTTTTCCACCAAATACGAAGCCACGCCGCTGAACTGGGTTTTATTCTTCGTGTTGTTTGGGTGGATATGGATGTGGTTTGCATAAAATCGGACAAGCAGTAACAGAACGCGGACGCGCCTTTATCGGTGCGTCCGCTTCTTTTATCCCCACCGCCAAGCGATGCCGGAACAAAGCCCGCCATACTGCTGCGTAAAATCCGCAAGCACCAAACCGCTCGCGTCAGCCTGTAGGGTATTCTTTTCGTCCGGCTCGCCGGGACGCTCCGTGAAAGACAGCTTGTCATAGCACCAAATAACGGCGGGAAGCTCGCCCTCAAAACGAACGCTCTGGCGGTAAATCAGCGTGGGCGTCGTCTGAATCTGCCCGGCGTAATCTATGTTTTTCGTCAGTTCTTTTTCGTCTCTGTTTTCTTCGTCCACAACCTCCCTGAAAGAGAACTTGTGGGTCTGTCCGCGATTCAGCGGGTGCGGGAAATAGCAGGTGTGGAGCGCACCGCCGCTGACATATTTAGTATCTATTCGTGTCCCGTCAATGAGAATAAGGCGGCTCATGGCATTACTGTGGTAGGCAAACCCCTTCGCCCCGTCAACCAACGAGAGGATTTTCCTGCCTTGAACATGTTCCACAAAACGCCGTTCGCGTATGAGAGTTTGTACGGTCATGGACTCCATCAAAAAGCCGCCGTGAGGCATGGGCAGTTCTGCCGAAACGGGCGCCCCGGCGTAAAAAGCTGTGAGCAGACGGATCGCCAGCTCGTCAATCGCGCTGTTTTCCCAATCGGTCAGCGTGTCATATTTTCTGTTTACCGTTTCGCCGTATATCTCGCGGCGGATTCGCAGGTCTCCCGTACCCTCATAGCCCTCGGTCAAACCATAAGCCGCCAGCAACGCCTGTGCTCCCTGCTGATCCGGCAGGGATTCGATGGCGGAGATGAAACGGGCGCGGATGGTTTCAAATAGCTGTTGTTCGCCGCCAATGGCTTCGACCAAGGCAGTGGCTTTGTATACCCGCGCCGGACGGAAGCCCGATCCTTTGCGTAAATACACAAGATCGTCCACCAAGCCTTCTTTTTCGAAATGAAAGGCGCGTTTCAAGACAAGCCCCCCCTAAATAACTACCAAGAGTATACCACAAATCAGCCGCCCCTGTCTATCTGAAGTTTTTCCGATTCCTCTGATTTTTCCGATTTCGTTCCGTTTTTCACACAAGATATTGATTTAATGCTATGCTATCCCCGTCGACAAAGCCCGCGGGCAAATCTTACAACTTGGAGGTATTCGTCTATGAACAGCACTATAATCCGCTACACCGGCGGAAGCACGGGACTCTCATCCTATTCAGATAGCCAAAGCTACGGACTGTCGGAATACAGCGGCAATTTCACGCAAGCTCTCAGTATGACCACCCTGCACGAGCAAGGTCGCGCCTTACTTGCCAGCAACGCCCTCGAAGCCATCGGCGCGTTGTCGGCTATTGAAACTAACTTGTGCCAAATAGCTCCGTCGGGCGCACATCGCTACAAAGCCATCTGCGACAGCTGCGCGATAGCGATGTGCGGCATCATCGCAAACTGGTAATGCCATGAAATTATTTCTTTTTCTCCTCGTAGGGGCAGTGGTTTTGACGGCGGTTCTGGCCGTGTATTTCTACCGTCGCAAGCAAGCCGCCGAACGACAGGCACAGAAAAGCAACGCCCTGTTGTCCGACTTCATGGCGATGGATTTCATGCTAAAAAACTCCGCCTTTGAAAGCTACAAACAAATGCTCCGCAACCCGAACCCACGCCCGGAGCCGCCTCCTTTTGAACTGTCGTGGGAAGAACTGCACGGCAATCGCCGCCGGTTCTGACCGCAAACCGCTTACCCCTGTCCGACCCCTGTAAGCTTTACAACGGCGTGTATTGTGTTCTCCTAAATATGGCGTTATACCTGTTGGCGGCTGTCCAATCGCTCTAAATCTCGTTTTAACAAAACATTGTGGTACAGCCGTCAACGGGATACGCTCATGGCATAACACGTAACGCCGTTTTCGGCAAGGAGGGCGATATGCCACAACACAAGAAATACAAAACAATTTTAGCCGATCCGCCGTGGGACATCAACCAGCGGGGCAACTATGGGGCGATCAATCACTACGACCTGATGAGCCTTGAGCGTATCAAAGGCTTGCCCGTCAAGGATTTAGCGGAGGACAACGCCCACTGCTGGCTGTTCGTAACAAACGCCGCTCTAAAAAGTGGTTTTGACGTATTGGAAGCATGGGGCTTTACACCTCGCTCGGTTTTCACATGGGTGAAGCCGCGCATGGGATTAGGGGTCTATCTCCGAAACGCTACGGAGCAACTGTTGTTCGGAACGCGCGGCAAGGCTCCCGTCAAGTTTCACGCGCAACCCAACTGGGGATTTTATCCAACGCAGGATCACAGCCATAAGCCGGAAGAAATATATGACGTAATTGAACGCGTGTCGCCGGGACCATATCTGGAGCTTTTCGCAAGACGTAAGCGTAAAGGCTGGAGTTCATGGGGAAACGAAATTAAAAGCGACATCGACATCCCCGGCTACCCCGTGCCCGATTCCCCCGCGACCCGAAAGGCAGGTGAACATGAGTAATGAAAGAAACGATCTGGACGTGGGTCATCGGTTTTTTCGTGGCGGCGTTTTTGCTGTACTTGGGCGCGCGGCTTATCTCGCGTGTTTGGCGGATCCTGCTGATTGCCGCCGTCATTGTCCTCGCTGTCGTGATTTACCTCCGCTTCCGCAAGGGCAAACCGAAATATTAGGGGGCGAGCCATGTTAGAACGGCATTTTGATAACCTCACTTGGCACGAGGTCAGTTGGCAACGCCCCTTCGACATCGAAGCCATACAGGAGATGTTAGTCCATGTAGCAGGGCTGAACACGCGCGGGGCTATTATCTGGGAGATTCGCGGCAACTGTGAGCGGATACGCTATTTGCTCGGCACGGAAAAATGCCACGGCAGTAAAATCCGGCAAGCGATATTACCGCATGGAAAGATCCAGTTTCACAACCCCACGGACGAACGCACCGCCATAACTGCCGCCGCCACTCTTAAAATCTCTAAACCGACTCTTGCCCTGCAAAATAACAGCACCCTGTCGGTGATCCGGGCGGCGTTGGCGGCCATCCATCAGGCTAAGGCAAGTGAAGAGGTTGTGTTACAAATCGTGCTCGGCCCGTCCTACACGCCCGCGCCCTTACCGCACGACTTACCCGACCCGCACGCCTCATGGCTGAACATGACACTCGGCAACGTCAGCCCCGCCTCACCCGAAAGCCGCGCCGCCGTAAAAGACAAAATTACTCATCACGGATTCGGCTGTGTGATCCGACTCGGTGTGACGGCGACTACTCCGGCGGCGGTCGGGGCGCGGATGAATAGTATGCTTGCGGCTCTCAGGATTTTGGAAAGCGTCGGAGTACGGTTCACTACCGCGACAGATAAGCCCGGCAAGCTAAATGAAGCGCATATTCCGTGGTGTTTTCCCTTGCGGTTATCTGTGAAGGAACTGGCCAATTTTCTGTTATTGCCCATCGGTGAGGAGGATTTACCCGGCACGCCGGGACTGCATCCTAAACTTCTACTGCCGCCGGACTTTTACCGTTCGCCCGCGGGCGTCGCCCAAAACCGTATTTTCGCCGCGGCGATGGACGGCAAGACCCGCCTCAGTATTTCGCCGCTGGACAGCCTGGAGCATACGCACATCTTAGGCGGCACGGGAAGCGGAAAATCTACAGTCATGCTCCACTTGATCCTCGCGGACATCTCCGCCGGGCGCGGCGTGCTGGTCATCGACCCGAAAGCCGACCTCGTCAACGACATCCTAGCCCGTATCCCGGAAGAACGCGACGGCGACGTCGTAGTCCTCGACCCCTCCGATGCCTGTCCCGTGGGCTTTAATCCATTGTCCTACAAGGCTTCACCGACCCTTGTCGCGGACGCTGTTTTATCCGTGTTTAAGGAAGTGTTTTCGGAAAACTGGGGTATCCGTTCACAGGATGTGTTATCTGCCGCCCTGCTAACGTTGGCGCAATGTGAAAGCTCGTCCCTGTTATGGCTTCCGGCATTGCTTACGGACGCGGCGTTCCGGCGTAAAATTACGGCGCGGATCAGCGACCGCATTGGATTAGAGCCGTTTTGGACGGCGTTTGAAGCTATGAAAGACACAGAGCGGCGTATGGAAATAGCCCCGGTGTTGAACAAAATCCGGCAGTTTCTTTTACGTCCCGGCTTGCGGAATGTTTTAGGACAGTCACAGCCGAAGTTCGACCTTGCGGATTTGTTCAGCAAGCGAAAGATTGTACTGGTTCCGTTAAACAAGGGTGTTATTGGAAGTGAAAGCGCGCGGTTACTGGGTTCGCTTGTCGTAGGTATGACTTGGACATTGGCTCTGTCCCGCGCCAGCTTGCCATCGGAACAGCGTCACCTCGTCTCTGTTTACATTGACGAATTGCAGGACTATCTTTCTTTACCGACGGATTTTTCTGACGCGCTCGCGCAGGCGCGAGGGCTGGGTGTCGGGCTGACCCTCGCCCATCAGTTCCGCGAACAACTCCCGCCGGACATCCGCGCCGGAGTGGATGCGAACGCCCGCAATTTAAGATTGTGTTCGGTCTGAACGCCGCCGGCGCCAAAAGCATGACGGCGATGGCTCCCGAACTGGAAGCCGTGGATTTTATGACCTTACCCCGTTATTCCGTCTACTCCACGTTTCAATCCGGCGGCAAAAGCGTCGGCTGGGTACAAGGGAGAACCTTGCCCGCTCCGATTCCCACACGGCAAGCCGTGGAGCTAAAGGCAAAATCTATGGCTACCTACGGCAAGCCCACGGAGGAAATCGAGGCGGAATATATGCAACAATTGGGTCATGCGGCGGCGGCAAATCCAGTCACAGAACAGGACGAACCGGCACAGTCAAGCGTTATTCCCACCCCTGTCGGGCGGCGTAAAAAAGACCCGCCGGATGACCGACCGCCCGACCCATCGGGCGACCAACCGCCTGCCTGAATCAAACCGCCAAAGCCTTATACACCGCCGATCCGACACCCAATATTCACTTTAAGGGATATGACTCCTACCGGAACCCTCGACGGTTCCGGCAGGGCGAATCCCGCACCTTAAAAACCACCGCGAAAGGAGCATAACTGACATGAACGATTTTAATGACAATTCAGATAACTTTAATAACTTTAACATTTCTAATAACAAATACCACGTTGAAACGCCGGAGGAGACAGCCGCACGGGTGTCCCGCAAGCAGCTGGAGAACTTCGCCGTCGACCTGCACGGGCGCGACCAAGCCATCTTAAACACGCTGTATAACAGCCGCCTGATGACCTCCGGGCAGATTTCCCGGCAGCACTTCGAGCCTGACCACGCCAACCCGAACGCCGCCCAGCGCGCCGCCAACCGTACCATGAACCGTCTGCAAAACCACGGACTCATTACCTCGCTGAACCGCAAGGTCGGCGGCATAAGCGGCGGCTCCGCCGGGTTCGTGTGGGAGCTAACCCAACCGGGGACGCGCCTTGTGAATCTCGGTTTGGACGACCAATCCCGCAAGCGCAACTTCGAGCCGTCCCAGCATTTTATTAAACATACTCTCGGCGTGTCGGAGCTAAATGTACAGCTATTGGGGATAGACGACATCGGCGTGGTGAACGTCCAGTTTGAGCCGAACTGTTGGCGGACGTATCACGGCAGCACCCTGAAGCCTGATTTGTACGCCGTGACTTCTGACGGGGAGTATGAGGACTCGTGGTTTTTTGAGCTTGACCTCGCCACGGAAGCGCCCTCACGCATTGTTTCCAAATGCGAACAATACCAAGATTATTACCGTTCCGGCATCGAGCAGAGCGACTACGGCGTATTCCCGGCGGTGGTGTGGATCGTGCCGGATTCCAAACGCAAAGCCAGTTTACAAAGCCATGTCGCCCAAAACGCCGCCCTTTTAAACAATGACATCTTTGTATTCATCCTGCCCGATGAACTGGAGCCGCTGATCCGGAGAGGGGCGGGGCAATGAGGAACAACAACCATCCCAGTAAATGTCGCAATTGCGGTAAGCCCCTGCCGCACGGCAACAAAACACGCAAGAAGCCGTTTTGTTCGAACCATTGCCGGAAAAGCTGGTGGAATAACCAGCGGGGTGATACGGAGCTTTACCCTAACCCCGATTACAACGATACCACAGCTGCCTGTCTTTACTGCGGGCGGGAGTTCCCGGCGCATAGCCGACGGCAACGGTATTGTTCGGTGGAGTGTCAGAAAAAAGACAGTGGGAAGATGAAAGCATAACGCGTCAGTGGGAAGGGGGCGGCACCCTGTCTCCTTCCCGTTTCAAGGGCTATTTGCATGAAAGCGGCTCTGCCAATCACAGCCAAAAAGCAACGCACCTTGTATTGCAAGTTTATATAGCAACGTTAATCTCAAAAAGGAATTTAATATGTTTGGAAAACACAATAACATCAATGAAAAAAAGACCTATGAAAACGCACTTGAAGTCATCGAAACTTTTCTCGACCGCATTAGCAAGGGGACAGAAGCCTATCCGGGTATCTTGGAACATCTGCGAGATCATGTGGACACAACCGAAAAAGCGATAGAGGGGCTTCGTTTCGTGCAGAACGGTATGCGGTCTTTGATTTACCAAACCTTTAACTTTAACCAACATCTCGAACAGTCCATACAGGATTTAGAGAAAAAGCCGCAATAAACATTAAAATACAACCCTTTTTGCTTTTTGACCGCTGATCCCGCAGGGTGCGCTTTCATGCAACCAGCCCTTGAAACTTTTACCCATACCATATTACTAATTACCCCAACCCCGAAAGGAGGCTCCTTATGACCTACAACCAAAACAACGAAAAATATAAATCTGCCTTTCAAGGCATACCCTTTGAAGCGAAACAATTAGGCGGTGCGACAGCCGCTTCCCGAAACGGTCGGCGTATGGAATCGCACAACGTAAAATTACGCCCCGTATTCCGCAATCCTCCGGATTTAGCGCGTATCGGGCGCGCTTTGATAGAAATGGCCATGAATGAATCCAGCGACCAAAAACCCGCCAAAAAATAGCCCAAACTTTGTCATAGCCGACAATTGCTTTTCTTGCCAATCGGAGTTAAAATCTGACGTGGCGAAAGAGCCGGAAAGGAGGAGCATTATGGAAAATGTTTTAAGCCCGGCATATACCCAATCTCTTGACTTAGGGGCGCTATTTACCCCGAAGGTCGCTATTTCTTATCTCCGGGTTTCGACCCGAAAGCAAGCCCAGCGCGGCGGCGGGGATGATGAGGGTTATTCTATCCCCGCCCAGCGGGAAGCGAATAAGAAAAAGGCGATGGAGCTTGGCGCGGTTATCGTAAAAGAATTTATCGACAGGGGCGCGTCAGCCAAAGTAATTGACCGAAAATATATGCAGGATATGCTGGATTACGTCCGCAATTACGAGGGGAAGATTGATTTTTGTATCATCCACAAAGTAGACCGCCTTGCCCGCAACCGTTTTGATGATGGCGATATTACCCGTCTCCTGCAAGAGCACGGCATCAGGTTGGTTTCGACGACAGAGAGCATTGACGAAACTCCGTCCGGAATGCTTCTGCACGGCATTTTAGCGACTGTTGCAGAATTTACCTCACGCAACCTTTCTACAGAAGCACTGAAAGGCATGAAGAAGAAAGTCGGTTTTGGCGGTACGGTGAGCAAAGCCCCGTTGGGCTACATCAACGTACATAAAGTGGACGAATTGGGGCGTGAATACCGAACGGTGGAGCTGGACGAAGAACGCGCCCCATTTGTCCGGCAAGCCTTCGAGCTATACGCCACTGGCGAATGGACAGTCAATGATCTTGCGGCGCACCTTGCCCTGCGCGGTTTTGATACCCGCGCTACGCCGAAAATTCCATCAAAGCCTATGGATAAGGGGGCTTTGAATAAGCTTCTTGTAAATCCCTACTATACCGGGCAAGTCCTCTTTCATGGCGCGCTTTTCCCCGGCAGACATGAGTCGCTGGTGGATACGGAAACGTGGCAGAAGGTGCAGGATATTTTAACAAGCCATATCAACGGCGAACGAACCCGCCAGCATCCGCATTTCCTCAAAAGTTCCGTTTATTGCGGTTCGTGCGGCGAACGGTTGCTGATCCAATACGCTAAATCCCGCTCCGGCATCCGCTATCCTTATTTTTCCTGCGCGGGGCGACATGGGCGGCGCAATGACTGCAAGCAAAAATCCATCCTGATAGAGCAAGTAGAAAGGCAGGTTGAGGTATTGTATGACACCATATCTTTTTCGCCGGAATTTAGGAAAGAGCTGGAAACGTGGCTTCATACTGAAATCCAAAAGACCTCCGACAAGTTTGAGAGCGAACGGCAGGAACTGGAGCGCGAAAAAGATAAACTGGAGCGCAAACAACGTAAATTGCTTGAAGCCCATTATGCGGACGCTATCCCCATCCATCTTCTAAAGGAAGAACAGACCGCTATAGCCGACGCTGTTTCTGCAATTGACCGCCAACTACAATTGCATACTACGCGCTTTTGCGAAACGAGCAAGCGGCTTAATAGCTCACTGATAATTATGGAGGACTGCGGGGAAACCTATCGAACCGCGCCTGATCATATTAAGCGGGCATTTAATCAGGCTCTATTTGAGAAAATCTATGTTACCCCCGATGATAATGGGGCTTGCGAGGTTAAGCCGCTCTTTGCCGAACCCTATGGGCTTATTTTCGGGCAGGAAGCCGCCAGCGAAGCCGAAACGGAAGCAGAGCCGGAAACGAAAAGCCCCGCGAATCTGCGGAGCCTAAGCGAGCTTTCCCGCCAGTTTAATCAATGGCGAAACCGCCGCTCATATTTTTTTGGCGGCGGTTTCAGTAACAGACTTTTGGTGGGCCATCAGGGACTCGAACCCCGGACCGACCGGTTATGAGCCGGGAGCTCTAACCAACTGAGCTAATGGCCCCCACCTATTTTGCTAACCGAATGTTAGCCGAAGACGTAATCCCATCGCATATCCGCATGAGCGGCTTTGAAATGGGGCTGTCTGCCATGCCAACCAAACGCGAATCTATTTTATCAGATACTTTGAGCCATGTCAAGCCCTATTATAATTTTATTCTTAATCTAAAACGGTCATTTTCGCTTGCGTTTTCGTAACGCGTATGGTATAGTATTAAAAGTGAAATATTGGGATCAAATTGCGGCGTTATACAGGGATAAGCAGATTTCTTTTTATCGTTAAAAAGAGGGGAGAATAACATGGAAAAAAGGGAGAACTGGGTCGAAACCTGGGGCATGGCGCATGTGCACCTGTCCCTGATGTCGTTTTTATCGCGGAAGCGTACTCTTCGTCTCGTATTCAATTCCGCCATATCCGGCAAACGTGTCAGAATACGTCTTTGCAACCAATACTCGGGTAGCGCCGTCGTCCTGGGACGCGCAAATGCCGCGCTGTGCGGCAGGAACGGTAAAATAAGCGATGCCCAAAGCGTCAGGCAAATCACTTGGGGAGGCCAAAAAGGATTGACTCTGAGGCCCGGCGAAAAGGCTGTTTCGGACGAAACGGATCTCACGGTCCCGGCCGGCGCGTACATGTGCCTAGACCTGTATGTCGAAAAAGGCAGGCTGAAAAGCGGCAACTGCCTGAATAATGTCCGGCTTTTATGCGCACCGGGCAACCTGTCCGGGAACCCCGTGATACGAAACAAAAAAAGAATCCGGGATCTTATCATATCCATAGCCGGCAAGCTGCTGGGGCTTGCGCTGCACAGTCCGATACCTTTGTTTCAGGCGGCGGAGTTTCTAAACGATGACGGGGCTTCCTCCATAGAATGCTTCGGCGATTCGCTCACGCAGCAGGGCTTTTGGACAAATCCTTTTGAGGAGAAAATCCGCGCCCTGTACCCGGGGCGTTATTCCGTCATCAACAAAGGAATCGGCGGCAACCGAATTCTGCGCGATACGGGGAAACGCTTTCCGTTGCGCGGCTTTTTTGGAACAAAAGCCCTGGAGCGCGTACAGGACGACATTTTTGCTTTCGATGGGATCAGCCACGTAATTTTCTGCATGGGTATCAACGATTTTTTCCAGCCGGGGACTATCGCCGCGCATAAAAATGAATATGTCACGGCGGAAGAGATCGCGGCCGGAGCCGGGAAGCTGGCGGCCATGTTCCGCGATCGGGGGATGACCCTTGTCGGGCTGAATTACATACCTGTAGGGATGTCCAGGGACGCGACTTCGGGAAAAAACGCCCTGCTGGCTCAACTGAACGAATGGTTTCAGGACTGCGGCGCGTTTGATTTCAGCTTCGATATATACAGCGCCTTTGTGTCGCCTGAAAACGCCGATCTGCCCGTTGCCTCCTATTTGGGGAATGACAGGCTGCATCCAAACGGCGACGGCGGGCGGGCAATCGCGGAAGCGATAGATTGCAACGTTTTCGGATAATTGATCAAACAAACAAGGATCGCGGTTGAGCAAATCCACTCGGCCGCGATTTCCCTGTTTTTTTTATTCCCGTATAATCAAATCGTTTTCAAGCGGTTTGATTACATTTTTCTAATTTCAGTTTGGAATGACAAGATTGACATTATTCCGAATTGTGGTATAATATGATATAAACAATGTTAACAGCTTAGGGGTTTTGCATTTGATTGCGGTCGGGGATGGAACCCCTGACCCTATAGAAAACGCGGCTTTGTAGGGTGCGGCTTCCATGCCGCACCGCTTACGTTGTTGATATTGCTGCAATTGGTAACATACATTCGGGAGAAGAAACATGAACAGATACATAAACTGCATCGTGCACCAGACAAGCTGCGGCAACCTGCTCATTGGCGGAGACTCCGCCGGGCTGTTCGACTGCGGTATGCTTTTCTGCGCGGAGGAAACCATAGCGAAGGTCAAACGTCATTTGGCCGGGCGGCCGCTCGACTATATTTTCGCGTCGCACACGCACTACGACCACATAGGCGCGCTTCCCGCGTTTCGGGCGCAGTGGCCGTTGCTTAAACTGGTCACGTGCGCTGTGGGTGAAGCGATTCTTTTGAAAGATACGCCGCGCCGTGTCATACGTGAGCTGTCGGTGACGGCGGCGGAGAGGTTCGCGCCCGGTATAGAGGTGCCCGACTATGACGACGATGCCTTTCACGCGGACGTTGCCGTCAAAGAGGGCGACGCGATATCCCTTGGCGGGTTGACGGTTGAGGTAGTCGAGACTCCCGGACACACGCGTGACTCACTGAGCTGGTTCATACGGGAGCTTGGCCTGCTGATCCTCAGCGAAACGACCGGCGTGCTTAAACCGGACGGAAAGCTTTACACGTCGTACCTGACGGGCTTTGGCGACACGATGCGATCAATAGAGAAGTGCCGGAATGTGACGTATAAACATTTGTCGCTGCCGCACATGGGAATCATCAGTCCTGAGCGGGCGGAGAGCTTTTTTGACAGGGCGGCGCGGACGGCGGCGGAATGCCGCGATTTCATTCTGGAGCTGTATCGCGGCGGCGCGGGTGAGGACGCCATCGTGGAGCGTTACGCGGACAAATACGCGGACAAAACGCTGGCGAAAATGCAGCCGATGGAGGCCTTTTGGATCAACGCCAAAGCGACCGTCGCGTGTACGTTGCGCGAATTTCCCGCCGACAATAACAGTACAGGACGGTGACTTTATGGATATTGGAATCGTATCACGGACCTACAACCGCTCCGTAGAGGAAACGGCGCGGGCTATAGCGGAGAACGGTTTTCGCTGGACTGAGTTGTGCCTAAGCAGCAGTGACGCGGATTACTGGCGTTACAACGCAAGGGGCGATATATCGGGACTGACCGACAGCCGCATGACGGAGATCATCAGCGTTTACCGCAAGCACGGCGTCGAGGTCACGTCGCTGGGGTGCTTTACGAACCTGCTTGAGCCGGACGATGAACAACGCGGCCAAAACATAGACTATTTCATCCGTCATATGCGGTGGGCGGCGCAAAACGGCGTCCCCTCCGTCGCCACCGAATGCGGGTTTGTCCCCGGCCGGCGCGGTATCCAGGCGGACACCTATGAGCAGGACTTCGCGCGGATTTTAGACAGCGTAAAAATCCTGGCCGAGACAGGCGAGCAGCTTGGCGTTGACGTCTGCCTTGAACCCTGCGTCATCGATGTTATCCCCAGCGCGAAGCGGATGCGTGACTTCATCGGGCAGGTCGGCTCAAACCGCGTCCGCGTGCTGCTCGACCCGGCGAACCTCATTGCCAACAGCTCCGAGGAGGATATGTTCCGCTATCTCGCGCCGTACATCGCCTACTTTCACGGCAAGGACCGCAAGGTAAACGACTGCTACGGACGTGCCGTAGGCGACGGGGACATCGACTGGCCGCTGTTTTTGTCGCTGTACCATGAATATACGCAGGGGCTGCCGTTTATACTCGAGTATGTTACGCCGGAGAATTGCGTTGATATCAAACAGCGCGTGCTGGCGTTTGATAAACAGGTTAAGAGGAGCATGTAAAAAAATGATCATTGTCAGCCACCCCTTCACATCCCCCGCGTTCAATTTAGCGGCGGAGGAATATTTTTTGTGCCGCCGCCGCGAAAACGCCGTCATGCTGTGGCGCAACGAGCCGTCGATCATCATCGGGCGCAACCAAAACGCCTATGCCGAGCTTGATATGGACTACGTAAAAGCCAACGGCATCAAGGTCATACGGCGGCTGACGGGCGGCGGCGCGGTGTTTCACGATCTTGGGAACCTGAACTTTACGACGATCAAAAACGGCGGGGAGGGGCTGGCCGATTTTCAGCGGGCGCTGGAGCCTGTCATCGGGTATCTGCGCTCCCTTGGCCTGAACGCCGAATTTTCCGGGCGCAACGACATCCTGCTCGACGGCATGAAAATTTCCGGCAGCGCGCAGGTCAATGAGCGCGGCAGGGTCATGCTGCACGGGACGCTACTGTTCGCGGCCGCGCTGGACACGCTGTCGGCGGCGCTTAAACCGAATCCCTTGAAGCTGAAAGCCAAGGGCATCAAGTCGGTCAGAAGCCGCGTGACGAACATCAGCGCCCATCTTGAGAAGCCCATGAGCGTGGCGGATTTTACGGCCGGCCTTTATGACTGGTTCAGAACCGGGGGCGGATTTGAGCCGTATGATTTGACGCGGGAGGATATCGCGGAGATTGAAGAGCTTGTGCGGGAGAAGTACGGCGCTTTCGCGTGGAATATCGGAAGCGCCCCGCCGTATGAGCTTGAGAAGTCGGCCCTGTTTCCCGGCGGGATCGTCACGGCGAACTTCCGCGTCAAAAACGGGCGCGTCGAGCGGGTAAGGCTGTACGGCGATTTCTTTGGGGCGCGGCCTGTTTCGGAGCTGGAGGAGCGGCTTGCGGGCGTCACGTATGAGCAGGGGGAGGTCGCCCGGGCGCTTGTGGAAGCAGGGGTTGAGGAATATATGGCGGGCGTCGCGGCGGAGGGGCTGGCGGAGATATTTTTTTAGAATAACAGGCATTACACAGGAAAGTAAAGGAGGTCATCATATGCTGCGTATTTCAGTGGAGGGAAATCGCTTTCAGGATCCACAGGGGCGCGAGCGGATTTTTCACGGGCTGAATTTGAAAGCCGGCAACGAGCCGGAAAAGCATCTCGGCTGGCTGGACGAGAACTTCTTCCGCCGTAGCGCGGAGCTTGGCTTTTGGCTGCTGCGGCTTGGGATTTGCTGGGAAAGCTTTGAGCCGGAAAAGGGGCGTTACAACGAGGCGCTGCTGCGAAAGGTGGACGAAATTTTTGCTTTGGCCGAAAAATTCGGCGTGTATATTTTTCTGGACATGCATCAGGACCTGTACGCCTCGTTTCAAATCGGCAACGGCAACGGCGCGCCTGACTGGGCTTGCATCTCTGACGGCTATAAACGCAAAAAAACCCGCTTTGTCTGGGCAGAGGGCTATTTCTGGAGCAAGGCGGTGCATCGCTGCTTCGATCATTTTTGGGCGAACACGCCGGTGTACGGCAAGGGCTTGCAGGAGCATTTTACCGAGGTCTGGCAAATGCTTGCCCGCAGATACGGCGAAAAGCCCGCGCTGCTTGGCTTTGATATACTCAACGAGCCGTTTCCCGGAACGCCGGGAGGAAAGATTTTCCGCAAGCTGATCGCAAAGCTTGCGCAGGTCTGCTTTGTCAGCCCCAAGGTACGTAGAGTCAAATTCCTGAAAACTGTGACGAACAAGGAAACACGGGGTTACACCTTGGATGTTATTACCCCCGAGGTTCTTTATAAGGTTGTAAAGGGCGGCGCGGCGGAGAAAATCCTGCGCAAATTTTATGACGGGCAATACAGCCCTTTCATCGCAAAAGTGACCAAAGCGATACGCGAGATCACCCCAAACGGCGTCATTTTTGTAGAGCAATGTTATTGGAGCAACATTGCCGTGCCGTTTTCGATGACCTTGCCCCAAGGCGAGGACATTTGCTATTCCCCTCACGGCTACGACTTTACGGTAGACACCCCGGGCTATGCTTTCGCCAATAACGAGCGGGTCGGCGCCATTTTTGCCGAGAACCGCCGCGCGCAGCTGCAGCTCGACGTGCCTGTTGTGGTAGGAGAGTGGGGCGGAGGAGGCGAAGGGGAGAGCTTCTTTCCCCATATCGAATATCTTATGAACCTGTTTGATTCCTACAACTGGTCGAACGCCTACTTTACCTATGGCGACGGTTTTTTTGACCGGCCGATTATCAGGGTGATCTCCCGTCCCTATCCGATTGCTGTGAACGGCAGGATAGATTCTTTCTTTGTTGATACAAAAAACAAGATTTTTACATTAGAATATACTCCGGGAGAAAAAGCTCATCCTACGGAAATCTATTTGCCCAATGGATTCAGAAGCGCGGAAGCGGGAGACGGCGCTGAATTTTGCCAAAGAGGCAACATACTGTCGGTGACTACAAAGGCAAATAAAATTGTTGTTTATTATAATTAAAATATTCATGAGGTGACTTGCTGTGAAAACCAAACAATTCAAGGCCGAATCAAAAAGGCTGCTGGACATGATGATCAACTCCATCTACACGCACAAGGAAATCTTCCTGCGCGAGCTGATCTCAAACGCCAGCGACGCGATGGACAAGCTTTACTACCACTCCCTGCAAAACGGCACGGGGGGGATGAACCGCGGAGACTTCCAAATCAGGATCGGCATCGACAGCGGCAGCCGCACCTTGACCATATCCGACAACGGCTGCGGCATGACCAGGGATGAGCTTGAAGACAATCTTGGCACCATCGCGAAAAGCGGCTCGCTGGAGTTCAAGCGGGCCATACCGGACGAGTCCGAAGCGGAACAGGCCGGCAACGTGGACATCATCGGCCAGTTCGGCGTGGGCTTTTATTCGGCGTTCATGGTGAGCGACGAGGTCACGGTAGAGAGCAAAGCAAGCGGCCAAAATGAAGCATTTCGCTGGAAATCAAAGGGGGCGGAGGGCTATACCGTCGAGCCGTGCGAAAAGGAAAGCCACGGCACGACAGTCATCCTCAAGGTCAAGGAGAAGACCGACGACGAGGATTACGACGAGTTCCTTGACGCGTACAGGATCGAATCCATCGTCAAGAAATATTCCGACTACATCCGTTACCCCATCGTCATGGATCAGGAGACGCGCAGACTGAAAGAGGACTCGGAGGACGAATACGAAACGGCCGTTGAGACAAAGACGCTCAACAGCATGACGCCGATCTGGAAAAAAAGTAAAAGCGAGGCGACGGAGGAGGAGTATCAGTCTTTCTATCAGGATAAGTTCTACGACTATGAAAAGCCCGTCCGGATCATCCGCAGCAGCGTCGAGGGACAGACGACGTACACCGCGCTGCTGTTTATTCCCAAACGCGCGCCGTACGACTACTATACGAAAGACTTCAAAAAGGGCCTCCAGCTGTACAGCAGCGGCGTGCTGATCATGGATAAATGCGAGGATCTGCTGCCCGACTGCTTCAGCTTCGTCAAGGGGCTTGTGGACAGCGAGGATCTGTCGCTGAATATATCGCGGGAAATGCTCCAGCACGACGCGCAGCTGAAGCTGATCGCCAAAAGCCTGGAGAAGAAAATCAAGGGCGAGCTTCAAAAGCTCCTGAAAGACGAGCGCGAGGTCTACGAGGAATTCTGGAAGGCGTTCGGCGCGCAGATCAAGTATGGCGTTTACGAGGGCTTCGGGGCACGAAAGGACTCACTCCTGGACCTGCTGATGTTCTGCTCGTCAGCCGAGAAAAAGCTGGTGACGTTGGAAGAATACGCCTCGCGCATGAAAGACGGGCAGACCGCCGTCTACTACGCGTGCGGTGAAACAGCCGACAAGATCGACATGCTTCCGCAGGTTGAATTGGTGAAAGACAAGGGCTTCGAGATTTTGTATTTAACCGATCATATCGACGAATTCACGGTGAAAATGCTGCGGGAATTTGACTCGAAGCCGTTCACGAATATATGCGCGGACGAGCTTGACTTAGGCTCTGACGAGGATAAAGAAGCGCTCAAGGCGCTGAACGAGTCGGGCAAAGAACTGCTTTCATTCATGCGGGAGAGCATCGGTGACGCGGTGCAGGCCGTGCGCTTCACGAACAAGCTGAAAAATCATCCCGTGTGCCTGACGAGCGAGGGCGAGGTGTCCCTTGAAATGGAGAAGGTGCTGAACGCCATGCCCATGCCGGACGACAATAAGGTCAAGGCGCGGCTGGCGCTGGAAATCAACGCGGGGCATCCTATAGCCGATAAGCTAAAAGAGATTTTTGCAGCGGACAAGGAAAAGACCGCCGCCTACGCGAAGATTTTGTACGCGCAGGCGCGGCTTATTGAGGGGCTGACGGTTGATGATCCTACGGAGCTTAGTAATCTTGTTTGCGGGCTGATGGTTTAACGACAGGGGGGATAAACTGTGAAAGTAGGCGAATTAAACGAGGGACTATCGCTGAAAGAATGGCCCTTCGTCTTGTTCGGGGAACAAATATGCCCCTGCTGCGACGGGGAACTGAAAGCCTGTAAAGAAATTGTGGGCGGAAATTTGCGGGGGCAAGACGTTACATACGGAGAGTCGTCAGTACACTATGACCGCGTCGTGAAGCACAAAAAAGCGTACCGCTGCGTTAATTGCCGACGCGTGTTTACGGTTGCGCAGCTGATAGAGAAACGGAACTAAAAAATATCAGGTATCTCCGCAACAGTCTCAACGCAAATTTCCGGCTTCTCTATCTCCGGGTAAACCCACGTCCCCGTCGTCATAACCCACACGGGCGTATACCCCGCCCTGCGCGACGCGTCCACGTCAAACAGCGGATGGTCGCCGGCGTAAATCAGCTCGTCCGGTTCTAAACCAAGCCGCCGCGCCGTCTCTAAAAACGGCTCCGGCGACGGTTTTTCCGCCCCAAATTCGCCGCTGATCAGAATCGAGTCGAAGTACGGCTCAATCCCCAGCATCCCCAGCTTCGCCCGCTGCGTCTTGCTCGAACCGTTTGTGATCAGCCCTGTTTTGTACCCTCGCGCGCGCAGCGTCTGAAGCGTCGGAACCGCGAAATCGAACGGCACGGCGACCTCACGGAAGCGCGAAAACATGTACTCCGCGTACTCGTCAAAGGTTGGCGGCGTTTTGAACATGCCCTGCGCGGCCAGGCATTTTAGGATGTGCTCCCAGCCGATGTGGACGAAATGCCTGTCGGCGTAGGACATCATGTCAAATGCGGCATCCTCTGTCACGCTGTCCGCGACGTCGAAGCGTTCGCAAAAGCCGCCCATGATCCTGCGCAGCGTGGCGTAACGGTCGAACAAGGTGTGGTCAAGGTCAAAAACGACGCCTTTTATCATGTAAAAATCCTCCTTGGAGAAATCAATATGCTTTATTTTACACTGCCCGGCAACATTCGTCAAGCTCTTTCGATCCTCGAAGCGAAAGGGTTCGAGTCCTATGCCGTCGGCGGCAGCGTGCGCGACATGCTGATGGGCAAAACGCCGAGTGACTACGATATCGCGTCGAGCGCACGGCCGCATGAGCTGGCATTGTGCTTTTCGGACTTCCGCGTGATCGAAACGGGACTCAGGCACGGCACCGTTACGGTGGTCATCGGCGGCGAAAACATTGAGATCACGACGTTTCGCGTGGACGGCGAGTACGCGGACAACCGCCATCCCGAAACGGTTTCTTTCACCGAAAGCGTCACGCTTGATCTGTCCCGCCGCGACTTTACCGTCAACGCGATGGCGTACAGCCCCGAAAAAGGGCTGGTTGACCCTTTCGGCGGGCAGCGGCACCTCGCGGAGAAAAAAATTGTCTGCGTCGGCGACCCTGACAAACGCTTCGGCGAGGACGGGCTGCGCATACTCCGCGCCCTGCGTTTCGCGTCCGTACTTGGGTTTGAGATCGGGGAAAAGACCGCCGAAAGCATCCGCGCGAACAAATCGCTTCTGAAAAACATTTCGGCGGAAAGAATATACTCGGAGTTTTGCAAGCTGCTTTGCGGCGAAAACGCGTGTGAGGTTTTGCTGGGCTTTGCAGATGTGCTCTGCGAGTTTATTCCCGAGCTTGCGTGCATGATCGGCTTCGAGCAGAAAAACCCGTACCACTGCTACGACGTGTTTACGCACACGGCCAAGGCGGTACAATCGTCAAAATCTGAAAAGACATTGCGGCTGGCCCTGTTTTTCCACGACTTCGGCAAACCCGCCGCCTGCATTTATACTGATACAGGGCAGCACTTCTACGGGCACGCGAGGATAAGCGCGGGGCTTTGCGAAAGGGTCCTGCGCCGCTTAAAGGCGGATAACAAAACGCTCAGGGCCGTGACGGAGCTTGTCTCTTTTCACGATGAGAAGCTGAAGCCGGACGAAAAAAGCATACGCAAATTCGCGGCAAAGACGTCGATCGAGTTCACCAGACAGCTTCTCAACGTCAAGCGGGCGGATACGCTTGCCCATGACCCAAAATGCTTTTACCGCCTTAAAGACTTCGATCAAATCGGCGTGCTGCTGAATAAACTTGAGGCGGAGGACGCGTGCCTGACCCTGAGAGACCTTGCGGTCAATGGGCGCGACCTCATGGATATGGGCATGGAGCAGGGGGAGGCGGTCGGCAAAACGCTGGATACGCTGTACCGCATGGTGGTTGACGGGGAGATTGAGAATGAGCGGGGGAAGCTGCTTGAGGAAGCACGGAGGATAAGCGGAAATGTGTAGGGGGCGACGCTTACATCGCCCCGTTTCCGTGGCATTGTTGCGGGGTTATTGTGGACATCGTTGAACAATGTACAACTTTCGATAATACTTATTCGCAGATGTATTCTTTCACGATTGCATCAAGTAATTGTTGCTGTCGTTTGCCTCAATCCATTCGTAAATACGATAACTTTTGTACCATTTTTGAGCGATAAAAGGGTCTTTCAACACATAACCTTCCACTTCCTCCCGAGAGTTTGCTTCAAATATCAACAAACCTTTACCGCATAAGCCGCTGCTGTTTTTTAACGGCCCGCACAAAAACAATCCCCCTTGTGAATGCAAATCCCTCAAATGTTCCACATGACCTTTCAGCAAGTCCGGTGCTAAATCGTCTTGTCGCTCGCCCTCATAAATCACAACGTATTTGACCATTTTATTACAACCCCCATTACATAAATTTTCTGCTTTTATACCATTATGATCCTAATTATACATTATTTAGCAAAAAAGGAATTATTCCCCTGCGTTACGGTTTCCGCGCTAGATACAATGTGATCTTGTCGTAAATCGTAATTTTATCCCCCGCGTCCAAAACAGCGGACCTGACGCCCTCAAAAAAACTGGTCCGATACGGCTCTTTGAGCGTGATGTGGTCGGAGTGCGTGCCGATGAAACAGATATATTCGTCGGCGGTGAACTCCCTTGTTTTGCGATACTCGCGCATTTCAAGGTCAACAAAGCCGTACCGGCCGCGCGCGTCATAGTCCAGCTTGCATGTGTACGGCGTTTCAGGATGAAAAAATTTAGCGTAGACGTCCTGTATTTTTGAAAATAAAGGATCGTCCGTGTTTCCGCCCCCGGGCTGTATGTCCGGCCGCATCATGAACATCGCGAAGCTCCCGCCGCTTTTCAGCAGGTGATAGACCTTCGGGAAGCATATCGCCTCGGGTATCCACTGGATCGCGGCGGCTGAATACACCAGGTCAAATTGCCGCTTGCCGAAGTCGTGCGTTTCAAAGTCGTCGTTTATGAGTTGAAAATTGTTATACGTGCCGAATTTGTTTCGCATGAACGCCGCGAGGTTTTCCCCAAGCTCAACCGCCGTATACGAACAGCCCGTCCTGAGTACCGGCTCCGTGGCCTGGCCTGTTCCGGGGCCGATTTCCAAAGCCGTCCTGCCGGGCGCGAGTCCCGCGTGTTCGACGACGCCGGCAAAAAGCTCGGCACAGTAGCGCGGACGCCATTTGTCAAACTGCTCGGGAATGGCGTCGAAAACCTTTCTGAAGTCCATAAATGTAATCCATCCTTTTAAAGTTTTTGCGAAGCACAAAACTTAAAGTTTGAAAAATAGCCGGGCGTAATTTTTCAAACTTGTTTCCTCCTGCCTTATATGGCGGTTTTTTTATTATACATCATTAAAAAATCCTTGTAAAGTGTTGAACTGAAATCAAAAGTGTGATACAATTTTTATAGAACGAATGCGGACTCGGGAGGCATATAACCAAAATGATCATAAAAAGCGAAACGGGAATAGAATACGGCGAGCTTTATGCCGCTTTGAAAAAATCGCTTGATGGGCTGAACCTGAAAAAGGTGCTGCTCATCCCGCCTGACTACACGCGCATGTACTCCGGCGCGGGGAAAATCACCGCCGCGTACTGGAATCTTTTGAGCGGCGTGTGCGAGGTTGACATCCTGCCCGCTTTGGGTACGCATGAGCCGGTGACGCGGGAGGAGTGCCGCGCGTTCTTCGGCGAGAGCGTGCCGTTTGAACGGCTCATCGTCCACAACTGGCGCACGGATGTGGTAAAGCTGGGCGAGGTTCCGGCTGAGTTTGTCCGCGAGGTGTCCGAGGGGCTTGTGGACAGCGCGATAGACGTCGAGGTGAACCGGCTGATCGTCGATAAAAGCTATGACCTGATCATTTCCATCGGGCAAGTCGTGCCGCATGAGGTCGTGGGCATGGCCAACTACTCGAAGAATATTTTCGTCGGCTGCGGCGGCAGCTCGATGATCAACAGCTCCCACATGCTCGGGGCATTCTACGGGATGGAGCGCGTGATGGGCAAGGACTTTTCGCCGGTGCGCAGGGTGTTCGACTACGCGCAGGAGAAGTTTTTGTCAGATATACCGCTTTTGTACGTGCTGACCGTGACGACGAACCGCGGCGACGAAACGTACATCCACGGCCTGTACATCGGCAGCCAAAGAAAGCTGTTCGAGGAAGCGGTGGCTTTGAGCCGGGAGCTTAATCTGACATACGTGGAAAAGCCGCTTCAAAAGGCGGTCGTGTATCTGGATGAGCGGGAGTTCAAGAGCACCTGGCTCGGCAACAAGGCCATTTACCGCACGCGCATGGCCATGGCGGACGGCGGCGAGCTGATCGTTTTGGCGCCGGGCGTGCGCCGCTTCGGCGAGGACGCGGAAAACGACAGGCTTATACGCAAGTACGGTTATGTCGGGCGCGAAAACGTGCTGAAGCTGGTTGAGCAAAACGCGGACTTGCAGGGCAATCTGTCGGTGGCCGCGCATCTTATACACGGCTCGTCGGACGGGCGTTTCAAGGTCACGTACTGTACGGAGAAGCTGACGGAGGACGAGGTGCGCTCGGCGGCGTTCGGGTATATGCCGCTTAGTGAGGCCCTTGCTATATATGACCCCGCGAAGCTTACGAATGGATTCAACACGCTTGAGAACGGCGAGGAGATATTCTATATCAGCAATCCGGCGCTGGGACTTTGGACTTACGAGGAATCAGGTGTCAGGAATGGTTAGGCGACGCGCTTCATTAATAACACAGGGGCTGCAATCATCATGCTTGAAAAGATGAGCGATTTCTTCACGGCGCGCGTGGATATGTACGATGACCACATGATGAACGACGTGGAGGGTTGCCGGGAAGCCTATATTGAGCTGGCACGTTTATTGCCAGAGGACGCGGAAAACCTGTTGGACTTGGGCTGCGGCACGGGGCTGGAGCTTGATGAAATATTCAAAAAATACCCGCGGGTCAGGGTTACGGGCATCGACCTGACGCAGGCGATGCTTGATAAGCTGAAAGAGAAGTATCCGTCCAAAAACGTGAATCTGGTCTGCGGGAGTTATTTTGACGCAGAGCTGGGAAGCAGCGTGTTTGACACAGCGATTTCCTTTCAGACGATGCACCATTTTCCCGGCGGGGACAAGGTAAGGCTGTACTCGAAGATCCGGGAATCGCTGAAGCCCGGCGGCCTTTACATCGAATGCGACTACATGGCGGCCGATCAGGCGGAGGAAGATCATTATTTTTCGGAAAATCGGCGCGTCCGCATGGAGCAGGGCATCCCGGACGGCGAGTTTTACCATTATGATACGCCGTGCACGGCGGGCAATCAGATAAAAATGTTTCTGTGCGCGGGATTCGCGAAAGCGGAAAAGGTGTGGAGAAAAGAAAGCACCATCATAGTGATTGCATATAAATAATTTGAATAAGGATGGATTACAGGCATGAAAAAATCTGACATCGGGCTGGTCGGCCTTGCCGTTATGGGCGAAAATCTCGTGATGAATATGGTAGACAAGGGCTTCACCGCGTCGGTGTACAACCGCACGGCTGACAGGGTCACGCGTTTTGTCGAGGGTAGGGCTAAGGGAAAGAACATCGTTGGTACGTATACGCTGGAAGAGCTTGTTTCGAGCCTCCAAAAACCGCGCAAGGTCATGCTGATGATCAAGGCGGGCGAAGCGGTGGACGACATGATCGAGTCGCTCGTCCCGCTGCTCGAGCCGGGCGACATTATCATCGACGGAGGCAACTCCCACTTCCCCGACACATCCCGCCGCACGAAGTACGTGGAAAGCAAGGGGCTTCTCTACATAGGCACGGGCGTGTCCGGCGGCGAGGAGGGCGCGCTGAAAGGGCCGAGCATGATGCCCGGCGGTTCCCCGGCGGCGTGGGAAAGCGTGAGGCCCATATTCCAGGCGATCTGCGCGAAAGTATCGGACGGTTCCCCCTGCTGTGACTGGGTGGGTGAAAACGGCGCGGGCCATTTTGTCAAGATGGTTCACAACGGCATTGAGTACGGCGACATGCAGCTGATCTGCGAGGCGTATCAGCTGATGCGCGACCTGCTCCATATGTCCGCCGACGAAATGCATGAGGTATTCAAGGAGTGGAACACGCAGGAGCTTGACAGCTATCTCATAGAGATCACGCGGGATATTTTAGCATATAAGGATACGGATGGATCGCCCATCATCGACAAAATCCTCGATACGGCGGGGCAAAAAGGCACCGGCAAATGGACGGGAATCGCCGCGCTGGACGAGGGAGTGCCGCTGACGCTGATTGGCGAGGCGGTGTTCGCGCGCTGCCTGAGCGCCATCAAAGAGGAGCGCGTGTCAGCGTCGAAAGCCCTGACAGGACCCGCGACCGAATTCACAGGCGACAGGGTTCAATTCATAGACGACATCAAAAATGCGCTGTACGCGGCGAAAGTCGTGTCCTACGCCCAGGGCTACACGCTCATGCGGGCGGCGGCGAAAACCTACGGCTGGAACCTCAACTACGGCGGCATCGCGCTGATGTGGCGCGGCGGCTGCATTATCCGCAGCGTGTTTTTGGGCAGAATCAAGGACGCGTTCGACAATGATCCTAAGCTTACGAATCTTTTGCTCGACCCCTACTTCAAGGACGTGATGGACAATGCCCAGGCGGGCTGGCGGCGCGTGTGCGCGGCCGCGCTGTCAAACGGGATCCCGGTTCCGGCCATGACGGCGGCGCTGTGTTATTACGACGGTTACCGCTGTGAGAAGCTGCCCGCGAATCTTTTACAGGCCCAGCGCGACTATTTCGGCGCGCATACGTATGAGCGCACGGACGCGCCGCGGGGCGAGTTTTTCCACACCAACTGGACGGGCGAGGGCGGAGACACGTCTGCGTCAAACTATGTCGTTTGACGCAGACGAGGAATCAGGCGTTAGAAATTAGGGAGTCGGAGGAAAAAACAAATGAAACTTCGGGCTATCAATGTTCCGACTCCTGACACAAGGCGATTTGCTGAATTTTACCAAAAAGCGCTTGGCGCAAGCGTTGACGAATCCCACGGCGGCCCGGGGCGTATTGAAATCTGGTTCGGGGACAATGACGACGACAACGTTCTTATCGTCGCGGCACAAGACGCGGAATATATCAAGCCAAAGACTTCGGCTTGTCAAGGCTTTGAGTTTCATGTACCGGACGCGGACGCGATTTATGCGCAAATGCGCGAAATGGGGATCACAGTGACCGAACCGCCGCGCGACGTGCCCTGGGGTTACCGTTTTTTCCATATTAACGACCCGGACGGGAACGGTATTGATATTGTTCAAGCGCTGTGACTGTGCCGAATTAGGTGGTGTAACGTCAAAAAACCAACCCCTCCGGCGCTTCGCGCCACCTCCCCTTGCAGAGGAGGCTTGAGCGACCGTCAATCACTGCCTCCCCTGCAAGGGGAGGTGGCGCGAAGCGCCGGAGGGGTTGCACTCAAGAAGCCGAGGAATCAGAAAGAGTGAAGCCATGTTACCATACGACCAGAAACTCACGGTTACGGCTCGTTTTCTACGAAAAAATATGACAACTCAAGAAAGAAAGCTTTGGTATAATTTTCCAAGAGATTATCCATTAAAATTTTACAGACAAAGGGTTATTGAGGGTTTTATCGTCGATTTTTACTGCTCGAAAGCAAAGCTTGTTATAGAACTTGACGGTAGCCAGCACTATACCGAAAACGGTATCGCTCAAGATAAAGAGAGGACGGCGATATTGGAATCTTGTGGTTTACAGGTTGTCCGTTTTTCCAATTTGGATATTGATAATAACTTTAACGAAGTGTGTCAGTTGATAAATGAAACCGTAAAAGCCGCTAAATGATAAAGGAGATTAACCATGAAAGAACTTAAAAAATCCTGCGCCTGGGCCTTAGTCGTCCCCACCAGCATGGGCGTGCGCATCTGCCCGCCGGACGGCCAAACCGTCGCGTCGAGCGAGCTGTTCCGTATGCAGGCCACCAGCGCCGAAACGAACGTGGCCAGCATATCGTCTTACCTGGGCTTGCCCGTGAAGGTGCTGACCACTTTCGTCAAGGGCAGCCCCATCGCCGGCTTCATCAAGCAAAATCTCCGCGCGAGGGGTATGGCGTTTGAGGGTAAGGAGGTCGCGCAGGGCGGGCCGTGGGGCTACCGCCACCAGTTCAACATCGCGGACAGCGGCTTCGGCGGACGCGGGCCGCGCGTCCAAAACGACCGCGCCGGAGAGGTCGGGCGGACGCTGAACATCGCGGATTTCGACGTCGAGCGCATCTTCGGGCAGGAGGGCGTCGGCATTCTGCACCTTTCCGGCCTGATCGCGGCGCTTTCGCCTGAAACCGGCGCGTTCTGCCTTGAGCTTGCCAGAGCCGCCAAGAAGTACGGCACGCTGATCTCCTTTGACCTGAACTACCGCGCGACTTTTTGGAAAAACAGGGAAAGCGAGCTGCGGGATATCTTCACGGAAATCGCCGGCGCGTCAGACATCCTTGTCGGCAACGAGGAGGACTTCCAGCTGTGTCTGGGCGTCAAAGGCCCCGAAGCGGGCGGCGAAAACATTGAGGCGGAGATCGAGAGCTTCAAGGGGATGATCATGGAGGCCAAGGCGCGGTTTCAAAGTGTCTCCGTGTTCGCCACAACGCTGCGTCAGGTCATCGACGCGAATACGCACCTTTGGGGTGCGCTGCTTTTGCACGGCGACGATTGGCGCGTCGTCCTGCCGCGCGAGATCCATGTGCTTGACCGTATCGGCGGCGGCGACGGCTTCGTGGGCGGACTGCTGTACGCGGCCTTAAAGGGCTGGGAGCCGCAGAAGTGGATCCAGTTCGCGTGGGCAAGCGGCGCCCTTGCCACCACGTTTTTGACAGACTATGCCCAGCCGTCGGACGAGGAGATGGTGTGGAGCGTGTGGGAAGGGAACGCGCGCGTTAAGCGCTGAGTCGCTTGCCTGCGCGAATTAAGAATGAAGAATTAAAAATTAAGAATTATTGACAGGTTAACCACTAAGGCGGTCTGGGGAAAAACTCTCCACCGAAACTCTTAATTCTTAATTGTTAATCATTAATTTTTTAAGGAGGAGTTTTCCATGTCAACATGTCCGAAATGCGGAGCGTCCGTCGAGGATGGCGTGAAATTCTGCCAAACATGCGGCGAGGCCATCCCGGCCGCGGGGCAGAACGACGCGCAGCAAAACAATTTCCAGAGTACGATCAACAACCTTGGCAACACGCCCGACAGCACCGATGAGTTCGACCAAGCCGACATCAATGCCAACAAGGGGTTGGCGTGCCTGTCCTACCTCAGCCTCCTTGTGCTGATCCCGCTGTTCGTAGCCAAAGAGTCGAAGTTCGCGCGTTTTCACGTGAACCAGGGACTCGTGCTGGCCGTCGCGGGGATCGCTCTTAGCGTGCTCGGCGGTATAGTCGGGCGCATACCTTTCATCGGTTGGATTCTCGGCATCATCGTGAGCCTGGGTGGACTTGTGACGGTCGTGTTCACAATCATGGGTCTCATCAACTCTCTCGGCGGCAAAGCAAAGGAGCTGCCCATCATCGGCGGCTTCAAGATCATCAAGTAGCAAATAACAAGCGGCAAGTGACACAAAAAATGCAGGGTGCGGATAAAATGTCCGTGCCCTGCGTTTTTTGTTTGACTGCGGTTGCTATGTGCGGATAAGAACGTACCGCTCCGCCCGTAATTCCCTTGCAAGCTCCGCCTCTGTCGTCACATCGTTTTGGAACACAACGCCGCCCCGGGCCAGGTGCTGGATGCGGTGAAAGTCCGAGCCGGATATCTCTTTCAAACCAAAGCTCCGTGCCCATACCTCCGCCATTTCATTACGCTGCGGCGGGGTAGCGCCGTTGTATGTTTCGATTCCGAACAGCTTTTTCGGGTCGGTCACGACCATATCGTCGCGGAACGGGTGCGCCTGGTAGACCAGCGCGCCGGGCGGCAGTATCTCCAAAAAACGGTCGAGGTCAAGGGCGGTCAGCAGCGGCGAGCCATACAGGAAATCCTCGTCAATGCCGTAGACGAGATAGTCGTTTATCGTGCCGCTGAAGCGCAGCTCCATGCCCATCAGCACGCGCACGCCGATCTCATCGCCGGTCCGCTTCGCCAGGCGGTAGCCCGTCAGATAGTAGTCTATGATCCCCCGGTGACCGCGCCCGGCCAGTTCGTCCTTGTACCACTCGAACATGTAATCGAAAAAGTGGTTCGTGATAACAATGCCGTCGTATCCCGCGTCTTTGTAGGCGCGGACAATTTCCGGCGCGGTCATTGTCACGACGACGTCGTTTTCCTTTGTATGCGCGTGAAGCTCGTATTTCATCATGGCGTTTACTCCCATATTCACTTTTTGAGTGGCTTGACTATAGTAGCACAAAATCCGCCATAAATCAATTCAATTATTTTTAGAAAACTGTTGCTTATTTACGGTTTATATATTAGAATAAGTTATATTTTAAATAAAGGATGGATTGTGTCTATGATAAGGCTAGGCGTAAACAGCGTACTGTTCAAGGCGTTCAGCTTCCGTGAGGCTGCGGAGGCGATCAGGGTCTGCGGCTATGACGGCGTTGAGATCTCCGCCATTGAGGGAATGTGCGAGCATCTGAAGCTGAGCGCGTGGAAAACGCAGCGGTCGGAGCTTTTGGCTATTTCCGAAGCGTATGACCTGCCCCTGCTCTCGACGGAGGTCGCGTCTCGCGACCGTGAGCGGCTGCTGACAGCTTTCGAGGCTTGCGCGGAGCTGGGCATCCCGCTGATCAACATTGGTTCGGGCGGCAAGTCCGATGACGGGGACAGCTTTAACGAGGCTATTGAGATCATCTCTGTGCTCGCAGCGGACGCCCTGGGCTTCGGCGTCACGCTGTGCGTCAAGGCGCACGTGGGCGCGGCAGTCTATGATACGGAAACGACCCTGCGCATGGTTGAGCAGGTGAACTCGAAGGGACTCGGCGTGGACATGGATCCCAGCCACATCTACCGCGCGGGCGAGGACCCGGCGGTTGAACTGCCCAAGGTGATCTCCGCGATGAAGCATATTCATATCCGTGACTGCAAGGGCAAGGGTCCCGGACCGGGCGAGCCTCATATGCAGGCGTGCGGGCGCGGCGATATTGACCTGTTCGGATATTTCAAGGCGATGGCTGACGCGGGATATGACGGGCCGGTGTGTTTGGAGGTCATTGGGGCGGAGCAGAGCATGGGCAGGGCGATGTCGATCGCGGCGGAGAGCTATGGCTATATGAACGCGGCGCTTCGCTTCGCGAGGAATTAGGCGTCAGGCGTTAGGGGCGGTTAAAGGACGCGGCGCGTAAAATTGCAGGGCGCGATGCCCTCAGTGCGCCGCCATGCAAAAAGGAGGAGAATCAACATGCCAAAATCAAATCACCCGTTAGAAAAATTGATTGAAATCATATTCTACAAGGGCGTGGAGTTTGAGGTCGTCGAGCGTCCCGACGTCATATGGGCCGGCAGTGTCGATTACGCAAGCAACAACACCGGTGAATCGGACATCGGTGCGACGCTTAAACGCTTTCAGTCGCTGGTTGAAGTTACTCCCATAAAAAAAAAATAAACCCCGACTGGAGCGCGGCCCTTTCCATCAACTACGCACGCGCCGACAAGCCCTGCGGGATCATGTTCGCGAATGAATCGTATTCGGACAGGCAGGACGAGCGGTATGACGTGCTGATACAGCCGGGCGGCCTGTGGCTTCGCGTATGCGGCGACAAAAAAGCGGTAAAAGCGTTGTTCGGCAGGAAAAGGGGCGAGCCGCAGGAATATTTCGCGGCGCTGCGAAGCGCGGCCGAAGAAAACGGATATAGACAAAATCCCGACGTCAATATGGAGATAGAGTATCACTGCCACGCCGAATACAGCACCCCGCCGCATACATATTATGTGTATATACCGGTTTGCCGCGTTTAAAATCTACCATCTAAAATCTAATATCTAGAATGAAAGGAAGATATAACCAATGTCCAAAAAACCCAACATCCTTCTCTTCGGCATCGACAGCCTCCGCAGTGACCGTATGAGCCTCTACGGCTACGACCGCCTGACGACGCCGCACATCGACAAATACATCACCGAGGGCGGCGTTTTCTTTCAGAACATGTTCAGCCCGTCGATTCCCACGACACCCGGCTACGCGTCCATGTTCACGGGACTTGACTGCTTCGGCACGGACTGCGTCGCGTTGCGCCACCGTGACGGCCTGATCGAATCCATCAAAACGCTGCCGGAGATTCTGCGCGGCTACGGCTACACGTCAACCTGCGTCGGATTTCACGGCAACGCGGCGAACCGCGGCTTCGACACATACGTCAAATACGGCGACTGGGAGCCGGAGAAAGCCGAGAAAATGAATTTCGCGGCTGTCCCGGAGCTTGAGCGGCTTGCCGCGCAGGATCAGCCGTGGCTGCTGTTCATGCGCCATATGGATCCGCATTCGCCGTATTATGCCAAAAAGCCCTTTGACAGGCTGTTTTACGCGGGCCATGAGTTCGATAAAAACAATAAATCACTCGAACCGGTGTACAACTTCAAGCCGTTTTGCGACTATTTTGTGAGCTGGTTTCCGGAGGGCTGCACGGACACGGAATACATCAACGCCCAGTACGACGGCTGTGTCGCGTATATGGACACGTGCATCAACCAGATCCTGGAAAAGCTGCGAGAGCTTGATTTGGAGGACGACACCATTGTTGTGTTCACCTCCGACCACGGCGAAACCCTCGACGAGCATGACTGCTATTACGACCACCACTCCATCTACGACAATGTGCTCAATGTGCCGCTTGCCATCCGCTACGCGGGGCTGCCGTATGTCGGCAGGATCGACGATATATGCCAGCTCAAGGATCTCGTGCCGACGCTGCTGACCCTTTGCGGCATCGGCGACTGCGGTATCAAATTCGACGGGCGCGACCTGACAAAAGCGATGACGGGCGAAAAAATTCCTCAGGAAAGCGAGTTCTATATCACAGAGGCGACGTGGATGCGCAAGCACGGCTGGCGCACGCCGGAGTGGAAGCTCATCGTCGCGCTTGAGCCGGATTTCCACTTTAAACCCGAAGTGGAGCTTTACAACCTCATCGACGATCCCGGTGAGAACAACAACCTGGCCGAAAGCGAGCCGGAGGTAGTCGCGTTTTTGCGGGCGCGGATGGAGGCGCATATCAAAAAGCGCGAGGCCGAGACAGGGCGCGAAAATCCCATGTACACGAACCTGAACTGGAACGGCTTCGGCCGGCCGTTTGAGTCGTCGGAGGAGGCGTACAATTCGCTGCATATCGGCGATCCCGAGGCGGCGAAAAAGCTTCAGGCGAAGCTTGCCGAGAAAAATTGATTTAGCTTTATGTGTTGACTTTGGATTTCCTGACCCCTCCGGCGCTGCGCGCCACCTCCCCTTATAGGGGAGGCTTTGATGGCGGCCCGTACCAAGCCTCCCCTATAAGGGGAGGTGGCGCGCAGCGCCGGAGGGGTACAACGACCTGATACAACAAACTCTAAAGGATGGATTGTAATCATGCAGCGAGCCTGCTTGATCGGCATGGGGCCGATCGGAAACAACCACGCCCAGGCGTATAAGGATTGTCCTCAGGCGGAGCTTGTTGGCGTGTGCGACATCAACCCCGGGCGCGCCAAAGCCGCCGGGGAGAAGTTCGGCGTGCCGTATTTTCTCAGCGCGGCGCGGATGCTGTCAACGCTTGCGCCCGATATATGCAGCGTCGCGACGGGCGGCTTTGAGTACGCCGGCGACCATTATGAGCCGACGATGCAGGCGTTGGAGGCTGGCTGTCACGTCCTGGGAGAAAAGCCAATCTCCGACAGTATCGCCCGCGCTCAGGAGATGGTAGACGCGGCGAAACGCCTGAACCGCTGCTACGCGATCGACCTCAACCACCGCTTTACTCCCGCCGCGCGTCAGGCGAAAAAGTGGCAGGACGAGGGCAAAATAGGCGAGCTGCTTTTTTGCAACATGGCGCTGTGGATCGGAAAATTCGGCGGGTTCGATTCGCCGTACTACCACCTGAAAGCGCTGAACCCCCACAGCGTCAACATCATGCAGTATTTCTGCGGCGCGGTGAGGGAGGTCTCGTGCTTCGCCATGAAAGCGCAGGGGCGCGATATCTACTCCACCGCATCCGTCAACATGCGTTTTGAGTGCGGCGCGGTCGGGCACCTGACCAGTTCCTACGACATCAAACGCGGCCACCCGATGGAGCGTTGCGAGGTCGCGGGCGTGAACGGGCGCATGGTATTCGAGGACATGTGGCGCGAAACCGTGCTGTACCCGGCGGATTCATGGGTCAAGGAGGTCTACACGAATCCGGTTTTCGGCGGATTTTCCGGCTTCTACGACACGTTTCGTGACCGTATACACACTTTCGTATCGGAGGTCGAGCGCGGCGTGAAGCCGGAGGATATCGACGGCAGCGGCGAGGAGGGACTGGAAGCGAGCCGGGTTATCCACGCGGCGATACGCTCCATTGAGGAAGGCGGCGCGGCGGTGAGAGTTCGCGAAATCGTGAATTGAGAATAAAATAGTTGAACATACCGAACAAGCATTTTCCATACAAATAAGAAAGGAAATAATTTATTATGTCAAACTCACCCTTAAAAGTCGGCATAGTCGGCATGGGCGGCATCGGAAACCGCCACGCGGACTGTCATCAAAATGACGCGCTTTCGGAGCTTGTCGGCGTGTGCGACCTGCGCCGCGAAAGAGCCGACGAAGCCGCCGAAAAATGGGGCGTCCCGGCCTACTACTCCCTGGCCGACATGCTCAAGGCGCACCCGGAGCTGGATATCGTGGATGTGACGACGTCCGGCTTTGAAAACGGCTCGTGGCACTACGTTCCCGTCATGGAGGCGTTGGATGCGGGCAAGCATGTGCTTACGGAAAAGCCCATTTCCAACGATATAAACGAGGCGCGGGAGATGGTTCGCTTCGCGGCTCAGAAGAATCTGTATCTTGGCTGCAACCTGAATCACTACTTTTCCGGCCCCGCGGACAAGGCGCGCGAGCTTATGGCGCAGGACAAAATCGGTGAGCAGGTCTACGCCATGACGAAAGTCGGCTTCAACGGCAGCGCGGTAACGCCCCAGCTCGCAGACCCGAATTCGCGCTGGCAAATGCCGTATTCCCACGCCAAGGCCTTTCTGACCCACCCGTTTTCCGTGATGCGCCATTTCTGCGGCAACGTCACGCACATTCAGGCGTTCATGGATAAGCCCGGCGCGCGCCGCCAGTCCTGCGACCTGATGCTGTCAATCCAGAGCATCCACATGAAGTTCGAGAACGGCTGTATCGGCTACCTGCTGTCACAGCGCGGCGACGCCCATTTCGGACTCGGCGGCTGGTGGAGCTTTGAGCTGGCCGGGACGAAGGGCACGTTCTGCATTGAGAACTGTGTGGAGAAGCTCACCTACTGGACGAACGGGCAGGAGCCGGAGGTCACGGACACGGGCGTCAAGGACTTCGACGCGACGTTCCCGCTGCGTATCCGCGCGTTTTTGGAGGACGTGACAAGCGGTGTACCCAAGGAGCACCTGCGGGCAAGCGGGCGTGACGCCCTGGCGACGATGGAGTACATTTTCGCGGCGATAGATTCATATGAGTCGGGCGGGGAGATTGTGCGGCCGCACGCGCTTCCGGCGATGCATGGGGACGCGTTTATTATACGGTAGGAGGAAAAACCATGCGCAAACGCCCGCTGATATTAGAAACCTTCGATAACGCGTATTCCGTGGAAGAAAGTTCCAATGAACAAGGTTCCAATGGACAAGGTTCATTGGAGCAGCCAACAGGCCGCCGGTGGGCGGCGTCCAGCGAAAGAACAACCACCGCCGTCGAGATTCTGTCGGCTTCCAAGCAGCCCGATGTGATCCGGGGCCGCCGCGCCCTGCGTCTTGACTACGACTTTCGTTTTGAGACGACCCAGAGCGGCAGCCGCCGGTCCTACTGCCATACCTGGTCCCCGGCGGAAAATCACCTCGATTTGCGGCAGGAGCTGGCCGGTTGTCCCGACACATTGATCATCCCCGGCGGCGAATACCCCACGCATCTCGGCATCTGGCTCTACGGCGACGGCAGCACCGCCTGGATCAACGGCGGCGTCGTTGACGCGGACGGCGTCGTTGCGGACATCTCCTACGGCGACCAAGACTGGACGGGCTGGCGTTTTGTGACTGGCGCGATCCCGCCCGGCTTAAAGCTCCCGCTGTATATTTCGTATCCGCTGCGGCTGCTTTCGGGCAGCAAGACCATGCACGGCAGCGTTTGGCTCGGCGCCGTCATGGCGCTTTACGGCGGCATAGACTTCGACGCTGTCGCGCCGGAAATTGAGGAAATATCGTTCAAGGACGGCCGTGTAACCGCCAAGCTCTATGACCCCGACGACGAGGAAAACGGTTGTCCCGCTTCGGGCATAGACAGCTCCCGCGCCGAGGTTTATATCGACGGCGCGCGGCACGGTAAGCGCGTTTCGCTCGTGCTGGACGACCGTGGCTTCGCGCTGTCGTGCGAGCCGGATTTTCCGCTGTGCGACGGGTATCATAAGGCCGAAATCGTCGCGTATGACAGGCAGGGAAACGCCGGGCGCAAGTCGGCATTCTTCCGCAAGGGGCGGGGCATAAGCTGGGAGATGCCGGAAAAGGCCTGTTTCGGCAACGTTTTAGACGTAAAAATAACCGGCATTGATACCGGCTATGACGAGCTTTATATCGAATGGGAATGCGAAGGCGCTTTAACCCCATGCGGTTCCGATTCTGACGATCGCGCACAGCGGCTGTACGTCAAAACGGAGCAATGCGGAGACTCTCTGACTTTGTCTGTAAGAGCCGGCTTCGATCTGTCTCAGCCGGAATCCGCTGAGCTTCGCTGCCTGTCGGCATATTACAAAAAACGCGGCGAAACTTTCGCGTTTTGCCTGCCCGGATTAAAAGCGGAGCTGACGGCGGGGCTGAACCTCGTCATGCGGCATTTTTCCAAGGGCTTCGACGCCGAATTTGTTGTGTCCGACAGGCAGAACCGCCCGTTGCCCGGCGCGCGTATCTGCTGCGGCGGGGCGTATCTCGGCGGCGTCACGGACGAAACCGGCCTGCTTTCAGCACCCGGCCTGACCGACGGGGAGCCGGGGAAAAAGATGACGGCTTTCGCGTCCGTTGGCGACGACTACAGCTATACTCAAAAAGTGAATATTTCACGGGACTACGGGCAGCCGCTTCCGTCCAACGTCACGCTGACGCTGCGGAAACCCGGGGAGATCGGCGTCACCTGGCAATGCGGCATCGAGGTGAATGCCGGGTACGTCCAATATGCCGAACAGAGCAACGGCAAGACTTCACTGAGCGACGCCGACACGACGGTGTCCGCCGCCGTGTCGCCCTTTTACACGGCGCTTTTCGGGGAGCACACCGAGTTAAACGCTTTTCAGGCCGTGCTTCCGAAGCTGAAGCCGAATCAGGTCTATCTCTACCGCGTCGGCGGCCCGTCGGGCTGGAGTCCCGTGTATTCGTTCAAAGCGCCTGCCGACGGCCCGTCAGTCACTTTCGCGGTACTGGGCGACACGCACAATGTCTGCGGCAACGCTATGGCGTCCGCTCTCCGCCGCTGCCCGAAGCTTGACTTTTTTCTGCATGTGGGCGACTATGTCGGCTCAGGCGGCGCCTATGACAACTGGCTTGCGCTGCACGACGATTCGCGCGGCCTGATACCCCATAGCCTTATGCTGCCGGTCATCGGCAACCACGACATGATGGACGGCGACGGCGCTCACTACCGCATGATTTTTGCCAGCCCCCACAACGGCCCGCGCGGAACGCACGGCGGGATGACCTATTACACGGAAATCGGTGACGCGCTGTTCATTTCCCTGGGCGACGTCGATAACGAACAGGAAACCGTGCTGTGGCTGCGCGGCGTGCTTGGCCGCTCGGACAAAAAGTGGAAAATCCTGTTTATGCACAGCGGGCCGTACACCTGCTATATCAACACCGAGGAGTATGAACGGAAAATGGGCGGGCTCGCGCAGCAGCTGGGGATTGATCTGGTGCTGTCTGGGCACGACCATGTATATCACCGCGCGACCATACGCGACAACATTACCCAGCCGGTCACGGACGTTGTTATCCGCGCGGAACAGGGCGTGACTTATGTACAGTGCGGCTCGTCCGGGCACGGAAATCCTGAACCGGGCGGGCACCGACCCATTTGGAATAAGGTTTATGACTCGGCCGAACCCGTATATTCGCTGATCACCGTGACAAAGGAGAAGATCAGCCTGAAAGGCGTGGAGCTGTCGGAATTACAGGCTGAGGGCGTTGTGTTTGATGATGCGGATATTGTGAGATAAAGCGGGCTGGCTATTATGATGAACATAAAGTAACAGCTGATTAAGATGGCGGCATCTTAATCAGCTGTTACTTTAGTATACCGTTTGCGGAGTAGCATTATCCTCGACTAAAAGACAATATCGGTTAAATCTTGAAAAGCGTTGGAATTAATCTCCCCATCTTTCGTGCATTTCGCCAGTGTCCCTTTTCACGAAAAAAGAGAAGAAAAGAGAGCAAAAAACACACAAAAAATGAGAGAAAATGAAAATAAGAGTAGTTTAGGTCTCAAATAAACTGGTAAAATGTACTCTCAAAAAGCGAGAGAAAAAAGGATTGTCCCTTTCCGCGCAAAAACAACCCCTTCATGGGGTTGTTCTTGCGCGCTTTTTATCTCTCTCTTATTCCTTTTCTATTTCTCTCACCCTCGTTTTTCTTGTTTTTATTTCCCCTGTTTATTGTGATTCTTAATATTATCAGATGAAATACAATGTATTCGTGTTGTTCATCAGCCGCATGATTTCACCTGTAATCAGGTTGGCCGCTTCCAACGGTTCATTGCATCGGCTTACGATGTCCTCATACAAATCTGAAATGTTTTTATGCCCAGTGATGACCGAGGCCGCAAATTCAGACAGCCCGTAGTCACGGATATACTTTTCGCGCTTCTGATGCGCCAATTCAGGGAGAGAACCTTTTATCCTTTCAAGCCAAGCATCGTCAATATGAATCGGCAACAAGTCGGGTTCGGGAAAATAACGGTAATCCTGCGCATTTTCCTTTGAGCGCATACCGTAGGACTCACTCAATTCGTCATCACAACGCCGGGTCTCCTGCACGACCCGTCCGCCGTTTTCAAGTTTCCTGATCTGGCGCGCGGTTTCATATTCTATGGCGCGACCGATGGCCTTGAACGAGTTCAGGTTCTTCATTTCGGTGCGCACGCCTAGTTCTTCACCCGGCCGTCTGACCAAAAGGTTGACGTCGGCACGCAGGGAGCTTTCCTGCATCTTGCAGTCACAGACGTCGAGAAAAAGAAGTGTTTCACGCAGCTGCTCAAGATAGGCAAGGACTTCGTCTGCGCTTCTGAAATCCGGCTGCGATACGATTTCCAGAAGCGGTACACCGCAACGGTTAAAATCCATAAATGTACCGCCGCCAGCCGGTGGTGGATGAGCTTCCCGGCGGCCTCCTCCATGTGGATCTCGCGGATGCCGATGGCCTTTTTTTGACCATCCACTTGGATGTCCATATATCCGTCGCAGCAGATCGGAGCGTATAGCTAGGATACCTGATATGCCTTCGGCAAATCGGGATAAAAGTAGTTCTTACGGTCGAATTTGCAATTCTGCGTAATCTTACAGTTAAGGGTGAGTCCCAGCTTCATGGCATATTCCACTACATCGCGATTCAACTTCGGCAGTACGCCCGACATTCCGGAACAGACCGGGCAGACATGGGTATTCGGCTCGCCGCCGAATTCGGTAGTGCAGCCGCAGAATATCTTTGTTTTTGTGGACAGCTCGGCGTGGACTTCCAAGCCCATCACGACTTCCCATTTCATCGCGGCTCACCTCCCGGTTGCTTTATATGATAGTCGGTGCGGTTTTGGTAGACCTGAGCCGCATTGACTAATTTATTTGAGGAGGTCTAGTATAAATATCACCCATATACATTTTCATCGGGTCGTCTACGTTTTCGCCTATTTTATATTCCGTGGTGGGGGCGATCGGCGAAAGGATCATATCAAAGCCTTCAAATAGTTGATTATAGGCGTCTTTGATCAACGCGCGGGTTTGCAACGCCCTTTTATAATAGGCGTCATAATATCCGGATGAAAGCACGAACGAGCCGAGCATGATCTTTCTTTTCACTTCCAATCCGAAGCTTTCGCTGCGGGAAAGGCGGTAAACGTCTGAAAGAGTTTTTGCCTCTTGACTGCAGTATCCGTATTCCAATCCGTCATAACGTGAAAGGTTGGAAGACGCCTCAGCGCAAGCAATGATGTAATACGCATGGATGATATAATCCATCAAAGGCATTTCAAATTCTTCAATGCACGCACCCGCCGCTTCAAGCTCCTTTGCCGCCGCCAGCACTGAATCCGTGACTTCTCCGTCAATGCCGCCGGTAAAATAATTTTTGGGTAACCCGATCTTGACGCCGTTTAAACGGTCACGACTATTATACCCGAACTCAAACGCATTTTCAATGATGCAGGCGCTGTCTTTATCATCCGGTCCTGAAATGATTGATAATAAGGCTGCACAATCGTTTATATTTCTTCCTGTCGGTCCGATTTGGTCGAGGGATGACGCATAAGCGATCAAACCATACCGGGAAACAGATCCGTATATCGGCTTAATTCCGGTGACGCCGCAGAATGCGCAGGGCTGACGTATGCTGCCGCCTGTATCCGAACCGAGCGTCAGCGGTATCTCTTCCGCCGGATATAGCCGCTGCGCTGCCGCCGGAGGAGCCGCCCGCCACACGCGAAACGTCCCACAGATTGCGGACTGCGCCGAACGCTCCGGTTTCACTGGAACCGCCCATCGCGAATTCATCCATGTTGAGCTTGCCGATAACGATCATACCTGCCTGCTCTAATTTATCAACAACAGCGGCGTTGTATACGGGCAAATAACTGCCGATCATGTTAGAAGCGCAGGTGGTTTCAATTCCTATCGTGGATATGTTGTCTTTCAGAGCTATTGGTACGCCGGCAAGAGGAGAAATGTCGTTGCCGGCGTTGATTTGTGTTTGAACCTCTCTTGCGCGGGTAAGAGCTTTTTCTTTTGACACGGCAAGGAAAGCGTTATATTGATTGTTCGTTTTTTCAATCAAGTCAATATATTTGCTTACTACTTCAGTTACGCTCAGTTTTCCGGTTTTGATCGCGGACGACAGTTCCAACGCGGTAATATTCAACATCTTGTTTTACCTCTTTCTACTCGATGTGATTGTTTACACTTTTCGCGCAACACCGCTGTCTATCGCCGCTTTGGCTACAGCCTCAGCTACAGCTGCCGATACGGATTTATCCAGTGGACTTGGTAAAATGTACTCTGGGTTTAATTCATTATCTTTAACATGCTCTGCGATAGCTTTTGCAGCAGCTATTTTCATTTGTTCATTGATGTCAGACGCGTATACATCGAGCGCCCCTCTGAACACGCCGGGGAAAGCAAGCACATTGTTTATCTGATTCGGGAAATCGCTGCGCCCCGTTCCCACAATAGATGCTCCGCCAGCTTTCGCTAAATTGGGCATGATCTCGGGAACAGGGTTTGACATAGGGAACACGATCGGGTTCTTATTCATGCTTTCAACCATTTTTTGAGTGACGCACCCCGGAGCGGATAAACCTATGAAAATATCCGTACCCTTTATCACGTCTGAAAGTTTCCCTTTACGTTCTTCGGAATTGGTTATTTCCGCTATCTTTTGCTTTTCCGCGTTCAAACCGTTTTGTCCCTTATATATCGCGCCTTCACGGTCGCACATGATGATGTTCTTTATACCGCAGTCAAATAACAATCGTGCCGTTGCTATACCGGCAGCACCTGAACCGTTTATAACGACCGATATGTTGTCCTGCTTTTTCCCGGTCAAACGTAGCGCGTTAAATACCGCCGCCAGCACAACGATAGCCGTGCCGTGTTGGTCGTCATGGAATACAGGAATGTCACAGCATTCCTTTAAACGCCGCTCGATCTCAAAACACCGTGGAGCCGATATATCCTCTAAATTGATTCCGCCGAAGCTGCCCGACAGCAAACGCACCGTATTAACTATCTCATCAACATCCTTTGAGCGAATGCAGAGCGGAACGGCATCCACGCCGCCGAATTCCTTAAACAGAACTGCTTTCCCTTCCATGACCGGCATAGCGGCTTCAGGGCCTATATCTCCTAAACCTAAAACAGCAGTCCCGTCGGTTACGATCGCGACTAAATTTGAACGCCGGGTAAGCGTGTAACTTTTATTTATATCTTTTTGAATAGTCAGACATGGTTCTGCGACACCCGGAGTATATGCCAAGGACAGATCATCGCGTGTTTTAAGAGGTGCCCGGCTGACCATTTCAATTTTTCCTTGCCATTCATAATGCTTTTTTAAAGATTCCGATGCGTAATCCATATATTATGCCTCCTGTATTTTCATATAAGCGGAATGATCGAGCGGTCCCACGAATTGGTTGAGCGCGAATGAGCGCTTAATCGCTTCCGTCACAAAATTTTTCGCCAATGAGATAGCGTCATGTGCGTTCATGCCTTTGGCAAGTCCGGCGGTAATCGCCGCAGAAAAAGTGCACCCTGCTCCGTGGGTGTTTGCCGTGTTAATTTTCTCTGATCCTAAAACCTCAAAGATTTTCCCGTCATAAACTACATCAACGGCTTTTTCGTGTTTGATGCCTTTGCCGCCTTTAATGACGACGCACTCCGCGCCCGATTCTTTTATAATTCGGGCGGCTTGTTTCATATCGTCTATCGTTTCAATACTTTTGATGCCGCTGAGCTGGGACGCTTCAAAAATATTCGGCGTTATCACAGCGGCAAGCGGAACGAGGAATTTTTTGTAACAATCGGCGCTTTCGGGATTAAGGGGTTCTCCCGCTCCTTTGCAAACCATAACGGGATCAACAACGACATTTTTCAAGCCGTATTTTTTGATCGTATGAGCGGTGAACTCAATAATGTCCGTTGCCGGCAGCATTCCGGTTTTCATCGCGTCAACACCGATCCCGGCAACGACCGTTTCGATTTGCGTTTTGATAACATCCGAATGCACGGGAAAGACCTGATGATTCCAGTTATTATGCGGATCCATTGCCACGATAACCGTCAGGGAAGACATACCGTAAACGCCAAACTCCTGGAATGTTTTCAAATCAGCTTGTATTCCCGCGCCTCCGCTGGAATCAGAACCCGCAATTGTTAAAGCCTTTTTCATAGTGCATCTCCATCGTATATATTATTTCCTTCGCAATCAATTGCCACAACGAGAGGCATATTGCGAACGGTTAATCTGTATATGGCTTCGGTGCCTAAATCTTCAAAAGCAACTATTTCGGCTTTTTCTACACAGAGAGCCATCAAAGCGCCCGCTCCGCCGACAGCGGCCAAATATACGCCTGTATATTTCTTTATCGCGTCAATAACAGTTTCGTTTCTGTTCCCTTTTCCGATCATAACACGCAATCCTTCTTGTATTAACCTCGGCGCGTAAACGTCCATGCGCGAACTTGTGGTGGGACCGACAGACCCGATTGCACGTCTAGGCGGCGCAGGACATGGTCCTGCATAATATATCGCTTGTCCAAAAACATCGAAAGGCAACGGTTTACCGGCATCCAACAGCTCCGTCATGCGTTTATGCGCCGCGTCCCGGCTTGTATATATAACACCTGACAGAAAAACACGGTCGCCGGCGTGCAGGCTCTTTATTATTTCAGTTGTAAACGGTATTGATACTCTGATAGTTTCCATTTGACACTCCGTCCTATATGACCGCAGTCTGATGCCGCGTGACATGGCATCCGATATTGACTGCCACCGGCAGTCCCGCAATATGCGTAGGGTATATCAGGATGTGCACGCCGAGGGCGGTTGTTTGTCCGCCGAATCCGGCAGGACCGATACCTAAGCTATTGATGCGATCCATTAACTTCGATTCTACTTCCGCCCAAAAAGAATCTTCATGTTTACTGCCAACATCACGCAATAACGCCTGTTTTGATAACAGCGCGGCTTTGTCCATTGTTCCGCCTATCCCGACGCCCACAATGATCGGCGGACAGGGACATGCACCGGCATTTTGAACAGTTTCAAGAACGAAATCAACGATTCCTTCAATCCCGTCGGACGGATTAAGCATACGGATACCGCTCATATTTTCGCTGCCGAAACCTTTCGGCACAACGGTGATTCGCAATTCGCTGCCGGGAACAAAATCATAATATATAACGGCGGGCGTGTTGTCGCCCGTGTTGACACGGTCAATGGGGTCGCGTACCACGCTGTTCCTGAAAAAACCGTCCCGGTATCCTATCCTGACGCCCTCGTTGATCGCTTCGGTCATATCGCCGTTTATGTGGATGTTTGATCCGACTTCGACAAACACGACCGCCATTCCGGTATCCTGACAAACAGGCAGGTTTTCCCGTTCAGCAACATCGGCGTTTTTCAAAATGGTATCAAGCGCAGATACTGCAAGCGGCTGTGTTTCAATTTTTTGCGCCGCTTTCAAAGCCGTGCGGATATCGCCGCTTACGCAAGTATTGGCTTTTACGCACAGCGCCGCCACGGATTTTATAATATCTTCAGTTTCGATGATCCTTATTTTTTCAAGCATTTCAAATATTCCTCAGCGTTTTTAATTGCTTCAGCAACCGCTTCTTCAGCCGGACCGCCCTGTATATTTCTCGCGGCGACACAGGCTTCAACGGTTATTGCATCGTATACCGTTTCATCGAAAACATCCGATACCGTTTTGAGTTCGTCAATGGAAAGCTCATGGATCGGCTTTTTCTTTTCTATAGCGTATAAAACAAGCCACCCTGTGATTTCGTGAGCTTCGCGGAAAGTCATACCCTTTTTGACAAGCCAGTCCGCCGCGTCGGTGGCGTTTGTGTAGCCGCCCTGCGCGCTTTGATACATGATTTCTTTATGGAATTCCGCACTCTCAAGCATATCGGTAAATACCGGCAAGCACGCCTTGACCGTATCAACAGCGTTGAAAACCGCTTCCTTGTCCTCCTGCATATCCTTGTTATAGGCAAGCGGCAGACCTTTCATCACGGTCAGCAACCCCATGAGGCTGCCGTAAACGCGGCCGGTCTTGCCCCGGATAAGCTCTGCCATGTCGGGATTCTTCTTCTGCGGCATGATGGATGAGCCTGTGGCGTAAGCGTCTGAAATCTCAACGAAATTAAAAGCGTCCGTTGACCATAATATAAGCTCCTCACAAAAGCGGCTCAGGTGCATCATTATGATGGACAGGCAGGAAACGAATTCCACACAAAAATCACGGTCGGAAACGGAGTCAAGGCTGTTTTCAGTCGTCTTTGCAAAGCCCAGCTGTTCCTTTACAAACTTCCGGTCGATCGGATAAGTGGTGGAAGCAAGGGCGCCGGAACCCAACGGCATTTCATCGGTTTGTTCCATGCAATTTATGAGCCGTTTATAATCACGTTTGAACATCTGGAAATACGCCAGAAGGTGATGTCCTAACGTGACCGGCTGCGCTTTTTGCATATGGGTAAATCCGGGCATGATATCCCCGGAGTGTTTCTTTGCCAAATTTAACAATGTTTCAAGTAAAGTTTTCAATAATGCGCTTGTAACATCTATTTCTTCTTTCACATACATCCGCATATCGAGGGCGACCTGATCGTTGCGGCTTCTTCCCGTATGCAGGCGTTTGCCCGCGTCACCGATGCGTGAAATAAGCTCGGCTTCAACAAAGGAATGGATATCCTCGGCAGCCGGATCAATAATTAATGCGCCGCTCTCAATATCCGTAAGGATAGCTCCCAGCCCGCAGATTATGGCTTCCGCGTCGGGCTGAGGGATTATGTCTTGCTTACCCAGCATTTCCGCGTGGGCGATGCTGCCGATGATGTCCTGCCTATACAGCCTTTGATCGAAGCCGATCGAGGAATGAAAGCTGTTTGCCTGTTCGTCTGTCTGCCCGGAAAAACGGCCGCCCCATAATTTCATATATCACACGCCCTCTTTTTCTTCATTGTGCTTTTTCATCAGCGCCCGCACCGTCATGGGAAGCCCTAACAAATTGATAAAGCCCTCCGCGTCTTTGTGGTCGTAAAGATCACCGGTGGTAAAACTGGAAAGCTCCTTATTATGCAATGAATACGGCGATGTAACGCCCGCCGGACTGATGCCGCCCTTGTATAGTTTCAAGCGAACGGAACCCGTGACGAACTCCTGCGTTTTATCTACGAAAGAAGACAGGGCCTCACGCAAAGGCGTGAACCATTCGCCGGTATAGATAAGTTCAGACAGCTCATGTCCGACGATCGCTTTGAACGTCTCGGTCTGACGGTCGATGCACAGACTTTCCAGTTCCCTGTGAGCCGCGTAAAGCACCGTTCCGCCCGGCGTTTCATACACTCCGCGCGATTTCATGCCGACCACCCGGTTTTCCACGATATCCGCGATACCGACGCCGTTCCTGCCGCCGATCTTGTTAAGATCCTCTAAGAGCGCGACGGGGGAGAGAGTTTTTCCGTTAAGCTTCACCGGGATGCCTTTATCAAATACAATCTCCACATATTCCGGCATGTCGGGCGCGTCCTCCGGAAAAACAGTCAGCTGCAACAGATGCCTGTAATTCGGCTCCAATGCCGGATCCTCAAGCTCCAGACCTTCATGGCTAAGATGCCACAAATTCTGATCACGGCTGTAGCTTTCTTCTTTTTTCATCGGCACCGGGATCCCGCGCTTTTCAAGGTATTCCATCGCGTCCTCGCGGGACTTAATATCCCATATACGCCACGGCGCGATGATCTTCAGCCACGGCGCGAACGCTTTTATAGTCAATTCAAAGCGAATCTGGTCGTTTCCTTTGCCCGTAGCTCCGTGGCAGATAGCGTCCGCGCCCTCGGCGAGGGCGACGTCCACGAACTTCTTGGCGATCAAAGGGCGGGCGACGGATGTGCCGAGCAGATATTTGCTTTCGTAGACGGCGTTCGCCTTGACCATCGGGTAAATATACCCGGTCACAAACTCTTCCTTTGCGTCAATGATAAAAACTTTGTCCGCGCCTGTTTTAAGTGCTTTTTCCTCAAGCTCCTTGTAATCGCCGCACTGCCCCAAATCAACGCAGCAGGCGATGATTTCGCATCCTTCGTAATTTTCCTTGAGCCACGGCAAAATGACTGTTGTGTCCAAACCTCCGGAATAGGCCAATACGATTTTGTTGCTCATTTTGATAAGTCCTCCAATTCATTTTATTCGACCGTTTTCGGCGCGATAAATGTTTCATCGCTCTTAACCGGCGCGTTTTTCAGGATCAGTTCCCGGCCAAATGACGGCTGCACCTCATCATCCCGGAAAGCGTTAACATTATCAAACGGATGGCTGCGTTCGGGGACATTCTCCGTGTCCAAATCTCCCAGACGTTCCATGCCGCCCAGTATATCCTTTAAGTCGCTCGTCAAACGAACCTTTTCATCCTCTGAAAGAGTAAGACAGCTCAGATCCTCCAAATATGAGATCAATTTATCGTCAATTTGCATGATGATTCACTCCTTGTCTGTATAAAGGTCTTTTAGGTTTAAAACGCCTTGTAATATATGAATTGGCGCGGTTTTCAGGATAATCGTCCAACGCGGATAATGTAAACTCCCTCGCCGTATTTTTGCTGCAGTGCCCTCTGTATGATACAATCGGCAAACTTCGGGTTCTTAGGGAGCAAGGGCCCGTGCAGGTAAGTACCGATAACATTTTTATAGCTTATCCCCTTCGTATGATCCTACCAGCGAAAGCCCCTGAATTTTCTCGTCGTCCGCCTGATAATAGTGTCTGAGCAAATTGGTATCCGCCGCAAACAGCTATTAGGTCGCCGCCTTTTTCAACATATGCCCGCAGGTCGTCGTTCATTTTGAGCAGGTATTTTGTGACGATTTTTTATTCACGGCCGGCCCCGTCGCCTAAAAAAATTATATCTACATCGTCAAGGTGCAACGTATCGTCCGCCTTGTATTTTTTTATAATGGCTTCAATGCCCCCCACTCGCATCTTTTTGCAGGCATATTATATTACCACGGTTTCCGTATAAATTCAAGAGCTCATAATATAAATGGGCAATTCGTATCTGTTGCATCCCATTTCGCCACCTGTTTTTGAATATTTTTTTAAAAATTGCCAAATTCCGAATAGCAGCGTATAATTGACCAGGACATACATCACTTCGCTTTTATCTTTTAACAATTCTTTCGTTGCTTTTTCACAGTCCTTCTCAAACAAAACCGCATCGAGAGGAATATCGGCGTGTTTCATTCTGATATACACATCCTCCGCCCGGCCGCCGCTCGCGCTGAAACGGGAAAAATCTTTTTCGGTCATTCGTTCAAAATCAACGTCCCAGAGCCAGGAAACATCTTTTCCGTCCGACCCGTTGTCATTGACGGCGACAATAACGTCTTTTTGCCGGGGATCATTCAGCATTGCAGAAATATTCTGATTGAGCCCGACCCGGTTTTTGGAAAGGTTCAATATGACCGGGACGCCGTCTATCGAAAACATTTCATTCCGGCCGAGCCGGGGCTTATATGAAGAAATGATTTCGCCGATATTGTCAAGGCCGGCATTCAAAAGAGAAATGATAGAAAACGTATCAAGTATATTATACAACGGATATAGGACTTTGTCATTAGTATTAAGAGAAATTTCGTTAATTTTAAACCTTGTCTGTTTCTCAAATTCTATTTTATGAACTGAAATATCTCCCTGTGTAATATGTGCAATCGTTTAACTTTTCGCATAGGAACAGTAAAATGATGGAGGGTGATATTTCAATGCGTGATCCAAACAAAAAGTACGATTTCAAGGCTATCGGGCAAGCCGTAAAAGCAGCCCGCGAGAATAAAGAATGGACAAGGGAGCAAGTCGCTGAAATGATGGACGTCACCTTTGAAACAATAAAACGGCAGCCATCCCATTGGTGCAAATCGGTTTGCCCGTTTAACAGTGCACCTGACCTTGCAGAACTAGTTTTTTCGTATTCGACCCACTTTTTCCTCTGCCCGCTTACCAGATCGGCGGCGGGTATTACCGCTTTGGGTGATGGGTTGATTATATTGCGATAAGAGAAACAGTGGTAAGCGGTAAATCTGTAAGCGGTGAATAGTCACCGCTTACTTTGTAAGAACATATGCGCACACAGATGTTACAGACAGAAAAATCAATATGCAGCATAGGATTGAAAGAAATTTTTTCACATTTAAGCTCCATCTCCTGTGATTTTCATAACATCAAAAGGATACGATCCGCTTCCGTGCTGCCAATCACATAAAACATTGGGAGAATCAATATGATCGTAAAAGGCTTCATCAAATGAAACTATTTCACTGTACGGAGAATAGTAATTGATTTTGCCGGTGTCTACATTTGCACAGCCATCGGTTACGGACAGGAAAACCAGTAGGCAGACGAGAAATGATAATATTTTTTTCATGTAAGCTCCATCCCGCCGCGTTAAGCAGCGTAATTTTTTCATGCACACGTGACAATACAAGTAGCGCCTATTTTTCACATTTACCCTACCATAGAAACATAGTAAGGATAGTCAGGGTACAAATATTTTGCGGTTCCGGCATTGGGGGTGTTTGCGTATTTGATTATTACCTTATTTCGTACCATTACAACCTGATCTTCTATTTTTTCATTGGTAGGAATTTGTCCCTTTGCTTTCATTTCATTAAATCTTTTTTCTTCTTTTTCAAGTCCTTGCCTTATTCGCCGTCTTTCTACCGTTAAGTTCTCCGGATCGAGTTTGTCAGTAATAAAATCTATAAGCCACTCTAAAACGGTTAACCCCATACTTACTACACCAGATGGTATATTCGTAAAGTCTCCCATCATGCTTTCCTCCCAAAAGATGTCCAATGCCTGTATAAGTGTTTGAGCCAGTCCTGTATTATAGGTTCCTATAATTTCTCGCCGAATAAAATCTTGTGACGAGCTAAAACAGTTCTTACAAACATATGCGATCCATTCGCTATAAACTCTAATCCCAAAATAAGCATCAACATCTTCGTCGTGAAAATAGCTGATATATCTCAGGCTCAGATTTTTCAGCCCATTACTAAACCCACCGCTTGATGGGTTGAGCTTGCCTACAGGAAGAAGGGTAAAGTAGTTGTATCCCTGTATTCCCGAACGCGACATCCAAATCCAGATCAGGTCATAACGCGGAAGAGAAGAAGGAAGAGTTTCAATCATAGAAAAATGGGATGGAGGTGTTCCGTTTAAGCGTAAGTAGCCTAAATCAAAAAGCATCGTTTCTGCATTTTGAATTATAGCTAACTTTATCGGATTCACCCAGTCCTGATAATATATCCACGAATCATAACCAAAAGGCTCACATAACACAAAAAATAATACTCTTATCATGATCAGGTCCATACTGGTAAGAATTTTTCCATCTGGATCCCTATATCTCACCGGGTTGCTAAAGAAACTACCATACCTCCACTTGTAGCTACTTTTCCACCAAAGATAGTTGTCGCGGCAATTTTAACTGATGCGGCAGAAACCGCGATTCCTGTGCCCCAACCAAGCAATGCTCCTACCGCGCCACCAAATACAATTCCGCTAAGGATATACTTCCATTTGCCGTTTGTGACGTTATAGTATTGCGCCAGCTTATATCCAGCTACACCGCCTGCAACCGCGCCAATAACAGAAAAGCCTATAATAAAAATTGTAGTTACCGCAAGCTCACCTATCGGATCATAGTACATCACCGGGTTATTTGTACAATAAGCAAAAAAGTTGTCATCTAAAACATTATCACTTTCCGCAAGGAAAGGCAATAAATCCGTATTATCCGCATTTAAGAACTTGCACCACTCGGGGTTATAATACCTACTTTGTAGATAATACATCCCACTCTCCGCGTCAAAGTAATACCCGCGATAAGTAATGGGGTTGTACATCCACACCATCACAGCAAGCGGCAAATCCGCGCCAAATTCAAACGTAATATTGCCCCACGCGTCATAGAAATAATCCAGCACGGTTACACCATCGCTGTCAACTACTCTGACCACATCGCCCTGCAAGTTTTTGATG
>Ga0123353_10000423_pt1 | contig 52369 bp, 47 predicted proteins | sample TergutLab28metaG_3_FD_92763 | JGI IMG/M metagenome (GOLD analysis project Ga0123353, IMG submission 92763) | Labiotermes labralis P3 segment gut microbial communities from Petit-Saut dam, French Guiana - Lab288 P3 | ecosystem: Host-associated > Arthropoda: Insects > Digestive system > Gut ... | reverse complement strand
CTGTCGTTAATGGCACTGTCACAGGCGTTTCCGCAGGTACAGCAATAATAACCGCAACAACAGACGACGGAGGCTTTACGGCAACCTGTACGGTAACGGTAACACCGCTCACAATTCCGGTAACAGGCATTACTCTTAATAAAGACAATACAACCCTACCAGCTGGCAGCAACGAAACGCTCACTGCAACTATCTTGCCAAGCAACGCCACCATCAAAACCGTCACATGGTCATCCGACAACCCGAACGTTGCAACTGTTATTAACGGCACTGTCACTGGCGTTTCCGCAGGTACGGCTATAATAACCGTAACAACAGACGACGGAGGCTTTACGGCAACCTGTACGGTAACGGTAACACCGCTCACAATTCCGGTAACAGGCATTACGCTCAATAAAGAAAATACAACCCTACCTGCCGGAAGCAACGAAACACTCACCGCAACTATCCTGCCAAACAACGCCACCAACAAAACCGTCACATGGTCATCCGACAACCCGAACGTTGCAACTGTCGTTAACGGCACTGTCACAGGCGTTTCCGCAGGTACAGCTATAATAACCGCAACAACAGACGACGGAGGCTTCACGGCAACCTGCACAGTAACGGTAACACCACTCACAATTCCGGTAACAGGCATTACTCTTAATAAAGACAATACAACCCTACCTGCCGGAAGCAACGAAACGCTCACTGCAACTATCTTGCCAAACAACGCCACCAACAAAACCGTCACATGGTCATCCGACAACCCGAACGTTGCAACTGTCGTTAACGGCACTGTCACTGGCGTTTCCGCAGGTACAGCAATAATAACCGCAACAACAGACGACGGAGGCTTCATGGCAACCTGCACGGTAACGGTAACACCGCTCACAATTCCGGTAACAGGCATTACCCTCAATAAAGACAACACAACGCTATCAGTTTGCAGCAACGAAACGCTTACTGCAACATTAACGCCGGTCAACGCAACCAACCAAGCCGTAACCTGGTCATCCGACAGCCCTGAAATTGCAACTGTCGTTAACGGCACAGTCACAGGCGTATCCGTCGGAACGACAATAATAACCGCAACGACTGTTGACGGCGGTTTCACGGCAAGTTGCACAGTAACGGTAGCCATGTTACTTCAATCCGGTACTGGTATTTTGGAAGGAACTGTTTCTGATGTCACTACATTGGAAGACAATGTAACAGTCCATCTGTACATTCAAAATCCTTGCTTAAGTTCAACCGATTTGGGAGATTACACATTAGTAGCCTCTGTCAAAGCAGACACAGATGGTAAGTTCAGGTTTGAAAACCTTCCCGAAGGCGTCTACATCGTACAGGTTGAAATTACCGGTTTTGAATCAATACCGTCCAAAGCCATTGACCTCGCAGTTGGCGCCACTATCGGAAATGTTGACTTCACAATAGACTTCGACACAAACACAGTTGCTCCAAGCGTGTTCACCGGCGTTAAAGAACTTTCCGCTCCGAACATGAAAGTTTATCCGAATCCGACGGATGGCATTGTTACATTGGTGTTTGAAGCAGAAGGCGTGTACAACCTCGCCCTCGCGGACATAAGCGGCAAGGTATTGCTGCGCGAAACCGCAAACGGAAAAACCGCGATGTTAAATATCAGCAATTACCCAGCTGGCGTATATCTGTTGACGATAGACAACGGCAAACGGCAAAACACAATACGAATAGTGAAAAATTGAAATAGCGGTTAATAATTAATAATAGCCTTTCGGTTATTAATAAAAAAAATCGGGTTGTCAGTAAAAGCAGATAACCCGATTTTTTGTATACTTAGTTGACTTTTTGAATGAGCTGCATTAGTAGATTAAGACTTTTCAAACAAAAAAGACTGACTTTTTTTTTATTTTATAAATTCACAATTTTCAAGTCGTAATACATCAAACGTGTAGTCTCATTTTCGTCTTGTGATGAAATAAACTGAAATTCATTTTTAAGATAGAAGTCGAGAGCAATACTATAAGCATCAACTGTTAAAAAACGGCATCCGATATCGGTCTTTTGTATCAACATTTGTTTTATGCTATCTAATATAAAACGTCCCATTCCTTGTCCTCCAAAATGCTTAGATACAGCAAGGCGACCTATTTTTACAGCCGGATAATTTTGTCTCCGTTTTGTATTTGGTATTTTATTTTTTCGATTGAAACGATTCCAAAATGATTTTTCATGTTCTTGCGTCGTATCAAAAGTAACTTTATCATTTAACAAGCAATAGTAAGCAGCTATTCTATTCCGATAAAAAAAGACGTATGTTACAGCCATACGTTCATCAAAATAAGACAAGGCGTCATCCCGTAAAAAATGATTTAAATCGGTATCACCACAATCAAATGATTCTGTCGCAAGCTCACAAGTAATTTTTATAATTTTCGTTTGTGAATAATCTATCATGGGAGCGGAAACTGGGCTATCTTTTTAAAAATTTCGTAATTCTTTTCCATTTCGGCTTTTCTTTCCGGTGAAATTCGTTTATGTTCTTTTATTTGTCGTTCAAACCGGCGTGCATCTTCGCCATACAACACCGGTGTTTCTTTTATCGGGCGAGCCATAATGTTTTTGTTTTTTGAGGTTTCTTAAATTTGCTATTTGAATACAAAGGTAAGAAAAATTTCATTACAAGTCAATCCTTTCTTCCTGAGCCTCTTGTCGGATTCGAACCAACGACCCCGAGATTACAAATCACGTGCTCTGGCCAGCTGAGCTAAAGAGGCAAAAAAAATGGGTAAGCTGACTACATCGCACCGCTACAACCGACTACCTTTGCTGCGATCAAGCCCTGGAGGATTTGAAGGGAGCTGGTCGTATAGGACTTACCCGGGCGCAAAAGTAGGCATTTTATTTTAACGCAGCAAACTTTTTTTCTCCATTTTTTAATGTTTATTCTTTTCCCAAAATTTTCACAAATTCATCCCAAAGCGAATCGCTTGGAAGCGGGGCAATTATCTTAATTGGAAGTTTGGAAACGGGGTGAATAAATTCGATGCTGTGGGCATGAAGGCTTATCCCGCCGTCTTTGTTTGTGCGGGGAAAACCGTATTTTATGTCGCCTTTGATCGAACAGCCGATTTTTGCCAACTGACAGCGAATCTGATGATGTCTTCCGGTTTTCAGGTCGACTTCCAATAAATTGTAATTATCGGATTGGGCTATCAATTTAAAAGAGAGAACAGACTTTTTGGAAGTCTCTATTTGTTCGTTGTAAGCATACGATTTATTCTGTTTTTCATTCCGTATCAGGTAATGAGTCAACGTCATTTCCGGTTCCGGAGGCGTGTTTTTTACGATAGCCCAATATCTCTTTTTCAAATCATGCGAACGAAACATTTCGTTCATCCTGCCCAATGCCTTGGTGGTTTTTGCAAAAACCACCACTCCTGTCACCGGTCTGTCAATGCGGTGGACAACACCCAGAAATACATTCCCAGGTTTGGCGTATTTCTCTTTCAAATATTCCTTGATTGTATCGGACAAAGGTGTATCTCCGGTTTTGTCCGGTTGCACAATCTCTGCACACGTTTTATTAATAATAATCAGATGATTATCTTCATAAAGTATCTCCATAATTATTCTCTTTGTCTCACTGTTTCATACATAAGTATTCCCGCTGCAACGGAAACATTGAGCGACGATATTTTTCCTTTGACGGGAATTTTTATCATCTCATCGCAAAGCCGGATAACGTCCGGTGAAATGCCTGTATCTTCCGCACCCATTACGATAGCAACAGGATCGGAAAAGTTTACTGTTGTATAATTTTTAGACGATTTTTCGGTAGCAGCAATTATGCGAATGCCGCAATTTTTCAAGAATTTAACTGTATTCGTCAAGCTTTTTTCTTTACACACAGGAATAGTATGTAAAGCGCCTGCCGAAGTTTTGATTGCGTCGGCATTGACCGAGGCGCCGCCTTTTACGGGAATAATAATAGCATCTACTCCTGCACATTCACATGTCCGGGCAATCGCTCCAAAGTTGCGGACATCCGTAATCCCGTCTAATATCACCAAAAAAGGATTTTTTCCATTTTCAAATAAAAAGGGAACAATGTCTTCGATACGCTGATAAGTTGTTTGACTTATAAAAGCGATTGCGCCCTGATGGTTTTTACGGGTGAAGCGATTGATTCGCTCCATCGGAACACGCTGCACCGGAATGTGCGGTTTATCCTTTAACGCAGCAAACAACTCTCTCGCCGGCTCGCTTTGCATGTCGTTCTTGATGATAATTTTATCAATCTCTTTGTCGGACTGAATCGCTTCGATGATGGCGCGAATGCCGAATATCATTTCGTTTTCTTTCATGGAGAAATATTTAATCACACAAAGTTAATTACATTTTTTCAACTCTTCCAATTCTGCCGACACAATTTCCCATTCATACATTTTTTGTTCCAATTCGTGTTGTTTCTTTTTGTATTCATTGAATAAGACGTCATTGGTTGTCTCTTGCGGATTTTCCAATTCCTTTTCTATTTCGGCAAGACGGGTTTCAATTTGATGAATGGCATTTTCAGCCTCCTCTACATTCTTTTCAGCCTTTTTCAGCTTTTTGGCAAACTCTTTTCTCGCTTCATAAGAGAGCTTGTTATCCGAAACCGGATTTTCACCGGCAATATTGTTGTCTACTTTTTTATTTCCGCTTGTTATTTCCAGTTCTCGGAGGGATTCAATCTTTTTGGCTTGAAGGAAATCGTAGATTCCGCCAATATGCTCGATTACTTTATGATTGGCAAATTCGTATGTCTTTTCTACCAATCCGTCCAAAAACTCCCGGTCGTGCGAAACAATGATGACCGTACCGTTAAAAGCCTTGATAGCCTCTTTCAAGACGTCTTTTGAACGAAGGTCGAGGTGATTGGTCGGCTCGTCCAATACCAGAAAATTGACCGGTTCCAACAGCAGGCGGATCATTGCCAACCGTGTTCTTTCTCCTCCCGAAAGGACTTTCACCTTTTTATCAGAAGCTTCACCGCCAAACATGAATGCACCGAGAATATCCCGTATTTTTGTGCGTATATCGCCCGTTGCAACATGATCAATCGTTTCAAAAACCGTCAGGTTTTCATTCAACAGAGATGCTTGATTTTGAGCAAAATAACCGATTTTGACCAAATGCCCCAATTTCAACTTGCCGGAATACTCCACTTGTTCCATGATACATTTTACAAGAGTGGTTTTTCCTTCTCCGTTTTTTCCGACAAAGGCGACTTTTTCACCCCTGTTGATTGCAACGCCAATATTGTCCAGAATTACTTTCTCGCCGTATTTTTTTGTCAGGTGTTCGATATTGACAGTGATAGTTCCGGAATGCGGAGCAGGAGGAAATTTCAAGCGTAAGGATGAGTTATCTTCCTCGTCTACTTCTATCCGCTCTATTTTATCCAACTGTTTAATGCGCGATTGTACCTGAACGGCTTTGGTTGCTTTGTAGCGAAACCGCTCGATAAATTCCTCCGTATCCTGGATTTGCTTTTGCTGGTTTTCAAAGGCGCGCTGTTGCTGTTCCCGTCTCTCCTTTCTTAAAACAACGTATTGGGAATAAGATACTTTGTAGTCGTAGATCTTTCCCAGAGATATTTCTATCGTCCGGTTGGTAACAGCGTCGATAAAAGCACGGTCGTGGGATACGAGAATAACGGCGTTTCCGTTTGAGATCAGGAAATTTTCCAGCCATTGGATCGACTCAATATCCAAATGGTTGGTCGGCTCGTCGAGCAAAAGCACATCGGGACGTTGCAAGAGTAGTTTTGCCAATTCGATGCGCATACGCCAGCCGCCGCTGAATTCGCTCGTCTGTCTTTCAAAGTCGGTGCGCAAAAATCCCAATCCCAATAATGTCTTTTCAATTTCACCCTTGAAATTATTGACTCCCAGTATGTCCAACTGTTCGTTGACGTGGGTCAGCTTGTCGATTAAAGCATGGTAACTTTCGGATTCGTAGTCGGTACGTTCCGAAAGTTCAATGCTCATCTTGCTTATTTTGTCCTGTAATGCAAGGATATGGGCAAATGCTTTTTCCGCTTCCTGAATGACGGTTACTCCGTCACTATGAATCATCTGCTGGGGAAGGTAGCCGACGGTGATTTCTTTTGGGAATGAAATATTTCCTCTGGTGGGAGCTTGCAGTCCGGCAAATATCTTCAACATGGTTGTTTTACCGGCGCCATTTCTTCCCACCAAGGCTATTTTATCCCGTTGATTGACGACAAAGGATATGTCATTGAAGAGCGTAAATCCTCCAAACTCAACAGAAAGTTTGTCAACAGAAATCATTTTTTTATTGGTGTGTTTGTTTTATCCCTATTGGGCTTGCAAAGATAATTGAAATCTTTGTCTGAACTGTGATTTTTGTGATTTATATGATTTAGATTGAAAAAATCTTGCTAATTTTGTACTTTCACAAAAAACAGTTGTTTACGTACATGGCAAAGAAAGAAAAAAAAACGGACAATACAGGTTTTTTCTCGCGGATACATTCATTTTCCAAGGATGAGCGGACGCGTGTAATTGCGGGGTTGATTTTGATTATTGTTTGCATGTATGTGTTGCTGGCGTTTATATCTTTCATTTTTACGGGAGCTGAAGACCAGAGCCGTTTACAAAGCGCCGACCCTTCGACCTTGCAGGAATTGAAAAACGAGATAAAAAACTGGACTGGCTATTGGGGAGCAATCTTGTCCGACTTTTTCATTAACAAGACATTCGGGATAGCATGTTTTGTCTCTTTGTTCTTCTTTTTCCTTGTCGGATTACGAATGGTAAAGATCAAGACATTGCCTCTAACCCGTACTTTTTTTATAACCACTTTTTTCCTTTTCTGGATATCGTTGTTTTTCGGATTCTTTTTTATTCCGGTTTACGAATCTACGTTCCTTTATTTGGGAGGCGCTCACGGGTATTACCTGAGCCTTTGGATGGTATCCAAGATAGGATGGTTCGGTACTTTCCTTTTTATATTTGGCTCGTTGTTGCTCTTTTGTATTATTACATTTTCGGGGACTTTGCCGTTTTTGAAAAAATGTGCCGTGTATTTTAAAGGGAAATTTTTCAAAGGAAAAGCAGAAGAAGAAGAAGAAGAATTTAAGGAAAATGACGTACCTTTTAATGTTGAAAATCAGGAAGATGAAGAAGAAACGATAGAAGAAGATCCGGTAGAACAGGAATGGATAATTCATCCTGCCGGGGATAAAGGCGAAACGACAGGATCGGAGGACGATTTTGAGATAACCATTGCCAATGCGACCGATGAAGAAGATATAGCGGAAACAGATTTTGAGACGGGCAAGGGACCAGACTTTGCAATAGAAATCAGTCCGGATGACGAGGAATATAATGCTGAAGGGTTGGGTACTTATGACCCTACGCTTGATTTATCCCATTACCGGTATCCTACGCTTGATTTGTTGAAAAAGTATGAGAGTATGGAAAACTCCTTTGCTATGGAGGAGCAGTATATCAATGCGAATAAGGACAGAATCGTTCAGACGCTCGAAAACTATGGCATAAAGATAGATTCGGTAAAAGCGACCGTGGGACCAACCATTACATTGTATGAAATTATTCCGGCGCCCGGTGTCCGCATTTCCAAGATTAAAAATCTGGAAAATGATATTGCATTGAGTTTGGCAGCGCTTGGTATTCGTATTATTGCGCCAATCCCGGGAAAAGGAACAATTGGTATTGAAGTTCCGAATAAGGATGCGCAGATTGTTCCGATGCAGTCGGTTCTTGCTTCCAAAAAATTTCAAGAGTGCAAGTTTGATTTGCCGGTGGCTTTTGGTAGAACAATTACGAATGATATATACATGATCGATTTGAGTAAAATGCCTCACCTGCTGGTAGCCGGAGCTACGGGACAGGGGAAATCGGTCGGATTGAATACCATTATAACCTCTCTTCTTTATAAAAAACATCCTTCCCAATTGAAGTTTGTATTGATCGATCCTAAAAAGGTGGAGTTCAATATTTATTCCAGTATTGAAAATCATTTCCTTGCTAAACTGCCAGATGCAGAGGAAGCTATCATCACGGATGTCACTAAGGTGGTGCAGACGCTTAATTCGCTTACAAAGGAGATGGATACGCGGTATGACTTATTGAAAAAAGCCCGAATCCGAACCATAAAGGAATACAATGACAAATTTATAAACAGAAGGTTAAACCCGGAAAAAGGTCACAAATACCTTCCGTATATTGTGGTAATTATTGATGAGTTTGGAGATTTGATTATGACTGCCGGAAAGGAAATAGAATTACCAATTGCACGTATTGCCCAGTTAGCTCGTGCTGTGGGTATTCACATGGTCATTGCCACACAACGTCCTTCGACTAATATCATAACGGGTATTATTAAAGCGAATTTCCCTGCACGTCTTGCATTCCGCGTAGCGTCTATGATCGACTCACGCACCATATTGGATTCTCCGGGAGCTAATCAACTGATTGGACGGGGAGATATGTTGTTCCTTCAAGGAAGCGACCTCACGCGCGTACAGTGCGCTTTTGTCGATACACCTGAAGTGGAAAAGGTATCGGATTTTATTGGCGCTCAACAGGGATATCCTACGGCGTTTCTTCTTCCTGAATATGAAGCGGAAGCGGGAGAGGTCAAAGATGGAATTGACCTGTCAAACAGAGATCCGATGTTCGAAGAGGCTGCCCAACTGGTGGTTGTTCATCAACAAGGTTCTACTTCTTTGATTCAACGAAAGTTTGCTATTGGTTATAATAGAGCGGGACGTATCATGGATCAATTGGAAGTGGCAGGTATTGTCGGTCCGACGGAGGGAAGTAAAGCACGTCAGGTATTGATTCAGGATATTACGCAGTTGGATATGATTTTCAATTCGTTGAAATAGTATCTGAACCTTGATTTTCACAAGATTATAAGATTAATAAGATCATAAAATACATTGAAATAGGTTGGCGAAATACATTCTATTAATTATCGGGACTATATTATCTTACGCTTCTTCTTTTTCTCAATGTGTAGATAAAAATCGGGCATTTAAAGTTGGGGAAGAGATAAAGTATCACGCTTATTACAACTGGGGCAAGATATGGGTTAAGGCGGGAGAGGCTTCTTTTCACGTTGGTGAAAAGAACGGTAATTATGTGTTTACCGTGAAAGCTCAGAATCTGCCCAAATGGGATTGGCTTTACCGTTTGCAGACAACTCACGAGGCAGTGATAACCAAACAAATGGAGCCGGTTTATATGAAAGCATTTACCATTGAAAATAAAACTTGGTCTGAAGTAGAGTATATTTACAAAGGAGATCGCATTTACAAGTATTTTTCAAACAATGATCATCCCAATGGGAAAGATACTTCATACGCGCGCACTCCTTGCTCATGGGATATTATCAATGCTGTCTATATTGCCCGCAATGTAAATGTACGAAATACCAAGATAGAGGAACAAATTCCGTTTTATCCCAATTTTAATGATGCAACCCATATAATTTACGGAAAAGTACTGAAAAAAGAACAGATAAAAAACCGTAAAGGAGAGGTATTTGATTGTCTGAAATGTTCCGCTACTGTTGTTGCAGGGACTATTTTTGCCGAAAATAAACCTGTTTATGTCTGGATTACGGATGATGTCCGGCAAATTCCGGTGCTGATCGAATCTCAGATAGCGATTGGGTCGATAAAGGTATTTTTGTATAGTTATAAAGAGGGAGAAATGAAACCTTGATTTGATGAACGCTCCCGTAGAGACGTGGCATGCCGCGTCTCTACAGTGACAACCGCAGTTTGAAATAGTCTTTGAACCATTCAAACAATACTGTCTGCTGCTTTTTTGATTCTTTCGGAGAAATCATACAATGCATTTCTAAGTTGTATCCTTTCGGAATAGGTAAAATCACCATCTCCGCCGTTTCCATCAATTCCATTAAGTTTATTATATAGCCAAGAAGCTGATTTATCAAAATATCTTCTTGCTATTTTAGACCAAGTTATATCCTGTCTAATATCCTTTAATTGGACACCTATTGTTGTCTGTTTTAATGTTGCTATTTCCATATTATTATTTTTTAGCCCCACCCACTAAGGCGGGGCTTTTTGTTTAGTTTTGAATTTCGTCAATAATTGTCTCGAATAAATCCCTTGCATAATTTTCAAGCTCACACGACTTGTTATGTCTCGACTTGTTTAAGTTCCTGATAACCTCATTCAACTCCTTTAATTTTTCGTTTAATTCATTTTCATCCATTTGATTTTTCGCATTACAAATTTACTGTAAAATTTCACAGTAAATGAATTTTTCATTTATTATTTTTATAAAAAGCTTATTTTTAACACGGGGAATATTTCTAACTGTGATAATTTTCTCTTCTACTGAACAAAACTTTAGTATACCCCATAGTCTATTTTTTACTTAACTTACAAACAAATTACGTTAGTTATTTATAAATTTGCAAAATTTTAACAAGACAAATGTAAGAAAAATTTTATTACAAACACAAATAGGGCGACTTTTTTTACAAAAAATCTGAACTTTGATTTATATGATTTCTTCTAATCACAGCAATCAAAAAAAATCATATAAATCACAGTTCAGACAAACTCACTCCTCCCCTCTCGCAATATTCCAATGTATCATCGCCTTTTCCGGCTCACCCATGCGGGAGTAAACATCGCCAAGCAGTTCGTGCGTCATCCGGTGCGTTTTTTTCAAGGAAGCGGCTTTTAACAGGTCTGTCAGGGCGCCGTCTAAGTTATTTATCTCTATCCTGTTTTTTCCTCGATTATATACGGCTTTAAAAAGATTAGGGCTTAATTCTACGGCGCTTTGAAAACATTTTTCAGCTTCGTCGTATTCGGCTATATCATGGAGAGTAATTCCTTTCCGGATCAAAGCCTCTACATTTTTAGGATCTAATAGCAATGCCTTTTCAAAATTAGCCAATGCTGCGCGCGTATCTTTCAATTTGGTTATACATTCATTCCCCATTAAATAAAATTCGTGCGAGAGTTCCTTATATTTTTGAGATTGATTGTTCAAGCGCTCTCTCAACTTTTTATTTTCCTGTTCCAAACGGGAGATAACGCCCAACTCGCGGCGCATAAATCTTTTTATCAACGGTTTTTCTATATCGTAACGGGCGCGTATCGCCTGAAAAAAAGAATCCAGCGCCTTTTCAAAATCACGATTCCTGAATTGACGAAGGGTCTCGGCATACAATATATCCGCTTGGGCGTGTTTCAGGGCTTTGTCGATCAATATTTGATTGTTGCATTGCTTGGAAAATTCGACAATCTCCTTTTTCACAAAAACATCCGCATGGCTTATCGGTCTTTTCAATATTAACCCATTGAGTGAACGGCAACGACTTAATGCAACATACGTTTGTCCGCCGGCAAAAACGCCTCCGCTCAGATCGACCACTACCTTATCGAACGTCAACCCTTGACTTTTGTGTATTGTGATCGCCCAAGCCAGACGAACCGGATATTGAATGAAAGAACCTAATACCTCCTCTTCTATCTTTTTTTCTTTTTCATTGTAAATATAGCGGATGTTATTCCAAACTTCCCGCTCGAGCAGATGCTCGGAACCGTCTTCCAGCAATACGATGACTTGATTATCCTCAGTTATTTCGGAAATAATTCCGATACTTCCATTATACCATCGTTTTTCAGGATCATTTTTCAGGAATATAATCTGAGCGTTTTCCTTTAGCTCCAATTCTTTTTGCGTGGGTAATGCCGACTCGGGAAATTCGCCCTGAATCTCTCCCTTGAATAGAAAAAGTTCTCCCGGCAACTCTTTCAGCCGGCTGTTATTGATATAATCGACTATGTCTCTTTTAGTGGCTACTGTGATAATAAAATCTTTTTTATCGGGCGTATATTCCGGAAAGCACCGCTCGTTGATGGATGCCAGATCGGGATGAGAAATCCGGTTGACACGAATGTTGTCTAATAACCGGATAAACGATTCGTCGGTCTGCCGATATACTTTCTGCAATTCGATCGTCACAAGTGAAACCTGATTAAAAACATTAGCCGAAAAGAAATAAGCATTGGGATAAAACCGTGACAAAATATTTTTCTGATCCGAAGAGACGACCGGTTCCAACTGATACATGTCTCCGACAAAAAGCATCTGCTTTCCTCCGAAAGGAACTCTCATATTGCGGGAGTAGACACGCAGCACCTTGTCGATAAAATCAACCATATCCGCCCTGACCATTGATACCTCGTCTATAATAACCAATTCGGCTTTTTGTATCAGCTTCACGCGGTTTTTGGTGTATTTGAGAAATTCAAAAATCCGGTTGTTTTGCAAACTGAGATCAGGATCGTCCGGCGTGACGGGACGAAGAGGCATTTTGAAAAAAGAGTGAATCGTCACTCCTCCGGCATTGATCGCTGCAACGCCGGTCGGAGCCAATACGATGTGTTTTTTCTTGGTGTTTTCGCAAATGTATTTGAGAAATGTGGATTTGCCCGTCCCTGCTTTTCCTGTGAGGAATAGGGATTGATTGGTCGATTGAATCAGTTGCAGAGCTTGTTGAAACTCTGTGTTGTCGGTGTCGATATGGGAAAGGGGTGAATTCAATGTCGTTTATTGTGCAATAGTTTGTTCTCAGCACAAAAGTAAGACAAATTTCTTGCAACCGGAACGTTTTTCGGTTAAGTGTTTCTATTTTACACTAAAAACAGACTTAAATGACTGTTTTATAATATTTTCAGGTCTATTAATATACCTCTTTGTATTTTCATATCTATGACTTTTCGGCAAAAACACACATTTTTGATATATAAAACGTGGGAAAATGTATTTTTTTGATATTTTTATTATAATATCGTTTAGTTAAGGTTAGATTCCACATTGTTCCATTATCAATAACGGTGTTGTTTCAAGTCTCTAACATTAAACCATGTTGTGTATATGGTTTGATTAAAGAATCGGCACTCATTAGTATCATATTATTCCTTATGGCTTCCCATATCAAAAATCTGTCAAATGGGTCGTTATGATATCTGGGTAATTTATATGCCGTTATTATATCGAAATTGTCTATTTCTTTGCATACATAATAACTATCATTTAATTCGCTAAAAAAATCGTCTGGAGTTAATCCTTTTAAAAATAACTTTTTTAATCCATATTTAATGCTTATCTCCCACAAATTAATCGGACTGTAATATATCTCATTGTTTTCATCCAACAATTTGGATTGAATATTTTTCGATAATTTCTCCGGTTCAATAAACGACCATAATAATATGTGTGTATCAACAAGGTATTTCATAAATTTATCAATTCTTCATCTGTCATTGAAAATTGTTCTGAAAACATTACTTCTGCTTTATCCTTCAGGGTTCCTAATGTTCGTTTTTTAGATTTTTTCTTTTTCCATGCTTTAAATTCTTTGTTTGCAGCTTCCAATGGAGTAAAATTTCCCTTCTCAATACGATGAAAATGTTCCCACCACTCTTCCTGTGTGCCGCGGAAAGGGACATTTGGATTCCAATTGTTGGAAGGCGGGGGTTCGACAATATTTCGCCGGTAAGCGACGACCGATTCTTCTACGGACGTTGGTTTATTTTCCGGGATTTTATACGGTTTTTTTTGCATAACGAGATTTTTAGTATTTGCAAAGGTAAAAAACTTTTAAGCGTAAATCAACTCTTGGTAAATTTATTTTTGTCAGCATTAAAGAAAACTTATGGGCTATTTCCCAAACTACTTCCACCTCTCCAACCGCTTCATATTACGCGTAAAAAGCCAAGCCAAAAACCTGGAATGTCCTCCCTTAATCATCTGCTCTTTACAAAATTCCTGAAACTCCTGAACTGTTCCATTAAACGTAAATTCTCCGTTTTGATAACAGTAGCTGCAATACTTTTTATTCACCGAACCGTCCTTATTGGTTCCACCCTGTTGAGGATCCTGTTTCATCGGCATTCCGCAACTTTGACAAAATTTGTTCTCTTTCTCCATCTGTATAATTTTTATCGTTAATATGAGATTAATCTATTGGTAAATTAATATGATTACAATATTAATTATTTTGACGGATATATACAAATGAATAAAAAAAATAAATGATATTCGCTATATATCAATCCTTTATTCTTTTTCTCTTGCTTCCGTTAATATTGTATAATTCAGCAAATTACCTTTTTTATCATACGTTTCGGAACGAACGATGCCCGTACGCGGGGCATACCATTCTATCCCTTTGCATGTTTTAGTCTCTTTGTTATTTATGGCGTCAAAATAAAACGAAACTTTTGCTGCGTCAAAAGTTCCTGCAGGTGTTGTTATTCTTTCGGATTTTTCGTAATTGCGTCCGTAAATCCGAACATTCAAAAAGGCGCCCGTCTCTTTAGACCTGACACTAAAACCGTCGTCATCCATCTCAAAACCGATAGTATAAGGATACACGTCGTTAAAAATATTCGGGTAGTCCAAAAAATTGCCGATAAGCGCCGTATTGGAGCCCAGTATATCCATGACTTCGGGAGAAAAACTTTTGTTTTGCATCGTTAGATAGAAATTATCATTCTCGCCGCAACGAGCTTCTATCGTACCCCTGTCAATAACATTATTTTTATTGTCGGTCATGGTAAAGCCAACATCAACCGTTATACCCGGACTATACTCCAAAACTTTATTGACCCTATAGATCATTGTATTCAAAAGATTGTCTTGAGCATCATAGCTTTGAGTTATCAAAAGAGCTCCTTCATTGGTAGGAAAAAAAGGGATACAGTCCGTATAATCGGCTGAATCCTGCGCTGCCGCTAAAAACGGCATACAAACAAAAAAGAAAAGAATCGCTATTTTTTTCATGACGAATAAAAATAAAATGTTAATAAATAAGGCTCACTGCGGATTTCCGGCGCCTGTTTATTAACAAATTATATTTATCAAAAGTTCAAATAACCTAAACTACTTTTTCCCATCCGTTTCACTTATCACCGTTGCATTGAAGCCGATTTTTTTGAACGCGGCAATCAATCCCTCGATCGTATTTTTGTCCGACTTAAAAGTAACAGAAACGGTGTTGGAAGGTAAATCCACTTTCAAATCAGTAACCCCTTTCTCAAATGCAATGTTCTTTTCTACCTTGTCTTGACAAGTCCTGCAATGCATCGGCACCGAGAACAGTACTGTTTGTTTTGAACTTTTCTTCACATCATCTTTTGAATAGGCATTCATCGAAAATGTAACGAGAAATGCCACTAAAATAAAACCTAATTTGTTTTTCATATTTTTATCATATTATATAAGCCTCTCCCCCCAACCCCCTCTCCACAAGAGAGGGGGAGTGGAGCGTACTTCATTATTTGTTCAATTTTCAAAATATTTTGTCATTTTATTTAATTCACTTCTATTATTTAGAATGCCCATCCAAATTTAGTCACCCCCTCTCTTGTGGAGAGGGGGCTGGGGGGAGAGGCTAAAGATTCCAACGTAAACCCGCATAAATTTTACGCCCATGAACAGGTCCCCATATCATTGAGCCGTCAAAATCGGGTCCCCAAGGGTCGTTTGCAGCTATGATAGGATTTTCCTGCACATAATTGAATATGTTTTCACTTCCCAAATACACAGACCAAGTGCGGAAATTCCTTGTTATCTGTGCATGAAATACGGGATAAGCGCTGAATTCCCGTCCCCAAAGCGGATTCACAGGATCAGGATCGGGCATTCGTCCTCCGCCGTTCAACTGGGTAGTAAAGTCAAATTGCCACTTTTTCAATGGAGCTTGATACATCACGGTCAACAAGCCTTTATAACGGCTGGTCAATGGTTTTTCTCTTAGCTCTCCGTCAATGGTTGCCCTCGCATCGGAGATGCGGTAAGCAGCAGTGGCTGTAACTCCATCAAAAAACTCGTAGGTTGCTTCCAACTGAAAATTGTTGGAGTATGACCGCCCATTCAGATTGTAGAATCTAACTTCGTGCGGGCTGCCGTCCAAATCTATCACCACCTGATTCATAAAATCAGTGTAGTACCACTCCCCTATCACGGTGATGTTTTTATCTTTCGTAACAGGGATGTAGGCAGTTGCGCTTACGCCATAATTCCACGCATTCTCCCTTTTCAGGTCGTTTGCTATTATTATTATTCTGCTACTTGCTAATAAATAGCTGTTTTCTGCCAGCGGATGGGCTGTGCGATACCCTTTTCCTACGGAACTACGAAAATACAAAAATTTGAAAGGATCATATTTCAGGTGAACACGGGGCGTTACAAAAAATCCGTCCTCGTTATGAAAATCCCCTCGAACGCCAGCCATAGCTACAAATTTTTTAGCCAGATTAAACGTATATTCTCCGAATACACCGGGGACTATCTCGTCCGTATCATAACTCCGCCCATTTAGTTTTTCCCTGAAAATATCCGTATTCAAACTGGTTCCAGCCTTAAAATGATGTACAGGTGTAAATTCCGTCTGATATATCAGGTTTGCATAGAAATTGGATTGATTGGCATCGTAAACGGTTATACCGTAAAAGGCATCCTGATTATGGTACGAACCGGAAAGGATCAATCCTACGCTTGTATTCTTTTCGTGATTGAAAATAAAGCCTTCTTTGGCAAAAGCTTCGATCCGGTTTGTACGTATCCCCACACGGTAAGGATCTTCGGAAGCATTCAAATCCGATATTTGTCCGGATTTACGGTCTTCAGACAAGAAACGAACCCCCAGTTGCGATATATAATGATCCGTTTTATAATACCAGCGGTTAAAAAGGTTTACTTGCTGAATTTTCGGTTGATCCAAAAAACCGTCACCGTTGTTGTCATGCTCTTTGGTGTCGTTTTCATAATGGGCAAAAAGCATGGTAGAGAGCTTGGGATTCAGTTGAAACGCAGCATCGGCATTTGCCTCAAGCCGCATAGCGTTGCTACCAAAAAGATTGACAGAAAGGCGATCCGAATTCTGCGGCTTTTTATACTCCACATTAATTTGTCCCGTCAAAGACTCATAACCGTCGACTACGGAAGAGGTTCCTTTGGATATCTGAATACTCTCCATCCAGGGACCCGGAATATATCCTAACCCATACGGAGAGGCAAGTCCACGAAAATTGGGTATCTTCTCCGTCAACATTTGCACGTAACTTCCCGACAATCCGAGCAACTTAATTTGCCGGGCGCCGGTGGTGGCATCACTGTACGACACATCTACCGAAGGGTTGGTTTCAAAACTTTCGCCCAGATTACAACATGCGGCGCGACACAGTTCGCCATAATTGATTTGCTGCGTTTGAATGGTCATAATACGGGAATTGGTTGTTCCCAGACTTCGGGTGGTAACATTTATCTCTTTCAGCTCCACCCCGCTTTTTAGTTGAATATGCAGCTGATTTCCGGTAACAACAAGCGTATCGTTTTGATAACCTACATAACTTACTACCAAGTTCCGATTTCCCTGAACTTCCAGAATTTCAAATTTTCCGTCCGCTCCGGTAGAATTACCCGTTTGCGTACCCAACCAATAAACATTCACGCCTACCAGCGGTTCGTTATCTTCATCTACTACGATTCCTTTTACTTGCGCCGTCAAAGGAAAAGCAATCCATAAGAATAGTATAATTATTTTGTTCGTTTTCATTTTATTTTGATTTTTTATTTTGATATCCGGTAAATTGACAAGCAAATAAAAATTACCTGCCAAACGATGTATTTACGAATAATTTAAAGTAAATACCTGAAAATCAATCAAAAAATCAAATCAGGAATACACATATTTCGCTCAAGAAGGCATTTGTCGAGCGAGGAGGAAGAATAAATGCGGTATAGCGGTTGAAATTATCTTCGCTTTTTTGTGGAATAAACAGCGAAAACAACTCCGATTTAAACAAATCAATGGAAGGAATTAAAATTTCACAGGTACTTTTCTGTATATCCAATTTATATTCAATCACATACACACAATGCCCGTCACGATGACCGTGATTGGTATTTTGATTTCCTGCAAAAGGATTATGAGAGTTCGAGTCATTCTCTCCACAGCAACGAGAATGAGCATCAGCCGCAGCAGAGGAATTAGAGCAAGTTTCCCCGCCGGAACAGCAACTATGCGAGTGTTCTTCCATCCTTTCTACTTGGCAATTGAAACAATGAAAAATTACATAATTTCCTCCTGCTCCGACCCAGATAAACAGGACAGAAAACAGGAATATGAAAATATGTTTAGCTAAATTCTTCATTTCAGTTTTTTACCGACTTGTTATTTCAATCTTGCACGGCTTTGCTTCAGAGTTTCTACCAATTCTTCTGTTGTTATGTTGGTGTTTATACCCAATACATCAAAAGGAGATTGGTTTATATTTTCTTTCATGGGAACAATTTTAAATCGTTGTCCATTTTGCTTTCTGACAATTACGTCTTGTTTGAGAGCGGTATTTAATACTGCAGAAAGATCTTGTTGGGCTTCTAAATAATTATAAACTCTCATGATTTTACCTCCATTAATTTTATTTTTAATGTTTTTGCAATATCTTTCATTTGACTATCAAGTGTTAATAACGGAATTTTTAATCGTTTTGCAAGTTCCAAATAATAAGCGTCATACGCATAAATTTTGAACATACAAGCTATGTCAAGCGCTTTGGCTATATTGACAGGCTCTAAATGTAAAGGTATCATATTGAAAATATCAAAACTTTTTATAATTTGTTCCTCATTCAATCTTTTCCTTTTTAACATGGCTGTCAAGGCATTTCCAATCTCGTAAGGTAACACTTCCGGAGAAATGAGTTCAACACCTCTAGTACTCTCAATAATGACTTGTTTTTCAGGCTCATTGAGAATAACTGCCAAATAAACATTCGCATCAACGACAATCATAGTTGTTTTTTGTTATTATAACGCAAAGATAATAATTGTAATTGAAATCGACAAAGTCCGAAGGATTAAATGCAAATATTTAATAACCATTTCCAAATCGAAACAACTTCAATCGTTACGCCACTTTAGGCTATCAAATAAGATTTCTTCGCCTGCAAAACTCTATCAACTCCGGAAAAAACCGATGAAATTCATTTCTATACTCCTCATATTCGGCAGATAAAATATGAATAGCTTGATCCGTGTGATCAGGCAAGGAAGAATATTTCGTCATAATCCGTATGGAATCCCTGATTCCTTCGATGCCGGCATAAGCAGTAAGGCGCCGGTTAAGGATAATAAACGGAAGGTATTGCTTGACGCTGCCGGGTAAATAAAACCAGTAAGAAAGAAGTGTTTTATAGCAATAAACGCTGAATTTACTCAAAGGAATATCCGAATAAGTATCCCAATCCTTCGCCAAAAAATGATCGTAAAAAATGTCGTTTACCACCCCTGCATAATGGTGATAAACAGGATATAAGCGCTTTTTGCTGAGATTGAATACCGGGTGATTATCTGCAAATCCATCTATTTCCCGGTGCAAAAATATGCCCTTTCGGATACCATCAGGGTAAGATTTGTATTTTTTCCCTTTCACTTCGTCGGCAATAAAATTACCAACCAGAAGCTCCTTTTCCTGCCCGGAGATATAGAGATGTGCGAGATAGTTCATTTTATAAATTATTCTTCTTTCCTGTAAATCCCAATCATTCCTTGCGGCGTAACAGTTTCGGCGCTGATGCTGAAATTCCTGCAACGGCTGTTATTGTAAAACTGTATTCCGGCTTTGCCATTCTCATCGGGGATTACTGACGGATTCCAGTATAAAGTGCGGCGGTAGTCGTCGGGCGCAGGCGGGAGCGTAGAATAGTCGGGGCTGTAAAATTCACTTACCGCACTATATCCATCCAACCATGTTTTTCGTACTCCTTTTACGCCGTCTACAGGAATCTCTCCCTCCGGATAGGTTTCTATAAATACAGCACAACTAAGATATCGAGCCATTTCAAAGGGGTCGCAAGGGCAGCATGGGGGACAAGCTATATATTGACCTATAACAAAGGTTCTTTCATTGATATAAATAGACTTGATGGCAGACAACCTGATATTCTTATACTGAAAATATTCATATCCTCTCCATACGACAGGCTTGTAATTGACTACAAAAAGCACCCTCTTACCCTTGTAATGTAAATATTCATAGTCTTGCCCTCTGTTTTTATTCATATTCTCCATCATTTCATGTATATCTTTCCCTGCATCTTTCTTTCTATCATGCCATCTGGTATAAAAATCTTTATTCATATTCATCATCAGTTCGTGTATATCTTTCCCTACATATATCCCTTTGTCATAGAGGTCATCCATTTCCGAAGCCGCATCGTAATAGGCTACCGATGTTGAACGATTATGAAAAATGTCCTGTTCCTTGGTTCTTCTTTTGGCTTTTACGGTTACTTCCTCCAACTGATGGACTTTCTCATCAATGCCCAGTTTGGCTAATGAATCTCGATAAGCGGCAAGGAATGAGGCATAATTATCTTTAAAACTATCATCGCCGGGCAATTCTTCGTCAGGCACGATTTCGTTGGCTTTTTCGGCAATGTTAACCTGTAAATCCGCATACCGGTATCTTTTCGGTTCAGGATTGAAAACCCTGTCTGCGAGTATACTGTAGTTTTTTGCCTTTCTTTTTTCTTTTACGCTCAATATCATGTTCCATTTTCCCTCCACATCCGACACAAAAGAGAAGCGTCCCAGACTATCCGTTACAAAGGTTTCGATGATACTGACCAGACTATCATTTTCTGTTCTTTTTAAAAGCAACAAGCTAACATCAACTTCGGGCTTCGGTATTTGCCTGCCGCGAAAATTAAAATTAACCACACTCCCATGAGTTTCTATTCCCTGTTCGGGTAAATATTTCAGTTCAAAAGGTTCAACTCCAGCCATCTGTTTCCACGAATAGCGCCGCCAACCCTGTACCATCAGCAATTCATCAAGTAGAGACGCGGCGCGCCGCGTCTCTACAGAATCGCCTTTTTCTTCAAAATAGTAAGAAGGATTGCGGACATACCCTTTTATCTCCGACATCAGCAAAAGGTCGGTCAAAATATTATGATTACTCTCCACCTCGTTTTCACCATCCCTTACCGATAATGAAAAAGATGCGGATACCGGATTTGCTTCCCGGTCGGTTACAGATAATTCCATTTCAACCAATTCGAAAGGGCTGTAAGCCGGTTTGGATGTTTTCGCTTTTATATCCAGAAAATTATCTGCCCAGGCATTAAATATCAGACGGTCGCAAAGAATTTCTCCCTTGCTGTTGAACAGCGCAATTTGGGAAACTCCCGCCGGCAATAGTGTTTTATCCATTTTAAAACGGATTTCATCTTCGGCAATCCATACAAAGCAATAATTTTGCAGTTTGCCTCCGTTTAGAATAGCCGCGCCAAGCATTTGAGCCGGAGTATTTCCGTTTTTCCGCAGGGTGATTCCAATGCTGTCGGGATGCGACAGATTATCCATTTCCAATCCCACTCCTTGCGGCAAACCTGCAGGCATATCAAACTGATATTTACGTCCGGAATATTCAACTTCGGCTACAGCTCTTCGTCTGCCGGTATTCATGCCGGGCGTATAGGTAAATATGCCCCGCCCTTCGTGCAGGGTAGCAAATCGACTGACTTCCTGTCTGTTCTCATCCATAACAACACCCGTAACGTCAATCGGGTTTCCATACTGGTCGGTGGCTTCAAAAGCAACCCGCAATGCGACGCCCTGTAGCAAATTACCCCCTTCGGGAAAAAAGCGGACGTTTACCGCCTTTCCTCTTTCCGGTCTTTCCCTTTTCATCGGGTAAGTGCCTGTACCCCTGACATAACTCATCATTTCTTTCTCTTCAAAGTTGCCTTCTGTTTTTGGTTTGTTGAAAACCGGCAATAATCTTGAAAAAATAACATCGTCGCCAAAATTCAGCATGTATTTGGTATAGGCGCGTACTTCGTAAAAACCTGAATAAAACGGTAATTGACTTAATGTAAAATCGCCGTGGCACTGTCCGTTTTCGATTTTCAGAATTCGCTTATCTACAATTTCCCCGCCCGGATTCAACAATTCGACATACAGCGTTTTGCTCAATTCGCTCAATTGATGCTGCGCGGAAGTAACGTAACATTTGAACCGGATATGGTCGCCCTGATAATAATTGGTATTGTCGAAATGCAGGTATACTTTTTCCTGCGGGATATTGTTTGAAAAATTGCGAAGCGCCTGAAGGAATGGAACAAACTTGCTTAACTTGCTGTCTAAATTGTTTGCCTCCGGCGTCCTGCCGGTTGCATCGGTTATTTGACCAGCGACCACCTGTTGCGCCTTTAACTCTGGAAAAACCATTAAAAAAAGGCAAATGAAAAAGAAATTGACAATTTTTGTTTTTTGCATGGCGCTTCATTTCGTTATGTTATTCTTCTTTCCTGTAAATCCCAATCATTCCTTGCGGCGTAACAGTTTCGGCGCTGATGCTGAAATTCCTGCAACGGCTGTTATTGTAAAACTGTATGCTGGCATTGCCATTTTCGTCGGGGATTACAGACGGATTCCAGTATAAAGTGCGGCGGTAGTCGTCGGGCGCAGGCGGCAGCATAGAATAGTCGGGGCTGTAAAATTCACTTACCGCACTATATCCATCCAACCATGTTTTACGTACTCCTTTTGCTCCGTCTACAGGAACCTCTCCCTCAGGATAGGTTTCTATAAATACAACATAACTAAAGCACATGGCCATTTCCATTGGTGACATTATGGGATTGGTAACCCGAATAAAATTACCATATTCGTCGGAGCTGATATCGTACGTGCGATTGACGATATATTGAGCTATAACATCCATGTTTTTATTGACATAAATAGACTTGATGGCAGGCAACCTGATAGCCCTATAATGGGAGCGTCCAACTTCTGACCATACGACAGGATTGTAATCGATTACAAAAAGCATCGGCTTACGTGAAGAAAAATCCAGATTCATATTTGCCAACAGTGCATAAATATTGTTGGCAACGTATCCTTTATCATAGAGGTCATCAAGTTCCGAAGCCGCATCGCAATAGGCTATTGATGTTGAACGGTTATAAAGAATGTCCTGTTCTCTAGTTCTTCTTTTGGCTTTTACAGTTATTTCCTCCAACAGATGAACTTTCTTATCCATGCCCAATTTGGCTAATGAATCTTGATAAGCAGCAAGGAATGAAGCTTCAAGACTATCATCGTCGGGCAATTCTTCGTCAGTCATGATTTCGTTGGCTTTCTCGACAATGTTAACCTGCAAATCCGCATACCGGTATCTTTTCGGTTCAGGATTGAAAACCCTGTCTGCGAGTATCATGTATTTTTTTGCCTTCCCTTTTTCTTTTACGCTCAATATCATGTTCCATTTTCCCTCCACATCCGACACAAAAGAGAAGCGTCCCAGACTATCCGTTACAAAGGTTTCAATGAGACTGACCAGGCTATCATTTTCTGTTCTTCTTAGAAGCAACAAGCTAACATCAACTTGGGGCTTCGGTATTATTTGCCTGCCACGAGAATTAACCACGCTCCCATGAGTTTCTATTCCCTGTTCGGGAAAATATTTCAGTTCAAAAGGCTCAACTCCTGCCATCTGCTTCCACGAATAACGCCGCCAACCCTGTACCATCAACAATACGTCGAGTAGAGACGGGGCGCGCCCCGTCTCTACAGAATCGCCTTTTTCCTCAAAATAGTAAGAAGGATTACGAACATACCCTTTTATTTCCGACATCAGCAAAAGGTCGGTCAGGATAGTATGATTACTCTCCACCTCGCTTTCGCCATCCCTTACCGATAATGAAAAAGATGCGGATACCGGATTTGCTTCCCGGTCGGTTACAGAAAACTCCATTTCAACCAATTCGCAAGGTCTGTAAGCCGGTTTGGATGTTTTCGCCTTTATATCCAAAAAATTATCCATCCGGGCATTAAATATCAGACGGTCGCAAAGAATTTCTCCCTTGCTGTTGAAGAGCGCAATTTGGGAAACTCCCGCCGGCAACCGTGTCTTATCCATTTTAAAACGGACTTCGTCATCCTCAATCCATGCAAAGCAATAATTTTGCAGTTTGCCTCCGTTTAGAATAGCCACGCCAAGCATTTGGTCAGGAGTGCTTCTGTTTTTCCGCAAGGTAATTCCAATACTGTCGGGATGCGACAGATTATCCGTTTCCATTACCACTCCCTGCGGCAAGCCTACGGGCATATCAAACTGATATTTACGCCCGGAATACTCAACTTCGGCTACCGCTCTCTGTTTGCCGGTATTCGTGCCGGGCGTATAGGTAAATATGCCCCGCCCTTCGTGTTGGGTAGCAAATCGACTGACTTCCTGTCTGTTCTCATCCATAACGACGCCCGTAACGTCAATCGGGTTTCCGTACTGGTCGGTGGCTTCAAAAGCAACCCGCGATGCGACGCCCTGTAGCAAATTGCCCCCTTCGGGAAAAAAGCGGACGTTTACCTCCTTGCCCCTTTCCGGTTTTTCCCTTTTCATCGGAAAGCGCCTGCACCCCGCCAGCCATAACTCAACATCTCTTTCTCTTCAAAGTTTCCTTCTGTTTTTGGTTTGTTGAAAACGGGCAATAATCGTGAAAAAATGACGTCGTCGCCAAAATTCAGCATGTATTTGGTATAAGCGCGTACTTCGTAAAAACCTGAATAAAACGGCAATTGATTAAGCGTAAAATCGCCGTGGCACTGACCGTTTTCGATTTTCAATATTCGCTTGTCAACCGTTTCCCCGCCCGGGTTCAACAGTTCGACATAGAGCGTTTTGCTCAAATTGCTTAACTGATGCTGCGCGGAAGTAATGTAACATTTGAACCGGATATGGTCGCCCTGATAATAACTCGTATTGTCGAAATGCAGGCATACTTTTTCCTGGGGGATATTGTTTGAAAAATCGCGAAGCGCCTGAAGGAAGGGAGCAAACTTGCTTAACTTGCTGTCTAAATTGTTTATCTCCGGCGACCCGCCAGTTGCATCGGTTATTCGACCGGCAACCGCCTGTTGCGCCTTTAGCTCCGGTAAAAAACTCGAAATGCAGATAATCACCCAAAAGCTTTTCTTGAAAATTTCTATTATGTTATATGTTTTCATGGACGATGCTTTTTGAATTATATTCGCAAAATGCGTGCCAGAAATATATTTTTCTGTTAATCAACATAACAGAATTATTTTACCTAAAAAAAGTGTTCGAAAATGAACACTTACTGTTCGGAAATGAACAATAGATTATCTGCTGCTCATATTTTTAGATGCATTACTATCAATTCCGCCAAAGGCTGATCCATGCATTGATCGAATCCAGCAATTGCGGAGAATCTTTGCGCACAACCCATGCGTGCAATTGTGAAAAACTGATGCTGGTAGTAATATCCAGTGAAGGATAGCTGGGAAGCATCCTCGATGCCGTTTCATAATCGCAAACAGCGTAATCAATATCCCCCTTCGCCACCAATATAAGCAGATGCTCGGATTCGTAATCCGGCATTTCGACTATTTGAATCGTATCGCCTATCTCTGCGGCAAGGTTTTGCAAACGCGAAATAGATGGAGATGCTTGCGCAACATATATTTTTTTGCCCGGAAGCGCCAATTGGCTGTGAATATATACAGAGGTCGTATCGGAGGCTTTCCGTTGAACCAACACCTGCCTGTTCAACCCGATATTTTCCGTGAATGCGACAGATTCCTTTAATTCGGAAGTGACGGGAATCAACCGCGCAACTAGATCATATTTCCCGTTTTTCAATCCTTCCAGACTCTCCTTTAACCCCGTCTCCAGATGAATTTCCACCGGAATATCAAGATGACCGGAAAGCGTCATGACCATTTCATATTGCTGTCCGCCAATAGAATCCCCATTTCTGAAATAACCGGACGGACTGTAATCCATAACAACACGCAATACGCCCGCTTCTTTAATCTCCTGATAATCTCTCGGAGAATTTGCCGTTCCGCAACACACAATAAAAAAGATAACAGACAACAAAGTCAAGATCAGCATTATCCGGTTATATCTATTATCTATTTTTCTCATAATGAAAATTTTGAATTCCGTTTGCAAATATATGATTTAAAATCGGCTCAAAAAATTTAACAATAAAAGAGATTGGACGATTTGTTTTCTTTCTATATTTGTGTGATTTTTTAACAAAATAAAAATAGTATGAGACATTGGTTTACCTTGTTTATCATTATTTTCTTATGCGTCAACTCTTTATATGCACAAAAAAATGTAAAGACAAATTCGGCGGAAATAAACACGATCGAGTTTAAAAATGCGGTTTGGGATTATACGGAAAACGAAAATGATTTCAACTATAAAGGGAAAAAACCTGCCATTGTCTATTTTTATTCTCCCTTGTCGACTACCAATAAAGTTTCCACGTCTATCTTAGATGAATTGGGAAAAGAATCCAAAGGCAAATTTGAGGTTTATAAAGTAAATTCCGAGCAAGAAAAGGAATTAATCCGGTTATTTCAAATAAAAGATTATCCGGCATACTTGTTTATCACAAAAAAGGGTGAGCCTCAGGTCTATGTGGGGTTCAAAACGAAGGAACAATTAGCTCAATTAATCGACCTTACAATTCTAAAATAAAATTATTTATCGTTAACCATCAAAATATTTAACCCTTTATTGTAATAAATAAAAAATTATTTTATTACTTTGCACACGAATATTCCCAAACAAAGAAAATTTATTAAATATAACAAACTAAAAAATAACAAACAATTATGAAGACAAGAACTCTGACGACAGCGTTGGCTTTATTTATGAGCTATGTATGTTGTTTTGGACAAGCAGACTCAAGAGCGGATTTGATAAACAGTAAACACGAAGAGTTTAGCAAATACATGAATCAGTTAGAAAACCTGCCGGACAAAAGCAACAGGAAAAAACAGTTGAAAAATATAAGCGATATAGTGGATAACAACACGGTTGCTTCTCAACATCTCATTGATAAATCCGTAGCAAAAAGATTTCCGATAGAATTTCAGAGCAAAACAATCTTAATTTTTTTCAAAGGAAAAAAGAAAAAATCCATACAATACCCTGCAACGCTTAGCGCAATAGATACGGTTAGATACGTATACAACATTGTTGGAACTGCCATGAAGGACACCATCGCTGTGTCAAACAATAAATTTGTATTTTATGAAACAAAAGGCGAAGCCAAAGTAAACGCTGCACAAAATAGAAAAAACAGCAAAAGGGTTGACGAGAGCGAAACAAAAAACATTCTGACCATGATATGGAAAGTAAACGTAAGTAATGGCAAAGCTAAAATAGATACGATCTATGCAGAGCCTATCGAGTTTTTCGATTCGGAAATACTTGAAATGCAGGAAAAATCCAAAGCTTTGATCGGAAGATATTATAGAAATTTGATCGAAAAAGAAGCCATACCTGAATTAAAAGCCGCCACAGTTCAAAGCGAATTTGTCAGTGACTACAAATCTGTTCCTTTCTGGAGCATGTTTGAAGGCAACCCTTTCATTAAGATCTCCAATCTGACAATAATCCCAAGCGGAATAACAAAGTATGAAGAAGAACCGATCATGATCGTTGATGTTTCTCGCGAGGCTCATTTCGATGCAGAACAAACCATTGGAAACAAACTCGGTTTGAGATTTGCCATCGCATTTGACAGAAATTTGAAAAACGAAAGAATTGTAAAAATAGAGTGGATGTACGGAGAAAAAATCGAACCGGAAGTTATGTTCGGAGCGAAAAACTTGAGAGAAGCTCAAGCAATTGGAGAATCGTTCCTGCAGAAATTTAAACAATTCGTCAATACAGGCGGAAAAGACAAGGAATTGCAAGCTCAAATAATCGCCATGTTTATAAGCCCAGATGCAATTTTCGAAGTGTCAAGCCTGCGCTCAGACAAAATAACCAAACATTCAGTAAAAGAATACCTTTCACGTATACCGAAAGGATCGCAAGTAGAAGTATTTGCCGACAGACCTACCTCTTTCAGCAATTCGAACATCATTGAAATGAAATTCAAACAGACTTTCAGGACTGGAAAATATTGCGATAAGACCGAAAAGAAAATAGAAATGATATACGAAGAAGGAAAATATATTCTAACAGGCGTTTCGGTACTTGAAACAAAAGATTGTAAAGAACAATCTGAACAACCAACAGGACCAGTACCAATTGGAAAATAAATAAATTACGTAGGGGCAGGGCTTGCCCCTGCCCAATCTGAACAACGCGGATTAAACGGATGTAAATTCGTTTAATCCGTGTTTTTTATTTGTAAAATTCACCGAAAACATTTACACGCCTAAAAATGTTTATTGGTTAGAATTTTTAAACAATTACTTATTTTAAAAAGCCTAACCTATGAAAGCATTTACCTTTAGGTTGATACACAGACATTTATCTTCCAGAAAGGGAGAATCGGAAAAAGAGAAACAAATTGCACGCACCCTCATAGATGCTGCGGCAAAAACTCCCGAAGAGATATACCAAAGTCTAAATACCACCCTATCGGGTCTTTCGGAGGAAGAAGTAGAACAACGAATAGAACAGTACGGACAAAACACGATCGTACACGAAAAACTTAAACCTTGGTATATCCAGTTATTATTGGCGTTTAAAAATCCTTTTAATTTTGTACTAATTATCCTTGCAACCATCTCTTTTTTAACCCAAGATTATACAGGTACAACCATCATCATCGTCATGATAATGGTTTCCGTATTGATTAAATTCACGCAAGAATATAAATCGAAAAAGGGAGCAGAGGCGTTGCGAAAAATGGTACACATCACTTGTACCGTTATTCGTAAAAATGATGCCGGAGAATCGGTCCAAACAGAAATACCCTTATCGGAACTTGTTCCGGGAGACATTATACATCTTGGAGCAGGCGATATTATTCCGGCTGATGTTCGCTTGATTCACAGTAAAGACCTGTTTATCTCCCAATCGGCTCTCACCGGAGAATCTTTGCCTATTGAAAAAGATGAAAGTACAATTAACAGTTCAAATGCCCCTAAAAATGCCCTCGAACTGAAAAATATCTGCTTTATGGGTACAAATGTCAATATCGGAACCGCTACCGCTGTTGTACTCAGTACGGGGGCAAAGACCTATTTCGGTTCAATGGCGGCAACCCTCGCCGGAACTGTCAGCCCGACCAGTTTTGACATTGGTATCAGCAAGGTAAGCTGGTTATTGATAAGTTTCATGGCGTCTATGGTTCCGGTGGTCTTTTTCATCACCGGATTTACAAAAGGCGATTGGCTCGACGCATTGATGTTTGCTCTTTCGGTGGCGGTAGGACTTACGCCGGAAATGCTTCCGATGGTGGTGACAAGCAATTTGGCTAAAGGGGCTATACTGATGGCGCGAGAAAAGGTGATTGTGAAAAAGTTAGGCGCCATACAGGATTTTGGCGCTATGGACGTACTATGCACCGACAAGACCGGAACATTGACCGAAGACCGGATTGTGCTGATGAAATACACGGATGTCTACATTAACGATAGTCTTAAGGCGCTTCAGTACGCATATCTCAACAGTTACTTTGAGACAGGGCTGAAAAATGTAATGGATGCAGCCATTCTGGAAAGTAATTACCTTCCCGGTAAGGAATCGCTTGGAAAGGATTGGCAGGCTGTAGACGAACTTCCGTTTGACTTCGAACGCCGCCGCATGTCGGTTATATTGAAGCAGGACGATAAGCGTATGCTGATATGCAAAGGCGCAGTGGAAGAAATGTTATTGTGCGTCGCAAAGATCGACACGCCGAAAGGAGAAGTGGAAGCTACGCCCGAAATGAAACAACTGGTTATCCAAAATCTGCAAGGGCTGTATAAAGACGGGTTAAGAGTGGTGGCTGTGGGACATAAGTATTTTGCCGCCAATCATAGCGATGTATATACTTCCGAGGAGGAGAGCGATCTGATACTCGATGGTTTTATGTCCTTTCTCGACCCTCCGAAAGAATCGGCAAAAGAAGCCATAAACGATTTGAAAAACAACGGAATACGTATCATGGTACTTACGGGCGACAATGATATTATCGCTCAAAAAGTATGCTCCGAAGTGGGGCTTATGGACGAACGCGTGGTTCTCGGTAATGATATTGAAAACCTTTCCGACGAGGAAGCCATAAACCTGATTGAGCAACACCGGATATTTGCTAAACTGGCTCCGCTGCAAAAAAGCCGTATTGTACGGCTATTGAGAGAAAAAGGACATATCGTCGGCTTTATGGGAGACGGCATAAATGATGCGGTTTCCCTGCGCGAAGCCGACATCGGCATATCTGTCGATACAGCTGTCGATATAGCCAAAGAAAGCGCCGACATCATCCTTCTGCAAAAAAACCTCCTTGTACTCAACAAAGGCGTGCTTGCAGGGCGCAAAACGTTTGCCAACACGATGAAATACGTCAAAATCACAGCCAGTTCCAATTTTGGGAATGTATTCTCACTGCTTGGAGCAAGTCTTCTTTTCCCGTTTCTCCCAATGTTGCCATTACAGATACTTATACTTAACCTGATTTACGACATCTCCCAAGTCGCCATTCCTTGGGATAATGTTGATCCGGAGTATCTTAAAAAGCCGCGTAAATGGATAGCAAGCGATATTAAACGCTTTATGTTGCTCATCGGACCTACAAGTTCCATATTCGACTACATCACATTTGGGGTGCTATTCTTCATTTTCGGAGCAAATACAATTGCCGAGCAATCGTTTTTCCAAACAGGATGGTTCTTGGAAAGTCTCTTCACGCAAACAATGGTGGTACAAGTATTACGAACAGAGAAAATTCCTTTTATCCAGTCGCGTCCAAGCCGACAGCTGTTCCTTTCTGCTATTGTACTCCTTGCTTTGGGGGTTATGCTTCCATATACCGGGATAGGGCACAGTATCGGTTTTCACCCGATACCGTTGGCGTTTTATTATTGGCTGGTTGGGATTTTGATTACCTATTGCGTGTTGGTACAGTTTGTGAAGAAATGGTATATTAGGAAGTACAATAGTTGGATATAGGCATAAACCCCAACGAATTATCACGCGCCGCTGTAGAGACGTGGCGTGCCGCGTCTCTGCCCCCATTTAGCGCAGGTTTAACGATAGCGTACCTTGTGTCAAATTGGGACGTTGCACGTTGTTGTAGACGCAGTGCGTTGTTGTAGAGACGCGGCACGCCACGTCTCTACTGGGGTGCGCTACCGACCTGCTCCACAATGTCAACTGCTGTATTTTATAAATATTCGAACCTATTCTGCGACCGCACGGACACTGTATCCGCCGGCACGGAAGTAGGCGGCGGCATAGACGCTGCCGTCGTCAAAGAGGTTCAAACTGTATGCGTCCATCCCGAAATCGAACGCCGTACTGCTCCAATAGAGGCCAAACATGCCTGCAGTTTCATACATATCACCGAAGCAGAGGCGATGCCCGGCAGCGGGCAGGAAGAGAGAAGCGCCGGAAATTTTGTCGGTGAATTTCATACCGTTTATACCGTTTAAGGTTGTCCATTTGTTATTCACCTTATCGGAATCAAACAGTGTTTGAATTTCATCCAAGGTAGGTACGCGCCAACCGGCGGGACTGGGGTCATTGGATTTTTCCCAAGTGGTACCGGTGGCGGTACTACTATCCCACGTAGTGCCGCCATTAGAATTTATCATTGGGTCGGTAGCGCTCCAACCAATCTTACGATTCCATTGATAAAACATACCCGCATCTTCAGGTTTAGCGGCAAATGTGCCGGGTGCGTCCACATTACGGGTTGCCCAACGTATACCATTGATTACTACGCCGTTTATATCATTCGATATTGATTTATCGATGACTGTAACAAGACAAGTGGCGATTTGATTGCCGACTTTGGCGGTAATGGTTGCTGTACCTTCAGCTATAGCGGTTACCTTACCGTTGGAGACAATAGCTTTGTCGTTGTCGCTGCTTGTCCAGATTACAGTTTGGTTGGTAGCGTTCTCAGGAAGTACGGTTGCCGTCAATGTGCTGTCTTCGCCAATGGCAAGCGTAAGCGCAGAAACATTTAAACTTATGCCGGTAACGGCAATAGGCGCTGTTACACTTCTTTGGGTAACGGTTATTGTGATTTCCTTACCTTCGCACAAAATGACAATAATGGCTGTACGGTCGGTACCCGTAGTATTGATTGCTAACGAAATCGAAATAGTGTAATCGCTTGCAGTATTGCCATGGTCGGGTGAAATTGTAATCCACGTTGTCGGCTCTGTTGAGCGTAGTTGTTGCGATGAGGATGCAACGGGCATTTGCGTTTCAATCCGAGAAGTCCATGCGCCAGTGGTGGTAATGAGAATGTCATTGCCTTTACCCGCGTCGGCATAGACAGTTTGGGTTAAATCTTGTTCATTCGTTACCTGAATAGCAGGTTTTTGTGTATCATTATCTTTACTGCAAGCATTGAATAGTATTGCTGTGCCTAAAACTAAAAGCAACCAGAAATTGAAAAATACTTTTTTTGTCATTTTGATAAAATTTTAATTCGTAACAAATGTTTTGCTTCCAAAATGGACAAATATACGTAAATTGGGTTAATCCCTTTTTGTTTTTTGCATAAAAAATATGGTATTACATCAAGGAGTATAATCCGGCAATTAAGTCGTGTTCTTCAACCATTCGAAGGCTCTTTATATGTTAGATGAATTCAGTGGTGAAAACGTTGCATGAAGGTAGAAAATTTTTTCGTAAAACAATGCAGTACGTTCTATTTTTCACTACTTTTATCCAAAAATTACGTAACTTGCGAAACAAAAAACAGAATAAAAATGAAATACATAGGAGCTCACGTCAGCGCATCGGGAGGAGTAGAAAACGCTCCTCTCAATGCCGCAAAAATAGGTGCAAAAGCATTTGCCCTATTTACTAAAAATCAAAGGCAATGGAACGCTGCCCCATTTTCTACGCAGAATATCAAAGCATTCAAGGAAAATTGCGAAAAATTCGGTTTTCTTCCTAAGCATATACTTCCTCACGACAGCTATCTTATTAATTTAGGACATCCGGACAACGACACTATTGAAAAATCCAGAGCGGCGTTTTTAGATGAAATGCAACGTTGCGAACAGTTGGGATTGGTGTTGCTTAATTTTCATCCCGGCAGTTCGTTAAGAGAGATAAGCACAGAGGAATGCCTTAAACGCATTGCCGAATCAATCAATATTACGTTGAGCAAGACCAAAAACGTTTGCGCCGTCATCGAAAATACGGCTGGACAGGGAAGCAACGCAGGAAACAAATTTGAAGAGTTGAAGTTTATTATTGATTTGGTTGAGGACAAAAGCCGTATCGGGATATGTATTGACACCTGCCACGCGTTTGCGGCAGGATATAATCTAGCAGGTAAGAGCGATTTTGAAAGAACTTTTGAAATGTTCGATAAAATTATCGGTTTTCACTATTTAAAAGGAATGCATCTGAATGATTCCAAAAAAGGAGTGGGTATGCGCGTCGACAGGCACGAAAACCTCGGACTTGGAATGATTGGCTTTGAACCGTTCGCTTGGATTATGCAGGATAAAAGGTTTGACGATATTCCTTTAATATTGGAAACACCCGATGAAACTAAATGGGCGGAAGAGATAAAACGGTTGTATGCGGTTCTGTAGAGACGTGGCATGCCGCGTCTCTACGGTGCGCGCTCTACTCCACCCTACCCAATCTTACTAATCCTCCTCAAATGCTCCTCATCTATAATCTTAATTTTCCGTCCGTCCATCGTAATGATTTTTTCAGACACAAAATTCGATAACGTGCGGATAGCATTGGAAGTTGTCATATTGGAAAAATTGGCTAAGTCTTCTCTGGAAAGGTAAATGCTCAATGTGGCTCCGTCTCCTTCCAATCCATAGTTTTCTTTGAGGAAGAGCAATGATTCAGCCAATCGTCCGCGTATGTGTTTTTGAGTCAGGCTCACAGAGCGGATATCGGCAATTCCCAAATCGACAGACAAGGCATTAATAAAATACCATGCCAACTGATTGTTTTGGAAGATGAGGCTTTTAATTATGGCTTTGGGGATTGCATATATAACAGTAGGTTCAAAGGCGCGGGCGTTGGTTACAAAATCTTCTTCGGCAAACATCGCCCGGTAAGCAAACGTTTCAAAAGGTCTTATCACACGCACGATTTGAGTCCGCCCCCCCACTCCATTTTTAAATATCTTTACTTTTCCTTTTACTACACACAATACATGAGTGGGCGTATCTCCTTCACAATATATTATCTCGTTCTTCTTGTATTTACGAATCTGACAGTTATCCCTCAGATATTCCGTTTGCTCTGGGGTTAACATCTTCCATATATTCGAGATCTTGTCGATGCTTTTATAATCTACCTCTTCTTTTCTAGCAGCCATAAAACCTTAACGATATGAATTTGCCACGTCATTCCGAATACAAAACTAATAAATATTTTAATAAATTGATAATTAAGCGGTAAAAAGTTTCAAATCAATGACAATACCTTCTCTATTTTTTCCGTCGCCGGCAAAAAAGCGTCTATCCAATGAATCCGGAAACCTTTCCTTTCCATTCCTCTAAACCAGGTCATTTGACGTTTGGCAAATTGATGAATGGCAATCTCCAATTCCGAAAATAGTTGTTCGTAAGTTAAATTTCCCAATATATAATTTGTCAGGTATTTATACTCCAATCCATAGTAAATCAAATCATTAGGAGAAACGCCCGAGTCAAGTATGACTTTCGCTTCCTCTATCATTCCCTCTTTCAGGCGCGTTTCCAGCCTGCGGGTTATTTTTTTTCGCCGTTCTTCCCTGTCGATATGAATACCCACTATAAGGCTGTCTATTTCGGGAAATTCCCGGTTGTTTATCTCATGAGTTTTGTAGTATTCTTCTATCTCAATTGCCCGGATAGCTCTTTTGACTGTATCTACATCGGTCGTATTATGCAGTGTCTTATAGCTTTTCAATATATCGGAAAGCTCCTGCAACGTTCTGTTCTCCAGCGAACTGCGCAATTCCTGATTTTCGGGCACAGGAAATAACTCATACCCTTTCAGTACGGATTCGATGTACAACCCTGTTCCCCCGCAAAGGACAGGGAGTTTGTTTTTTGCCTTTATAGACCGGTACGCTTGAAGAAAATCCCGCTGGTATTCAAATACATTGTATTTGTAGCCGGGGTCTGCAATATCTATCAGGTGATAAGGAATTATTTTACCCTTTACCGTATACTCTTCGAGATCTTTTCCCGTTCCGATATTCATTTTCCGGTATATCTGGCGGGAGTCGCCGCTGATAATCTCGGAATCTATGTCGTATGCCAACTGAGCGGCAAATCCGGTTTTTCCGCTCGCAGTCGGACCCAATATGGTTATCAGGTCAAAATCAGTCGAAAATGTCGAACCAAGAGTCAACGATGAAAAAGAGTGCACGGGCTTAATTATTGAAAATTTTGTGCGACAAATATAGGATTAAAAAAATACCTGATAACTGTTTTAACTTATAATAATACAAATCCGCAATCCATACATATTTTTTCAGAAACCACTCGTTTTTGAAAACCGGAAATCATTCGCTGCGCTTTCTCTCCGTTAATAATGTCTTCAAAATCATCCTCAAAAATATTTCCCAGCATCAACTGTGCATCGGCATCCAGACAACAAGGCACCACCGTGCCGTCTGCCAAAATGGCTACATGATGCTTTAATGCATAACACGTGCGATGCCGGATTCCCAAAACCTGCTCTCCGGGCCACGAAAAACGAACGGAATTTTGCAGAAAAATATGATCCCTTATCTTCAAATTCTTTATTCCCTTAAGATCATCCGCATCAATTTTCGTCCCAAAATAACCATTAATAGCCTCCACGCAATCATTACTGAATGGAAAAGAGCTCTCCGAATCCCGGTTCCACAAACGAAACGAAAAATAACTCTCCTCTGATTTTTCACTTGCAAAATCGAAGATGTCGTAAAAATATTCCTTCCTTTTATCCTTTGGAACATTTTCTTCCGCCCCATGTAACGATATATTAAATTGGCGGATAGGCTGATGAATTAATACCTCTTTTCTTTTCCCGATCAGCGATCCGTTTGTAGTAATGTTGATAAAGAAGCCCTCTTTATGAGCGGCAGAGAGAAGTATCTCCAATTGAGGATGCAAAAGCGGTTCGCCGAGGACATGAAGATAAATGTAATTGGTATAAGGCTTTATTTTAACAAGTATCGCCGAAAATTCCTCCGGCGATATAAATTTCTTACGGCGCGATGTTTGACAACAAAAGCTACACGAAAAATTGCAGATGTTTGTAATTTCAATATATATTTTTTTAAATCTCATTGCTCTTTGTATGCGTAAAACAAAGTTATTTAATTTTTTGCAATACGTAACAAAAAAGCATATCTACTTTTTCTTTTTTAGTGTTTCTATATATTCATTCAAGTTTCTAATTATCTTATCTTTTTCTTTGCAAGAATTGCAATGATCGGTTTCTGGAACATATTTTTGCGGATACGTAATAATATCTATTACAGATACTTCCAATATATTAGATATCTGTAATAATTTTCCAAACCAAATATCTTCACTTCTATTGATACAGTGAGAATATGCTGGTTGTTTTACTCCTAATAATTCTGCAATAACTGATTGCTTTATGCCTTTTTCTTTGCGAATTGCTTCAATATTTTTTAATATTTCCATAATTCATAATTTTAATTATTTGACAACCAGCGACATGTAATTTTTAAAAAAATAATATTACATTTTTTACTTATTTTATTGTATATTTGTAATATTTCAATGTCAGGTTTAAATACGAAACGCTTCATCTAAAAAAAACAAATGAATAAAAATGTTCACTTTCGATTAAAAGAGATTCTTTCTGTTTTCGAAAAAATTAAAATTTTTTGAATGAAACCAATGGATTTGAAATTTAAATAAATAAACAAGGTCTTTAAGAAACCTACCATTCATATATAATTTTAGGTTATATGAATATTTATAGTCCAGCACCCTTTGTGAAAATCGTGCTGGTTTTTTCATAAATAAAAACGGCTAAAATCCCTATGAATAAGGGGTTTTAGCCTGTTTTAGTCGAGGTAGAGGGATTCGAACCCCCGACCCTCTGGTCCCAAACCAGATGCGCTAACCGGGCTGCGCTACACCTCGAAAAGCCTGCATCTCTGCATTGCGGCTGCAAAGATAATCTCTTTTTTTTATTGCACAATCAAAATAAAAAATATTTCAAAAAAAGATAAATACTTTGTCCGGTATTAATAGTTTATTACTAAATTGCACCGTTATTTAAAAGCAACTTTCATTTTTTTATATATGAAACCCGCACGAACTAACGTTCACCAAAAGAGAATAAAAGTGCCTGCGGGTTCCATACGGCTTTAATGTGAAAAATAAAATATTTCGTATGAAAAAAATTGGATTATTATTTGTTTTAATTATGTTGGCAATATTGCAGATTTTCGGTCAACAGGCTGATATGAATCTTTTTTACAAAAAAGGATTTCGCCAAGGAGAAAATATTTTGCCTTACCGCGTTCTGTATCCCGAAGGATATAAAAAGGGCGACAAGAAAAAATATCCATTGATTATTTTCCTGCATGGAAGAGGAGAAAGCGGTTTGGACAACGAATCCCAACTGAAACATGGTGCCTCTTTATTTTTGAATCCGGAAACCAGAGAAAAATACCCGGCAATCGTTATTTTTCCTCAATGTCCGGACGAAGATTCGTGGGCGGCATACACAAGAGATACGGTAACAGGAAAGTTTTCCATGCCTTTCAATCCAAAGCAGACAGAGGCAAGTCAAGCGGTACAAAGTTTGATCAAATATTATTTGAAAAATGAACCGGTAGATTCCAAACGGGTCTATATTATGGGATTATCCATGGGCGGAATGGGTACATTGGATATGGTGGCGCGCAATCCGAAAATGTTTGCTGCTGCAATTTCCATTTGCGGAGCTATCGAACCTACCCGCTTGAAGAAGTTGAAAAAGATGCCGATCAGGTTTTACCATGGCTCAAACGATCTTGTTGTACCGGTCTCCTTTTCCCGCGATGCGTATTACGAATTAAAGGCTGCCGGATCGTCTGTTACCGAAATGATCGAATATCCCGGAGTCGGGCACGATAGTTGGGATTACGCTTTCGGGTCGGCAGATTTTCTTTCATGGCTTTTTTCATTCAAAAAATAACATTTTAAATTAGAACATTATGAAAAAAATTGTTTTTATCATGACAGCCGTAGTTCTTGCTTTAGGCATGAACGCTTGTAAAACAAAAAAAACGGATTCGAACGTACAGGAAACCACACAAGCAACCACCGTTGACCAAAAAACAAATTCAACGTTGGTTGACAAGCATTGGAAATTAATTGAATTGTTTGGAAATCCGGTCAGCGAAAACAATGCGAAAGAACCTCATATTATCTTTCAGACAGAGGACAACCGATTCTTTGGCGACGCAGGCTGTAACCGGTTTTTTGGTAATTACCAGCTAAAAGGATCCGACAGAATTACTTTTTCCCAAGCTGCCACCACCATGATGATGTGCATAAATATGGAAACGGAACAGAAATTTTTAGAGGTACTCAACACTGCCGACAGTTACACTATCAAAGGCGATACCCTGACACTGAACAAAGGAAAGGAACCTTTAGCACGGTTTGTGGCTGTTGATAAGGAATGATAAAATTGCGTGGATGAATTGCGTGTGGTGCACGAACCGTAGAGACGTTGCGCGCAACGTCTCTACAACGACCAGCATATCAATTCACGAAATAAACCCCTGTTCTTTCAGGAATTCAAGGAAAGAGGCTGAAAAAAATTCATTATCCGCTTTTTTGTAACGTATATCTGTAAAGACTTGCGCCAATGTTTCTTTATTATTTTCAGCGATGTATTTTTTGTTTTCCGCCAAGTTCTCTTTATAGGCGTATATTTTGTCGATAGCCTCTTTGGAGTAGTCCTTGTAGGTCTCCGAATGTATAAGCTCCTCTACGGGAAGCCGGTCTGTTTGAACCGGATTTTCGTCCGGATAGCCGAGTGCAATGGTAGCAACCGGTATGACAAATTTAGGAAGATTCAGTATTTCTGCTATTTTCTTTGCGTTATAAGTTACCGTTCCGAGATAGCAAATTCCCAGTCCTTTACTTTCGGCAGCTATGCAAAATGTTTGCGCAACCAATAATGTATCAATGGCGGCTGTCAGGAATGAGAGAAAGTTATCATATCCGGGCTGGGCGTTTCGTTGTTCGCACCATTTATTAAAACGGTTAAAATCGGCGCAAAACGTGAGTGAAACGGGCGCATTTTTAAAAGTCGGCTGATTAAAATGAGTCGGAGAAAGCCGTTCTTTCTGTTTCTCATCCCTTGTTATTACCACGCTATACAATTGCATGTTGCCGGTCGTGGATGCTCTGAAAGCAGCTTCGAGCAATTCTGTGATGAGTTTGTCATCGACGTCTTTGGGTTGGTATTTCCGGATGGTTTTCCGGCTATTCAAAAAATCTAACATAATATATGTTGTATTATAAAAATATATTAAAGGCAAACACCATAACCGTCAAATCAAACAATAAAACATTGTTTATCAATATCACATAACATCACCCCCTTCCCGTAGGGAATATCGCTCGGTAGAATTGAAAATTATACGTTTTTTCTACCGAGCGATAATCCCTGACGGGATTTCATCTTTTGATATTCTGATAGTTATATTCGTAAACCTGACAGCAATGGATATAAACTACGCTATTTATTAAAATTTTTCAATCCCGTTTCCAGGAAAGAAGCAAATTCTCTCGCATTTTCGGAAAAAGCGAAAGAATGGTTTAACACATTTCCTTCGTTATCAAGCAACACGTAAAAAGGTTGAGCGTTTGCCCCGAATTTTGAGCGTTGCAAATAACTCCACTTTTCACCGACTGTTTTTATCGCCTTTTCTTTTTCGTTTTCAATCACAACAAAAGGCTCTTTCAAAGGCTTCCGGTCGTCGACAAAGAGGGTTACCAGCACATATTTTTCGGTCAATAGGTTGCTAACCACCGGATCATTCCAGACCGTAGCCTCCATTTTCCGGCAATTGACGCAGCCAAAACCGGAAAAATCCACCACGACAGGCTTATTGTTTTTTGCCGCATACTCCATCGCTTCGTCGAAGTTATCAAATTTGGCATGTACTTGATTGTTATGCAAATTAAAATCCTGCGTAAACACAGGGGGAGCAAAAGCACTTACCGATTTTAGCGGCGCTCCGAACAGTCCTGGAATCAGATAAACAGTAAAGGCAAATGTTACAATAGCCATAAAAAGCCTTGGCACGCTTACTGTTTCGATACGATCATCGCCGCGGAAATGGATTTTTCCCAAGAAATAAAGACCCAACAGAAAGAAAATAACAATCCAGAGAACAAGGAAAACCTCCCTGTCCAAAATATGCCATCCGTAAGCCAGATCGGCAACGGAAAGGAATTTCAACGCAAAAGCCAATTCCAAAAATCCGAGTACCACTTTTACGGAATTAAGCCATCCGCCCGAACGGGGAAGATTGTGCAGCCAGCTTGGAAAGAATGCAAAAAGGGTGAAAGGTCCCGCTAATGCAATAGCAAACCCCAACATTCCTATGGCAGGAGCCATTATGCTTCCTCCCGACACATGTACTAACATAGTACCTATTAACGGACCGGTGCAGGAAAAAGAGACAATCGCCAATGTAGCCGCCATCAACAGGATACTGAAAAGTCCCGAAGCTTTGTCCGCCTTATTTTCTAATTTCGAACTCCATGTAGCCGGCAGAGCAATATCAAAGCCGCCAAAGAAAGAGATGGCAAAGAGGACTAACAATGCGAATATTAATACATTAAATACGGCATTCGTCGAAAGAGCGTTTAATGCGCTTGCTCCGAATAGCGCAGTTATTACCAGACCAATTCCAACATAAATGAATACAATGGAAAATCCGTAAGTCAAAGCTGCTTTTTTACCTTTTTTAGGATCATTACCGCGTTTGAGGAAGAAACTGATAGTCATCGGAATGATAGGCCAAATACAAGGGGTAATAACGGCAATTAATCCATACATCAACCCTTTCAGAAAGATAAGCCAAAAAGGATCTCCTTCATTGTGTGTATCGGTAGAACTGAATGCGTTTAATTCTTCAATGACCGGTTCCCAGAAATCTACATTTTCCTGTATTTTTACAGGTTCAAATGAAAATAATCCCTGATTTTCGGTTCCGCTGATAGCCACAGTTGCGGGCGTCTCTGCTTTTCCTATCGTAAAAGGGTTTTGTGTCGGCGGAAGACAGGTTTCGTCATTGCAAGCCATGTATTCCACATATCCTTTTATTAGGTAATCTTCTTTCTTATTGGTGATTCTTATTTCTTGAGTAAAAACGGCTGTATTTTCATACCAGCTCAAAACCATGTCGAACATCGGCTCGTATTTTTTTTCAAGCTTGGATTTACTGACGGGTTGCCCGATAGCTTCCGCATTCCGGAGTTCTTCAAAAACAAAAACAGTTGGCAAGGGACCATCTTCAGGCAATGATGTCCCGTATATGTGCCACCCTTTCTCCATGACCGCTTTATATGTGACCGTAATCTTCCCCTTATCATCCATTTCGGAGGAAGTTATTTTCCACGTAACCGGTTCAAGTATTTGCGCTTTCAACAAAGTTGCAGCACATAAAATAAAGAAAAACAGCAATACTCTTTTTTTCATGTTGCAAATAGTTATAAATTATTATTGTCAAAGAACAGTGTAATCCACACAAGCGCGGCTTTCCAACACTTCCCTGATAATCTGGGCTACAGCCTGATGACTGGGATGAACGGCGTAAGCCTGCAAGTCGTCCATCGAATAGTGCGTCGTAGTAAGCGCTATGTCATACTGTTCTTTCGGATTTTCATTGACTCCTACTTCGATGCTTTGCAATTCAGGGATGATTGTTTTCAGATTCAATAATCCCAATTTGATTTGATTTATCTTTCTTACTTTTTCTTCTTTGGAAGAAAATTCTTTCAGTTTGAAAAGTACTGTATGTTTTACCATGATTTTTATAAAATATAATTATTATCGCAAAGATACGATTTTCGTAAAAAGGTAGAATTTAATATAACTTAATTTTTTTCGTGACACGGTAATGAACAACAATGTCACACGTCAGGGCTGATGCATTAAAAACCTTATTTTTACCTTATTTTCCAAACAAAACAACCTAAGTAGAATGAATTATCACCATACCCCCAACCTAATTACCTCATTATTTTATGCCATAATAAGGTAATTAGGTTTGTGTTATTTATTTTATTTTTAGCCACTTAGGTTGTTTTGTTTGGAAAATAAGGTAAAAATAAGGTTTTTTTAATGCGTTAATCCAGTGTCACTCGTAACGAAAAATATGCCTATCTTTGCCGGAACGAATTAAAACACAAGAATGGCAAAAATTATTACCCTAACAGGCGATTTAGGAAGTGGAAAATCCACTGTTTCCAATCTTTTGATCGAGCGGTTGAATTATGATTATATCTACACCGGTAAAATTCAACGCGAGATAGCCAGCAAGTATAATATGACAACGCTGGAGTTAAATCAATATGCCGAAACACACCCTGAAATAGACGAAGAGATAGATTCCACCTTCAAATCCCTTAACGACTCAACGGATTTAATCGTGGATTCACGGCTGGCATGGTTTTTTATACCGAAATCCTTTAAAATTTTCCTGAAGACTAACTTAATGGTATCTGCCAATAGAATATCAAATGATAATCAACGAAAAAGCGAAAAATATTCGTCAAAGGAAGAAGCAGTAAAGAACATCATTGCACGTAAAGCAAGCGAAAATAAAAGGTATATGGAACTGTATGGCGCAAATTGTTCCGATTTATCCAATTTCAATCTGATTATCGACACCTCGTTCATTTCTCCCGAAAGAGTTGCAGATATTATACTTGCGGAATATCATTCATGGCTGGTTTCCGGCGAATGTTCCAAAGCGTTTATTTCTCCTGCCAACCTTTATCCGACACAATCTATTCATGGTGTTGAAAATGATGAGTATTTTAAAAGTATTCAAGAGAATATGAAAATGAACGGTTATAATCCGGATTTTCCTGTTACCGCCGTTAATATGAATTCATTCGATTATATTTTCGACGGACATAAGAGGACATCATGCGCCATAAAAAATAATATTGATCTTATTCCTGTGATTTATAAGAATGAAGTTTTAAATCCGATTGAATCGGATTTGTTTTCTGAATGGGAGGAGTTTAATTCGTTCAAATATTTGATGTATCCGGTTAAGCCTGAAAAAAGTTAGATTCCTTCTTTGTTGCGCTACTAATGACGTGTGCCAAATAAGACCGTAGGTCTTGAATGCGGATAACCCCGTGCAAGCCGGAGGCACAGCTCGGGGTACGGAATCCTGACAGTACCGGAACTACGTAGTAGTTCAACTCCTATCGGAGTTGTATGTACCAGAGATGAGGGACCCTTCTACCCCGAGCTGCGCCTCCGGCTTGCGCGGGGTTATCCGCATTAAACGCCTACCGGCGTAAGTCGCAATCACGTTTTTTGTTCTCGTTTATGTGGATTTTGAAGAATTAAGGTAAAAATATAGCACTAAAAAAAATCTTAACCTAAAAAATTACGGTCATTCCCTTTTTACAACAAAAAATCCTATCTTTACAAAAAATTTAAAAACCATGAATAAAACAATTCTTATTTTAAGCGCCATAGCCTTGATGTTCGCTTCTTGCACCCCTTCGGGTGGCGATTCAAAAGTATTACCTGAAACGGTACAATTGACCAAAGAACAGTTATTAGACAAGATTAAAGGCGGCTGGGCAGGGCAAACTATCGGATGCACATATGGCGGTCCTACCGAATTTCGTTTCAACGGCACTATGATACAGGAGTATATCCCAATCCCTTGGGAAGACGGCGCCATTAAGTGGTGGTACGACAATGCGCCCGGCTTGTACGATGATGTGTATATGGATTTGACCTTTGTCGATGTCTTCGACCGCTTGGGTCTTGACGCACCGGTCGATTCGTTTGCCATGGCTTATGCAAACGCTTCTTATCTGCTTTGGCACGCCAATCAGGCGGGGCGTTACAATATTCTCAATGGTATTATGCCGCCGGCATCGGGACATTGGTTGAACAATCCGCACGCCGACGATATTGATTTTCAGATCGAAGCCGATTTTGCAGGTCTGATGTCGCCGGGAATGATCAACAGCGCTGCCGAAATTTCGGATAAAATCGGGCATATCATGAATTACGGCGACGGCTGGTATGGCGGCTTGTACGTAGCGGCGATGTATTCGCTGGCTTTCGTTAGCAATGATATTGAGTTTATTGTTGAAGAAGCGCTTAAAGTAATACCCAAAGAGAGCAAATATTATAAGGCGATGTCGGATGTGATCGGATGGTACAAAAAGTATCCGAACGATTGGCGGGATACGTGGTGTCAAATTGAAAAATCGAAATGGGCGGAAGATTTGGGCTGTACCGACGGAGTATTTCTGCCTTATAATATCGACGCTACCGTAAACTCGGCTTATATTCTTGTCGGTTTGCTGTATGGCAAGGGCAATTTCTACAAAACAATCGACATCTCTACCCGTTGCGGACAGGATTCTGATTGCAATCCGGCTTCGGCAGGTGGAATTTTAGGCGCCATAATCGGTTACAGCAACATTCCTGAAAAGTGGAAAAAGAATCTCTATGAGGTGGAAGATATTGATTTTGCTCATACCAATATTTCATTGAATAAAACATACGAGATGAGTTTTAAACAAGCATTGCAAATGATTGAACGCAATGGCGGATCAATTGAAGGCGATGTGGTGAAAATCAAGGTGCAAAAACCGGTTCCGGTACGTTTGGAACAGTCATTCGAGGGTATTTATCCGGTAGCTCGCAACACGTTGAACCGCTCGGCTAAGGATTTCGGTGAATATTCATTCGAAGGAAAAGGCTTTGTCGTAACCGGAGGAGTTATAGCCGAAAACGGTAAAAAACAGGATTATGTGGCAAAAATGGAATGCTACGTTGACGGAAAACTGATGGAAACAGTTACTCTCCCTGTCGATCTTAGAGTCCGTAAATACGAACCGTACTGGAACTACCAATTACCGGAAGGAAAGCATACTATTTCGTTCAAATGGCTTAACCCCGAACCGGGTGTTGATGTGGAAATCAAGGATATTATCGTCTATTCGAGCAATTGAATGGGGATTAAAAGTTTTATGTGAATTCAATAGTAGCGGGGGCAAATGCCATAGCCGTCAGGTTAAGGCTGAAAGCCTTTTAGCAATAGCGTATGGGCATCGCTCCATACCGTCAAGTTAAGCCTCAAAGCATTGTGTATCAATAGTACACCGCCTTATTCCCGGAGGGAATATCGCTCGGTAGAAAATTATATCCATACGTGACACCGGCATTCCGTTAGGAATGCAACCTTATTACAATATACAGGTCGCATACCTAATGGCATGCGAGACGTTGTGGCATTCTTTTTTCTACCGAGCGATAATCCCTAACGGGATTAATAATTGTTATTTTTTTATTTTTCACCATGCATATCCTAGGGAGAAACCTAAAGCAGGATAAAATCCACGATAGTGAAGATCATATACAAAACCATCATCTACAAAATGCGAATTGTTTTTGTTATAAAAAGCATGTATATAACCTAATCCCAAGTAAGCATCGAAATAAACACCGGAGAACATAGGAACATTCATACCCAAGCTCACAGATGCTCCTAATTGATTAAAATTTTTGACATTCTCAGTCTTTCCATATCTGTAAAACGGCAATTCGTCTTCGTCATAAAAGAAAATATAATCATAATATGAATATTTTGCCCGTAAAAAACTATTGCTCAAGCCACCGAGCAAGTAAAAATTTTCCCATGGTTGATTTAAATAACATTTATAATGCAGTTCAATCCCAAAGCCTTTTGAGCCTGTAACACGGATTCTTTCATCATCATAATAATAGTCATAATAATCATACTCTGCATAATTGATACCCGGACTCAGATAAATGGTTGGCATAAAGACAATCCACTGACTTTCTTCTATTTTTAGACTGTAATCGAATTTAACTCCGCCCCAAAGCATAGAAAACGGATGCACTCCCAAAGCATGTTTCAGATCATCATTTTTTTGCGAAAATGACGACGAAAAAGGAATTATCAAAAACGCTAATATTAACAGGATGTTTTTATTCATGGCTTTCAACTTCAATTTTACTTAAAAATTTCAATTTTTCTCCCGTATAATCAATTTGATACAAACCGTTTTTGCCTATCAGTAACAAAACTCCATTACGGGGAATAACGTCATAAGTATCAATATCTCCAATTTCCGGCACAGAAGAATGATCGTCAACCCATATCGGTTCAACAGGATTGGATATGTCGAAAACTTTTAATCCATTGTCGCAAACAAAAAGTTTGTTTCCGGCAACGCCTAATCCCTGTGGCGCATTCATCGGTATTTCTCTCTTGAGAATAGGATAAAGAGGATTGGAAATATCGTAAACCATCAATACATTTGTTCCTCTGCCACAGCGTACACTTGCTGAATTCAACGTTATATAAGCATAATTTCCGTCAGCCACTACAGGGTCACAACTGCGAATGTGAGATACGGACGACAAATATTGCGGAAAATCGGGACGTTCGACATTGTACATATACATACCTGTTTCGGCGCCGATAAATAACAAACTATCCATTATAAAAATTGTCTCAACGCCAACACCTAATTTTTGATCTTTCACCGGAAGATAGCGAGGCTGAGAAGCTTCTGTCACATCAAATAACTTTAAAGTAGAATGATCCACCACATACAAAATATCATCTTTGATGGTAAAACGCGCCATAGAACCACCCTGTCCCGAACCATCCGTTGCATGTCCGCCACCTCCGTCTTTGGCGCAAGCTGCCGTCAAGAAAATGCAACCGAGATAAATGATTAACCTTCTCATAAATAAATGATTTAAAAATTACTTTTTCTCTTGCCACGATACTAAAATCATATCGGCAGGACGATTATAATATCCATAATAATAAGTGTCTCGAGGCGCTGCCGGTTCGGGCAATACATCCTTTACGCGATGAGTAACCTGCCGGTTTGTTAAATCAAAAGCCACTAAATCCACCGCATTGTCTACATACAAAATATCTCCCTTTACCGCCATGTCAACACAGCCGGGCACAATGATAAAACCTTCCCGAACAGGTTGCGAAGGATTGGCATTGTTGATGATATGCACACCCTTATACAACTCGTTGACATATATATAATTGTCTTTGCAGTATATCTTACCCGGATTTTTCAATGCCCGGCTCTCCGACGTATATTTCACAGATTGTTCCAAATCTGCTCGTTTCATAAATATAGGTTCCCATTCTATACGTTTTGATGAAGATGAAGATGAAGACGAAGAAGTAAGCAATAAAACGATTGCTAAGATTGTTAAGAATTTTACTTTTCTCATATCTATAATTACTTTTTTTTACAAATATATAAAAAAATCACTATTGACCGGTTCACCGCCAATCGTTTTTTTATTTTTCTGTCATACAATCAATTATAGTTAAAAAAAGGTGTGTGTTTCCTGATGATATTTCTTATGTGTATATTGTTTATATCTTTTTCGAGAAATATCAGTACTATTTTTTGCAATTTTATAATTATTTTTCGTAATTTTATCACTTTATAATTTCGCAATTTCGTGTTAATTTTTTTGCAATAATAATTTGCATAATTCAAATTAATTTTTTTATAATTTGCGGTAAAAAATAACAACTAAAATGAAAGGAAAGAATGTCTTTATTCAGCTAAGCATAATGATGTTTATGCAGTATTTTATTTTTGCGGTATGGTGGGTGCCTTTTGCGGCATATTTGGGAAAAACACTGCCGATGTATCAGGCGACCCTCATCCTGTGTTCCATGGCAATCGGCTCTATGGCGGCTCCATTCATCGGATTAATTGCCGACCGGCGTTTCGCTTCTCAAAAAGTATTGGCGGCGTTGAATCTGTTAACGGCTGTTTTTCTGTTTATTGCTATCCAGCAAACAGAGTTTATCTACCAGATGATTTTCGTTACATTGGTCATGCTGTTTTACATGCCTACGCAAAGTTTGACCAGTTCGATTGCCATGACACATGCCCCTTCCGAGCTTTTTCCTCGTGTTCGTCTGATGGGGACAATCGGATGGATAGCGTCGGGTATTTTCAGTTTACTGGCTTTGCTGGTGCTGAAAATGGAGTCGTTCGACGGTACGATATACCCATTGTATTGCGGTGTTGCCATGGGAGTAGTAGCGGCAGCGTTGAATCTGCTTTTACCGGATACGCCGCCAATGGGTAGCACAGCGAAAAAAATTTCCATCTCGGATGTATTGGGATTAAAAACCTTGTCATTAATCAAAAATAAGAATTTTACCATTTTTATTTTAATTTCTTTTCTGGCAATTATCCCATTTTCGCTGTATCACTTGTTCGGTTCATTGATTTTTGCCGACCGGGATGTTAAGTACATTACCGTAACCATGAGTAGCGGACAAATTTTCGAAATTATTTTCTTATTCCTGACAACCAGCGTATTGGTGAAATATGGGGTCAAAAAAGCGCTTTTGTTTGGTTTATTGGCAATGCTGGTCCGGTACACGGCTTTTTTTATCGGAGCCGAATGGGAGGAACTTCTGATTGGTGGTTATGGACTGGGAATTTTGGTACATGGCTTGATCTTCGGCTTATTCTTTGTCGGCGGACAGGTCTATACCGATAAAGTGGCTCCTAAAGAAATACGGGCGCAGGCGCAGGGCTTCCTGTTCTTCCTGATCTGGGGCGTTGGATACCTTGTCGGAACCCTGTTTAACGGATTTATGATAAGTCAGTTTCAGGTGGACGGAAAATGTAATTGGCCCGTTTTATTTGGTATATCCGCCTTGTTCACGCTCGTCGTTATTATATTATTTATCTGGCTTTTCAAGCCGGAAGAAAAAGAAAATAAATGATTAAATCATCAATAATGATATTATTATGGAAACATTGAAAATAGGCTTGATCGGCTTGGGATTAATTGGCAAACAACATGCAGAATCCATTGGGCGAATACCCGGAATCCGGTTAACGGCGATTACCGAATTTAATCCCGAATTATTGGAACAACAACGGCAATATTGGGGTGTACCCGCTTATTCCGATTACAAATCCATGATCGATAACGAGGCATTGGATGTGATTCATAATTGTACCCCCAATGCGCTGCATTATGAAATCAATAAGTACGCCTTGGAAAGAGGGATTCATGTGTACAGCGAAAAACCGTTGGCAATCAGTGTTGAACAGGGAGAAGAGTTAGTCCGCCTGGCAAAGAGCAAAGGTCTTGCCAATGGCGTCAATTTCAACTACCGGAACAATGCCATGGTACAGGAAATGCGAATCCGCATGCAAAAAAACGACGCCGGACGCTGCCTGCTCATACACGGGCATTATTTGCAAGACTGGTTATTGTACAAGACCGATAGCAACTGGCGCCTGGACGTCAAAGAAGGCGGCTTGTCGCGAGCATTGGCAGATATCGGTTCGCATTGGTTCGATACCACGCAAGTCATCACCGGAAAGAAAGTAACCGCCGTATATGCCCAACTTTTTACTGCGCATCCGGAACGGATAAACCCGAGCACGAAACAAAGCTATCCTGTGGAAACAGAAGACGGTGGCATGATCTTCTTCGAGTTGGAAGACGGAGTAAAAGGCTCTGTAATGGTTTCGCAAGTAAGCGCCGGATATAAGAATAACATCCTTTTTTCGGTCGATTGTGAAAAATATTCCATGCGTTGGAATCAGGAACAATCCGATCGGTTGGTGATTGGTACCCGCGATTCGGGCATAATCGAAATCCATGCCGCTCCGAATGCGGTTGATGCAAGTATCAGCCGCTATGCCACACTTCCGCCGGGACATCCTGTCGGTTGGGCGGATGCCACTACAAATGGTATCCGGGAATTTTATCGTTCCCTGTTCACAAATGATTATCAAACACAAATGCCGCTATATTCAGACTTTGAAAATGGCACATATGTCATGAAAATCATAGAGGCATGTCTGCGAAGTAACCGGAGTAATCAATGGGAAAAAGTCATCTGATAAATAAAAAGTCAGGGATATTCAGCAAATGAGGGTGTGTCAAAAGAACGCGGATGACACACCCTCTTACTTTATTTACCGGATATCAAGTCAGGGTAAACCTGTCAAAAATTTATAAACAGTACGGCTGGTATATGTTTCTCCCGGCTCAAGAATAACCGAATGCCAGTCCGGTTTGTTGGGAGAATCAGGGTAATGTTGCGTTTCCAAACATACGGCTGCTCTTTGATTGTAAACAATGCCTTTTTTACCGGTTACGGTTCCATCCATGAAATTTCCGGCGTATACCTGAATACCCGGTTCGTCGGTATACACTTCAAGAATAATGCCTGAGGCTGGTGAAAAAAGTTTAGCTGCCAACTCCTTATCATTACCTTTGGTATTCAAAACCCAATTATGGTCATATCCGTTACCGTTTTTCAACTGGATAAAATCCATTTTGTCAATATCTTGCGATAATGCTTTTGGAGTGGTGAAATCCATTGACGTGCCCTCTACCGGAAGAATTTCGCCTGTGGTCATAAATGTATTATCTACCGGGGTATATTCGTTTGCATTCAAGTAGAGAATATGTTCCATTGCCGATTTTTGAGGGTCGCCTGTCAGGTTGAAATATGAGTGGTTTGTCATGTTGATGACTGTTTTCCTGTCTGTTGTTGCCTGATAACGAATGTCAATCGCATTGTCGTCCGTCAATTCAAAGCGTACTTTTACATTCATTTTGCCCGGAAAGTTTTCGTCGCCGTCGGGCGATACCAAGGAAAATTCCAACACGCTATCACCTATCTTTTTTCCGTCAAACATACTGTATTGCCAGCCGTTATCTCCTCCGTGTAGACAGTGTCCGAAGTTGTTCCGGGGTAATTGATATTCGATGCCGTCAATCACGATTTTACCATTTGCAATACGATTTGCATAACGACCGATTGTTGCGCCAAAATCGGTAGGGATTGTTTCGTAATCCCTGCTATTGTCAAATCCAAGGACAACATCTTTCATTTCGCCGTTTCTGTCCGGAACCATGATGGATACGATACGCGCTCCGATGTTGGTAAAACACACTTCCATTCCGTTTTTATTATTAAGTGTGTACAATTCGCCTTTTTTACCTTTTATCTCATGCATGAAATTTTCAGGATTTAATCCCGACAATGTCAGATTCGAGGTGGCAGTTTGTTTGCAGGAGGTTATTCCGACCATGAAAAGGACGAAACAAATCATAATTCTTGTAATTGCTTTCATAACTTTATTTATTTAATTCCAATCAAATAACTCACATTCACCCCCATACTCCATAAATATTGCGAGATAGGAGCTTCCGATTTAATCGTATTCACAAGTCCATATTGAAATACAGGTTCAACCCGAAGAAACGATTTCGAAGTTATCATATAATCCACGCCAGCGCTGATGATCGGAGACAAGTTTACACGATTGTGATTCTCAGTCAGAAGTGGCGAAGTTTGGTTTTTCTCATTTTCGATTTGAAGTGTATTTGTAAATCCTACCAAAAAACCCGTTATGACTCCTATACCTGTGGAAAAACGGACTTTCTTCTGCCATTCTGTAGAAAGTCGGGCTTTCAATGGAACATCAATGTAGTGATAACTGTATACATGTCTGATTGTTAGTTCATGATCAGGCACATCGTCACCGAAATTGAGATTGCGTTTTTTAGTACGGTATCCCATGTTGGTATACAAAATTCCGCTCTCTATTCCAAACAAGCTATTCCTGTTGAAACAAATATTCAAACCTCCGGAATAACCGAACTTGGCAATTTCATCCTCATTGCGCAATTTCAACGCCCAATTTTCTCTGTCTCCTTTTAACGTCCGGTAAGAGTACGCCGGCGAAAAAGTCACTCCAAGTTGAATGCGTTGGAACTCCTCTCCCCTACTATTTTCTGCAAAAATCACAAAAAATGAGACTGTTAAGAATAAATATAATACCTTTTTCAATAAATTATTTTTTTATGCCTGTCAAATATACGAGAATAAAAAGTTAAAACTGGTATTTTATCTTGCATTTTTTTTTCAATTCTTAAGGAGGCACAGCTCACAGACTACGAGTGTTCGGAAGATTAAAAATACGCACTAATCTTAAACTTCTTATATCTCATTTAGAAGCCTCCAAGGTTATTTCAATATTATCGAAACACCAAAGCCGGATCACCACCACAGAAT
>Ga0123353_10000422_pt1 | contig 52398 bp, 74 predicted proteins | sample TergutLab28metaG_3_FD_92763 | JGI IMG/M metagenome (GOLD analysis project Ga0123353, IMG submission 92763) | Labiotermes labralis P3 segment gut microbial communities from Petit-Saut dam, French Guiana - Lab288 P3 | ecosystem: Host-associated > Arthropoda: Insects > Digestive system > Gut ... | reverse complement strand
TTAACCATCCGCCCTTTGAACACTGTAGCTTGCCTTGTTCGCCCTCCCCTTGGCGTAAACGAGCCGCAGCCTGACATCATCTCCAGTGGCGGCTGCACACTTCTCGATCCTTCCGGTGTAGCGTTTGAGATACACACCAAGCATCCTTGTTGATAGCTTCCCATTACGGTCGCCGCATACCTCAGAAAGCGCTTCAAGCAGGTCTGGCTCCTGGTGGTAGCCGTTGAGGTCAGTCGCCATCGCTGCCTTTATTATCTCTCCGGTCGTGTAGCCCGCGTTCCTGACCACGGTATGCGCTTCCCACCACGCCACCAGCAAGCCACGGAGGTTTTGCCTTATGGAATCTCCCTCTTCGAGCTTGTCTCTGTTTTGATAGGGGTCTGGCTCTCCAGCCCATACCAGCGCACTACGGACAACGTTCGACCATTCCTCGAACCCACCGTAGGCTGCGATGCTGACGCTTGGCCTTCCGGCCTCATGGTATGCCTTCATGATGGTCAGGGCTGCCCACACATAGCGCGGCCAGTTGTCGCGGCAGCGCTTCACCGGGTCGAACTCAAAGCTGCGCGCGTCCGGCCTGTCTGTCTTTGGGTCTATCGTGCATCGCAGCGTTCGTCTGGTCAGGTCTTCCTGAAGTTCGATGTTGTTACCTGTAGCGATCCAGGTGCAGGTGGTTGGTGTTGTCACGTTTCGAGATTCACCGAGGACTCGGCTGGTCACTTCAGTTTCCGAGAGCACCTGACATAGCCAATCGGATCTGAGATTCCCATTGATGTTGTCCAGGCAGTTGACCGGATACCCCTGCATCAGCAGGGCCGCCCCACCCTTCTTGAATTCCTCTTCGTTGGTGGTGTAGCTGATTATCGCTGCACTCCTGGCCGTTGCTAGCGTTGAAACCAGGTTTGCCAATTTCGATTTTCCTGAACCTGCCACGGGTGCAGTGAAGCAAAAAAGCGGTGCAGTCGGGATGGTCGGGCGTATCAGCGCGGTAAGCATTGCCGCCAGGGCCACTGATTTTGATGGCCTATCAATAAATGGAAATTCGCCGATCAAGTCATCGAGCACGTTCAATGCCTGATGCGCATCGTTCAGCGTTGGCTTGGCCGGCATCTTAGACATTCCGAATTCAACTCCGCCCGAGTCCAGATACAGGCAGGTTTGGGCGTCGTACCCCTGGGCCTGGAGTATCGATCCGTCCGGGCGCATCGTGGGGGCCGCAATTATCGACTTTAAAAAAGGCAGGCGGCTTTCGTGCGCATCCTCGATGATGGCGGCGGCGTCTTTATCAGGAAAGGCCGATGGAACCCATTCACCGGACCGTTTGTCAAATTTCAGCACCCGGGCGTGCCGCTCGATGTGGGCCGCCAGTGAAATTGGTTTCACCATGTTGATGTGCAGCGAGCCATCGGGGATGGTGGCGCGTTGCTTGTGATGCTTTTTGTCGTAGCGCACCACGCGCACAATCGGGCCTCCGCGCAGGTAGAGGCCGCCCGCCTGTATCAGGATGGCGCGGGCCCTATCGAGATATGCCGGGCGATTGCCAGCTTGTAGGTAGATTTCTGGATTGTCAGAATTGGTTATTGGATTGGTTATATTTTGATGGGACTTTTCTGCTGCTTTAGAAGATTCGGGCCTTGCGGCGGATTCAAACTGCTTCTTGACCTCGATGGCGCCCATCGCCAGGTGCAGATCGTTCCAGTCTACCTTGTGGCCATTCAGTTGCGGGGTTGCGATTCTGGCGTCCACGGCCAGGGCTGCGGCGCTCGCCTTTGCAACGCCTGGGTTGCCCTCGGTTTCGATGTCATTGTCGGCCGCCAGGATGATCTCACGCTGGGGGAATGCGCTTCGGGCTATCTCGGCAACGTGCTGCATGTTCCCGGCATCGAAGGCCACCAGCACCGGCAGTCCAATGCACTCATTGAGCGACAGCCCGGTTGCCAGGCCCTCACAGATCAGCAGTGGCTTGTCAGTGTTCTGCCATGGCCGCCCAATCGGGAAGAAGCAGCCGCGTTTGCGTCCGCCGGTCAGGAAATTCTTGTCGCGCCCGTTCTCTGATTTCTCGGCGCCGATGAACTGGATCGTGGAGATTTTTTTCTGGTCATCGTATGCGGGAACGACCAGGGCTCCGCTCTTGTGGAGCTTGAGGAATGGCGCAGCCTTGACCCCCTTTCGGGCCAGGTATGGATGTTCATCGCATGACGCGGCGGCAGCGTATATGTTTTTGGCTATTTCGGCGGCTTCAGCATAGTGGCGGACGGAATCGGCCTCTCGTTCGCGGCGCGTATCCTCCTTGCGCCTGGCAAGCGTCTCGCGCTCTGCTTCGGTCAGTTTTTTTTCCGATTTTGCCGTCCAGACGCCATGCTCTCCGGTGGCAAAATTCTGCCACCAGACTGAGGCAGGATCGTCACTGTGCGCCCGGTACGCGCCGTTTTTACTCTTCGGTTTGTCAAAGGTAGGAACACGCTGGATTGGAGCGTCCCACATTATCGCCTTCACATCGAGGCCGAAATTGATCAGAACATCAAGGGCCGATGCCTCAATCTCTGCGTTTATCATGCCATACCCCCTCTCGGTGGGCGAAAAAGGTTTATTCGCCCGCAGCGGGAGTTTCGTTCTGTTGCCAGTCTTCTTTTTCAGCTATGATTTCAAACAGGCGTATCACAGGCTTGGTAGGATTCCTAAAGCCATTTTCGATGCGACATAAAGAGGCTTGAGATATGCAGAGTTGTTCGGCCATAGCCTTCTGCGAGATTCCCTTTTGCGCGCGGTAGAGCCCTATCGGAGTTGCCGTGTTTTTTCGCCGAGGTGGAGGCATGGATGTCCCCGTAATAGATGCTTATGGTATACGCCGCCCATGGCGACGAGCCCTAATGTTGTTTCTGGCTTTTAATGGTAAAGCAGTGAAAATTCGGGAATATTTTCGCCCGCATAATATATATTATGCGACGTTTGCCACAAAAAATTAGGAAACGTCATTTTCGGAGTCGGTCGCATTCTTCAGCATGATCAGCTTTTCGCGCGGGATGGTGCGCGCCGCGCAAAGCCAACTACGTACGGTCTGGACCTTCACGCCAACAATCTCAGCTACCTGCTGCGCTGTCAGGCGGTGCCGCTCCTTCATCTGGCGCAGCTTCTCGTTACGGTCCATATACCGCCACGAATATTTCATTCCGCATATATTACGATTACATCGAACATTCATGGTCGTCAATCGGTTTTGTCCATCGCTTGCTGCCGGTCGATCTCGGCGGCGACCAGGGCGCCGGCCACCACAAGCTGGCGTTTGCGGTCTTTGTCGCCGCGTTTCATCCACTTTGAAAGCCAGTTCCCTGGGTACAAAGATTGAGGAAGAATGACCAACCGATAATATTGACCGGTTATCTCCAGATTTTCAGGCATCGCGTAGTAGCATGCGGCCCAGGCAAGTTCACCGTTCTGGTGGAACTTGTCCGCATCGTGCTTCGCGTTGAATCCTTCCTTGTCAATCTGCCGCTGGCGCTCGGCGGCGATTAGCTCGATGCCGTTCATAAACCCTCCTTCCTCGATTGATGGGCCGGGCAATGCGTGATTACTGATGTGTAGCCGCCACCAACGCTGGTTGTTAAAATGTTGCCTTTTCTGTGAATTGTGGCGATCCGAACGAAGACATTGGACGGTATACGCATGATCGCTTCGTCATTGCGGCATTCAAAATACATTTCATCTGAAAGCAGGAATGGATCACCAGGCCCATAAAGGCAGGTTAAACAATTCTTGTCGTTCATTCAGACACCTAACCGCGTATCTTCTTGAATTCATTCGCTGCTGGACATGTGGCCCAATGCGGAACATGTCCGATATGGGTTGCCAAGCCCCTGGCGCGCTCCGATTCAGTCACGGCCACTCCTGATATCACCCATCCAGCCGGAGTGACGAATTTTTCCTTTGCCCCATCCTGTTCATAGAACGGAACTTTCTGGATGTTGCACGGCATGTTTTTACCGTCCTTCGTCTTGATCCAGATGATCGCCGCGCCGCATTTTTTACATGTGGTCATATTTCTACCCTCGCTTCTGCGCCTGCTTTCGGGCGTATCCGCGCCAGCATCTCACCGCAATAGGTATCTTGTCCCGTAAAGAATCAATAAATTCTTCGCACGAGACATTATCCTCCGCGCAATCTCTGCACCTGGGAACGCATTCAATATCAGCCAAATACTTCGCCAGCACGTCGCGCTCCGCCTCGGCCCGCTCGGCCCGATCCTTCCGACTCAACGCGATGTCGAGCAGGTCGAGTTCCTCTTCTTCCGGCGTCACTTCGGCCAGCTTCTTTTCCTGCTTGGCGGCCCACAGCATTTTTTGGATGGTGGCCTGAAACTCCGCCTTCTGTTGCTCGGCTAGGTATTCGGTGGCTCGAAGCTGTTTCATAAACTGCTCAGCTTGCTCCTCTGCTTGACGCCGCAGCCTCCAATTTTTTTCCGCTTTCTCAGCAAAAGATTTAACCAGGTCAACGTTCGGCTTTTTCCCAAGAGGCGGCTTCCACAGCTCGCCGCCCTCATCGGTATACCCAATGCCTTTCAAGGTGCGTTCCGCCCGCTCGACTCGGGCCTCGGCTGCTTCGAGGGCGTCGAGAATCACGATTACATCGTGGTCGGGATCATCGTATTTTTGGCGCAACCCCTCCCGCTCTTCCTTCGTGATCATGGCGCTATCCTCTTGTTGTCAGGCGCAACCGCATCCATGACATTTTCCGCAATGCACTTGATCATTATCGGCGTAGTCGCTGGCATGTCATCGTTAGCGATAAGCGGTATGCAGACGATATCCACCGCCACTGTCACCGGCAGAAGCACCGTTCCTGTAGCCGCTTTCAGCAAGTTATCAATCATGTCCCCTCCCTCCCCTCAAGCGCGGCCTTGGCGTCGGCCAACTTCTTGCGGGCCGCACTTATCCTGTCCTGTGCACGATAAGAAATTGATCCCCCAAAACAGCCGCCACACATCGTGCCAAATGCGTCAGCTAGTTCGCTTATGGCATCCCGTTCTCCCCGCAGCCGGCGGATTTCAGCGATCAGGGCAGGGATGTCGGTGCGGGAATGAGCGATATGCAGCATGTCCGCACGCACCTGATCAATAAATGCTTCATCATCGCCCCCGTAACAACCACGAGAAACAATCACGCGCCTCCGATCTAATTTGTGACGCCAAACACTGTCAGCGCAAAGGACAGAGCATTCGTCAAAGTAGCCATCACCTTCATTCCCAGTTCCAATGCGCCACGGCCCCGGCGTTGCCGCGTTGCACCGCGCCTCGATGGCGTTCAGTTCGTCTTCGGTCATGGCGAATCTCCCTCATCCTCGTTGAGCCGCTTGAGCACAGGGCCAATCTGATTTAGATATTCATTGAGCAGTTCGGCTATGCCATCGGCTGATTTTTTGATGTGATCCGCGCGAGCATTAAAAGCATCCTCCCCGTACAAGATCGATTCACCATTCATCACTAGGAACTTGTTTTCAGCTTCCATGCCGCGAACCACCGTGAGTTGCATGTCAATGTTGGCCCTGAAGAGAGCCAACTGGAGCACCATCTTGTCTCGCATGAACAGGTCTTCGGTCATGGCTCTACCCTCCGAAACCCAATTACCCACACCCATGGATCGTCCTTCCATTTGCAGCCTGAACTCTTGCCGTAGATGGAATCCCAAAAAAACGAAAACGCTTTGATCGGGTACTGTTCGGAAACATTGACGCTCGGCACCCCATGTTTAAGGCGATCATCTTTGCTCAGGCTTAAAATGCCTTCGGCAATAGCGTCAGTTTCACTTATCTCCTGCAACCGCTCCACGCGGACACCAACAACCTTTAAAACAATCGTCTCACCGTTTGGCATGTCAACAAGCAACAGGTCTCCTGGTTCGCCGTAGGGGCAATCGCCATACGTTCCAACGATGTTTCCAGCCCAATCTTCAATCAACCATGTCATCTTTTCAGGGGCCACCTGCAATCCTTCAGCGGGGGTTCCAACAAAAGCTGATGGAGCAAAAGGATGCCAGCCAAAAACCAGTTTCGCTGTCCCTGGATATCCAGGCTGTGGCTGTAGAATCCGCCGCGTCTGCGTCTTGCGGCCATCCAGAATGGCGCGGACCATCGGGCCAGAAAATAGAATCGGGCGCTCTTTCATATCGAAGAAAATTTTTGGATTTGAAATTGAAAGGCGCTCAATAATGCACCCATCTGTTGACAACATCATTACGCAGACGTTGCAATATTGTCAATAACATTATGCTAATATTTCAGGCATCAGAATTTTTACCGCAACCGCAGCAGCGCACGCTGCATCAGGGCGCCATCTGGCTCATCCGGCCATTGGCTCCAGGGGTCTCGCTCCGCCTTTATGCGGTGGGCCACTGGAGCGAAAAGCGAGGCGTCAACCTTCATCGGGCGGCCTTTTCGTCGCCAGCGCTCGGTCACGGTTTTCGGATTGATGCCATGGCGTTCGGCCAGATCACGCAGCCGTTGCCGTTCTCCATTGAAAACAACAACCACAGCGGGCCGTCCCATCACAGCCCCTCAACGTCATCCAGCGAGCGTGCCAGGATGGAGATACCGCCGAAGCGTTCCAGCATGGCGCGAAAATCCTTCTGCTCAACGGTTGACCGACCGCTTGCACTCTTGCACTCGATGCCAAGGAACTGCGCGATATGCTGACCAACCATGTCCGGCGTGATCAACACCCGCCGCACGCCGATCAGGTCGCAGCTACCTGGAGCCAGTCCGTATGACACCCGGCGAGCCTTGCGGATGACCACGGTCAGGCTGCCGTCGGGCTCATGCTTCAAACGGGCATCGCCATGGTAGCCATGGCCGACGGCGTTGCGGAACAGGCGTATATCCGGACGCGAGCCGAGCGCGGCTAGAATCGTTGCCTGAATTTTACGCTCGGAGTCATGCATACGCCCTACCCTGCCGTTGTCCACGCGCCCGCATGACATGCTCTGCCCATTCACGCGGGTATTGGTATCCGCGTCGCCTGCCAAGCTCGGTCAGGTCTTCCAGCGATTGCGCGTGCGCTACTTCGCGCCGGGCCTGTTTGTGTTCCGCCTGGCGTTGCAACTCTCTGAGTTCGCCTTCGCGTTGCTCGATCTCGCGCTGCGACGGTACGGATTCGGCGCCGCACTCCGGGCAGGTTTTCCGCCCGGGCCGATACACGACGAAACATGAGGGGCAGCGCCGGATAATCGGGAAATTATCATTGGCTGCCCGCTCTCGCTTCTTCCGCCCTTCCAGGGTCCAGTCGCGCACATCCTCGATCAGGCCGTGGCGTTCAACGTTGCCCACATGGTCAAGGATGATGGCCCGCTCTTTTCCCGGCGCCGGCCGGATCGCCCTGCCAGCCTGCTGAATCCAGACCGCCAGTGATTGGGTGGGACGCAGCATGATGGCAGCGGTAACGGCGGGAAGATCAAAGCCTTCGCTGATCAACTCGCAGGAAGTCAGCACCTTGATGCGCCCGGCGGCCAGGTCATCGATGCGCCCGGCCCGGTCCGCATCAGACAGTGAACCGTCAATTGATAAAGCATTGATTCCACGCTTTCTGAAGCATTCTGCAACGCTTTCTGCATGCCTGATGCTGGTGCAGAAAGCTACCGCCGGAGCGCCTGGGCAGATCTTGAGGTAGTGGGAAACAGCGTCGCCGGTGATGTGCGGCTTGTCCATCCGCTCGGCCAGGGCGTCCTGGGCGTAGTCGCCCGCTCTGCTCTTGACATCGGCAAAATCCGCCACCTGGGGCGGCACATAATAGGTGGGCTTTGCGAGCCACCCGCCGGCAATGAGCCATTCTGTAGATTCGCCCACAACCAGTGAATCAAAAATATCACCAAGCCCTGCGCCGCTGTTGCGAATAGGGGTCGCGGTAACTCCGAGTATTTTGGCAGATGGAAATCCCTTGATTACGTTGCGCCATGTGTTGGCGCTTGCGTGGTGGGCTTCATCAATGACAATCAGCCTTGGCGGCTCAATAGCGCCTAAGCGTCGAGCCAGCGTATAGATGCTCGCAACTTGCACGAGTTGCTGTTCATCGCTGGATTGTCCAGCGGCTATAAGCCCGTATGGGACATTAAACTGATCAAGCGTAGAGCAGGTTTGCCGCATCAGTTCCTGGCGATGCAAAACCACCAGGATTCTATTTCCCTTTGCGCGTGCGCGTGCGGCAATATGCGAGAAGACAACGGTCTTCCCAAACCCGCACATAGCTACCAGCAGCGGAGCTTTGCATCCACGAGAGTATTTCTTAAGCACGCCCTCAACAGCGCGTTTTTGGTGCTCATAGAGTTGCATTTGCCATCGCCCTGACAGGTGATGTTAATGCTCTCTCAACAGGCCAATTCTTCTTGAATAGTCTCCAGTGCAGCGTGTCTCTTTTTATGCCAAGATTTATGGCCCATATTCCAAGAGGAAGAGTAACATCTTTGTATGTTACCAGTCTATTGGCTCTGGAGTTGTTATTTTGAATAATCGGCTTTGACCATCGGCAGTTATCTTTGCAATAGCTTCCTCCATTATCTATACGGTCCAGGGACGTGCCTTTCGGCCTATCCCCCATATCTTCAAGAAAGTTTTCAAAGCGCATCCACCTCTCGCATACGGTTATTCCACGCCCAGCATATCGGGTATAGGCGGCATGGTTAGCGTTACAACATCTCGTGAGCATGCTGTGCCACGACCTATACGTTGGCGAGTTTGTCTTGCCGTGTTTTTTATTGCCCTTGCCGGTTCGGCTTGATGCTTCCAGCTTCAGGCATCCGCAAGATTTGGTGTTTTTTCCTTTGAGCAAACTTGCAGGAACTATTTTCTTGTTTCCGCACGAGCAAACGCAATTCCAATATGCGCCTATTTTGGGCTCTGAATGGCTATGGCTTATAGCGGTTAATCTGCCAAATTTTTGTCCTGTCAGATCACAGATTTTTTTCATCGCCCCCCATACTCAAAAAATGTCAGTCGCCGAACACGGCTTCCTCTTGCTCGACCACGCGCTGCAATGTTTTGAGCATGGCGGCGCTGGGTACATTTTCCCCGGTCTTCCAGCGGTAGATCGCCATCCAGGTAACGCCCACCTTCTGCGCAAGTTTGGTCTCGCTGATTCCTAATGTCTTGGCTCGGTCAACTAACCCTGCCACCTCGGTCATCACTTCTTTTTCGATCTGGGATTTTTCCATGGCGCGCTCCTTGAATGTAAGATGGCGAAAACCCCACGCTAACGTTTATGTTGTGTCAAATCAAGAACTATCGGGAATTATAAGGATTTTTACTTCAACTTTTACTTGACCACCTAACGCATATGTTATATATGATGCGAATAAAAGAAAGTCAATAAAAACAATACCTTATATTCATTTTGAATATATTCAGAATGAATATAACAGCCAGGAAAACGACATGAGAATCAGGGCCTCGATGCTGCCGGCTTACGCGGATTGCCCACGGCGGGCTGCGGCGCGTCAATTCAGAAAAATGATCGAGCGCGCTGGTTTTGCTCTACGGCAAACGCTGCCGAGCATCGGCGCATCGGTCGGCACGGCCACCCATGCGGTGATCGACGATTTTTTCAAAGCAAAGCTGGCCGGATCTGAATTTGACGAGGCCAAGGCGGTCGATGCGGCCATGGCCGGCTTACAGGAAGAGGTCGCGCCAGGATGCGTATGGGATGACAGCACGCCCTCGGTAGAGGTGGCCCGCCAGCAGGTGCGCCGGATGGCTGCGGCCTACATCCACGGCGGCGGAACTCAAAAAATCGTGCCCCTGGCAGTCGAGTTGCAGCTTGAGGCCGACATCAGCGACGGCTGGCAACTCACCGGGCGCGTTGACCTGGTGGCCGCGCACCCAGATGGTGGCGCATGGCTGCGCGACTACAAGACCGGCGGAGTGGTCAGGCCACATTTCAGCCAACTGGGAGGATACAGCTTGCTCTACAGAAGCAATCCACCAGATGGCTTACCGAATGAAGTGAGCGCTGCAACGATTGATTTCATTCATCGCACACCAAAAACTCGATCTCAAAAGGAACCAGCATCTACTGAATATCATGTTGGACTGTGCGAATCAGAAGCGTGGGACGTTGTACACAGGATAAAACAAGAGGTTTCGGAATTTCAGCGGACAGGAAAGCCAAATGTTTTTCCATCCAACTTTAACAGCATGCTTTGCACGCCGGTTTACTGTCCAGCACACGGGACGACCTGGTGTCCACTCTCAAGCACGCTGAATAGGTGAAACTGTGAGAAGGAAATGCAATATCGAACAGGCTGTAGAGCTATATAAATCTGGTTTGTCCACAACACAAATAGCCGTAAAACTAGGGTGCTCCCCCGTTGCTGTGCTTCGCGCATTGCAAATTAGCGGTGCTGAAATGAGAAGCAGGGGTGAGGCCAACCATCTGCGCAGGCGCGAGCGGAAAGGCCGAACAACCCAAGGTTATGTGTCCGTAAATTATGAAATGAGGAAAAAGAAGACAGAACATCGATGGGTCATGGAAACCGTATTGGGTCGCCATCTACAGCCTGACGAACACATACACCACATAAATGGCGACAAGACTGATAACAGACCTGAAAACCTCATGCTTATCTCGAATGCCGATCATGCAAGACTCCATGCGCAAGAGCGAAAGGAAAACGGCATATTTATATCCCCACCGCAGAAAAAACGGGTCTACGATTACGCGCAAATGATCTCACTTTATCAGTCAGGATTAAGCTCTATCAAAATAGCGGAGATTATCGGTTGCTCCCGCAATACCATCTTGTATGCCCTTAAAACTCTCGGCATCAATGCGCGGAATCTCAGTGAAGCGCAAATATTACGCTATCAACAACAATAAAAGGAGAACATTACAAATGGCGAACCTAGTTCAACCAACCCCTCAAAAACAGGAAGCAGCCCTGGCAGTCATGGATCATCAGGACAACCTGCCGGCGTTGCCGGGCGTCTTTTCACATGTCACCAGTTTCCGCCAGGCCCTGGAGATCGCGGAGATGCTGTCGCGCTCCACCATGGTGCCGAAGCAGTATCAAGGTCAGCAGGGAGCGCCCAATGTGCTGGTGGCGCTCGAACTCGGCCTGCGCATGGACCTGTCGCCGTTCACGGTGATGCAGAATCTCGACATCATCACCGACGGCAAGCCCTCATGGAAAAGCAAATTCCTGATCGCCCAGGTCAACGCCTCTGGCAAGTATCGCGGCTCGCTCCATTACCAGTACGAAGAACTTGGCGTCAAAAAAGTTCCCTACGAATACTGGACCAAGGACCAGAGCGGCAAGAGCAGCAAGCAGACCGGCACGATTGAAATTGAAAACCGCCGCTGCCGGGCCTGGGCCGAGGAAGTCGCTACCGGCGAGCGCATCGAGGGGCCATGGGTATCGATTGAGTTGGCGGTCAAGGAGGGCTGGTACACCAAGCCTGGCAGTAAATGGAAAACCATGCCCGACATGATGCTGATGTATCGGGCGGTGTCTTTTTTCGTAAGCGTCCATTGCCCGGAGGTCTCGATTGGCTTGCCGACCGCCGAGGAGACGAGCGACATCATCGACGTGCCGCCCGCTCGCCCGCATGTGGCTGGACCGACCCTGGCAGAGCCACAGGAGACTGCGCCGGCGAACGATAACGCGGGAAAGCAGCGTGGCCGCAAGAAAGCCGATCAAGGCGAATCTGAGCGGTTGCCGGAGCAATCAGCCGCACAGGAGACTTCCCCGACCGTGGAAAAGTTTAAGCAGGAAATCGACGCGGCCATCCAAGGAGGAGCCGACGCGGTCGATCAGTGGCGGGCCAAGCACCACAACCGGGTGGCGCGTGAGCTTGGCGGTACGGTTGACTCTCCTGGATACAGAGAGGTCATGGCCTACGCCGAGATGATCTACAGCAAGATGACGGATACCAAGGCGGATGAGTCTGTGGACCAGGAAACCGGAGAGGTGTTCGACATGCCGCCGGACGAGTCTCCGCCGCAATCGCAATCTGAACCGCCCGGCGATGATCAGGACGACCATGATGGCCCTTTCTGAGGTTGCGCCATGCAGGTACACATCAAGAATTTTCGCGGCCTCACCGAGGCCCAATTCGACCTCGGCAACATCACTATCATCGGCGGAGAAAATGGTTCGGGAAAATCAAGCACTGCACAAGCGGTCACCGCCGCCCTGACCGGCGAAGCGCCGATACCGAACCTCAAAAAACAGCAATACCAGCGACTGGTGAGGATCGGCGCCGCTGGCACTTGGATTGAGATCAAGACCCCTGACGGCCGGGCCATAATGACCTACCCGGACGGCAAGGCATACACCGAAGGCAAGCCGCCCCGCTCGTCCGTGTACGCAACCGGGCTGGCCTCGCCCCTGGAGATGTCCGCCAAGGAAGCTGCTGAGGCCTGGGCGCTCATCCTCGATACTGAACCGACCCTTGAGCACCTGGAGCAGGCGTTGAAGGCGCAGGCCCTCGATGACATCGGGACGATCACCGCAACCGTCCGGGCCAGGGGATGGGATGGCGCGCACGCGCAATACAAGGAAGACGGCGCTCGGCACAAAGGCCGATGGGAGCAGATCACCGGCGAGCGCTACGGCAAGACCAAGGCAGAAGGCTGGTCGCCCCACCCTCTTCCTCCTGGATCGACCCGCGAACAGCTTGAACAGGCGGTTCAGGCCGCCAAAACCACGCACGATAAGGCCATTGCATCAATGGCCCTGGCGGATGATGAGCGAGACAAGCTCCTGTTCGCGGCAAACACGCTCGCGTCCCGGCGGGATACCCTCTCCGGGGCCGAAACCGCTTTCAAGGATGCCCAGGCCGCTTACGGTAAAGAGCACGATCTCTATCGTGAAATGCCCGTCCCGGATGAAGCGCCGCTGAGATGTCCCCATTGCAGCAAGCCGGTGCGTTTGCGTTCTGGAAAACTGTTTGCGGCGGATATGGGCGAGCACATTTCAAGGGAAGAACACAAAGCCGCAGCCGCCCGTTGCGAAGACCTGAAGGCCAAGATGAACGCCGTTGCGGAAACGGTCATGCAGGCCAGGTCGTTGGTTGCGCAATCAGAATCCGCCATTGCAAAATTAAACGAGAACGAGGGCAAGATCACCGTCGATACCCAGGCCACGGCAGCGGCGCTTGACGATGCGCAAAAAGTGCTCAAGCACTGGACGGCTGTGCAGGACGCCAGAGCGGCGCATGAAACCGTGCTCCGGCATGTAGTGATTGTGGATATCCTGGCGCCGGAAGGTTTGCGCAAACGGCAACTCGACGCGGCCATTACGGCATTCAACACCGCTTTACAGGGGCTGACAGGCGCGTCCAAATGGCCCAGGATCTCGGTCGAGCCGGATTTGAATGTCTCCTTTGACGGCAGGCCCTACACGCTGCTCTCCGAGTCCGAGGCATACCGTGTCCGCTCGATCATCCAGGCTGCAATCGCCATGCGCGACGGATCTGAACTTCTTGTATTTGACCGGGCCGACCTGCTAACCAAAAAGGGGCGTAACGGATTGTTCCGCCTGTGCGAGGCCACTGGTCTGCGCTGCCTGATGCTGATGTCGGCATCATCGCTGGAAGAACTGCCAAAGCTGCAAGGCGACAACGCTACGCTGTGGCTTTCGCAAGGGATGATTGCCGCAATTCCCTGACAACTTGGGACAAAAGCGATGCAGGTTTTCCGCGACCCGGAACAGTACGTCGAAACCGTCAAGCGAGTCTGGTCGGCTGATTCCCGCGTGGACAACACCCGCGCCCCATACCGATGCCTGTTGTCACAAAAAACCGTCGGCTTTGTCACCTGTCTCCGTCTCAAAACCACGCCTACGGTGTATCACATCGCGGGCAGTAGCGCCGGCGCGACGAGTTTTGTTTTTCTTGACCCTGGCTCGCCGCCGGTAATACGCAACGGGGTTACAATTACCGACCGCGACCTTTTTGTTTGGCGGTCGCAGATCGACACCTATTCCCGCGCCGATTATGCGTACGGATGCTGCGCGGTTAGCATCCCCAATGCGCACTTTGACAGGTTTTTTGATGAGCCGCCGGCGGTGTGGCGCATCCGGCCGGCAGAGAGGGCTCTTGACCGGCTGCGCAGAGTCTTTTGGCAATCCACCCGGCCGGAACCATTTCTCTTTGCCGTTATCGAGTGCATCGAGACGGCATACAATTCCATGCAATCAAGCGACAGAAATCGAACCAGGTACGTGTTCAGGTTCCAGAATTTTTTAGATGAATCTGGCCATTGGGCGCAGCCGCTCGGCAAGATCTGCAACACTATGGGAATCCACGAGCGAACCCTGCGCCGCGCTTGTGAGCAATGCCTTGGCATCGGGCCGCACGAATACATGACCAACCGGCGCTTGACCATGGTTCGTCACGCCCTGGCTGGTTCGCCGCTAACCGCCAAGGTCGCCGATGTCGCGGCGGATTATGGATTTTTTGACCACAGCCGGTTCAGCAAAATGTACCGGCAGCATTACGGCGAGGCGCCATCAGATACCTTGCGTTCAAAGGATTCTGTTTCTGCCTGACGATTGTCCGAATCCGCCGTAGCGCCGGAGCGTCGCAGTCTGCTGATTATCCGGGCGAGGGGATGATAGACAGGGACTCAAGCGCCATGCAGGGATCGAAATATATGACGCCCCATCAACTCATCGAGCGCTGGCTGGGCCTGGTAACGGAAAAAACCCTCGCTAATTGGCGCTGCGTCGGCGACGGGCCACGGTATACCAAGATCGGCGGCAAGGTTGCCTATTCGGTGGAGGCGGTCGAGGAGTACGAGCGACGGCGGGAGCGGAAGGACATCAAGGAAATCCGTTCCGCCTGACAAGAGGGGGTTAGACGTTGATGAAGACGCGGGCCTTGCTGTAGCTGCGTTCCCGTGCCATGAGAGCGATAAATTCTTCCCGAGAAAAATTTGAAAGCCTGAAGCATTCCTCTTTTGACATACCAAGCTGACGCCCTATTTCGTCAACACTCTTTCCCGCCTCGATCAGTCTCTGGACGATGGCCTTCATCGGGCCAAGTTGATGCACCCCACGGGCGCGGTTGTGGGTGATGGTGCCGTACACGTTCGCTGCCTCGTCCTCGTGCTCGACGATCACCACGGGGACACGCCCGGACAGGCGGGAAGCAAGCGGCTCCATGCCGGCAACCAGCCAGCGGTGGTAGCCATCGATGATGCAGTAGTCAGGACGGCACACGATCGGACTCGTCCACCCGTTGGTCAGGATGCTCTGAATAAGCAGTTGCAGATTGTCGGCGGTTACGGCGTTGGGATTGTAGTCGTTGGCCGTCAGCTTCTCCCGCTCTACCCACTGGAGCGTGGACAGTGGTTTTCTCAGGTCAGGATGATCTGGCGGCATAGTGTATTCTCGCATCGCATTCCAGCGCCCGGAGTCTACGCCCCTTGGGGTCGCCGGCCATCAGGGCCTCGTAGAACTTGCGGTAATCGTCATCATTCAAGGCGTAGGAAAGCCGTAAAACACGGGTCTTGTAGTGCCGGGCCATTCTCCGCGTGTGCTTGGTGTTAAAATTGGCATCGATGTTTGAGAGCAGGCTGAACAGCGCGCCCCGGTAGTCCTTTGCCGTGTCGCCTTCCAGTTCGCGCCGCTTGCGGGTGCGGCGCCTGAACATCTCGCTGTCGTAGTAGAGCGCCACCAGGTAGGCGTTTGGTTCGCGCCGGCATACCCGCTGCATCAGGTCCGGGTAGTATTCCGCCATCTGGGCGAGGAAGCCGATGGTGTCGATGGAAAAGAACTGCGAGATGCGCATCCGTAGTCTGGTGGCACCCACCTGCCACATGAACAGGTAGGCGTCGGGAACCTCGATATTGTGTTCGTGCAGGTAGAGCCACACGTCGGTATCGTGCCAGTCGTAAATTGGCTGCACCACGTTGTTCTGGTTCACTGAAGGAGATGCGCGGACATGCCCAGCGAAATTCAGGCGCCGCTGCACCGACTCAAACACGCGCACCCCGGTCATGTTCTGGCCGTCGTTCAGGCGGCGGAGGAATTGCTGGTAGGTGTCCACCCGTGGCCGAAAATGCGGATGACTGCGGATAGCAAAGGTTGGCGGCTCTCGTATCCAGACCTGCCGCTTGTAGCGGTCCCAGCAGATGAAGGATTCATCAGATTGGAGCGAGTTCAGGCAGGAGAAATGCCGCACCTCAAGGCAGAACCAATCGAAGCCCGCTCCCATGGCAAGGAAGCGTTCTCTCCATTGCAGGACGATGCGCTCCACGCAGGGGAAGATGGCCTCCTCGTCGATGAACTGCACGGTCAACCGGGCAATGTCTATGCGGCCTTGTCCGGCAAGGGTGGTCACCAGATGGGCCAGGCAGAGGCTATCCTTGCCGCCGGAGAACGACATATACACCCGCAGGCCGTTGCTGAAGATGTTTTGTATTCGCGCCTTGGCGGCCTCCACCACGTCAACGGCAAGGTGGCGCTCAATGAGCATCGGGATAGATCGCCTCGCCGCAGCGCGGACAGACGATCACCTGGCGCTCTTCTTCCTGGTATTCGTCCCGGCTGCCGTCCGGCATGGCCCGACCACGCGCAACTTCCGCCTCAGCCTCCGATACTCTCCCGAAGGTGGCGGTGTGCTCGGTGGTGAGGCGGTCGATGTCCGCGGTCAAGTCGCGCAGGAACTGCTCGTCAAAGCCGGGCACATCCAGGTCTGAAATGGAATGCAGCATATCCTGGATGGCCTCGTAGTCGTCGACGCCCAGGGTAAAAATTTTGTTGTCGCTGAGCATCAATTTTTGTTTTTGCTCATGCGTCAGTCCGGCCAGGCGGTAGGCTTGAATTTCTGTGTATTTGAGCCGCCGGAAGGCTTCCACCAGGCCGTTGCCCGCCAACACGGCATTGTCCTCATCGATCACAATCGGGCGCGTCTGGCCGAACATCCGCACCGCCCGGCACAGTTCCTTGATCTGCGCCTCCGGGTGGCGGCGCACGTTGCGCGGAGGAGCGCGCAGGTCGTCAAGCGCGATGGCTTCGGTTTGCATCGAGGTAGTTCCTGGCTGGCGGGTAGAAATCAGCGATGCGCGCCACCGCCTCCGGAAGCCTGGCATACAAGGCCCCGATAAATCCGGATGGATTCTCTTTATATGCCTCGTTCAAGAAGCTGATCCATGTTCTCAGTTGCTCCATGCCGGTATCGTATTGTCTCGGGTAGGAAATTCGTTTTCTCCTGATGAACTCCCATACCTGGGCCGTTGTCCATTCCCGGATGGGCAGGAGTGTATGTCTTCCGCCGGTAGCGTAGTAGTGCCCTTTGCCGACGCTGTTCTCTCCACAGCGCCGTCCGAAAATAAGCAGGTCGTGATCTGACCGCTTGACGAATTTCGGGATGCTCGCTCGGTGCCGCAGAACATCAAGTTTCCAGAACACATACCGCGCCGGCGGGAACACCTCTTGGTAACAGCGAGCCAGCTTGTCATAGGTCAGTTCGTGGTTGTAGTGCGGCCCATAGCCGAGCGCCGCCGCCGCCTGCCTCACGTCCTGCTCGTCCTCCGGGAACAGCATGGAAATTTCGGTGAAGGCATCAACACAACGCCCTGCCGCTTCGCGCAGCAGATACGCGGTGACCAGCGAATCTTTGCCGCCGGAAAGGCAGATGAGCGGGCGCACATGCCGGGCAAGCGCGTCTTCAAGGCGTGCGTATGCCACCCGCTCATGCTCTTGCATCAGCCACCACCGTGCATGATCGCCTCCATTAAACGTGAACGTGCCGCTGTGACTCGATAATTGTCGCTTCCAACATCTGATGCCGCTCGTCGGTCGGTCCAAATACGCTGTCGGGATGAAACGCAACGATGTCCATAATATCCGGGCCGGTGTGGAAGGAATGCACCGACCCTGCTGGAATAAGAAAGATGTTGCCGAGCCCCATGCTCTCGCTGCCGCCGGGATATGCGCAGGCCCCGCGCCCGCGCATGACCATGCCGACCCGGTGCGACGGATGGGTATGCGGGGTTTGATGGATGCCGTCCGGAAAGTGCAAAAAATTTAAGCAGGGGTCGCCCTGGCGGAGCGGTGCAATCAGCGAGGTGTCAGAACATCCGTCGATGTAGCGGAGCCGGCCGGTGCGCTCTACCGGCCCGCCAATACAAAAAATCCCGGAATAGCCCTTGGCCGTCACCAGCATGATACGGGCGCTGTAACCGCTGATGAGATCACCCGGCGGGATACAGGCATACATCCCGGCATGGACGGTCCAATGCTCATCGATCATGGCATGACCATGCGCCACGGCCAGAAATGTCATGCCGTCATCGGGCGCGGTCATAAAACCGGTGCCGGCAAATCCGGTCAACAGCAGGGCCTCGTCCTCAAAGTCTTCGATAATCCTGAAGGTCATGGCCGCAGGATACGGGAACTATGCCGAACGTGTCGGCAGAAAAAGCGGGAAAACTTTGGAACATCGAGCGTAAACTTTACGAATCACTTGAAATAATAATCGGTAAAAAAATGCAGAGAGTGTTGACAAAACCCTTACGTTTGCGTAATATATAATCAAAGAGAGAGAAAACAAAAACCACGGAGGACACCATGAACGCACAGACCACCAACACTGAAAACTACTACAGCGCAAAAAAAGCATTTTTTCAGGCCCAAGTTGGGCACTCTCCGAAATCGAAAAACAGGGGTCGGAACACGGCAATGATCGTAAATGATATGATGAAGGCTATCTACAGTCTGGCCGAGAAACCGGTAAATAATAAAAAAGGAGAAACGGACATGGCATACGCAACACCACAAAATACCCAAGTCGGCGATGGAGTAACCTGCCACGGCTGGTCTGATAGTCACGCCTATACGGTCGTCGCCAAGACCGCAACGACCATCACCATCAAGCGCGACAAGGCAACGCTGGACCCAAACTTTACGCCGGAAATTATCCCTGGTGGTTTCCTGGGCCACTGCGTGAACCAGAATCAGCAGAGCTACACATACGAGACTGACCCGGACGCACCAGCAGAAAAGGCGCACTTCAGCAAAAAGCTCGGATGCTACATGTTTCGCGGACACAAAAGGGTAACTACCGGGCGCCTGGAATTTTACGATTACAACTTCTGAAGCTACGGGGGCCGCGCATCCTGCACGCGGAAGGAATACGCCATGAGATATTTAGGAGCAACGATAGACGACAGTGGGATTATGATTTGGAGAGTTGACGATAACGGACGCATTGAGCGCCACAGAAAAGGGCAGGAATGGGAGCGGGTATGGCGCCCGATACTGTTCACTCCGAGAGAATTAAGCCGTTACTGCGCTGCAAATGGTTTTGGATATTTGCCGCCGACGAAAGCCCGCGCAATCGCAAAAAAAAGATAACGCCATGATAATTCATAACGGATTGCCAAGTTTCTTCAAAATGGTATGCGCCAAGCTCGAAGACGACCAGGACGCTATCAAGAAGGCCGAGCAGGAGAGTGCTGAATCAGGACTGCACTATAAATACAAGATCTACCGCGCCTGCGAAGACAACGGCCATGGCGTCTCGACCATCGACGGAATGCCCATCAAAACATTCGACGAGTGGCTGAACTCATGACCTATTTCAGCCGGCCGGAAACGCTCGAAGAACTCAAGAGCCAGTATCACGAACTGGCCTTCAAGCACCATCCAGACTGTGGTGGTGATACTGCCACCATGCAGGCCGTCAATGCGGAGTATGACCGGCTGTTTTCCCTGCTCAAGAACACCCACCGCAACAAGGACGGCGAGAAGTACACGACCGACAGGGAGAACGAGGAAACGCCGGACCAGTTCAAAGACCTGGTGGCCGAACTGATGCGAATGGACGGCATCATCATCGAGATCATCGGCTCCTTCGTCTGGCTGACCGGAAATACGCGGACGCACAAGGACCGGATCAAGGAAATCGGCTTCAAATTCTCCGGCAAGAAAATCGCCTGGTATCTGGCGCCGGCCGGATACCGTCGCCACGGCCGCACAGACTACAGCCTCGACACCATCCGGGGGATGTATGGGACGCGGGCCTTCAACAGCACCGGCATGGATAAGCTGGACGAAGCGCGTTCATGAGCCGACGAAAGCCATCCCCCCAGCCATCGAGCTTTGCCAAACTCTTCCGCTCCTTCGGCCACTCGCATCCGCCCTATCGGATTTTCTCGGACTTCTGCACCCTGTCGGCGGTCTCCATTTCAAACTCCATGCGGGAGTTCCAGCCGCCCGAGGTCGTAGAGCGCCGGGAAAAAGATTACCTGGCCTGCGCCAAGCGGTACACCAAAGACGAATTGACCCTCATGGCCCAGATGCTTGCCGCCGTTACCCTGGCCCTGGAGAGAAATCCCAATCAGGATTTCCTGGGCAACCAGTACATGGAGATCGATCTGGGCAACGACCGGATAGGCCAGATTTTCACGCCCTACCATGTCAGCGCCATGATGGCAAAAATGCAGATGGCCGACGCGGCGGAACTGCTGAAGACGAAACGGTACATCTCCATCAGCGACCCCTGCGTTGGCGGCGGCGCAATGCTGATCGCCGCCTACAATGCGGCCGGAGAACTCGGCATCAACCCGCAGACGCAGTGCCTGTTCTACGGCACGGACATCGATGCCACGGTGCTACGCATGGCCTATATCCAGTGCTCGCTGCTCGGCATGTGCGGACACTTCACGCACGGCAACAGCCTGAGCGTCGAGGTATGGGATACGCTCTCCACGCCGCTGTTCTACCTGAACGCTTGGCGCTTTGGCCGTCAGGAAAGGGCAGAGTGGGAGATGGACGACCATTCCGAGGATACCCTCGATATGGTTCAACCCGCCATCGAGGATGAACCGGAGGCGGTGGATACTGTGGTAGAGATGCCGGTCATCGAAGAGATGTGGGGTCTGCCCACCGGCAGGGGCGCGGTGCAGCAGTTGAGGTTGTTTTAAGCTGCCGCACCGCTCCCCCTCTATGTGGACACCACACCGAAAACACAGTGACCAAGAATCCGCTAAGCGCTTGAAAACGCTGGAGCGGGTGAAGGGAATCGAACCCTCGTGTGCAGCTTGGGAAGCTGATCTTATCCTCATCCCGCCCGTTCACGGCCATTCCCTGAAAGTCCTAGTGCTTTGAACTGTCAAGGATTCCTTGACAACTCCCATCCCGCAGTCTCACGCCGGTACCCTTGTTATCCCGTCCTGCTGGTCATAATATGGACACAGCGGCCATCCCGGCTGTGTCCAATGGATCAAACGATATGCCGAGCATGAAGATCACCGAGCGGGGAATCCGGGACATTCCTGCACCGGCGGCCATCATCGACTTCTGGGATATCGAGATCACCGGCCTGGCCCTTCGGGCGCACCCCACCGGGCGCAAGGTTTGGATACTGCGCTGGCGCGATAAAGGCGGCCGACGATGCTTCGAGGGCGGTGGGACATGGCCTGGGGTGAAGGTCGAGGCAGCCCGCCAGTGGGCGCGGCAAATCCTGTCCCGCGCCGCCCTTGGGCTGCTGCCGGACTCAAACGGGAAAGCCGATGCTGAACCAGCGTCCCCGAAAATATCCGCCCTGTGGGCCGAATACGAGGCCAGGGCGAACAAGGGCGAGCGGCGCAACCGGGAAGGTATCGGACGATTGCATGTCCTGCCTGTGGTTGGCGATATGCCCGTTTCCGATCTGAAATCCGGCCAGGTTGACGCCATTGTCAGAAGTCTATCCAGCAAGCCGCGCACCGGCACAGCGGTCAAGAGGCACCTGCACGGAGCATACGAACTCGCCCGCGTGCTCAACTGGTATCCCGACGACAAGCTGAACCCGGCGGCCAAGGTCAAAGGATATGCCTACCGGCCACGGACACGCGCCCTCTCCGATGCCGAGCTTGCCGCTGTTGGCGCGGCCATCAAGGGATGTATCCTCAATCGGGTGTTCGAGCTTTCCCATGCCGAATTGATAACGCTGCTGCTGCTGACCGGTGCGCGCTGCGGAGAATGGAAGTCAGCGGAGTGGTCGAATCTGGACGTTAATCACCCTGCCCTTGCGCTCTCCCGCCACAAGACCGATGCGCAGGGCGTCAAGCGCATCGAGCTTGGCCCTGAAGCATGGCGCATCATCCAGGGCTTGCCCAGGAGAGATGGTAACCCGGCTATATTCTACGGGCGCACGGGATGCGGTAGGATAACCGAGGCCACCAGGCCATGGGTCGTGGTGTTGAAACGTGCAAAAGTTGCACATTGCACGATCCACGATCTGCGCAGGACTTTTGCCAGCGCGGCCCGTAACGACGGCATGAGCGTTGACGACGTAGGCGTCTTGCTCGGGCACCGTGAGATTTCCGTCACCGGGATCTACGCCATTCCCGATCTCAAGCGCCGCCAGGAGTTGATTGCCCGCGCCGAGGCCTCGGTTTTGCGGAGGATGTATCCGGAGGATAGATGAAACAAGCGAGCCCCGGCATGGAGAATTCCAGCCGGGGCTGCACCCGACGTTCAAAACGCCGGGGTGGTTGAGAATCAATCATTACTCTTTCCGTTCAAATCCTCAAGCATCTTTTCGATTTGGTCCGCCTGTTTGGCTGCGGTGTTCTGGCGATTCCGCGCGGCATTCAGGGCGCGCCGCAAGGCGGATACAACCGTGCGCGAGGCATGGATAGGACGCTCGGACGGGCCTTCCCTGCCTTCAAATTCGGCTGGCGTTTCGTGCATGACATTCTCCTTGATTCGATGAGCAGCGGAAAAATACCACAGCAAAATGCTCATCAAAGTCGGAATTCCCGTTTATTCCCTGCTTTGCTATCACTCTATCAGAAGACAGAATGTAGATGATCTTGCATGGAAACGCCGATGACCTCGCTGCTGTACGGCGCTCATGAGTATCTTGCCATCAGCATGACCATCGTGCCGGTGGTGCTGATCTTCATCGGCCTGATGCTGCGCCGGGTTCCGCATATCCAGGAGTGGACCATCCCGCTTGCACTCTGGAGCATCGGCATTGCGGTGGGGATGTTGTTCGACGAGGGGCCGGAACTGAAGAGGGTGATCGCCAACGGATTCATTCAGGGCTCCATCGCCACCGGGACCGCGCTGTTATACTGGAAAGGTGTTCGTGAACTGCTTCGAGATGAATAAAGGCATGGGCAACAGGAGCTACTGACCAGCTCATCCGCCCTTTAAAAAATTCATCACCATCGCTCCCAGAACAGTGCCGATCACGCCGCCAGTGCCAATCAATCCCATGATGGCCGCCTTGCCGCCGCTGATCTTGTGCATTTCCGCCTCCAGTATTCCGAGCCGTTTGCCCTGCCGCTCGTAGCTGACTTCCATGCGGTCTATGCGTTCCTTGACCATGCCGCGACACTCGTTTTCATGCCTCGCCATGTCTGTCAGCTTGGATTCAATGCGTTCCTGGGAAGCGTAAATCCTGCCTTCTAATCTGGCGTGTTCTAGTTCAATCTTGTTTACCCGAGATTCAAGCGTGTCACTCATCTTATTACCCGTTAAAAGGCTCGGAGTTGTAGAGCATCTTGTCTTTGCTCTGGCTGCCAGCGGTGGAGCCCAGGAAAAATGTCACTGCCGATCCCAGGTAGCCGCCCACCGTGCCGATAGCCATGTTGAGAATGGATCGGGTCGCCTCGCTCAAGTCCTCCATGTAACCAGCGAACATGGCCCAGATACATGTCGCAAAAATTGTAGTAAGCACCAGGGTGATGGTGACCTGCACGGTAACGCCGGTCTTCTCAGCAAGACTCCGGGCGCTGGTCCGATCCTCCTGGGCGATCCGCTCCAGGTCCACGCCGGCCTGGATCATGGTCTTTTTCAGATCGGCATCCACTCGTCTGAGTTCGACCATCATCTCCGGCGACATGCCCAGCACGGCTCTTTCCAGGTCTGATTCTGTAGCGCCATCACCCAGGCCGAACACTCCGGCCAGCGCCTTGACCGCCACCCCGGCCAGCGGGCCGCCCAACATGGTCGCTGCCACCGGGGCCACCGTTCCCAACGCCTCAAGCCATTTCGACGCCATAAGCCTCCGTGGTTATGCGGTCAGAGGTTCCTTGATGATGTCGAGCGCTGCTCTCCAATTGTTATGCCATTTGTCAGGCCAGGGGCGGCCTGGACGCCAGGTTTCCAGATATTGCCGCCATGCGTCATCCTGGCCCGCTAATGTTGACGGCGGCAGCGCCCGAGGAAGCGTCCAGAGCAAGAGCCGCGCAAACACCGCAGCAAGGATGTCTTCGTAGGCCAACGTCGCCCAGATCGCGCCATTGTTGGTGGCGTTGCTGCCGACGAATTCAGCCGCAAATGCCTGAGCGACAGTCGCCGTGGTTCGGTGGGCCATCACTCCGGCCACGCCACCGCCCATCTCGAATTGCCACATCCCGCGAGCTGGACCGCGAAAGCGCGAACCGTCGTTTCTGAAAGAGATTTGAAAGCGATGGATCAGGCCACTTTCCTGCAAGCCGATGGCGTACAGCATCGCCCGCGCCGAATCGGACACCGGGATTCGATGCGCCGCCAGCCGCTCAAGGGCGGGGTTGATGATGGTGGTTAGAATTTCTCTGGACATGATTTGCTCCTACGATTCCTGACAATCAATAACGATAGCTCCAGCGGCTCCTGCTCCGCCTGCAACACCTCCATATACTCCAGTGATGCAACCTCCGCTTCCACCTTCACCTGCAAGCGTTCCGGCTGTCCCTGCATTTGTGCTGGTGCCAGCCCACGCACCGCCCCCAAAGTAAGACGCGCCTCCAAATCCAGGGCGTATTAACGGTGGATTCCCTCCTGCAGACAAAGATGCATGAGCACCCGAAGTTCCTTTACCAATGGTTCCTGTTATGGTGTTGTCTATGAGATTTCCGGAACCGCCCTTTTGGCCACTTGCCGCAGGTCGCGTGTCAGAAGCGTTTTCACCACCTGAACCTCCAGAAGCAGACGCATACGACCCAAACCAAGAGTCGCCTCCGTTTCCTCCGTATCCTGTAGGAACAGCAGCCGCACCACCAGCGCCGACCGTGTAGGATACTTGTTGCCCTGCGGTTAAATTGACGTAGAACTCTGCCCATCCTCCACCACCGCCGCCGCCAGCAGCGGAACCAACGGAGCCGGAAGAAGTGCTACAACCGCCACCGCCGCCGCCACCACCGATGACGACGACTTTATAGCAACCTGTTACCGGCGCAGTGAACGTCCCAGAAGTGGTGAGAGTAATTCTCCTTCGTCCTTTCAGAAGAGCATCGCCAACCTTCGTCATACATTCTTACCTCCCGCGCGTCAGCGCCATGAAACTAAGTCCGTTATTACGCGACGATAAAAAATATAAGCTGCGTACCCGGCCAGAGGCACAGCAAACCACCAGTAGCCATGCCTGAATGCTATGATGGCCATGACCGCCACGAGCATGGGCCACATTGCGTAGAGCCACCACGGAATATCCAATTTCTTAAACAAGCTATTCATCACGCTTCACAGGTTGTAATTTTGCCCGCTCTTGATAATCCCGCCACTGCGCTTCAACTTTACTGATCGGCTCGCACGGTAACCACTCAAGCGGCGAGCAATCACGCCACGCCTTCCCGCAGTAAAAGCGCTGGATGGCTACGTTGGTGGTTAGCACCGCGCAGATAATAAACGCCGTGCAAATCAGTAAAGTTCTGATCATATTTTTTTATTATCCCGTTAAGCAGATAATGATATGCTTAAGTCACTTCACCTGAAACACATAGCCATCATGGCAATACGAGCAAAGCGTGTCGCACAGTCGCATGTCCCTGGTATGCGCCACGCAGCCGCCACAGGGATGATCAGCATCCCGCCGGCGCTGGATATAGGTCACGCCCGCCAGGTCAACGGTGCTGCCGTCTTTGCGCAGGATGGCAGCGGGTTGGGCAGGCATCAGGCGGGCAGCTTTTCCCAAACCGTCGGCACGCCTGACGGCGGGGTGTTGTTATCTCCCGCGTTATCGGCAATACACCTGTACCAGCCGGTGCGGCTAGGGTCGCCGTCGCTGTAGTATCGCTCAAAACCTTTGATCACGTACTCCTCGCGCACCCAATCGTAGCGGCCACTGTCGCGGAAGAGCTTGCATATCGACGGGAACACCTGCGTCCCTTCGATCCTGGGCGGGTTGGCAGGGTCGATACGGCCCCAGTTTTGGAGGAGATACTTCTCCGCACCTACCCGGATCACCTCGCCCCGCTCGTAGTCCCGACTGCCATCGGCAACGTACTCGGGGAACAGCAGGTACGGGAGCCTCACCAGGGCCTCCGGTCCTTTGCCGGAGAAAAAATCGATGTACCTGAACGCCTCGCCGATGGATTTTCCAGTTTCAAAGGCCCTGCTCATGGCTCTTCCTCCTCGTTGCCGCGATAACCAAGCCCCTCCATCAAGCCTTGAAGAAAATCACGCTCCTCCTGCTGCTTCTCGCTCAACGGACCACCGCCTCCTTCCTCCATCAGCTTCAGCAAAAATTCCTTGGCCTGCTGTTGTTTTTCAGCCGCAGCGGCGGCCTCTTCCTGTGCGGCTATTTCCTCCGGGGTTGGCTCAGGAACCTCATCGGCAAAATACATCTTGCCGTCATATCCACGGACGATTTCCCTGTCTGCCTCCAGGCAGTCGTCAGAAAATTTGAAACCTGCTGCTGCCGCAATGCTGCCGTCGTCATTTGTTGTGTAAAAAGCCATATCAAGAGCCTCCTATCGCCGGTGTAAACACAAGGTGGTTATTGCTGGCGCTTAAGTAGTGGACAGATACCGATTTTCCTTTTGCTACCGGCACATATATATAAATAGACAGAGCAGCAGGAGTGGTTTGTGAGGTTTGTATTGATCCATTCCGCAAGACGATCCATCCGTTTGCCATGACATCGGATGACAAGCATATCCACCCATCTCCAGGCGAAGTAACAGTCCCTCCCGAGGCGGGCATGGACAGTTCCACGGACTGCCCCGGAGGGGTAGGAAATGCCCCCCGATAATCATAATTCGATCCACGGGTGACCACATCGCCATCCGTCAGCGGCGGCCCGGCCTTGATTTCGCCATTCGGGCCGCGCAAGGGGATGGTGTCGGGGGTGGGGTCCAAGTCCCAATCAATATTCAAAACCTCCAGTTCATCGTAAAACAGCGGCGGATTGACCGGATTGGGCTGTCCACCTCGGGCAATGGTGCGGATGTTTATACGCACACCGTTGGGCGGTGGGTCGGTAAAAACCACCCGCGGCTGCGGCGTCAGGCTGATGGTGTAATCAATTCCCCATGTCTGGGTTACGCCGTCCAACTCAACAAATAGCGTAGCCGGATTATTGGATACCAGGCCGAGCAGCCCGTATTCTGTGCCAGCGCCGTTGCCAAGTCCGGTCCAGGCCAGCGGCACGCCTGAATCCGAGACGCTTCCGATCAGCGCGATAACCTGCTCCATCTGCTGCATGTTGATGGCGTCTTTCGATTCAACGCCGTCTTCAACCTGCACCCGGCCATCCGCGTTGCGTATCGCAATCCGCAGGGGTGTCGGTACATAGGTCGCGCCGTGGACGTTCGTCGCCAGGATGTGCTGGTTTACCCACTGCCGCGTTGCCAGCACGATAGCCGGGTCAACGGTTATGTTGATGACCGAGGCGTTTTCCACCGGCATGATGATTTTTATATACGTCCCCTGCGCCGCGCCCTGGGCCATAACCGGCTTGAACATGGTCGGGGTGTTTCCTATCGCCAGCGTCACGCGCTGGTCATCGCGCACGCCGATTTCGCGGATGGTCCAGCCGCCCACGTCCTCCGGGATATAGCCCTCGACCACGATCCAGTTCGGATTCTCAGAATCCACGCTGGCATCGGCAATCTGCATCTCATAGACGATGTTTTTTAATTCCGTCTGGCCTTCTGTTGGCCGGTATTCCGAGCCGCCGCCATCGCCGACGACGATATACTTGATATTTACCGTCCGGTTCAGCGCGGTTGCGTTCGCAATAGCGGCCTGGCCTGCCGGAGTTAAAAGTACGCCAAAATCCTGAGTCGCCATATTAATTCTCCTCAAACGGCCCTATTTCTATCTTCTGAATGGAATGCACCGCGCCGCGCATCTGCGGCACCGCGCTTTGCAATTCAATGTCGTGCGGTAAGAACGGCCAGACAGTCAGGTTCGCGCCGTATTGCGCCCATGCGCCGACGTAGAAGCTGCCGTTGGTCGTCCAATAGACCTTCAGATGGCGCCGATGCGAGCGCACGTTCTTGAGCGCGTCCACCAGCTTATCTAGGTCGCCATACAACTCCGGCGTTATTGGCCGCCCGGTTTCCAGAAACTCGATGTCGAATTCGTAGGGGTGGAAATCAGGGTCTTCAGGAACTTCCCACCACTCGACAATTCGGCCCCGCATGCTGAGCAGTTCAAATATCCGCTCCAGGCTCCAGCGGGTGCCCTTGTAGAAATGCAACTGGATGGCATTCTTGACCAGGTTGCGCTTCTCGTCAATCGATGCGGCCAGGGCGTAGCCTTCGTATCCGTCCAGGTGCAGTTGCCAGGCCAGGTTCGCCAGCAGGGCCTCGTCCTCGATCTCGTCGATCCGCGCCCAGATGATGGCGTTCAGCATCTGCTCATCGGTTTGGGCCAGCATGGCATCCAAGACCTGGGCCGCAGCGGCGAACTTGGCATCATCGCGCACGCTCGCGGGCAACAACGAACGGAAGGGCGTGTCCTGGAGATTCATCTTTTGTGGCTCATGAAAATGGGTTTTGTGAGCGACAAACTTTTTTGTGACTCATATATGAGCGACAACCTCATTCCGATTCCACCCCGCCAAAGGTTATCCGGTTCGGATTGTCCGCAATCTGCGCCACCTTGGTTGCATCGAGCGGGGTGAACGCCAGACCAGTTATCTCCACCCGCTTGGCGCCCGCGCCCACGCAGAAGCGGATCAACTTGTCCGGGTTGATGTCGCGGCCGATTTTTGTTGTCTGCCAGGTCTCGTATGCAGCTACAGCCGCCTCGATGTTGGCCTCGATCACTGACGCCCGGCTTGATTGGGCCTCGGTGATGAACCAGGCCAGGGTGTAGTCGATTGGCTCCACGTCCACCGGATAGACCGTGCATTGGTCGGTCAGGGGCCGCCGCCGAGCGGCTGATACAGCCTTGGTCACGGCCTCGATTTCCGGACCGTTGGCAGCGGGAACTCGCCCGCCGGTGAGCAGGATGAATACAGAAACCACGCCGGGCACAGGCGAGACCACCGCCACGTCAGCAACGTCCTGGTGGGCGGTCAACGCCCAATAGACGTAACTCAACTCGCTGCCGGCAGTGGTAAAGCTCTCCGGCTTGAGCCGGATACGGTTGCGCAGGGAATCATCACTCTCAACATCCGCGCCGCCAGCGCTGGTTTCGATGTTCTCAACGCTGGTAACAAACGGCTGCGGGTCCACCAGTCTATTGATCTGGCCGGGAACAAAACCGTTGCCCACCGTGCCGTCCGCCTGGCAGGTGGCGGCAATCTCGCCGGTTGTGGTTCCAGCCGGGAAGGTCAACAGGGCATCGGTGGCAAAAAAGGTCTGGCCGGATGCGGTCACGCGCACGCCGGCCGGGATGAAGAAGGCCACCGGCTGCGGCTCCTGCAAGGTGAAGCGCATCACCGTTTTGGCTGGAGCAGCATCGAGGCGGGAAACATCCAACATGGCCCCGATATGGTCGAGGTAGGCCCCGGTAGCGTAGCGCAAGAGGTTCATCTTGCCGGTGTAGTCGAGCAGAACATTGCGTTGAGCGATGACCGCCGCGAGGGTGCTTAAAAACAAGCGCACCGGGTCGCCGGGATAGAGGGTGACACCCTGAATGCCCTCGTAAGCGGTGATAATCGCGGACTCCACCTTGGCGGTGTCGAGTTCGGCAAATTGCACATCCGGCAGGCCAAGCAAATCGACGCTCAAAGCAGCACCCCGCTCTTGATCTGAATTAATACCTTCGGCATGAGAACGCCTTCACCGTCCGGCCTGTCGAAGGCGACGGAAACCACCTTGACCCTCGGTTCCTGTTTTTCAACCTCGAGCGTGACCTCGCTCATGAACCGGGCCATGGCGGCCGGCGTGGGCAAATCGACAACATCTTGCGCAATCCCAAAGGTGCGGTCCAAAAACAACGAACCCCGCAGGGTGGCGATGATGGCCTGCACGTTCTGATAGATGGAGCGCAGGCCGGTGGCGCCGATCTCGATGTCGGTCAGCGGCGCGCTCAATACGGTCAGCACCTCGGCGCGCATCTAATCCTCCAGGTCATAATTAAAGTCGCCACCGCCGCCTCCAGATGAGCCGCCGCCGGTCAGGAAGCCGGTGGACGGATCGTAGTGCGCGGCCTCCAGGCTGCGGCTCTGGATTGGCTCGCCCGATCCTGGCAACCGCTCCGGCCCGCCAAGGCCGGTATCACCCCGGCGCAGTTCTTCGTCGCGCTGTTTGGCCTGCGCCTCGGTCGGCACGGTGTCGATGTATTCGGTGATCTTCAGCGTGACTTCGATAATCAGCGGCCTGCCGTTGCGCGTGTACCTCCATTCCTCTTCCATGCTGCGGATGGTGAATGGACCTAAGTTCTTGCCCGCCAGCACCACCTGCTGCGGCTCACCGGCCAGGATCATGGCCCGCAAGTTTTCCGCCTCGGTCAGCGGGTCAATGCCCAACGAGCCGTTGAGGGTGATGGTGAACTCTAAGGTGTCGAGCGTGGCGCCGATGTACTCGCTGACAGGCTTCTGGCCGATCACCGCATGGTCGGAAAAATTCGCTTCGGTCTTGCGGTCGATAGTTTCCCAGGTCCGGACGGAGAACTGAGAAACCTGGAACACCACTGAGCCGATGGAGCCGAGCATCTGGCCTCCGATCAGCCCGCCCAGCAGACTGCCGGCGACATTGCCCAGGCCTCCGGGGAGATTATCGAGCGCCCGCCCGGCCAAGTTGCCGGTGATGCCGCCCAATCCGGGCAGGCGAGCGCCTCCGGTCAGGTTGGAAATCAGCCCGCTGGCTTGTGAGAGGTTCGGTATATTGAGAGCCATCTCTGTCCTCAGTGTGGCGGAACGCCGCCGGTACGGCTGGCCGCGTAGCTGTTGCCGTTGGTGTTCAGGTTGCCGTCAATCGAAACATCGCCGTTGATGTTGAAATTGCCGTTGAGGGTGGCGGTGGTTCCTCCTCCGCCCTGGCCCTGCACCTTGAGCACCGCGTTGATGTTGAGCACCGGCGCCGTAATGGTGGCCGACTCCCCTGCCGTGGCCTCGATGGTAGTTCCAGCCTCGGCCTTGATGCCCTCGGTGGTGGTGATCTCCGCCCTACCCTTTACGTCCGCCTTCAATACGTGTTCGGCCCGGTCGTACTCGATCACTGTGCCATCCTCGTAAGTGATGTGGTCCTTGTCCTGGCTCGACACCGGCGGCTTGTCCTTGCCGTTGTAGGCACAGCCCAGTACAAAGCCTGTTTCCAGGCCACTCGCCAGAAACGCGCACACTACCTGGTCGCCGATGTCCGGCATGTTATAGTGCTTGTCGCGGTGGGTCCGGCCAAACAGCACCTGCATATCGAACGACACCAGGCTGTCGGCGTCTGCGAACTGCACCCGGCACGTTCCCGCCGCAGGGTTGGTGCTGACCACCTCACCGGTACGGATCAGGTTGTTTTGCGCTTTCAGCTTGCCGTCCATGTTTCAGTACCCGAGGATGCCGCGCAGACTGACATCTGTTTTATAGCCGCCCCATACACTGTAATCATGGGTCACTTCCTCAATTTGCCATGTGGCGGTATCAAATCGGCCAAAGCCTTCAACGGTGCAATTGGCGCCTGAATAGAGAATCGGATGGCCCATGAAAGACAGCGTGCCCTTGATCTGCCGCATGTTGGTATTTCGAAGCGCTGCCTTGGCGACCTCCTGGGCCTCGGCCATGCTCATGCATCGGCGATTGACCTTCAGCACCTGGCCGATGTTTGGCTCCTTGATTTCCTGTTCCCTCGATTTGTGCTTGGTACCGCTGGCCGGAGCGTCAACGTACCCGGTGTTCGGGTTATATGTTCCCAGACCTCCGCCGCTCGATGTTCCGCCAGATGATGACCTATGACCGCCAATCGTTCCGCTGATGCCTTCAGGGCTGTACAGGTATTTGACCAGCTCCTTTCTGCCCGCGTCGTAATACTGCACCTCGCAGGCGGAATAGACATCGGCGCTGTTGGCGTTGAAGCTCCACGATACCAGTCCGTCAAAGCTGCGCTTGAAATTGAACACCGGGTCTTCGGCATCGAACTCTTCACCCCTGAAAACCACGATTGCATCAGAGGTGATTTTCAGCATCAGCCCAGCGTATTCGCAAACGCGCTGCAAAAAGGCTAGGTCGCTCTCGCTTCTCTGGTCGAAGCGGTCAATGGTCGGGTTGTAGTTGCTGTACCATTTCAGTTCAAAGCCATGGTTCGAAGATATTTCCTCGGCCATAGCCCTGACTGTGAACGATTCCCAGGCCTTAGTGTTCTCCTGCCGCCTGATGCTGGCAGTGATGCCGACCGCAATGGCGGAGATGATGAAGATCGACGGCGGCCCGTAGGTTTGCAGGTCATCTATTTCAAAACTTCCACACTCGCGCTTGAGATCGTCGCCCGGCTTAAACCAGTTTCGCGTCTTCATGGTGGCCTTGAACTTCGCCCCCTGATCAGGAAACCATCCGCTGCGCCAGAGTCCCGGCACGTCATGGAATTTAACGCTGATCTCGTCCATCTTGTCGCGCAACGTGCGATCCACATACCGGAACGATTCGACGAAATCCCACACGTCGCGGGTGATGTCCTTTCCCTCGTATTCGAGGTTCAGGATGAGGTGGCGGGCATTTGGCCCGGCTAGCAACTCAGCGGCCATTTATCGCTCCCAGGGCGGCAGGGGCTGGTTGGTCGCCAATGGCGGCGTTTCCGGTATCCGCAAGGTCAGTCCTGAAGGAAAAAAGATATAGCCAAGCAGTTCAGGGTTGGCCTGCTGAATGACATGGGCAAGCATCTCGGAACCGTATATGTCGAAGGCAAGAACGTCCCAGGTATCGCCTTGACGGGTTTGGTATCGCCATTCCACGACCTACCTCATCGCCACGCGGTTTTCCTGGTAGCTCATATTCCGGGCCCACTTCTCAAAATTGGCCTGCGCCAGGCGCAAGGCTTCATCAACCGCCTGCCTGATACTGCCGGCATCGCCGCCGTTGACCGTCACCTGCGGCGAAAAGCTGAACGACGGCCCACCAACGTTGGTCTGCGCGTTATTGACCGACACCTGACGGGTGAGTCCTGCGGCCGGAGACTCCATGCCCAGCGAGCGAGCGGCCTGGCCCAGCAACTCCATCGCTCGGCTGGGATTGCTCAGAGGGATGATCGCTTCCGGGCCTGCCTCGCCGACCATCGCCAGTTGCGGGCGGGTGACGATGCCGCCGGCGGCGTATCCTTGCAGGTCATGATCATGGCCGCCGCCGGTGAAGAAGTTCTTCACCCCCTGCATCGAGGGCATCATGCCAGAGACGGCTTTTCCGACCGCTCCGGCGGCGCCCTTGATGCCGTCCAGCATCCCGGACGTGAATCCTCCGATCCACTCCTTGCCCTTTGCCACCAGGTCGATGCCAAAGATGGCCTTGATCAGCCCGTTGAGGGCATCGAGCATCAGCGATGCGGGATTGAAGGTCTTAAACAGTTCCAGGATGCCGTTGATCACGCCCTGGTCAAAGGCGGCGGTGATGTTGGCACATGACTCCGCAAACCAGCCGGTGAAACTTTCCCAGGTTGCTTGTATCCCCGCCCACACCTTGTCCCAGTTCTTCCACAGCAGATAGATGGCCGCGCCCAGGGCCACAACCGCCGCCACGATGCCCAAGATGATCCAGGTGGTGGGATTGAGGGCCAGCGCCCACATTGCCTTGCCAAGCGCCAGCACGCCCTTGATGACCGGGAACATCTTGCCGGCGAATAGCGCCAACACCGGGCCGGAAGTCTTGAGCACAGCGATGAATTTCAACGTGCTGGCGGTGGCGTTGCCGACCGCGCCCAGGAAGGAAAAAAACTTGAATCCCGCCCAGACCACGGCAACAATCTTGATGACGTTGCCCCATCCGCCCATGGCCGCAACAAGGGTTTCAACGCCTGACTTGACCGAAAGGATCGTATCCTTGACCGCAATCAAGTTGGTTTTGAGTTCCGGCAGGTAGGCCCGGAAACGCTCGGCGTACTCGACGACCTTGGTCTTGATCAGTTCGTTGTTTTCAATACGCCACTGGACAATGGCATCCTGGATGGGCGTGATGAAGGGCAGCAATTCCGTGCCGATGGTGCTGCCAAGACCAGCCACGGAAAATTTGAGTTTTTTGAGGCTGGACATGAAGGCTTGCGCCTCCGCGCCGGATGCATCGTCCACGGCCATGCCGAGCGCTGCCATCTCCTTGCGCAACTCAGCGATCCCGGCCGGGCCTTTTTCCAACAGGGGCACCATGGTCGCGCCCTGCCTGCCGAACAGTTGCATGGCGAGGGCTGACTTAGCGGTGGCATTGGGCATCTGCTGGAACCGCTTCGATAACTCAAGCATCACCTGCTCGGTTCCCTTGATCTTGCCGTGCGCGTCCTTGAGCGTGACCCCGCCCCAGATTTCCAGATTCTTGATCGCGGCCTTGTTGCCCTGCGCCGCCTCGGCAATCACCTTGTTGAGCCGCATGGTCGAGGCGGCAAAGGTGTCCTGGTCAACGCCGCAATACTGCGCCGCAGCCGCCAGTTCGGAATAGGCCCTGGTGGTCATGCCCAACTGCTTGCCCATCTTGACCGCATTGGCCCCGCTCTGCGCGGCCATGTAGCCCATGCCGTAGGCGGCAACGCCCGCTGCGGTGGCAGCCTTGGCTATGGTCTTGATCGGATCGATGATGGACGCGCCGACCTTGCCCCAGGCGCTTGACATGTTGTGGGCCGCGCCTTCGAGCGCCCGCAACTGCTTGGTTTGTTCCCGCTGGAGCTTGGCGGTCTTGGCGGCAGTCTCCTGCTTCTTGACCAGATCATCGATCTGCTTGCCGGCCTCGCCGGTGGCACGGGCAAGCTCCGGGTTCAGCTTGCCGCCAATCGCAATGAGAAGTTCCAATACCCGCTTGCTCGCCACGTTATCCGCCAGTTCGTTTATTTTCGCGTTCGATGACTGTTTGAGCAGCCCTGCTCCATGCTGTCAGCCTGCGGAGCGGAAGCGAGAGGAAGGTCTGGAGCGGGCTCTGTGTCGCCCTGGCAAGGGCGATTACCCACTCCAGCAAGTCCTCGTGTCGCCTCAGTCCGCATTCATTAAAAAAGCCTGCGCCCGCAAGGTAAGCTGCGTCACCACGTTGATCGGGAAGGCCCGGATGTCGTTGATATTGACCCTGGCCGCACGGGCAGCCACCTGCATCAAATACGCCTTGGAAAACTCTTTGAGTTGCGGAGTAATACTCCCTTCCGCAACCAGGATGTTTTCAATCGCCTCCATGTCGGCGCCGGTCAGGCTGTCAAAATCCAGGCGGATCTCGGTGTAGGTCGTGCCGTTGACCGTGACTGGATTTTTGAGGGCAATCACCTGCACCCCGGCAGCGGGAAGCTCGTCCAGCGTTTCCGCTGTTCTGTCGATCTCAGACATATGTACCTCACGTCAGGCCGATGGCCCGCCACACATCGGCCAGCATGTTGGTGTTGCCGACCGTGAACTTGCCGTTGTATTTGTCCAGTTCGTACAGTTCATCTCCCTTGTAGAGCACGCGGATGTAGTTGAGGGTGAATTCCATCTCGGTGCCCTGCAACTCGCCCACCGCGAACTTGCCCAGGTTGTACGCCTTGGGCATGGCGCGGGTGATGACCTTCTGCTGGCCGACCTCGAACTTGCCGGTCTCAACATTCAGATATTGCACGGCGGCCCACAGTTCGATGTGGTGATACTGCTGCGACAGGATAGTGGCGATATCCGGAGTCACCGTGCGGAAGGTCAGCTTCATGGTAGTGTCCTGGAAATGGCCCAGGACGGGAGAATCCACCTCGCCGGCAATGCCGGCGCCCTTGACGCTCTGCGTTAAGGCTTGCAGGTTCGGCAACTCGGCCTCGACCGTACCGATGAGACGCTGGCCTTCGTTGTACACCTCGTATGTTATCGTAGTTTCTGGCGTTAAATTAGGCACTTGCAACCTCCACTTGTTGAGTCCCTTCTCGTTTAATTCTCTTCATCGATTCGGATATATTGCGTTTATGTTCTTCCGAATGAGCGCGGCCCTTCTTGGCTTCTGACATTTTTCGCAACGTCTCATCAGAAAATACGCGACCTTTCAAAATCTCGGGGAGTCTGGCTCGATGCGCCTTTGCTTTCTCGCTATGTCTTAATGACTCAGAGAGCTTTCGCTTGTGCTCGACCGTCATGGACTTTCCATGCATTGGCGATGGCCTATCTTGAGCAGCATTCGACATTTTTGCTATAGAGTCTATTCTGTGCCTACGCCCTACGTTGCGAAGATGGCCCTTTGCTGCTTCAGATATTTTCAGCCGCGTTTTCTCTGACACAATGCGTCCCTTGAACATTTCAGACACTTTGCGCCGCGCATCATCAGACTTGCGGTGAAACATCAAGTGCTCCAACTTCGTCATCGTGATCAACTCATCTACATTCCACTCTTCATAGTTGATGCATCCAGGGTTTATGTGGTGCAGCACCATATTTCGATTGCCAACAATGCCGAAATGTATCCGGGCAGCATTATATGCATTCCATCCCTGCTGCCCTCTTGGCGCTTTCAACCATTCAACCCTGGTCATAACTATCCGTTAAGAAAACAAATTTTGTAAATAGGCCGGGTCGTATTCAAGTTTGAAAATGATTTGCTCAGCCGGAGCCGGCAGGCCCAGGAAGACATGGAAGGTAATTTTCCCGTCCATCAAATCGAGCACGGAATTCTCGTCGTCTCGGAACTCGATGCGGCCGCCGAGCAGCGCGCCGATGGCGACCATCGAGTTGAGATTGATGGTTTCCGAATTGACGATGGTCTGCACCAGGCGTCGGGTGATGGGCCAGTCAACCCGCTGCCACCAGGTCAGCACCAGTCGGTTGCCGTACCAGGCCATCATCCGCCTGAACGGCAGCCAGGTGTCCTTGGGGTCGGTCACGTCGGGGTAGCAGGCGGTGCGGTTTCCCCACAGCTTCCAGCCGCCGACGAAATTCAAGCCAGTGGCGATGCCGTTGGCGTTGAGGTAGTTGGCCTGCTGCAAGTCCTGCCAGATTTCCTCACCGTCCACCACCGAGGCGGTGGCTTGCAGGTTCTTGTTCGAGGGGCTGGCATAGGGGATGTCATCGTGGTCGCCGTCCACCTGGGCCATGATGCCGGCGGCCTGCACACTCATGTGCATGATGCGGTCGCCCATCTTGACCTTTGGCCAGCAGAGATACAGGTCTTCCGAAACCAGGTTGTTGTTGACCTTGTGGGCGGGAACGTCGGTATAGCGTTTGACCGCGCCCGTGCCGTCGCTGGGGATGTCGGCAAAGGCCACGCACTGGAACACGCCGTTGATGCCCGAACACTTGGCCGCCATGATCATCGCCACCGACGGGTCTTCGCTGAATCCTGGGGCCACGATGATGCCGGGCACCATGCGGAAGCGCGGAAAAACCTGGTCGATTAAGGAGAGGCCGGTGGTGATGCCGGTGATGATGTCAAAGCCGCCGATGCAATCAAGGGCCGTGACCATGCCGGGGTCAGCGTATTTGTAATGGGCTGACACTGTGCCGGATGTGGGCATGCTGCCGCCATCGAGCAAGGTGATCAGGCCGGTGATGGGATTGAAGGCGAAATCGGTCCCCTCGATATAGGCCAGGCCGCCTCCGACCGGCGTGAGTTCCAGCGTGCCGGGGAATACATCCGTGTTGGCAAGCTGTCCTGTTCCTGCGGCGATGGTCACCGTTTCCGGGGTGACGCTCTTGAAATGGATGTCCGGGTCAAAGAGGTTGACCATCACCAGCGGGCCAACGCCAAAGAGCGCGAAATGGCTGTAGACCACCTCGGACAGGCCCCACTTGTCGAAATCGTCGTACTTGTAGCTGATGCCCAACTGCTGCCCGGCCTCGTCTTCCCTGAAGATCAGCGCCAGGCCGCCGGGCTTGACCTTGGCCCGTTGCTCGGCATCAACCCGATGAATGGGCGCGCAGCCAAAGGCCACACAGAGCGATGCGCTCAACTGCGCCGGCGGCAGCAGCGCGGTGGGCACTTGAGTTGTTTTAACACCGTGGAAGAATGCCATTACTTTTTACCTCCCGCCTTCTGGCGCGCTACGTATGCCTTTGCCACCGCCGCGCGGGCAGCGGCCAGCGGCGTATCCTTGCCCAGGTCGGCCATCGCCTTTGGAGCGGACTCAACCGGAACGAACAGGCGCTTGAAATCCGCATCCGCCTCCATCCTGGCGGCCACATCAGCGGGCACGCCGTTCTTGTAGGTGGCGGCGTATCCGATCTGAAACGTGGTCTGTCCGCTGGCGTCTCGTTCCTGCATCGAGGGGCCGAGGTAGATCACCTGCCCCGCAGGAGTTTTTGCATCTTTGATATTCTTTGCCATTATCCAACCCTCCTCGGGGGTTCGTGTGCGTCAACCTCCGCCACGCGCGGCAGATGCGGCGAGGCGGCGTAAAAAGTGCCGATGACAGCGGCGCCATAGTACGGATGCCAATGCGCGCCGGCTGCATATATGTCGAGCGCCTTGCCCAGGCCGGTGGTCCAGGTTGCGGGCAATTCGCGGCTCCAATGTCTATCCGCCCAATAGTCCTTGCTGTTCAGGGTGAGCAGAACCGTATCCACCATGTTCATGATGTCGTGGTATCCGGCCTGAACCTCGCTGTAGCTCTCGTCAGAGTAAACGCAGCACATGATGCCGACCTTGACCTGATGCACAGCGGCGTTGTGCTTATCCCGCTGGCCGAACTCGCCATCGAGCGAGCGCACCAGGATAAAGGGCGGTTCGCTGTCGTCCTGGACCGTTGCCGCGCTGGTCGGCACTGAGCGCTTGGGCGGCACATGCCCGATGACCACGGCCGGAGGCCGATGCGCCTCCGGCATACTGTGTTCGGTCTTGGCGCGGAACACCATGTGCTTGAATGCCTTTTCAAGTTCGGCGCGGATGTCGGCCAGCAGCAGGAAGGTGGAGTTCATTTGGCCCCCTTGGCTGCCAGCCAGGCGTCGCAGCTACGCAGGAACACCGCCTTGAACTCGGCCTGCGCCCAGTTGGCGAGCGCCGGAGGGATGCGATGTTTGCCCACGTCCTCGGTCATCTGCGGCACAGAGACCGCAAAGAGTTCCTTGATGCCTTCCGTCTTGGTTCCACCACGCGGGCCGGGGATCAAACCGAACTTGCCGGTGCGGGTGAAGATGCCTCGATGGCCGCTCGCCATCTCGGCCACAAAGGCGTTCGGGAACTGAGCCCTCCTGCCGCCCAGGAGAACCGACACGCCGCCGGTGGTCTTGCCGCCCATGATGCTTGAGGGGTCAGGGGTGAATTTGAACAACGGGATATTGCCGCTCTTCACGGTCACAATCGCGGTTGGTGATTCATCCCCGGCCTTGGCCCTGATGGTCTTCATCGTGTCCTTGACCATCTCTTTGGGCACGTTCCAGGTTTCCGGCACCAACTTGTAGCCGCCCCGCTTGACTATGGAGGCGGCCGCATTGGCGGCCTCCATAGTCACGTCGCGCAGCCGCTCCGGCATCTCGTCGAGCAGTCGCTTGACCACCTCATGATTTGCCAGTTCCGCCGTGATGCCGATCATCTCAGGCCACCCGCCGCTCAAGGGTTATGATCAGGTGGGCGAACGGATTTTTCACATCAGCCACCTGCCACCATTCACCGTCGAACATGACCTGCTCCGTTACTTTCGGGGCAGGGGTCAAATCCTCAACTCGACAGACGATTTTCTTTCGATCCACGTTGACGCCGTGGGTATCGAAGGCCAGTTGTTCAAGGTTGGCGTCTTCGGCGATTTGCAGGGATGCGCCATTCCAGGAGCATAGGCGCCCGAATTCCTTCGTGTTGAGCAACACGTTCTGGAAGTCGAGCGCCACCTGTTCCCGGAAGGTCGTCATCCCCGCGCCTCCCTCAGCAACGCCTCAAGCTCCGGCTTGTTCATCCGGGCGTTGAAGGGCACGCCCAGCGCGTTAAGCTCGGCGTGCAATTCGTCCTTGGACATCCGCTCGATGGGCCGTTCACCCTCGTCGTCGTCCGTATCCTCATCCACAGATCCGGACTCATCCTCGCTTGAATCAAGATCGATGCCGGCCTCGTCCAGCGCCTGCGCGAACTCTTCCTGGCCTTGTATGATGCGGACCGCCACGCCAAGGCGGACCAGCCGTTCTCCATCCATGGCGTCCAGGTCAAGCTGAACGTCAACCGGAAGGTCCTTGCCGTCATGCCGCACGGGTGCGGTCAGTTGCACGCGCATCCGCCACCCCCTTTAGAGTACGGTGGCGACCAGGAAGGCATCGACCTGGTAGAGATTCGGCATCGGCGCGGATTCCAACTGCACCCAGCGGGCGGAACCGTCTTCCTCAACCCATGAGTACGGGAAGCGCGAAGCGGCTTGCAGGCTGTGCATGTTCTGGATCAGGCCGTAGTGGAAGGCGCCCCTTGCGTTGGTGCTGCCCAGCAAAACCTTGTCCGCGGGCATGAGCGGGATGTCCTCGCCAGTTACCGGGTCGGTGTACCACTCATCGTAGGAGTAGAGAGATACGATACCGGACGGTAACATGAGGTCGCCGTAGTAGCTGATGCCGTCGGGCATGCTGGCCGGGTTGATCTGGCCCATCTCGTAGCGACGAATATCGAGCCGTTCCTTGACCTTCGGGTTGTCGATGATGGCCCAGGCTGCCTCCGAACCAGTGATGCAGTGCGTGGGCTGAAGGCCGCACCGCTGCACGATCATCCGCCGCCAGTTGTCGAGGTCGCGCATGGGGTCAGAAGCGGAATTGCTCCAGAGGGACGTACCCGACAGGGTGATGAGGTTCTTTCCTGCCTCATAGCCGAAGGACACCAGCGAATCCCAACCATCGCCTTTCACGACCACCTTGCCGGTGATCAGCGCTTCGGCGCACATCTTCTCTTCGAGCCGGACAATGCGCTCATCAAGCGTGGCGAGGTCCTGACCCAAGAGTTCAGCGGCGCGCTGTGCGGGCGTGCTTGCCTCGTAGATGTTCTCGCCGAAAGAGCGCGTCTGCGTATCCGCAACTCGGGTCGGGATTTTCTCTTTCGTGTAGGCGGGCTTCACCTCGTAGGTCTCGAACCCTTCGCGTTCGACCACGCGCCCGGCAAGAATCGGGTTGACGTAGGCGGCGACGCGGCGCTTGCCCTTGTAGATGTCGAGTTCGACCGACTTGGTGGTGTGCGATACAACGCGCGGGAAGAAGGTGGAGTGGAAGAAACGGCGCGGAGTTGCCACTTGCCGCAGGGCGGCGAGCATCGTTCGCGGTTCGTAAATGTTTACCATGCTGTCAGACATATCAATGACCTCCCCGCCTTATTCGTTGGGTTGTTTACGGGCAGGCTGGAAGAAAATTCCGATCTTCCGCGCCGCTGCTTTATGGATTCCCCAGGTATCGCTGCCGCCGAACACCAGCCGGTGGCGGATGAATTCGCCGGTGAGCCAGGCAACGCCAACCGTATCATCTGAGGTGGCGTCAACGGTTTCAGCGAGCACTGCGTAGGGCTCCGGCGTATACGCAGGTTCAGTCGTAGCGTCCGCGCTATTCAGCAGGACGCACTTACCGTCGCCTCGCAACGCCAGCACACTGCCGAGCGGATACACGGAACCACCGGCCAGGGTGACGTCTTCCGTCACGCGCGGGAAATCACCCGCAAGAATCGGCTCGAAGTCGAACCGGCCAATTTGATTTACTCCAAGAAATTGCATATTTACCTCCGCTCAATTTGCTTAAGACCGGCATTGACCATGCCGCGCACAATTCCATCAATGACCGCTTTCTCTTCCGCCGCATTGTCTGCCGGGTCAGGAACAGCAGCCGATACGCCGGCAATGCTCCGCGCATCAGCCGCGTAGTTATCAGCGAACGACCTGCCCGCCGTGCTCCCTTCATCGACGATCTTCATCGCCAGGTCTTGAGGGCTGCACGGTTCGGTGTACTTTGCCGCCTGCAACATGGCGGCGCTCGCCATCGGGGCCATTTTTTCTAGGGCCAGCATGCGGGCACGCTCCTGAACGACGCCTTCCTGGAGTATGGCCTGGTACAGGCGAGGCTGTTGCGCCATGAGAGCGGCCTTGGCCTTGCTCTCTTCCTCCTTCTCCTTATCTTCAGTGGCGCATTCCTCCTCTTTGTCCTTGGCCGCCTCTTCGTCCTTCTTCTTGTCTTCTTCTGCCTTTTTGGCTTTGGCCTTTTTGGCCTCTTCTTCCTTGTCCTTCTCTTCCTCGCTCTCGGACGCGGCCGCGCCGATTTTGAGCTTCAGATCGTTAGCCATATTTAGCCCTCCGACTAAATTTGCGCCGCCTCCAGGGGAAAGCGCGGTTATGATGTCTTCCAGGCTGCCGAGATGGTCAGCCATGCCTACACGCACGGCCTCCTGGGCAAGCAAGACGCCGCCCTGGCCGAAATCTTCCGAGACTGTTGCCACCCGCTTGCCGCGATTGCGGGCCACGTCGGCAATGAATATGTCCGCCAGCCCATCAAGCTCCCGCTGCAAGGCGGCTCGGCCTTCCTTGCTGGCAGGATTGAGGCGCTTGTTCGGGGACTGCGAGGAAACGACCTCGTAGTCCTTCAGCCCTGCTGCTTCGCGGGCGGCTTGATCATCGGTCCAGGCCGCGACAACGCCGATGCTGCCAAGCGCCGCTGTCTTGTCCGCCACGATTTCAGAGGCGGCGCTGGCAAGCCAATAGGCCGCGCTGCCCGCCACGCCGGACACGAAGGCGATGACCTGCTTGGATTCCCGGGCATCGTAAATCTGCGAGGCAAATTCATGGATGCCGGTGATCTGGCCGCCTGGGCTGTCGATGTGCAGCACGATGGCAGCCACGTCCGGAGCCGCCATGGCTTCACCAAATCGCAGAGCGAGCGTTTCAACGCTGGTTGCGCCGGATAGCTCGGTGAAGAAATCAGCACGCGGGAAGATGGGGCCCATCACCGGAATAATCGCCACGGTATCGCGAACCATGACCTTGCCGCCGTCGCGGCGCTCCGGCTGCTTGGCAAGCACAGCCTCCACCGCTGCCAGGTCGCTCTGCTGCCGCTGGGCGATAGCCAGCACCTGTTGCAGTCCTTCCGGGGTGATGGCCCAGGGACGGCTGGTGATGGCGTCCAGGATTCTACTGCACGGCTTGCTGCCCATTCTCCCCACCTTCTGCGGCGCTATCTCCGCCGCTGATGTTTTCCGGCTGCTCCTTGCCGACGATGCCGCCGCCAAAGTTCAGGCCGTACTGGTCAGCCAGTGCTTTTTCTTTTGCCTGGGCTTCAACGATGTCCTTGTAGGCCATGCCGGTGAGTTTTCCGGCTTCGAGTTCGCGGGTGCTGAACCCGAACTCGACGCGCATGTTTGCGGCCATGGCCTCTTTGGACGGATCGACCTGGCCTTGAGTTGGCGGGGTCCAATACGCCCCGCTGTAGGCCAGACGAATCGCCGGGTCGGTGAGAAACCCCGGCGCAGTCAAACGCTGCTTGATGATGGCCTCGATTAAAAACTCTTCCCACACCGGCTGACAGAAGGAGTCGGCAAAGGCGTCGCGTACAACCTCAAAGGCTTTTTCCGCCGCCAACATGGCGGCCCGGCTGGCGCTGTAGCTGCTGGAAAAGTGCATCAGCAGCACTTCATACGGGATGCGCAGGGCCATGCCGATCTGCTTGAGGCAGGCGAGGAAGAAGGGGTCGAACTGATTGTTGGGCCGCTTGGCGTCAATGATGTTGAGATTTTCTCCGGGCGCCAGGTCCACCCAGGTGCCGCTGCCCAACTGCATCCGCGTCTGGTCTTCCCAGGGCGGCGTTTCACCTCGGGCTTCGTAGGCCGCGTTCCAATCGATTTCTCCGAGGGTGGGGCTGTCGAGCGGACGGCTGACCGCGACCGAGAGCATGGCATTGACCACAGCCGCCGCTAGTTCCGCCTCAGAAAATTTGGTCAACTGCTTGAGCGTTTCGATCACCGGGGCCAGCAGCGGCACGCCGCGCGATTGGCCGATACGGTCCACGTCCATCAGATGCAGCACATTGCGCCGCGCGGTCTTGCCGCCAAAGAGCGGAACCCGCTTCCAAGTCGGGGTGATCTGCTCGAACATGGATGCGCCTGGATGCGGGGTGCGGATATGGATGGCAACCGGAACGCCGTCCTTGTTGCGTTCAATGCCTCCAGCTATCTCAATCGTGTCGGGTAGATCGTTGGGGTTGCACACCCTATCCGCTTCGATCAACTGCACCTTCAACTCATACGGCACACCTGGACGCGCAACCCAGGGCATGAGCACGAAGCAATCGCCGGAGGTCATCCGCGAGTGGGATGCCAACCGTTGCAGGCCGTTGAAGTTGAGTTGGCACATGAAGTCGCAGTGCTGCGACTCGGACCAGAGGCGGAACTCCTGTTCCGCCGCGTTCTGCCATTCCTGGGCCTGCTCTTCAGAGAGCCCTATGAAGTCGCGGTCGATGGCCGAGCGCACGCGCAATCCCGCGCCGATGACACCGGTCTGCATGGCCTTGAGCGCGCCGCGTGCGGCGGGCGAGTTGCGGTCAAGATCGCGGGATCGGTCGCGCAAGGTGCGGAGTGCAGGGAGGATATCGGCGTCGGCGGTGCCGAAAGGCGCGGCCCAGGTCATCATGGTTCGACGGCCGGATGCGCCGACATAGGAGCCGCCGCCAGGGGAAGGCCACGACTGCGGGTTCTGCATCGATGCCCGCCGCTTCAGTCGGCTGGCTATGGGAATGACGCGCTTCATGCCTCTACCAGTCAACCGGCACCACGCGCCGGAAGTTGCGCCGCCCGCCGGTGAGTGAGGCGATGATGGCCTCCTGCTCCTGGCGTCCCTTGCGGATCTCTGCCAAGTGAGCGCGCGTCAATGACTGCCCGGCGATGTTGTAGCTCTGCGCGCCAGACAGGATGGCTTTCTCGGCATCGATATAGAGCGCCAGCATTTCTCTGGCCTGTTCCAGCCTGGATTGAGACATGGCTTGCTCTTTTATTTCCATGTGATACAACACTATTATTCATCCTGAATATATTCAGAATGAATAAAATATATAATGTTTTCAATACTATACATAACTACACATATAAAAATCAAAATTGCAAGAAATATTTTATCTGTTGATCCGTGTTGACATATTCATAACGTATTCGCAATGTAGCAAGTGGAGGTAATTAAACGCGGAGGTGCCGCATGTATATTGCGTTCAAGGAATTTATGACGGGTCAGGAATTATCGGCAAACACCATTTCAGCGTATATCACAGGAGTTAGGCAGTTTTTTGAGATGTATCCGGCCCTGAACAAGGGCGCCCTGTTGGCCTACAAAAAATGGTTGATGGGCCACTACGCGGCCCAGACGGTCAACGTGCGACTGCGCGGTGCCATCAAGTACGCCGAGTTTGCCGGCATACCTGAATGCGAGGAGGTCAAGAGCCTCAAGGTGCCGCAGCGGCTGGACCTGGAGAACGTCATCACCAGGGAGGAGTTTGACCGCCTCTCCGCCGGGATCAGACGCGAAAACGAAAAGCACTACTGGATCGTGCAATTCCTCGCCAAGACCGGGGCGCGGGTAAGCGAGTTGATCGTGCTCAAGCGGGAATGCCTGAGAACCGGATATCAGGACGTGTTCTGTAAGGGCAAGTTGCGGCGGGTCTACATACCTGACCGGCTGATACGTGACAGCAGGGTGTTCTTCGGCTCATCGCCCAAACGCGGCGCCTTGCTCTTCACCAACCACTCAGGCGAGCAGTACACCCGGCACGGCATCAAGGGGATCTTGGCCCACCACGGGCCGAAGTACGGCATCCGCCCGGCCGTGCTCCATCCGCATTCGTTCCGGCATTTTTTTGCCAAGCAGTTTTTGGAGCGCACCAAGGACATCAGCATGCTCAAGGACATCCTCGGGCATGCCAACATCAATATCACCGCCATCTACTTGCAGGCCAGCGGCAAGGAGAAACGCGCCCTGCTGGACGAGGTGGTGGACTGGTGAATTTCAGCAAAACATTTGGAGGAAATTATGTTTAAGAAAATTATGGTTCTGGCAATTATGATGGCTTTTGCTGCACCGACCTTTGCCGCCGCAGAGAGCGTTAACGAAAAGAACAATCGAATAGCGCGTGAGGCATGGGAGAAGCGTGAGGAGGCCAGGGCAGAACGGGCGCGCAACACTCCTCCGCCATGGGAGAGTGGTGCGGAAAACAAGAAAAAATCAGTAGACGAGATCCCCTATCCGGAATGCAACCAGAAAAAGAACATGACGGAGAGCGAATTGCGGCTCTGTTCAGAAGCAAATCAAAAATATCGAAAGGCGAAGCAGGAGCAGAGCAACGCCAAGCGTGCGAATGATCTGCAAGAGCAGAAGCGAAGAGATGCGGAGGTTACCGCAAAAGACTGCCCAAACCCCTCATATCCACCTTGGGACAAGTGTCACAAGGTGAAAAAATAACAGCCCAAAAAAACGCATCGAATATATCCATTGTGCAATTTTTCTTTGCAATCAAAATATCCATTGGATATATTATAATCAAAGGGAAGGGATAAACAAAAAAGCCTTCCACCCGCGCCTCGGGTCCAGGGGCGGAAACATCAGAAGGAGATACGAAAATGAACATCAAGACCGCCATCGCCACATTGAAGAAAGCCAGAGCCTTCGCAGCGGAAAACGACCACCTGAATGCCGCCAGATTTGGATTGGCCGCCCAGCAGCAGGCCCGCCAGTGTCGATCCAGGATGAAAGAAGATGTAGAATTCCACGGCCATTCGATGGCTGTCGGCCGCTCAGGACATCTCCTTCGCTTTGAAGAAGGAGTTAGCCATCAAGATCGATGTGAGGCTGGAAGAATTCGTGCCGAATCTCAATACCTCTACAACGGCCACAAAAGATGACAAACCACCCCAACCGAAACTGGCGGTCCCGATGGACCGTTGACCTGGAGAAACGAGAGGCCCGGCACATCGACGGCTGGGCCTTTCGCTTCGACCGCACCGACGATGACCCCCGCGCTTGGGATGGGAAGTGCGTCTCGATTCCGGCTGACATGGAAATGGATGCCAGCGCGATTTCTCGCATCTGCCGGGAGGCCGGGGATATTTTCGTTGAAGTGCGGAACAAAAAAAATACCCTCCGGCTTGTGCCATCCGGATAAAAACCATGACATCAGAAGAATTCCGCGCCCTCCGTCTCCAGCTTGGTCTGACCCAGTCCGAGCTAGGGGCTATCATGGGAATCGAGCAGGAAAACATCAGCAGGATTGAGAATGGAACACGCCAGCCAACAAAAATTCAGGCCGCGTTTATCCTTCACATCCTGGAATCAAACATTCAAACTAATCCCGCCCCGAGGACGGGGCCGAGCGGGCAGGCGTGACACCGGCCTGGGCATCTGCGGCACGGTGACTGATGGCGCCTCAGCCGCCGGACGCTCTGGTGGTCTCGATACTGGCCTGAACTTCTCGTAACGAGTGACGATGGCCGACCAGTTGCGCTTCTCTTGCCGGATGGCGGCCAGGCCGTACACAAAAAGGTCGAGCGGTTCGTTCCTCGCGTCGCGTGGTTTTTCCCACACCAGCTTGCGGTAGCCCTTAACGTAATGCACCACCCGGCGCTCGCAGGTCAGGCCAGCGTAGTAGGCCGGGTCGTATCCCCTGCTTTCGTCCGCTGGGAAGTGGCAATACCCTGGGCCGGGCTCGTCGATCCGCAGCCGCGCGTAGATCAACTCCTTGGCCTTGTCCACGCCCACCAGGTAGAGGGCGCACTTGTTTTTTGTATTTCGAGTCGGCTTGCTCATGATCGGCCGGGCCGATGTCGATGATCCTTTCACGCTGAACACCCGCAGCCGCTCGCGCGCCTTGGTGTAGGCGTACACCGTGTCGGTATAGTGGCCGCCGGAGTCGATCATGGTGCAGGCCACGCGCAACTCCAGCCCGTCCTCGCGGGCAAATCCGCGCGCGCGCAACTCGTCCAACTGCTGCCACACGCTCGGGTTTGACGGGTCGCGTGTTGTCAGGTCCGCCGGATCGCCGTGGATACTTCCGTACAGTATGCCCCACGACTCTTCGTCCTTGCCCCATCCGCGAACTTCAAATTCCAGACGGCTGCTCTGCACGTCCACCGCCAAGGTCAGCAGCAGCACCCCGGGCGGAGCTGCGGCAGGGTACTCTTCCACCCGTCGGTTGAGGTATTCCACGGCCAGGCTCTCGCCGTCGTCCTCCCAAGCTTGCCCAAGAATTGTGTTGGTAAACGCCTTGCGCCGCTCCGGGTCGCTCGATGCCTCTTCAAAGCGGCGGGCGATATCCGCCCAGGAGAGCCAGCCCACCGGGCTGTAGAGGCTGGAAAGGTGGAACCCCACGCGCCAATGGCCGGGGTTGCGCGCCACCCACCGGCCGCGACGGAGCATCTCCGTCTTCCGCCACTCTTCGATGGCGGCTCCGCAGTGCGGACAGTACAGCCGCACTTCCTCCGGCTTGCCCTGCGGCCACTTGAGCATTTCAAACTCGATCTTGAAGTAGCCTCCGTTGGTCACCTCCGGCACATCCGAGCAGTGCGGGCAGGGAACCTCGTAGGCGCGCTGGTCGCTCTCCTGATAGAGGGTCCATATTTTCGATGTTGCCAGCAAGGTTGGCGTGCTGGTGTAGAAAATCTTCGCGCGCGGGAAGGTGCTGGCGCGCTGCTTGACCAGTTGCAGAGGGTCGCCCTCTTCGCCCACTGACAGGGGATAACGGTCGATCTCGTCGGCGTAGATGTTGGCAATGGGCATCGATGCCAAGGCGCTGGGGCTGTTCGAGCCGCTGATGATCAGGCTGCCGCCGTTGTAATCCTTTTGCAGCAGCGAGTTCCCTGCGCTGCGGCCAACCGTCCTTTTAATTTTTTCGTCGAGCCTGTCGCAGACTTCAATGGACGGACCAACCCGCTGCTTGCTCCATTTGATGGCGTTCCCTTCCGTGGGCTGCAAGGCCAGGAACGGACCGGGCTGCATGTCGATGCTGTATAGTATCCAGTTGGTGCCGGCCTCAGTGTTGTGTGTCGGGATTAGCTCTCGACCAGCAAGGAACAGGTGAGATTCGCTGTCCACCGCGATACAGCGCACCGGCACACTCGGGACAGGTGAAATAGAAACAATATGGCGCTTGAACGTCTCCAGCGTTGAGCATCCCCTTCGCGGCGCCATGGGCATCAGGCGCAACTGTTTGCGCTCAAGACCGAATACCGGCTGGTGCGCGTAAGCAGTGAATGATATTCGCCAGCCTTCTTTTGAGTGCGCACAGTATCCGTGGAACTGTTTTTCTCTTACCTCTCGACGGTGGTAGATCGTCGGTTTCAGCCCAAGGCTCCATAACAACTCGCATATATTGTCGATCAAGCGCTTGTCGTGGTTGGCAAATTCGCACCGTCCAACCTTTGTGATGCTGCCATCAGTATCCATGAGCCCGCGCAAGAGCGCCCACCTGTCGGCTTCTGATGCTCGCAGGTATGCCATCGGGATATGCTTGTTCTTAATGAGGCCGAGCTTGCGCAGCCCTGAGTAGAACACCGAGCATTGCTTTCCCCTCGCTATACCAGGTATCAAGGGGTCAACGTGAATATTAAAGGCATTTCCCTTTCGGCTCGGCAGGTCGCGCACAACTGCTGAATGTCCCTCCTCTGCAATCATGCGGCTGACATCCTCAGCATCTTCGAGCGACTGCGTTATCTGATTTGAGGCATTCGAGCCATCACCGAGCCACACTCCCAAAGCGTATGGTCCAATAGGTAGATTGTCATTTGCAGGCATCTTGAGGGGATGGCATGTTTCAATGGCAAAGCGATGCCACTCCCTCCTGTTGCCAGTTCTTTTGCTCTTGCCGAATATCACCTTGCCTTTGGCTCTCCTGCCTGGCGGCAATGATCCTCCGCCTCGAACAACTCCAAGCTCAAGCATCCCGTCTGTGGTGATAATCCGATGCTTGCCGGTCTTCGTAATTATCACTCGCCACCTATGGGCTCCGTCAGAAATCAACTCGGCTCCATCGCTGAATCTGATGCAGTAGCAGGTACGGCCCATGAAAAAAGGAGTGACTTCTGTCACCATGCATGGCCGTCCTGTCTCGTCGAACACGGTATCTCCGGGATTAATCTCTCCGAGCGGCTTCCATCCTTCAGAGGTCGCGATTGGAGTTGTCACGTCGAGAGGGGCCCCAATCTGCGTGCCCTTGCAGAACGCTATCTCTTTGGCGCGCGACTGTGGGCTGCAAACGTCCATGATTTCGGTCAGGTATGGCGTGCGTTCGTTTCGCCACGGTCCGGGCGCCGCCGAGCCGGAACGCGGCAGCACCCGATAGAGCGCTGCCCAATCTGAAACAGTGAGCAGCGGCTGCGGCGTAAATACGGAGCCGAACCCCTCAACGATTGGGGATAAATCACGCGCTTGCTCTGGCATCGGTATTATCATTCGCGGCCTTGCGCGGTCGGCGGTTTGCCGCTTGTTGTGATCTGGTAGCCCAGCGGCAGTTGCCTGGCTCATAGTTACCGTCGTTATCTATGCGGTCTATGCTGTGCATCGATGTTGGAACCGGACCCATGTCAACAAGGAACTGCTCGAAATCATCCAGCCATTCAGGACAAACGACTATGCCGCGACCGCCATAGTTATGATACCTATTATTCTTTGGATTTCCGCATCGTTCACGCATTGCCCGCCATGAATTGTATTCTAGCGTTCTATCATGCTTCCCGTTTGGAGCGCGGCTGTGCCCATGCTTTGTGCTCTTTTTGCTTATAGCTTGTAGCATGTAATCACAACCGCACGACTTGCTTTTCCCGTTACGTAAATTGTTCCCGAATATCAATCCAACCTTCCCGCATTGGCATCTACACCACCAGCGAACTTCCTTTCGCATTCCCAGGCTATCTTCACCTCTTTCAATCACCGTCCAATATCCAAACCTCTGCCCTATCAAATCAACAAACTTAGCCATATCAAACCCTATTCCAGCCTCAGTTGCGCCCTCACGGCGATGATCAGTTCATTGCACTCGTGCCGCAGCTTCTCGTGGAAGGCGTGCTCGTCAGCCTCGCGCATGCTCGCCAGTTCTGGCGCCAGCCGCGACGGCCACGCCTGCAACGCGCCAAGCAATACCGCCCCGAGTTCCGCTCCGTCCCTCCTCGCCTGCTCCTTTTCGACGAGATCACCCATGCGAACCTTGATCGCAATGTCACGCTCCTTGGCCTTGAGCGCCTCGTTGGCAGCGCGGGCCCGCATGTACTTCTCCGTGTCGGTCAAGACCTTTGGGCTATCGTCGCCTTCTTGGTCATACGCATCGGCAGGAACCTGCTGCCCACCTCGCGGCGGCCTTCCACCACGCATGCCCTCCGGCATATGGCTCGCCCTGTTCTGCAACGCCGCCACGTCTTTGGTGGCCTCCCACTCCTTCTTTGCCTGCTCTACATCGAACAGCTTTCCGTGCGGCCCGATGTCCGCCACCGACAGTCGTCCCGTCACAGACGCCTTGTTTATCGCCTGCGGCGTAGCGCCAAGGATGCGCGCCAGTTCTGATGAGCCTACGAGCAGCATCTTTTTTATTCAGCCAAAAATTTCGATCAAAATCTGGTCAAGAAAAACCATGATCCCAATGCACCACAGCGCCACCACCACCACCCCGGCCGCCGGAGAATCGCAGAACCTGTTCCAAAGTCTCATCACGCTCGCCGCCTGACTTGATGATGCGCGGCCGAGTTCGGACATTTCGGCAAGTCGTGCCCGTACCGCATCCTGAACCGACTGAGACAGTCCGGGCACCGACCAACGGCGAACATCAGCGCCCGGTAACGGTAGCGAATCCTGGATTTCAATCTGCGGAACAGTTCTCTGATCATCGCTTCCCTCTCCTATCAATGCTGTTTCCATGTCTAAACCCTAAAAGATACGTTCAAAAAATATTTTTATCGCGGCTCGCTAGGCTTCCGTACTTCCCCTTCGCTGGAAGAACCTACCCCGTCCGGTCGGGATCAAACTCGATCTTGTGTCGCAAAACACAGACTCAACAGACGCATGGTTACCCCTTCAAATTTGAAATATTTAATAATATAGGACACTTAATTGCTTATTGTTAAACGGTAAAAGATATTAAACGATTTCCCGCCTACACTAGAAACTGTCATATATATAATAATTATTCTTATTTGCCATTTCTCGCGTGGGGTAGGGGTTTGTTTAACCATGTTTAACCATATTAGAACAAAGTGTTGTTTATAGGTTAAAGTTTGATGGTTAAAGACATTTTTCCGGTTAAAGATGGTTAATTGTTT